>JAAHTH010000834.1_pt1 | contig 28741 bp, 20 predicted proteins | sample 6116091 | NCBI WGS metagenome assembly JAAHTH01 (sample SAMN13939990, study PRJNA603662) | sponge metagenome | isolation source: marine sponge | host: Mycale hentscheli | place: New Zealand | collected 2006
ATTGAATTTCGCTTTCGGGCGAAAATTGGTCAGGATCGTTTTGCCGAAAGCTGCTGAAGCCCGGTTTTGTTAACTCAGACGGATCGATGTAAGGATCGACATTGGGGGTATTTTCGATGGGTTCCTTGGGGGCCGGTTCGTTTTTGGGCGTTGGTTCGATTTCTGCCTTGCGAGAAGAAGATAAAGAAATCGAAGCGTAACCAAGGGCGTCGTAATTGTTGGCCGGTTGATTATTTGAAAGGGGAGTGCTGGGGCTGGGAGGAGCGTTTTGGGATAAACGCGAGATGTTTCTTTCCAGTTCTTTTGCCGTAAACGCAATTTCTTCAGCGGTACGAAGCTTAGGCTGCGGGGCTTGGGGGGGCTGATTCTGCTCGGAGGGTTCGTTGATTGGAACCGCCGGCTTGTTTTGGGGATGTTGATTCATGTTCAAATTCCGGCACAAATACAATGGAAGTCGATACTGTTCCATCGGGATGGATTTGAGTGCGGGATGAATTCGTGCTCAAGCTTGACGGTTTTTAGGATTATCGGGAACTTAGATTGCAGAGCGTTGCTTGATTTTTTTCGATAAATTACGAGCGTTGTGTCCGGTTGACCGTTCAAAACAATTTTTCATATAATTCGCGGCTTATCTCCCAACATTTTGAATGTAATAAGATGAAAATACACGAGTATCAAGGTAAGCAGTTATTTCAACAGTTTGGCGTTAACGTTCTCGAAAACAGGGTCGCCCGGACTCCTGAAGAAGCCGCGGCGGCTTTCACTGAGCTTGGGGGAGCGATTGCGGTGGTGAAATCGCAGATCCACGCCGGCGGCCGAGGCAAGGGAACCTTTATTGAAAATTCCGAGCAACATGGCGTCCAGTTGGTTAAATCCGCCGATGAGGCTCGCGAAGCTGCCGCTGGAATGTTGGGTAATCGTTTGGTAACGATTCAGACAGGGCCGGCTGGAAAAACGGTAAATCAGGTTATTGTCGAGGCGGGCTGTGATATTGCCCGTGAGTTATACCTTGGAATTGTTCTGGACCGTGCGAATAAGCAACCGGTCTTGATGTGTTCGCAAGAAGGTGGCGTTGAGATCGAGAAGGTGGCTCACGAGACTCCTGAGAAAATCTTTAAGGAGCATTTTGATCCTGCTCAAGGAATTGAAAGTTACCAAGTCCGAAAGCTCTGTAAGAAACTCGGGATTGAGGGCAAAACGGTGCGTGCCGCCGATAAATTTATGAAAGCACTTTGCCGGCTCTACGTCGATACTGATTGCAGTTTGATGGAGATCAATCCGCTGGTTGTCACGGGGGACGGAGGGCTTGTTGCGTTGGATGCTAAAATCAATTTCGATTCCAATGCTGCGTTTCGTCACAAGGACTGGGAGGAAATGCGGGATCTTTCTGAAGAGGAAGAATCTGAAGTTCGCGCCTCGGCGGCGGGACTTAGTTATGTGAAGTTAGAGGGGAATATCGGTTGTCTTGTCAACGGAGCCGGTTTGGCAATGAGCACGATGGACATTATTAAAACCCATGGTGGCCAGCCAGCCAACTTCCTTGACGTTGGGGGTGGCGCCAACGCAGATCAGGTGACCGAGGCATTTCGAATTATTTTATCTGATCCGAATGTCAAAGCGGTTTTAGTCAATATTTTTGGCGGCATCATGAAGTGCACCACGATCGCCGAGGCGATTGTAGTGGCTGCAAAGTCGGTCGGGTTCACCGTTCCACTGGTCGTCCGGTTAGAAGGTACGGAAGTGGAAGAAGGGCGTCGGATTTTAGAGGAATCTGATGTCGAGTTGGTGACTGCCACCGATCTTGGTGACGCTGCTGAAAAAGTCGTTGCGACACTGAGCTAATTCTCACCAAAGTTGAGTTGCCGGATCGTTTTGAAAGTCTGGCGGCAGAGCAAGTAATAAAAAAGCTGTTTCTAAAAAATCAATCATACGCGGAAGATCAATGAGCATCCTCATCAACAAAGATACAAAGGTCATTTGTCAGGGCATTACCGGTAAGGTCGGTGAGTTCCACACCCGCGGGTGTCTTGATTACGGCACGCAAATGGTGGGTGGAGTCACGCCAGGTAAGGCCGGACAGACGGTTGCGGGGTTGCCAGTTTTTGACACTGTCGAAGAGGCTCGCCTGCAAACCGGAGCGAATGCGACAATGATATTTGTACCGCCTCCTTTTGCTGCGGATGCAATTCTTGAAGCAATTGATGCCGGCATCGAAGTCGTTATTGCCGTGACTGAGGGCGTTCCGGTGATTGATATGGTTCGTGTTTATGACGCTGCGAAAAAATCTAATTCTGTTTTGGTCGGGCCAAACTGCCCAGGTGTAATCACTGCTGATGAATGTAAGATTGGAATCATGCCGGGCTACATTCACCAGAAAGGTTGTGTTGGAATTATGAGCCGTTCGGGTACGTTGACCTATGAAGCGGTCTGGCAAACGTCCAGTTTAGGGCTTGGGCAGACAACTTGCGTTGGCCTTGGTGGAGATCCCATTGTGGGAACGTCGTTCATCGACTGCTTGCAAATGTTTCAGGACGACGACGAAACGGAAGCGATTCTGATGATGGGCGAGATCGGTGGAACTGCGGAAGAAGAGGCCGCTGCATATGTGCAGGAGCACATTACCAAGCCCGTGGCGGCGTTCATCGCCGGGCGAACCGCACCTCCCGGAAAACGCATGGGACACGCCGGAGCAATCATCAGTGGTGGTAAAGGAACTGCGGCAGAAAAAATTAAGGCTTTAGAGGCCGCCGGAATTGAAGTCGCTAAAAGTCCAGCTGATATGGGCGCCGCGATGAAGCGGGCGATTGAAAAAGCGAACTGAGAAAAATCAAACAGAAATGTTTTCTTTTGATTTGTTCATTGTCCTGCTGTATTGCTTAGTCAGCTGTATTCATTAGGCTGCGCGCAAGATGTCATTTCAATTATCCTGGTGGCATTAACGATTCTGTGATGAGTTCCTCGATGTCGCTCGATCGCAAGCCAAGTTGTTTGAGAGCGCCTTGCGTCGGCGTTTCGATCTGAGCCCAGGGAAGTGGCTTGCTTCTGTATTTGAATCTTACTTTTTTCCCAACATTGATGTTGGTGCCTTCGATCCACACGTGCTCTTTCATGAAGAGATTGACTTGTGCCCTGTGTTTCAGGCTGTCAGGCACCAAGAAGCGAAACTGAATCTTTGAGATTTCCAGGGCGGGGCGTTCTGCGGAAATCTCAAATCCGTTCCAATCTTCAAACTCGATAATTTCAATCTCGCCCTTAGAGATGCCGTATTGAGTCGTGAGCCAGAGCCCAATTGAAATTAGGGCAAAACCGACGAATAGATGCCACAGCTTTAGTTGGAGCTTTTGAGCGTTTGGCATTTTGTATCCGGTTTTACAAAGTTGCAAATTTGATAGCGGTTAGTTGGCGGGGGTTAAAGTCCAGTTCGAAACTTTTATCCGAACCAGGGGTTCAAGTTTTCGATCCACTCTCAAGTCGAGCAGACGACATTTCGTAATTGATAATTTGAGGCGGGTTTCGGCGTTTCGCATGTCCCGCAACATCGAGCGCTGGGGCTCGTCTCTCTTTGTTATTTGAGTATTGCTTTGCGACTGAGAGGGGGCCGGCGAAGCGACAGGGGCGGTCGTTTTTTTGATTGAAATTTTCCTGTTTGAATTTTTCCTGCATGAATTATAAAACGACGATTCAAACGACTTGAGTTGTCCCGAACTCGTTAAGTAATTTGCAGTACCATTGGGAAACGGTTGCAGAGTACCCTGGCAGTGACTGAGTGCCCCATATTATCGACAGAGTTCTCTTGGTCTTGGAGGAAGTTTTTGTTCTCTGAGAATCTTTTACGGCGTTCGCGCAGGCTCCTTGATTATCGAAGAGGCAAAGCAGGCCATCGAGTTTAATGGTCTGGCCCGTCTGATTAAACACGTAGTTTGAGCCTTCCGGGGCGATACGAATCCTCAGTGGTTCAGATGCCAGGTCCAGATCGATGACGCTGATCGGCAATCCGCTGTGGAGGGAGACGATATTGCAGATATCGACAGGAATGTTGATGGTAGACAATCTGCTTTTTGCTACTGCTTGCCGGAGATATTCAGACGCTGGTTTGCCGCGGCCAGTTGGTTTGTAGCCGCCAAATCGGAGCATGTCGCGGACGTGAGATTTGACCTCCGCTTCAGTCGCAATTGGGACGGCTAGCGGAAATGCGAGTTGTTCGACAAGTTCGAGTGGTGATGGGTTTTCGCCGATGGCCTGATCGAATTCGGTAATCACAACTACGGTCTCAAGTAGCGGGTGTTCGTCAATTACTAACATGGCTCTTTGAGGGATTCCTAAAAGGTTGGAGGGTCAAAAGAAAGCGTAAATGAATGGGCCGATGGCAGTTCCAGTCAGGGCAATGAACAGACTGAATAAGAGCAGGATAAAGAAAATTGGCGTCAGCCACCATTTCTTGTTATGAATCAGAAAGTCGCCAAACTCAACGAAGACGTTCGGGTGTTTCGATTTCGATTCATCTAGAAACGTGGCGGGTTCAATTTTTTTTTGCTGGTTGGAAATCACGAAATTAATACTGTCTAAAGCAGCTAGTCTTTTCAGGGGTTGCGTTGCGAGGCCGCCAGTAAGATATCGTTTTCTTAGCGATTTGGGAAACAGGAGCCGGTTTATTCTTAATTTTCAATCGGTAGATTAAGACGCTGATTGGAAAAACGCAAAGGTAATAAACCAGCAATAAAGCAGTTTTTGAGACTGCCCAGCGAATTGGGAAAGTCAGTAATTGCCATGTGGTGGAGACGCGGTTACGCCAATTTTTTGGTTGCTTTTGGGGAGCGGTTCCGGGGTTGAAATTGGGTTGATCTTCTTTTCTTAGATAAAAGTTTCCGATCGCTAAAGCATCGAGGTTGGTTTTCATGAAACAGCGATACGCATCATCCGGTGAGCAGACTATCGGCTCTCCGCGAACGTTGAAGCTAGTGTTCACGAGCATTGGGCACTCGGTTTGGTTTCGAAACTGATTCAGCAGTCGGTAAAGGGGTGGGTTATCAGGCGGAGCAATGGTTTGGATTCGAGCTGAGCGGTCAACGTGGGTAATGCCGGGGAACTTGGTGGCTGGTACTTCAGGGCGCAGAAATGCAGCGAATGACATTAGCGGGGATGAATGACTGGTTGAAAACCAATTCTCGGTTTCTTCTTTGAGAATGACGGGAGCAAAGGGGCGAAACGGCTCTCGGAATTTGACCTTTCGGTTCAATTCATCTTGAACCGTTTGGGGACGCGGGTCTGCGAGAATACTTCGGTTGCCTAAGGCTCGCGGCCCAAATTCCATGCGATTTTGGAACCACCCAATGATTTTTTCGCTAGCCAAATCATCGGCAGCGGCGGCTGTCAATTCAGCGGAAGGGAGTTCTTGGAAATTTGCATTGTACCCTCTTAAAACATTCCGGATTTGAGTGTCGGAGTACTCTGGGCCGAGAAACGGAGAGTTGGCTACCGAATTCCCTTTGGGGTGATCAAGGATTTGGTGCCAGATAAATAAAGCCGCGCCAATTGCGCCGCCGGCATCTCCCGGGGCTGCATTAACCCAGATGTTTTTAAACGGGCTTTTCCGAAGCAATTTCCCATTGGCAACGCAATTCAAGGCGACTCCCCCCGCAATGCAGAGTTGGTCGCACTGCGTGAGTTGATAAAGATGATTGACGATTTTCAGCAGGACGGATTCGATGACAAATTGAATCGAGGCAGCTAGATTTTTTTCTCGTTGCGTTATGGCGGATTCAGGTGATCTGGGGGGGCCGTCAAAAAGTTGGTCGAACTTTGCGGAGGTCATTTTACGGCCCGTGCAGTAATCGAAGAATTGCTGATCTAGTTGGAAGGACCCGTCAGCTTGCAAGTCGATTAGGTTCTCGAGGATCGCTTCTGCGTAGACTGGAGTACCTAACGGTGCCAGTCCCATCAATTTGCCTTCTCCGCTGTTGATTCGGAATCCGCAAAAATAGGTAAATGCGGAATAGAGGAGTCCGAGTGAATCGGGAAAGTGGAGCTCATGTTGGAGTTGGATTTTTGAGTCGCAACCGATTCCAATGGCTGTCGTTGTCCACTCTCCTGCCCCGTCAACGGTCAGGATTGCAGCTTCACTGAAGGGAGATTGGAAGAATGCGCTGGCAGCGTGCGATTGGTGGTGTTCTACAAAGAGGATTCGTTTTTTGTATCGTCCTTTTAGACCTTGGGTGATTATCCGAGAGATGTATAGTTTGCTTCGGAGCCAGATAGGAATCGAAGTCATGAACGAGCTAAGGCCGCGAGGAGCATGGGCGAGGTGGGTCTCCAGGATTCGTTCAAATTTCAAAAACGGTTTTTCGTAGAACACGACGTGATCGAGATCTTCAATTTCGCGGCCCGCCTGGGCTAGGCAAAACGCAATGGCTTGGTGTGGAAAATTGGAATCGTGTTTTTTTCGGGTAAAACGTTCTTCTTGTGCAGCGGCGACTACGACTCCGTCGACCACAAGGGCAGCAGCGGAGTCATGGTAAAAAGCGGAGATGCCGAGAATCACGGACATTGGATCTTTACTGCTCGCATGACAATGTAAAACTGGATTATACTTCTGACTGCGTGCGGAGGAACTCCGGTGGTGAAGGAATCTCGCAAGCTATTTCGAAAAAGGGTGAGGAGGCGGGGTGTCGGATAATCAAGTTGAGTCAAGGAAATCGTGGAAGCGTTCGCTCTTGTTTCGAGTTGGCGCGATTGCTATTGGCGTGTTGCCGTTTTTAATGTTTGAATTGGCACTTTGGGGTTGGGGGTGGCAGAGTGCAGATGCGATCACTGATCCTTACATCGGATTCACGGAAATTCGACCGCTGTTTGAGTTCAATGCAAAGCGAGGCGAGTATGAGATCGCGTCCAATCGGATGCCCTTGTTTTGCGAGGCCAAGTTCCCGGAAGCCAAGGCAAAGAATGAGTTTCGTATTTTTTGCATCGGAGGTTCGACCGTCCAGGGGCGTCCATTTGCTCCCGATACATCGTTTCCAAAGTGGCTTCAGTTGCGGCTTGAGAAACTTGATTCCACAAAAAAATGGACAGTTGTGAATTGCGGCGGGGTGTCCTACGCGAGTTACCGACTGGTTCCGATTGTCGAAGAGATTCTGAATTACGAACCAGATTTAGTTGTTCTTTACACCGGTCAAAATGAATTTTTGGAAGATCGGACCTACGATAAGATTAAAAAAACACCTGGCTGGATTGGGCGAACGCACGACCGGCTTTCTAAAATACGGACCTACAGTTATTTAAGAGCGAGCTTGTTGGAGGCGAAGTCACAGCCTGTCGAGCCGGAAAATGTTTTGCCGGCGGATGTGGAGGCGCGGTTGGATTTTCGCGGGGGGCTGGAACAATACGAACGAGATGATGACTGGCGGGGGAATGTAGTTGAGCATTTCGAACAGAATCTCACAGCCATGGTTCGTGCGATCCGGGCGGTTGATGTTCCTCTGGTTCTTTGCAATCCAGTCACGAATTTGATGGATGCCTCGCCATTTAAAAGTCAGCATTCGTCAAATATGACTGATGCTGAACTCTCAAAATTTGAATCAGAATGGCAGGCACTAATCGAAGATTCAGAAGTCAGGCCAGAGTGGAGCCAGATGAAATCCCGATTGGAAACTCTGGTTGAAATCAATCCCCGGCATGCGGCTGCTCAGTATCGCTTGGGGCAGGTCTACCAGCAACTAGGAGAATTCGATTCCGCCAGGGAGCATTTAGTTTTAGCTAAAGAAGAAGACGTTTGTCCATTGCGAATTGTGGAACCAATGTACACAGCGATTAGTCGTGTGGCAAAAGCGAATGCTGTCCCGGTCGTGGACGTTAAGGCATTTTTTGAAACGGTAGCCCCCAGTGGAATTCCCGGGCGTGAGTCAATGTTAGATCACGTGCATCCGACCATTTTTGGACATCAGCAAATTTCAGAGTTGTTGTTGCTGGAAATGATTGAGCAGGGGTTAGTTGAGGCAAAGGCTGGGCCACTCGACTGCGGAGACGTTTTCAACAACCACTTGGAATCATTGCCCTACATTTATTTTGAATTGGGCAAAGATCGACTCGCTGGTTTGAAACGCTGGGCCGAAGGGAAGGTGACTCGCGAGCGGGCGTCGGAGTAAAGTTTGAGTTGCGTTAGCCAGTTAAAATAGTTGTTCCAAGCCACCCTGCGAATTGACACGAAACGGAAGCCAGTGGATCGCGTAGTCGACAATTGAAATGTCGCTTTTGCGAGGCGCTAGTTGGTGTTCTGTGTATTCAAGATTTTCAATGGCGAGTTTGTTGCTCAGTTGATTTACGTCTTCTTCAAATTCTTGATTTAAGGATTCGATTTCGGATTCCAGTTCTTTGAGTTTGTCTTCGGCTCGTCTGATATCTGATTTTTCTTTTGAAGACCGGCTGAACGAGCGAACTGAGGAAGAGGCATTTCGAGTCGATCGCCGCCCCATCAAAGCGCCCACGAGCGTAGTGCCGAGCGTGGTCAGTAAAGAGGTGCGGCTCTGCTCATATTGTTCGGTTTGAATTTCAACTTTCTCCTCCGCTCGTTTGATTTTCCCTCGGAGGGTGTCGAAACGCTTTTCATGTTTTTGTCTAAGCTTAGCTACTTCCCCGTCTCGGTGTTCGGAAGCCATCTGTTCAATGCGAACCTTGAAATCCCCCAATGATTCTTCAGCCCTGGAGTATTGTTTAAGTTCTTCGCATTTCCACAATTTGAGCTCGTGTTTTTGGTACAAAAAGTCAACAAGCGACTTTTTCCATTGCGTGTAGTTTTTGGAAGTTTGCAGCTCTGGGGCAGGAGTTGAGAGCGTCAGTTCGCTCGCAGCGGCCGGGTTGGTTTTCAGCGGTTTGGCAACTGGTTGCGAATTTTCCCAAATTTCGTTGGGCATTTCCCCTTCCCGGATGAACGTTAACATTGACCGGTCGAGCCATTGGTCAATCTTGTAAGAAGCCCTCACGTAATGCAGCCTTCCAGTGGCAAGTAAGCCCGGTTCATAGATGACGCGATCGTTGGGGTTAACGGTGCTTTGAGGTTGGACAATTAGTTGTGGGATTGCATTGGGGATCATTGCCTGAATTTGTGATGCTGCCAGCGCAGGGGCTTGTTTCGCGGTGGAAACCGAGGGCTTGGGAGCAAGCGGAGTTGCGGGACTGGCTGTCTCGTTTTTGGAATCGCCAGCCGAAGCATTGGTCTGTTGTTGAGTTAGTTTTTGCAACTGGTTCCGCGTCAGCGGACCCCGCAAATAGGACATCGCCCAACGTGTTTCGAAAAGGACCGGGTGATCCTCGTGGACATTGTTCATGAGAAATATTCGGCTTCCAAGCCCTGCGAGAGTTTTTTCCATCTGTCCCCGATCAAATTTTGATCCGGCATGGGTCGAAGCTCCCTCGAGCCCTTCGAGAACTCTCAATTTGTCGCGTTCGGTTTGCAGTCGTCCGAGAAACCAGGTGCCTGCGTTGGACAGCCCTTTGTAGTCGAGGTCGACTGGGTTCTGGGTGGCGAGGACGCAGCCAAGTCCATAGGCGCGAGCTTGTTTAAGTAAGGTCAGCATCGGCTGCTTTGAGGGCGGGTTTTTGGAAGGGGGGAAATAGCCAAAGACTTCATCCATATAAAGGACAGCTCGTAAACTGGAGGTGCCCGCTTGAGATCGCATCCAGGTGATCATTTCATTGAGGATGAGCGTCACAAAGAACATACGCTCGTTTTCTGACAAATGTGCTATTGAGATGATTGAAACGCAGGGTTTGCCGGAATCGGTGTGCAGCATTTTTTTGATATCGACCGGCTCCCCTTGCATCCAGCTGGAAAAGGATGGCGAAGCCAGGAGATTGTTGAGTGTCATCGCCAGTGCCTGGCGATCTTTTTTAGAGAAAAAATCCTCGAGCTCCAAAATCCCAAAACGCTTGAATGGCGGGTCGAGGATCTGTTGAATCAACTGCGCGAGATCCAAGTCTTGTTGCTGTTTCCAATAGTGGTCGAGGATTTTCGAGATTAAGATGTGCTCGGAAGAATTGATTGGATCGGCATCGATGCCGATTAACCCGAGAAGCCCTGATGCGGCGGCGCTAATTCTCTCGTTGAATGAGTCGGTCTGATTGACGATTTCGGGAGCAGGTGCAGCGAATGATTTGAGGATATTGAGAGGCCGCCCGGAATTGCTGCCGGGGGTGTAGATGCGCATTTCAACTTTTTCCCGCATCCTCCTAATGCGATCTCCGCCCTGTCCCCAACTGGCCAGTCCTTGTTTCCATTTTTCTGCCTCGGCAGTGGCGAATTCCTGTTTGGAAAGTCCCTTTCGGTCAGCTTGGCCCTCATCGATCCAGGGAAGGAATTCTTCAGCACTGAGCTCGGGAAATGTTAACAGCAAGTTCGAGATGTCACCTTTGGGGTCGATGACGATTGCAGGGATGTTGTCCATTGCGGCTTCTTCGAGCAGGTCAATGCACAACCCGGTTTTTCCGCTTCCAGTCATGCCGACGACGACCGCGTGCGTGCAGAGATCGCGTGAATCGTAAAGCAGGTGTTGGTCGGTTCGTTCGCGGCGACCCATGTCGTATTGTTTACCCAGGTAAAATTGGCCAAGTTTTTCGAAGGTTTCGTCCTGCATCGGCTCTGCTTTCTGCGGCGTTGTTTTCTTAGTTCGAAATAAAGTATGGCGTTGCAGGCTGAGATTTCCAACCCGTGCCGCGGATGTGCTTGGTAGGCCTTTGAAGCCTTGTTGCCAATCAGTCCTACAGACAAATCAGCAGTCAATTCGTATGATCAGGATAAATCGTATGTTACTGGGGTGAAGGTCGGATAAGGTCTTAGAGATGAAAACTTTGATAAAAAACGCTGTGGTTGTTCTACCCGAAGGCTCGGTTGAAACCTCTGTCTTGATTGATGGGACAAAAATTGCGGCGATTGATGCAGCGATTCAGACGACGGTTGACCAGACTGTCGATGCAGGTGGCAAGCATTTGATTCCAGGAGTGATCGATGATCAAGTTCATTTTCGTGAGCCTGGCTTGACCCACAAGGAAGATCTCGCTCATGCCTCTCGAGCCTGTGCAAAGGGTGGCGTAACCAGCTTTTTGGAAATGCCAAATACGGTTCCCAATACGGTGACGGTAGACGTGTTACACGACAAATTGAAAATGGCTCAGAGTCGTTCACTTGTGAACTATGGGTTCTATATCGGGGCGACCCCTGACAACGTTGGTGAGCTCCGGCATGCCCGAAGAACTCCCGGGATTAAAATTTTCATTGGCTCGAGCACGGGTAATTTGTTAGTCGATGAGCAGGCTGCGTTGGAGACTATTTTTGCAGAGACTACCCTGCCTATCTGTGCGCATTGTGAAGACGAATCGACTGTCCGGGAAAATGCTGCTCGCTATGCAAATTCAAAGGATATTGCGGATCACTCTCGGGTTCGGGATCATCGCGCTGCCTTCATCGCCACGCAACGGGCAATCGACCTTGCTGTTCGCCATCAACATCGTTTCCACGTGCTGCATGTTTCGACGGCGGCTGAGATCGATTTGATTGCTGCTGGAGGTGATTTGATTACCGCTGAGGTTTGTCCTCATCATTTGTTTTTTAATGTAGACGATTACGCCTCTCTTGGGTCGCTGGTCAAGATGAACCCGTCTATCAAGACAAAATCTGACAATCAGAAATTATGGCAGGCTTTGCTTGACGGTGTGATTACTGTCATCGCTACCGATCATGCTCCACACACGATCGAGGAAAAGCAACAGCCTTATCCGGCTTGCCCATCCGGTCTGCCTGCCGTTGAGAATTCGCTGGCCTTGATGCTCAATCAGGTTTGTCAGGGGAAATGCAGTTTGGAACAAGTGGTGAAGTGGATGTCGACTGAACCGGCGCGGGTTTGGGAAATCCAAAACAAGGGGAAAATTGAAGTGGGCTATGATGCTGATTTAGCATTAGTGGATCTGGGTTTGACTCAAACCGTGCTCAACGAAAACCAAGAGACAAAATGTGGCTGGACTCCTTGGCACGGTACCGAGCTTACGGGTTGGCCGGTTGCGACGTGGGTGATGGGACACCAGGTTTTTCGCCAAGAAGATGGGAAGTCTCAATTTGACTCTTCGGTTCTCGGAAAAGAAATCGAATACCGGCACTAATGATTTAGTGATGCGAGTTCGTAGGTGCAGCGTTCACTTGAAGCGCGCGTTCTTTAGTTTGAGCACCAATCGTCGGTTGGGCAGTCGTGAACTTCAGTTGCGTCTGGTTGCAGTGTTTCAATTTTTTTCAAGGTAGATTGGATGGCTTTGGGTTCTGTTAACAGCCCGATGTGCAATGACATTGAGTGGGCATCCCCCGGTTCAAGATGGACAGTGCGGTCATGTTGTTGTTCAAAGGAATGTGGGTTGGGGAAATTGGTGGCTGGTTCAAGGCCTGTGACGTAACCATCTGATGTCCCCACCGTATTTTTCCAAAGTGAGAAAAAAGGTAGTTGAGATATGTTATGGCGGATGCTGACAGCTAATGACTGATTGGCGTTGCTGAGCATCGTGAGTGATTCTTGGTTGGAGTCCGCTGCGAGTTCCATGAAATAGACTTGCTCTGCATAGTCGGGGGTGGGAGCATCGTATTGATTCCAGTGTTCCAAACCCAAGGCAGCATGTGGATTGCGGGGGACAAGCTTTTTGACGGGGGCAAAAAAGCGACTTCCTTTTTCGAGAACCGGTGAGCCAAAATTGTTGTGGTAGAGCATCTGAATTTTATCTGGTCGATCTGAGAGGTTGGCGACGCAATCCGAGATCGAGATTTCAGGCGATTGGACCTGCATACTGATTGTGGTTTCCAATCGCAAGCGGTGGAAGTGGAATCGGTTTTCAAGAACCGTTCCCCGAACGGTGATTTTGCCATCGGTCTCATCGATCGTAACGCTTAACTGGCTGGCCGGCAGGTTTGCGATTCGACCATGCAGCGGCCAAATGAGTTGCCCATTGGAGTCAAATTCAGGCGCTCCGTTGCTGGACAATCCGCAGCGAACAAGCATTTCATCGAACCCGTCGAGCCAGCCCAGGCCGCTTGGTTCGCTGACGTCGACCCACATTGGGTGAACGGGGCCCGAAACTGGTGAATCCCAGCCGAACCGAACATCGCCGTCCTGGGCTTGCCAGATTCCCATTCCTCGTGTCGGGAGTATGTCGATTGATTTGCTGCCGCAGCGAACCGTTAACTTGTCAACTCCGCAGCTCTGTCCAGCTTCCATTCGTTGAAATTCCCAACCGAGAGCAGTGGAGCCCCCAGTGAATTTTTGCTGGGAGTCAAATGCAAGGCCGCAGAGGTCGGTGGTGCTGGATTTCATGTTTTTTTTCACTCTCGTATTGAAGAAAAAGTTACTAGCTGGTATTTGCTTGCAGAGCTTCCGAAAACAGCTTAAAACTTTTACTTCGTTAATGCATGTCCTTGTTCGAAAAATAATTAGATATGGTCTCTTCGCAGTCACTTCCCATCACCACAACTGACAACGTGCGTCAAATTCTTGACCGAGCCATGGATGCAACCGGAGGGCTCTTGCGGCTGACTCCGACTTGGGTTCCGAGAAGTTTCTTGCACCCTGGAAAGCGGATTCGTCTTCATCCGGATGATTATTACGCGATGGGAGCTGAACGAGGTGGAATCGACGAACGTTGGTTCGGCAGTACTACTGAATGTGCCAACGAAAATCGAGAACCAACGGAAGGGCTTAGTTTTTGTCGTTTTGAAGGGGAGGCGTTTCTACTGAGAGATGCAGTGGAGGAATGCGGGGCAGCTTTGATTGGATCCCAGATGTGGGACAAATATAAAAAGTGGCCAGTGTATTCAAAGTTCTTTGACAACATGGGGCCGATTCCACACCACATGCACCAAAGTTTTGACGATGCCGCCTTGGTTGGGCAGGAAGGAAAACCGGAGAGTTATTATTTTCCACCTCAGTACAACAACTGTGATAATAATTTTCCTCACACATTTATGGGGCTAGAACCGGGGACGACCAAAGACGATCTTCGGAAATGCCTGGAGAACTGGAGCAAGGGCGAGAATGGGATCCTTGATCTCTCGAAGGCTTATCGACTGAAACGCGGAACTGGGTGGTTGATTCCTCCAGGTGTTCTGCATGCTCCCGGTTCGCTGTGTACGTATGAACCGCAGTGGGGCAGCGACGTTTTCGGCATGTTTCAAAATATTGTTGAGGGGAGATATGTGCCGTGGTCACTCCTGGTCAAAGACATGCCAGAGGAGAAACATCAGGATCTCGATTTTATTATCGGGCAACTTGATTGGGAGAAAAATGTAGATCCCAATTTTAAAGACAACAATTACTTGGAGCCGATTGTTGCCGATCAGGGTCCGGGTTGGTGCGATCGTTGGATTGTTTACGGAACCGTTGATGGTGAGCAATTATTTACGGCTCGCGAGTTGACCGTAGATCCCGGTTGCAAATGCACATTAACAGATCCGGGGGCAAGCAGTTGGATTACGGTTCAAGGTAAAGGACGCCTTGGAGCACTTGATTTACAGACTCCCGTGATCATGCGTTACGGCCAGCTAAGTGAGGATGAAGTATTTATTTCTCACCATGCGGCGTCTGCGGGAGTGGAAGTTGAGAACAATGGGTCAGAACCATTGGTGGGGCTGCGGTATTTTGGTCCAAATACCTGGGATGAGTTGCCGCCAGTTGGTGGGCATAAAGCGTGATCGTTGGATCGACATGCCAAAATCTTGTTGGATAACAAATCAATCACCTGATTTACATCAGAATAAATAATAAGGGAACAGATGAGCAAGCAATTAAAACTTCATAACGCTATGTGGCCTGGACTTGTTGGTAAGGGAACCGATGAGGGGCAGGAGCCGCCAATCAGCCTTGAGCGAATGCTCGATTTGACCGTTGCCGCTGAAGTTAATGGGCGTAAATTTGAAGGCGTAGACTATTTTTTGTTCCTCCCTCATACCGATCCCGATGCGTCGGAAGACGAATTGCGTCGGATTGCGGATTTGATTCAAGGGAAGGGATTGAACGTCGGAACACTCGTGGCTCCAGTGTGGCCGGGAACTGTCGGTGATAGTGCGATGGGAGATGCCGAAGCGACCGACAAGTTTTTAACAGCGGTTAAGAAAGCTTGTCACATCGCCAAAGTTTTCAATGAGCATGGGGTTCGATCCTATGGAAGTATTCGAATTGATTCCGCAGAATTTGGAGTTGATCAATGGCGTGAAGATCCCGGTGCCAACACAGCAAAGATTGCTGCGACGTTCAAAGAGGCGGCCAAAATTGCGGCTGATCATGGCGAGCGACTTGCCGCAGAGGGAGAGATTTGCTGGGCGGGAATGCACTCCTGGAAAGACATGCTCGATCTTCTAGAGGAAGTCGGAATGCCCGAAACACTTGGGTTCCAAGCAGACCTCGCGCATACCTATCTCTACCTCATGGGGTACAACGCTCCCGAGCATGCTTTGTTGAAGGATGGCTACTCTGACGAAGAGTTTTGGGCTGCCTATCAAACGATGACGGATAAGTTGCGACCATGGACAATTGATTTCCACGTCGCTCAGAACGACGGTGAAGTCCATGGAGCTGGTGACCATGATAAAACCGGGAAGCACTGTCCGGCAGATGATCCCAATGGAAAGCTCGATATTGTCGAGTGTTCCAAGTATTGGTTACGAGACGCCGAATCGAAGGGGATCCAGCATATTTGCTGGGATGGATGCATGTTCCCTAACGCAATGCTGGAATCACCTGAAACCTGGAACACGATTCTCGCGTCGATGATTGCGGTCCAGGAAGCGCACGGGTAAAAAAATCGCCTCGAAGAAGTTGGTTTCGCACCGTTCGTTGGCGAAAATATAGTTCGGTAGCAAGGTCGTTCGCGGTTGCGATGGTTGGCCTAATTTACAAAGTCACAGTTGAATTTTAACTCTTGAGGAATCGGAAACATGGCCAAAAAGCCGCTTAATATTGGAATGATCGGTTACGGATTCATGGGCAAGGCCCATACCAACGCGTATGCAACTGTGGGAAATTTTTTCGACCTTGAGCATAAACCGGTTTTGAAGGCGCTTTGTGCCCGCAACGCGGAGAAGGCTCAGGAGTTTGCTGATAACTGGGGCTATGAGTCAGTCGAAACGGATTGGCGTACTTTGATCGCGCGAGATGATATTGATGCGGTTGATATCTGCGTTCCTAACAATCTCCATAAAGAAATTTCAATTGCCGCTGCGGAAGCGGGCAAGATGATTCTCTGTGAAAAGCCGATTGCGATGGACGCCGCTGAGGGTGAGGAGATGTGTGAAGCGGTCGAAAAAGCCGGCGTCAATAATATGGTTTGGTACAACTACCGCCGTGTCCCGGCGGTTACCTTCGCCAAAAATATTATCGACAGTGGAAACCTGGGCCGAATTTTTCATTATCGAGCTAATTTTTTACAGGATTGGACGATCTCGGAAGACCTTCCCCAAGGTGGAGAAGCGCTGTGGCGATTGGATGCTGATGCGGCCGGTTCCGGAGTTACCGGTGACCTCTTAGCACATTGCATTGACACGGCTATTTGGCTCAATGGTGGAATTAAAGATGTTTCGGCGATGACTGAAACGTTTATTAAAGAACGCGTTCATCAGGATACTGGCGCAGTCCAAAAGGTAACGATTGATGATGCCTGTGCCTTCTTGTGCCATTTTGATAATGGTTCACTCGGTTTGTTTGAATCGACTCGGTACGCACGGGGGCACAAGGCGCTGTACACCTTCGAAATTAACGGTGAACACGCTTCGATTAAATGGGATCTGCACGATCTGCATCGCCTTGAATACTTCGATCACCGGCTCGAAGGTCCCATGCGTGGCTGGCGATCAATTCACGTATCCGATGGCGATCACCCTTACATGGAGAACTGGTGGGTGCCAGGTTTGAACATTGGCTATGAGCATAGTTTTGTCCATCAAGTTGCAGATTTTATCAAAGGGCTTGAAACGGGAACTCCTGCCGGTCCGACCTTTCGGGATGCCCTCGAAACACAAAAGATCTGCGATGCTGTCTTGAAGAGCGGCGCGTCGCGAAGTTGGCAAGATGTTTAGTTAGCAGCTTTTCGGGGGTCTAGCTCTAAACACTTTTGCAGGCGTTGGGGTGGACTACTTGGTGGCAGGTTGATTTTTTAGGTTGGTTTGTCGCGATGAACTCGTTTGCCCATGCTCTGCCATTTTTAGATGATCCCTATTTTGCAGTTGGCTGTTGTATTCCAGATTGGTTATCGGCCTGTGACCGCAAGTGTCGGGCTCGCGAGCGCCGGGCATCGGCATTTACCGAATCGAAGGATCCTTTGATTGCCAAGGTTGCTGGAGGAGTTGTCCAGCACCACCAAGATGATTTGTGGTTTCATCAAACGGCTGCATTCAACCAAATGGTGGTCGAATTTTCAGTTTCACTTCGTGACGTATTTGATGACAATCACTCGTTGCGTCCAAGATTCTTTGGCCATGTCGTGATTGAATTATTTCTCGATGCGCTCTTAGATGAGAAATTTCCCGGTGAATTGGAGAGGTTCTACAATCAGTTGGAATTGATTGACGGAAATTGTGTTGAGAACGCTGTCAACTTATTTGCGAATCGGCCTACCGATAAGTTAGTGGCGGGCATTGAGCGGTTTCGGCAAGCCCGTTATTTGTTTGATTATCGCACGGATCGCGGGGTTGCCTTTCGTATCGGCGGCGTCTTTAAACGGCTTAAGCTGGAGCCATTCGACGAGCGAATTTTGGATTGGATGCCGGCGGCGCGTCAGAGGGTGATTGAAGAAGCCCCCGCCCTTCTGGTGGGTTTGAATCGCGTTTTCTAAAAAGATGTGAAATAGGGAATGCAGATTTGCTGTTGGTTTGCGTCTTAGTTTTTGCATTTCTCAATCGCTGCGCTGGTTGCTTCTTTTAAAAGTCCGCCGCTCTGGAGGTTGTTGGCGTTGCAAAATCGTTATAACCCGCACCGGTTTGAAGCGTACCGTCGGTTCGTGATGGAAATAAAAAAGATGGGTGTAAGTAAAAAACTACACTTCAATGCCGATTTTTCAAATTGAAGCAGGGTCGAAAAATACGAAAGAGGAAAAAATGGGGTTGTTTTCTACACGAACAAAAAAAGGGATGACGGACGCCATCCCATACATGCGCCGCATTGTCGACTTAACAACACCTACTCTGCTGCGAGCGAATGAGAGTCGGCAGGAAAATCGTTATGTCCGGGGTCTTCCAGTCGCTTTGTGTCCGTGGATCGATGGCAAGCCAGTTCCCTCTGTTCTGGCTCTAGGATTTACAAAAGACTTGAGTGATGGTGGTTTGTCAGTCCTGACCACCACAGAACTGAATTCGAGTGAGGTCGTTTACTCAATTCTAGTCGACACCGATGTGACGTCTGAACTCTGGTATTTTCATGCATCCATTTTACGTCGGAATACGGCTTTTGGTTTTCTTGAGTACGGAATGAAGACGAACGGTTTTTTAAATGAAAATTTCCGATTCGAACTGGCGGAACTTGATGCGTTACTGACGACGCCGCCGACGGACAACTAACGTCGCTTTTCAGGGCATTTTTTGCGACGTATCCCACCGAACTCTGCTAGGGACTCTTTTCTCGATTGCCGTGAATCCTGCTGCACTAGCTTAGTCGCATTTCGTTATTTCATCTCAATGGGAATGGGTTACACTAAATGAGTTCCAGCACCGCATGATAAGTCCCATACGATTTGGTGAAAATGCAATCTTTTAATTTTAAAGTTCGAGTTGACGGTAGTCTGTTTTTTCTGATTTCTATTTTGTTCGCTCCGCTAGTTTTCCCCCAGTCGCTTATCGCGGTACAGGACGAGGCCCGGGTTAATTTTAATCGTGATGTGAAACCAATACTCTCGGATCGTTGCTTTCTTTGTCATGGTCCCGATGCCGAAACCCGCGAGTCTGATCTTCGCTTAGACACTGAGGCTGGAGTCGCAGGGGTGATTGTCGCGGGGCAACCCGAAGCGAGCGATTTAATCGCGCGAATCCTCTCTAAAGGTGATGATCAGATGCCTCCGGTTGATTCGAATTTAGCTTTGAGTGCCGAGGAGGTGAAGACGCTTGAATTGTGGGTTGCTCAAGGAGGAAAATGGGAACAGCATTGGTCTTTCGTGCCACCTAAAAAGGTGCAAGTACCGAAAGTAAAAAGTGTCTGGGGGTCAAATGCGATCGACCCGTTTATTTTGAGCCGTCTTGAACAGGAAAATCTTCAGCCATCTCCACCCGCCTCAAAGAATGCACTGCTGCGACGAGTGACTTTTGATCTGACAGGTCTCCCACCGACGATCGAGGAGCTGGATGCGTTCCAGGCAGACGGTTCTGACGGTGCATATGAAGCGGTTGTCGACCGTTTGTTGGCCTCGCCGCGTTACGGCGAACGAATGACTTCGGACTGGCTCGATGTTGCTCGCTACAGCGATACCTTTGGTTATCAAGTGGATCGCGATCGATTTGTATGGCCATGGCGAGACTGGGTGATTCGATCGTTCAACGAGAACATGTCCTATGACCAATTTCTTATCGAACAGGTTGCGGGTGATCTATTACCTGAAGCGACGGACGATCAAATTTTAGCCACGACGTTTAATCGTCTCCATTCTCAGAAAGTAGAAGGGGGGAGTGTTGAGGAGGAATTTCGCGTGGAGTATGTTGCTGATCGAACACATACATTTGCGACGGCGTTTCTTGGTTTAACGCTGGAGTGTGCTCGGTGTCACGATCACAAGTATGATCCGCTTTCACAAAAGGAGTATTATCAACTTTTTTCCTATTTCAATAACATCGACGAATCGGGTCTTTATTCGTATTTCACCAATTCAACTCCGACGCCCACGCTCCGGCTGCTGAAGCCGGAGCAAAAAACTAAATTGGCTGCGTTGCAAGCAAGCCTAAAAGAGATAGAGCAAAAACGCCCCAACCGCCTACCTGAACCGCTAGCGAGGAAAGAGTTTGAGAGCGTGTTTGAAGTAAGAGGTGCTGATCCAGTTGAGGTGGTTGATTTTAATGCGGTGGGTGGCGGGAATCAAAAGACAAAAGACGCTCGGGGAAACCCCGCGGTTAAACTTTCCGGAGATGATGCAATTGGGTTGAAAACGGGCAATTTCACTCGTTACCAGCCATTCTCGATAACTTTGTCGATGAACACTCCGGATAAAAAAGAGCGAGCGGTTATTTTTCACCGTTCGCGAGCTTGGACGGATGCGGCAAGTCGAGGCTATCAGTTGTTAATCGAAGACGGAAAGCTGAGCGCCTCGCTCATTCATTTCTGGCCTGGCAATGCGATTCGGGTCAAGACAAAACAAGAGATCCCGCTCAATCAATGGATCGATGTTTCTGTGGTTTACGATGGAAGTGTCGATGCAGCTGGGCTTTCAATTTTTGTCGACGGCCAAGCGATGGAACTCGAGATCGTAAAAAATAAGCTCACCAAAAATATTACCGGAGGCGGTGGTAATAACATTGCGATCGGAGAGCGGTTTCGCGATCGTGGATTTACCAATGGATTGGTTTCTTCATTCAAGGTGTATGATCGCCAGCTCTCGAGCTTAGAGGTTGCGTTGGCTCATGATCCCGATCAATTGAAGCAAGTGTTTTTAAATTCAGAAGTAAACGGCGAATTATCCAGTTCGCAGCTGCGCATGCTTGCCGAGCATCTCGAGTTAAATGCTTCAGAGACATTCAGTGGATACCGTGCGGAATTGAAATCTGCTCGGCAGGCATTGTGTGGGGAGTTGGATCGCGCCACTGAGATTATGGTGATGCGGGAAATGGTTCAACCCAGAGACGCGTTTGTTCTCGCGCGCGGGTTGTATTCGGATCGGCAAGAGAAAGTATCGGCAGCGACTCCCGCAATCTTTGGGGCTGGGGAGGTTGGCTTGCCACGCAACCGGCTTGGGTTGGCTCGTTGGTTGGTCGCTCCCGATCATCCGCTGACCGCTCGTGTCGCAGTCAATCATTATTGGCAACTGGTTTTTGGCGAGGGGATCGTTCGCACGCCGGAAGATTTTGGGAGTCAGGGGGCCTTGCCAACGCACCCCGAATTATTGGATTGGCTGGCTTTAGATTTTGTAGAAAATGGATGGAATGTAAAGCGATTGATGAAACAGTTGGTGATGTCGTCGGTCTACCGGCAATCGAGTCAAGTGTCGGATGAGCTGTTGAAACGCGACCCTGCGAATGAGCTTCTTGCCCGCGCTCCCTCTTATCGTTTGACCGCAGAAATGTTGCGGGATAATGTGCTCGCTGCCAGCGGTTTATTGATCAACCAATTGGGCGGTTCACCAGTCAGGCCCTATGAGTTAGCGGCTTCCTTCAAGCCGGTCAAACCGGATGGAGGAGATGGACTTTACCGTCGTTCGTTGTACACCTACTGGAAGCGAACCGGTCCCGGTCCCGTCATGATGGTTTTAGACGCATCGAAGCGAGATGTCTGTCAAGTGAAACGGGAGCGAACCTCGTCTCCTCTTCAGACGCTCGCGATGTTAAACGGTCCTCAGTTTGTTGAGGCGGCACGGGGCTTGAGTCATCGGCTAATTCAAAACCACAGAGAACAAGCTGTAGGTAAATTGATTGACGAAATGTTTTTGACCCTGACTACGCGACTTCCTACAGTAGCGGAGCAGTCGGTTATCGCGGAGCCTTATCGATCGCAGTTGGAATATTTCCAGGAAAATCATGATTCGGCGGTTGAGTATCTATCGAATGGGAAGTTTGGCGACTACGGAAAATTGCGTTCTGGTGCAAAGATTTTATTTCCGGCTAATAATCATGATTTCAGGCTTGGTATGACACCTGCAGGTACTGAAAAATTCCAAGGGGAGTTTGCCCGCGCGAGTGCCTGGGGGAGTGTGCTGACAGCGAAAAAAATCAAAGAGCTTTACGGTTTGGATCGAGATCAGGTTTTGGAGGCGAGTTGGAAGTTTGAGATTTCCAATCTTAAGCAGATCAAAGAAGCTTCGGCCGAGGCTGGAAGCGAAAAACAAAAAATGGGTGAGTCATTCGTGTTTGAGAATTCAGCAAACCTCAAGTTTCCCGAAGGCCTTACGCTTGAAGCCTGGGTCAAGCCAAGTCGCGTGGGAGTCGGTCGAATCTGGGATAAAATTACTCCCGGTAGTGGTCCGGGGTTGCTGCTCGACTTACATGGCGGCCTGCGGTTCATCTGTGGCGGTGTAGTTCGGATGGCGGATCGAACTCCGACAGTAGGTCAATGGTCTCATCTTGTCTGTACTGCAGATATGAAGTCGGGCCAGGTGCGTTTTTATATCAATGGGGAGCCTGCCGGCGGTGATTTTTCAGAGCGACCTGGAATCGATGATTCTGAGGATTTGGCTGTGCTCGCTGCGTGGTCAAGTGTTGCCAATGCTTTGTTTAATTATGACGAATGTGTAACCAAACGATAGAGAATCAATGAATCATCAATGCACAGGTTATGCGCCTAGCGGTGGGATGCCTCGCCGTAGTTTTCTCAGCCAATTTGGAATGGGCTTGGGAGCGGTTGCCCTCAGTGATTTAGTTAAAAATGATTTAGTCGCTGAGGAGAAACGGGGAGGTGCAATGGAAGCATTGCATCATCCAGCAAAGGCCAAAAGGGTTATCTTTTTGTTTCAAAGTGGTGGTCCGTCACAGATTGATCTTTGGGATCATAAGCCGCATTTGAATAAGGTTCAGGGTGAGCAGTTACCTGAGTCGATTCGCAAGGGGCAGCGGCTGACGGGAATGAGTGGGAACCAATCTAGTTTTCCTTTGGCAGGGTCTCCTTTCAAGTTTGAACAGCACGGAGAGTCTGGGCAGTGGATGAGTGAATTGTTGCCTCACACAGCAGGAATTGCTGATCGGATGTGTGTGATTAATTCGATGTATACAGAGGCAATTAACCATGGGCCGGGCGTAACGTTTTTGCAAACCGGATCTCAGTTTCCCGGCCGCCCGAGTATTGGCGCCTGGTTGAGTTACGGGCTGGGGACTGCTAATCAGAACCTTCCGTCGTTTGTGGTCATGGTCACCAAAAACAAAGGTGGACAACCGTTGGTTTCACGGCTTTGGGGGAGTGGTTTTCTTCCTGCACGCCATCAGGGAGTGCGATTTCGATCGGGAAAAGATCCAGTGCTGTATTTAAATAATCCAGCCGGCATCGATCGATCCAGTCGAAAGCGAATGCTGGACGCGATTGATGCCTTGCATCAAATGCAATTGGAAAAACAGTCCGATCCATTGTTGGAGACGAGGATTGCTCAGCATGAATTGGCTTTTAATATGCAAGCCTCGGTTCCAGATGTTGTGGATATGTCCGGTGAGTCAAAAGAAACGCTCGAAATGTATGGTCCCGATGTTCACAGGCCGGGTTCATTTGCAGCCAACTGTCTCCTGGCCAGGCGTCTGGCTGAGAAGGATGTGAAATTCATTCAGCTGTACCATCCCGGCTGGGATCAGCATGGAGGGTTGCCTGGTGGGTTAAGAAATCAGTGCCGTGAAACCGACCAGCCATCTGCGGCCTTGGTGAAAGATCTGGCGGCTCGCGGGATGCTAGACGACACACTGGTTGTGTGGGCGGGAGAATTTGGACGTACGAATTATTGTCAGGGAAAATTCAGCAACGGTAATTTTGGCCGGGATCATCATCCTCGTTGTTTTTCACTCTGGATGGCGGGAGGTGGAGTAAAGCCGGGTGGACAGTACGGAAAAACGGATGAGTATGGATACAATGTCATTGAGAATGGGGTGCACGTGCACGATTTGCAGGCAACCATGTTGCATTTGCTTGGAATTAATCACGAGCGTTTAACTTATCGCCATCAGGGCCGAAGGTATCGTTTGACAGACGTGCACGGAGACGTAGTCCGGGGAATTCTGGCGTAACGAGACCGTTTCGATGGCCGTTTGAAATTCTACGGGGGTTAACCGAATACGGGCTCTCGGCCAGCGGCACTGACACGAAGTTGTTTGAATTCGGTATTCGCAAATTGCTCTTCGAGGTAGGCAATTTGCATACGATGCCCGGCAGGCCCAGCGGCTGCGGTGTCAACACAGAGTGTGGCCATCCCCCATCGTCGATCGAAGGGGGACTGATCGATGCAAAGTGTTTGTATTTTGTCGAAAAAGGTGATGCTCGTTTTTCGATTGAAAATGCCGCTTCGATAAATCACTTCGTTGTCGCGTCTGGCGTATTGCATTGATTTCCCTTTCTTGACTGCGCGTATCAGTAAAAACGGAAGCAGCACAAGGCCCGGAGCCCAGCCCCATGTGAGTGAGACTGCCAGGCCGATCAAGAAAACAATGGCTGTCTGAAGGCAAGCAAGTCTTACGAGTCGACTGGTAGTTCTCGGGGAAACCGTTTGGAATTCGAGAGTTGTCTCATCCCAGATCAGATCGGGCCTGAGGTTTTGAATGATGGGAGTGACGTGGCCCTCGGCAATGACGGGAATAAACCAGCGCTTAGAAATTGATTCTGTTGAATTTTCATTTTGACTCGAATCTCCACCTGCTGTTTCAATTCGAATTGCCGCTAATCCCCACCATCTCATTAATAAGGACCTGTGGATGCTGATGAATTGAATTCTTTGGATTGGGATCGATGCGCTTACCTTGGTCCAGAGTCCGCAACTGATGCGAAGGTCGTTCCCGTTTCGCTGAAGTTTGTAACCATAAAAACGGATCACATACCAACCGACACCAAGCAAGCGAATCAAGCCTAAGACGATCAGAATGGCAGCCAGCGAAAGGCCAAATACGAGCCAGGGAGATAGATCCGTGTCTGGAATCAAGGTTATTCCAGTTGCACTTCTAATGAGCTCTTCTAGGCGATTAACCGAGAGATTAAATTTGTCGTTGGTGAACTGAAAAAAGACACCAAGGGAAATGCTGACTAATACTAATCCCCGATTGCTTGCTAGTCCTGCTTTGAATAACCAGGAGAGGGGAATCTTCAACAGGTCTTCGGAGTCACTGGTTGCGGCGACTGGCTGGGAATACTTACTTTCAACCGTCGGAAATTCTTCGGTTGGTAAATCGGTTGAAGCATCCTTTGCGAAATGTGCAGGACTTTCAAAAACGGCAGACCGCAATGAATTCATTTTGTCAACTGAGAGCACACGAAGAACGGCTTCGGGTTTTGTGCCACTGGCAGTTTCAATTTTTACCTCAGCAACTTTCAAAAGTCGGTGTAACGGATTTTGTACCGAGTCAATGTTCTGAATTTTCGCCAGTGGCACTGTGCGGATATTGCGATTGAGAATTCCCTCACGAACGATGAGTTGATCGTCGGAAATGCAGTACCGTAAAGTGAAATAACCGAAAATTGAATGAAGCAGTGTCGGGATAACCAATAATGCGGAGATGATTAACAGAAACCCTTGACCTTCGGTCGCACCATAAAACAGGCCAATTGCAACTGGCAAGATATATGTCTTTACATGGGCTAAGAAATCGAAAACCAAAGATGTCGGATGAAGGAATGACATCTGAGCTGTTGGAACCATTTTTGGCTCGTCTGCTTCGAGCTTGTTTTTATCGAGAGGGTCGTTGGAATTTTGTCCAATTTCCGCTTCTGCCTCCCCCGACCGTTGAGGATTTGATTCCGAAGGTTCCATTTCAAACGACATCATCGCCTCGCTTTTGAGAGATTATCAGGTCTCGTAATTCGATGGCTGTCGTCTGGCTCAGTCCCGATAGAACCACTGATGAATTCTGCGTGCCGGCGGTGTGTATGATTAGTGTGCCAAGACCAAAGGACCGCTGGATCGGGCCTTGTGATACATCGGCATGTTGGACACGGCCTAGCGGAACTGTAATTTGGTGTTTCCAGAAGACGCCTTTGTGGATTTCAAGTCCTTCCTCATCGAGTTTCCACGAGGTGTGGCGATAGCTGATTGCTGGCCATCGCCAAGCCATTGTGAACAGGAATGCCAAAAATGTAAAAGCAGCGGCAACGAATAGTAGAAAGACTGTGTTGTATCCGTTGTTGAGCCACCAGGATAATAGCGAGATGGACGCAATTGCCGTTAATACGATGGCGGTGATTGCGCGCGACATTTGTTCGTAACGAATACTTGCTGGTGCCAGTTGCTTGAATAGCTCAGCGGGATCAACTAGCTCACTCCGTGTCTCAGAAGAGTTCGCGGTGTCGTTGGTTGGAAGATCTGTAATCAATGGAGTTCCTTGGAAGCGTTGGTTTTAGCGTCGGAATTTCTTACTTGGCAACGCGTTAGCAGGGCTGTTGTTCGCTGTGAAAAGATCGATCTTGTCAGAAATGACGGGTTATTTGATTAACCGGCTAAACATTTAATGATTAAGATTAATAAGCAATACGCGCCCTAAAGATTTATCTTGTCTCAAGCAGTGTAGGCTTGTCGGCCAATTAGTTAAATGTGCGTTTTGCAAGATTGTCTTGCTGTTTTAAAGCGAAAGGTTATAGAATTCAGCCGCATTCAGGCCTAAGATCTTTTCACGCTCCCCCTCTGAAACCCCGCCAATGCACTCAATCAGGGCGTCAAATACGTCCTGGTAAGAGCCCGCAAGCTTGCAGACTGGCCAATCACTACCAAACATGCATCGCTCCGGACCAAAGTGCTCGAGCGCAGCATCGACGTAGATTTTTAAATCCTCGGGATTCCATGTGTTCCATTCTGCCTCCGTGGCGAGGCCCGATAATTTGCACCAGATATTGGGATGCTGAGCAGCTGTTTTAAAGTTCTCAATCCAGCCCTCCCATTGGCGATATTTAATTTGCGGTTTGGCGAGGTGGTTGATGACGAGTTTGAGGTTGGGGAATTTTTCGGCGAGCGTCGAAGCGTGCTTTAAGTGTTTGACATAGAACAGAAGATCGTAGGGGACCCCGTGATTTTCGAGTACTTTTAGACCTCTTAGGACATCATCGCGAACGATGAAATTATCATCTGGTTCATCCTGAACTACGTGCCGTACTCCCACGAATTTCGAATGCTCTTGTAATCGTTCAACTTGGGACTCACAGTCGGGGCTTGCAAGGTCAACCCAGCCAACTATTCCGGCAATCCAGTCGTGAGACTTGGAAAGGTCAAGCACCCAGTCGTTTTCGAGTAGGCTGTGCTGGGTTTGGACAAAGATTGTCTTGTCGACACCCGCCGCATCGATCTGCGGCTTCAGGTGTTCAGGCAGAAAACTTTGGCATATTTTTTTGAGCTCAGGGTTTTCTTGCCACGAATAATCGAATTGTGAAAGAGAGCGATCCCAGAAATGATGGTGCGAGTCGATAAGCATTCGAAGAGCCTTGAGTTCATAGCAAGTTTTTTTGATCGAAAATGTAGAGGAACCTAAGCGGAATCAGACAGGGTCTGAATTTTCCGGAAGGCACTCGAGATAGAACCAATTGTGCACCGGCGCTAATATGTCCTGAACTTCTTTTACGAGTTGGAGGTCGAGTGGTTCCTGCAGCCATTCACACCACTGGGCAACTCGACCGGGGTTTGCCGAGCCAGTAATGCAGGTGGTCATGTTCTCATTGGCAATCGAGAATTGAAGGGCAAGTTTAGCAATGTCGACACCGGCGGCAGTGCAATGCTGGGCCGCTTGCTTGCAGATGTCTCGCACAGTGTCAGTTGCTTTGTGCCACTCTGGAAGGGGAGCATTGGTCAGAAGGCGGGCGCTGAAAGGAGCGGCATTCATGATACCAATTTGCTTCTTCTGCATTTCATCGACTAAGTCTTCAAGCATCGTGTTCTGAAGCGTGTAATGATTGTACGACAGAATTACATCGATTTCTGAATGAGCCGCTGCTTCCCGGAAAATCTTCATTGGATAGCCGGAGACTCCAATGTGTTTGATTTTTCCAGCGTCCTTTAATCGGTAAAGTTCTGGAATCGTTTCATCCCAAATCTGTTGCATATCAACGAATTCAATATCGTGGCAGAGGATGATGTCCAGGTAATCGGTGCGCATGCGTTCGAGACTGATATCAACACTCTCACGAACGCGCTTGGCGGAAAAGTCAAAATGCGAGGGAGCGTAACGACCGAGCTTGGTCCCTAGGTAATAGCTGTCGCGGGGGATTCCGTCTAACGCAAATCCAAGCAAGGACTCCGAAAGCCCCCGGCCATAATAGGGAGAGGTGTCAATGAAATTCATGCCGTGGTCAAGCGCGACGTGCACACTCTTCACGGCTTCATTGAGATCAATTTTTCGAAATTCGGCTCCGAGCGAGGAGGCGCCAAATGAAAGCACGGAAATGTCCATGTCCGTCTTGCCTAGTCGTCTTTTTTCCATGTCACTTTGTTTAAAAAAGGTGAAGTGCAGATAAGTTTTATTTTAGGCGATTTGCGTAGCGGCGAAAGTCGCCATCACATTAGAAATAAAACAAGCCGATCCTAATTAATACGTGAATTCTCAAAGATTCTATTTTTAATTGCGACTAAATAAAGCTTCTCTGAGATAGGGCGTTGCTTGCTAATTTTGTGCGGGACCCGTTGGCTTCTATGCCAAATCAGACATTGGATGATTCCCCTGGTGAGCTATGGTGCCTCGCAGAACCGAACGAATCGGGATAGAATTGGGATTCTAGTAACCAGCGAAATTGCAAACAGCAAAATTTATTTTACCGAAGCGAGTCGGTCACTGTGTCTGAAATTATCAAAGCTCTGAGATTGAATGGAACCGAGTATATCAATCCGGGATCTCCCGAAGGATTGGTGACGCGGAATCTGGCTGTCGAATCCGTCACCTTAGAGGAGC
>JAAHTH010000601.1_pt2 | contig 28605 bp, 46 predicted proteins | sample 6116091 | NCBI WGS metagenome assembly JAAHTH01 (sample SAMN13939990, study PRJNA603662) | sponge metagenome | isolation source: marine sponge | host: Mycale hentscheli | place: New Zealand | collected 2006
TTCAATTTTCATAACTTTTATTTTTTAAAATCCAAATAAATTCTCATATTCTTGAGGTGTAAAACCACTAATTAAAAATTCCCTATCATCAATAGACATTAGAGGAAATACATCTTGTATTAATTTCTTATCAACTGACCATTCATGGTATTTCATGGGATCAACTGTGACAGAATAAATTTCACCTGTTACACTACATTTTTTTGATTTAACCAAATCACCCTCTTCATTAACTGATGACATAATTTTGTTTTTAAATTCTTCAAATAAATCACTTCCTAACATAACCTTAATTTTTATTTTTAATTGATTTGGCTCTCGTGCCTCATCTTCATCGTAAATATAACATCAATTGCCTGTGAAGCCAAACAACCCACAAGAGAAGCTAAGAGGTCTTCTTTTTCTTTTTTTTTAGAAATTCAATTGCCTTTTTAATTTTAATACACTCTTCAAATTCTTCCTGTTTTTCATAGGTGGTTAAATTTTCATTTAAGGTATGGAGGAAATCTTTTCTATCAATTGTTACATCATATATTGCTGAGTCTTCTAAACATACAACACTCAAAGCGTGATGATGACGCTTAGTTCCTTTTAGATTTTTTAAAATAGTATTTACTAATGCTTGAGAAATTCTAAAATCTCTTGATGTAATCATGTCTTCAAATTCATCTGCATTATTAACTTGAAATGTAGTTGCCATATTAAAATAAATTTAAAAAGTTAGGATTAATTGTTTTTTCTTTGAGTTTACTATTTAACTCATCTTTCTTTAGCATTTTAGTAGCTAATTTTTCTATATGACGAGACTTAGTTTTATCATAATCATTAACAATTTTATTATGTTTCTTACTCTTCTTCATTTGTTATAAATATAAGAAGAAATTAGAAAAAAAACAAACTATTCATAGCTTACTAAATCATAAGGATCATCCTCATCTTTATCTTCACCATCTAATCCTAATTCTTTAAGCCTTTGCATATGATAATCATCTAACTCAAAGTCAATTTTATCTGTTGTTTTATAAATTGGAACATGATCTTCTAACTGCTGTATGTCTCTGTCTGTGAAGACATTATCAATAAAAAGAAAATAGCAGTTATAACAAAGAAATTGAATGTTTTCTTTTCTATAGTTTCTTTTATTTTTATCTTTAAAGTGTAGGATTAAAGGTATTTTATAGTCAGTAACTCTTCTTTCTGAGAAATTACATTGGGTGCAATTTTCTTCCAATATGCCCTCAGTTATTAATTTATATTTTATTTTTTCAGGATTGAATGATGATGGGTCTATTCTACCTTCAATTATATCTATAAGGGCTGGATCTTTACCTGAGGATTTTAAAAATTTAGGTATGCCTTTACCTTGTTGATTTTTATGAGTCTCAAATAAAGTCTTTCCAGTTTTTTCATCCTGATAGAGCTTCATATAGCGTTTTAAATGGTGATAGGAGCAATTTAAATAACGAGCGGCTGCCTTAACAGATCTTGTTTTAGCCATTGCTGCTAGACACATTTCTTTTGATATGGGTTTTGCTGCTGGGATAATTTTTAATTTTTAGGGTTGTTTTTTAATTCTTCAATTTCTTCATATTGCTCTTGAGTCATAATATCTAAATCAATCCAAGTATGGTCACCTGTTCCTCTCATTATTGGAACACCTCTTTTAGCTGACTCAGTTGAGCAATTAACACAAGTTTTAACCCCAGGAATTATTTCAAGTCTTTTAGGTGGGATTACATTATTACATTTAATACAATTCATTTTATAGTGGTTTAAATTTATTTAGTTGTTTTAATTTTTTATATAGTTGATTTTCGTTTTTAATTATATATTTCTCACCATCTTTTTCTTCTTGTAGATAATGATCATATTTTTTGGGCTCTTCAACTTCATACACCCACCAAAATATAACTTGAGCTACTACTTCACCCCAATATCCTCTAATTAATTCTTCAATTAATTTATTATAATCTTCATCATACATTAGAGTATCAATTCCATAATTAATCATTATAGTATCAGCTCGTTTAAATAAAAACTGTAGTTCTTTAAGATGGTGGAAGAATTTTTCCTTACGTTTTTTCTCCAATGACTTTTTACTTTCCTCAATAGTAATATTGTCTCCAGCTAAAGACATAAGAGGAATTCTAATTTTATCTTTCATTTTCTCTCTCCTTTACTTTAAATATCTCAATAAATTCATCTACATCTAAGTCTTTAATTTGGGCTGCAATTGATATTGCTTCATTTTTATTTTTGGCTTTAACCCATCCTAAAGCTTCCTCTGTTTTATCTCTTCTAGCTATAATTTTATATTCTTTCATTAATAAATACTTTTTAAGTTAGTTTGTGGGTTGTGGGTTATATAACTCCCCCACTTATATTTAGCATATTCATGCCCTTTTCTCTCACAATCTATTCTTTGTTGTTGTTGTTCTTGAGATTGGTTTGTAGATAAAGAAACAAAATGATAAAAATGACATAAATAAGTTCTTCTCATTTCTAATCCTGATAATTGACATTTGAGGAAGAAGTCCCAATCAGCAACTAACCCCAATTCATAATTTTCATCCCAACCTCCTATTTTTAAATAATCTACTTTAGACATAAATATAGGTAAAGTTGATCCTGTTAAATCATCAAATGCATTACGAATAGTAGATTCATATGAATAAAATTTATTTAAATCAAAATCTTCAATAGTTCTACCTAAATCTTTAATATTAAATTGATTAAACATTGAAGGAAAAGGTTCAATTTGGTTAGGAGTTAAAACAGTTCCTTTACTCCATTCTGATTTTAAAGTAACATCCCAATTTTCAGGGAAAACATTATCATCATTTACAATTAATATTTGTTTATGTTTAGCATTGTATACTCCTAAATTAGTTCCTCTACATAAACCTACGTTTTGTTCTAAGTTAAGTATATCATTTGAGTCCTTTTGTTTTTCAATTACTTCCTTTTTTAAATCATAATGGCCATCCACTACAACTATTATTTGATTTTCTTTATTTTGTCCCTTAATTGCAGATTCTAGACATAAGTCTAATGCATCAGGTGATTTATATGTTGGTATTATTACTGATATCATATTTCGCTCCAATCTGTTATAGGTGATAACCAAGCTACTTCCCCATGGGTAGCATATCCTGGTATCGGGGTTACTAGTAATTCTCCTTTATCTCTTAATTCTAAAAACATATGAAAGTCATTAGGATGAGTTCCTACTGTATGTTTTCTTAAAATTGACTCTACTCTTTTTAGAGTAGATACCTTTGCGGCAAATGTCATTGTTGTTGAATTTGTTATTTTCCAATGGCATGAGTCTGTTAAGTAAACTCTAGTTTCTTCTGCTCCACCCTCACAATAAGGATTACCTCCTTGAGATGGGTCTAAGTATTTATCTGGATGGTCATATAAAGCAACAAATGAAGCTCCTAATGAAAAACCTTCTTCTAATACTTTTTGAGACTCAGGTTTATGTAGATAATCATTTTCTATAAAATAAACTATGTCATTATCACTATAAGTAAGTGCTTTATCTAAGGCTAAATTAAATGTACCTGCTCCATTTCCTACTGAGACATGATTTATGGAATCATTAGTTTGGATTATAGGTTTATCTAATGGAAAATCTTTATAATTTTCAATCATATTACTAGTTTCTACTGAGCAATTATCAGCTATTATATGCCAATCAGCATTATGAAATGTATACACAGCATTGTCTAAACATTTTTCATTATCAATATAACTAGGTTTAACTTTATTATAACCTGCATCACTAATTCTGTATATTATTTTCATTTTCGGTTTTAGTTTCATAGCGTGTGAGTGACTTTGTTTGTGGTTTTCAGTATAAATGTCTCTATCATGTTCAAATATATTTTGAAAGTGTAAGAGTTTTAATTTTAATTTAATCCCCTTTTCTTTATACAATTTCCATTCACTATAATTCATTGTCATTTGGTCTCGGATTGATGGTAATTCTTGGTAGTCAGATAACCATTGATCATAATATGCATGTATATTTTTGCTATTATTATTAATAATCATCATACCTGATGTGTACAACCCATTGTTTTTAGGGTATCCTAGATCTGCATATATTTGTAAATGTTTTGAGATTCGTTCTGGGGTGTCTCGTTGTACTTGTACTATAGTAGTACCCTCATCGTACACACAACTTCGATTTGGATGATCACATAAACACGCATAATATTTTTCATCATAACCATATTTAACTAATAATTTATTTAAATCAATATTAATTACACATTGACCCCCTATTGTAACTACAACATCATAATGTTTTGGTAAGTATTTTCTATGACCAATCATCAAAGACATTGCACGTACTTTTGCGGGTTCTAACTTTTCATCAATCTCATCAATGTGTACAATTTGCCAGATAGCTAATTTAAAATCAGGATTATCAGTAACGCAGATATAGTCCCAATCTGGAGTATATATTTTAGGTTCTTTTAAATTATCATAATCGCCTACGATGAATGTGTATATGCATTTATTATTTTCCATATTTTATTCCAGCTTTTTTATATATCTCTTCTATTAATATAATAACATTATTTGTTTCTTCCAAATTAAATTTATCTAAATTTTTATATACTTCTGGGTGATTAGGACAAGATCCTTGATATGAACCATATGAATTTGGGTCTTTGGAATATGTAAATTGTTTTACTAAGTTTTCATATTCGATAGTACAACCATGACTTAAAAAATTTGCAGATTCAATTACATTTAACGCTTTGCCTCCAATTTTAACATAACCATTAGACCCCATTAAAGTTATCGAGGCTTCTATATTGTGTGGTTCGGCTGCAATTGTTGATTCAATAGTGCCTCCAAATGATCCATAATCTACTAAAGAATATATCGTGTCTTCTATAACGCCATTTTGATGTTTTGTTGTATATGTTTTTGCTGATAATATTTGTTTAGGATTTCCAATTAATAATTGTAATATATCTAAGTAATGTATTCCAGTTTCATATAATATTCCACCTCCAACATTAGGTTCACCTCTCCAACCTGAAAAATATTCTAATGGTCTTTGCCATCTTTGTGTAAATGAAACTCCTCTAATGTTACCTAATAGATTTCGTTTAAGTATTTCCTTAGTTAATTCTACAGTTGGATTTAACCTTACTTGTAACACACAAAAAGCTTTTTGTTTCTCTTTTTTAGATACTTCTAATATTTTATTTAAATCATTTATATTAAATGTTACAGGTTTTTCAATTAATACATCACAACCATGTTCTAAAGAAAATATGGCTTGATTTTTATGTAATGAATTAGGAGTTGCTATTACTACAAAATTTAAATCTTCTGACTTTATCATATCCTGATACTCGGTATAACCATTAACATTATATCGTAATGATAAACTTTTTACAAGCGAGTTTTGTATGTCGCATATAGATATTAATTCAAAATCTTCATTTGATTCTATTGCTTCTATATGCCTTGGAAATATTCCTCCACATCCTATTATTCCTACTTTATATTTCATTTTTATATTGCTCTAGTTTAGTTAAAAGAGTTTGCTCAATATCTTCAGGAACAGATTTATAATAATTACCCTGTTCTAATTTATTTCCTATTTTTCCGTTTTTTACTTTTTCAATTGATGATATCATTAGTTTTTGTTCTAAATGTTGAATACGTATATGCATATCCATTAAAGTATCATCGTGATATATATTAATTGTTTCTTGTTCTATCATAACTCCGCGGTCTATTTTACTATCAATTAAATGTGTTGTTACGCCTTGGGTATGTCCATTTATAATAGCCCATTTAACATTATCTAATCCTCGATTTTCTGGAAGTATACCTGGGTGCATATTTAAAACACCAATATTAAAATTTTCAAATGCTATAGGTTTTAGTATACGTGCTCCTAGTATAATTCCTAAATCTAAATTATATTGTTTAACAATATTAGCTGTCTTTTCAGAATTATGTTTAACAACATGATAATCTATGTCATAACGTTTTGCTAAATCTATAGGATGTTGCAAAAATAAATCTTTTGGGGCAATTCTTATTTTTGATTGATAAAAATTTAATTTAACTGGATCTGCTGCAAGTATTACTTTAGGTTTATACCCATGTAAAAACAAGTTATGTAATCCTTCTTGTGTTTTCCAGTGCGGAAAGTTATATGCAAATACTCCTATATTCATTTTAATATAGTTTTAAAAAATTTAACAATATTTTGAGGAGAATAGTATTGTTCTACCCATTTTCCTATTACTTCATTATATGCAATTAATTCATTTTCAGATATAGTGTTACAAAAATAATTTAATGTTTCATATAATGTTTGTAAGTTTTCACCTAATGGAATTACTCCTATTTCATTATTATCTGTAAGTTTTTTTATAGATAGTCCAATATTATTTACTGTAGCGAAGGTTAAATTAGAGGTAAATAACCCTTCTAAAGAAGCTATTCCATAACCACCAACACTAGGTTTATATTGATCTATATAAAATATTGATTTTTTCTTTTCTTCAATAACTTTATCGTATTGCAGTTTTTCCATATGTTTAAAAACATATTTGGATGGATCTAAATTTAATTTATCTATAGTTTGAATTATTTCTTGAGTTCCCTTAGTGTTAGTATTAGAAGGAATGTGTAATATAATCCAAGGTTTTTGATTTAATTTTTTTTTAAAATCTAAAATAAAAGAATTAAAATTAAAATCATAATACTGGTAAGGAAGTAGAGGAAGATCACTTTTATTTTTAGGCGATAATCGATATAAATCTATCGCGTATAAATGTTTAAAAACTTTATTCCGTAACGGATGAGTATTATAATATTGATAATTGTTTCTATAATTTGAACCAGGGTGCCATATAATTATTTTTTTAGTTCCATCAAGTAAATCAATATTAAAAATACTATTAAACTTATCAATAGTTTTATATTTACCTGGTAAAATACCTTCTTCTGCAAAAATAACTATGTCACTTTCTTGTATAAGTTTCTTCGTGTTTTGTATTTGATTATTATCACATGAATTTAAATTTATATCATGTTTAATTTTATAGTTAAATGGATGCGGAAATAAACAAATTGTTTTTGTTTGTATTTCATTGCAATGATTATTAAGACAATGTGAATATTCTGTTAATACATTTGCAGCGTCGCCTTCTGCGATAAATACAATCTTCATAACTTGCTATACATTTCGTTTTGTTTAACTTGCTTATCAATTGTTTTTGGATGGTGGAGAGCTAACTCTTCATGGGCTCCTAAAAGGGCATAAGTTTTAAATCCATCTAGCTTCTCATGGACTTTATTTACCCACTTTATCTCAGGCTTATTCTTCCATATTCTCCACTGGTAATCAGGCCAATTAACCCATCCTTTTTCATTTACATTCCATCCCCATCTTTTGATATACTCTTCAGTTAGTCCTTCAACTGTGTTAACTCTAGATATTAGATATACTTCATTGTCGGGATTGTTGTCTATAATTGAGGGTAGATTTTCAATTAAGACTTCAGTTATAATTTCATCAGCGTCAATTTGGAATATATAATCTCCAGTACATTGATTAGTTAGGTGATTTTTAAAGTCAGCAAAGTCATTATTTAAAGGATGAAATATAACTCTTATTCTGTGAGCTTCTTGCTCACTCATTATATATCCTAAAACTTCTTTTTTTAACTTATCTAAGCCATTTAAATCAGAGGCATCAGCATCCATTTGAACAACTATCTCATCTTTATCACGTTTGTGTTTTAAGAGAAAAGAGATAAGTCTTTTTACCTCTTCAATCTCATTACAAACGGTAATAGCATAACTTATTTTCATTGGTTAGAAATATAAATCATTTCTTGATCTTTTTTCTTCCCAGACTTCCACTTGGCTACTTTGTATTTATCCTTTATGTAGGATAGTTCTTTATTAACCTCAGCCATTGATCTCAAATCTTTTACAGATATGGTATTCACTATACATTTTGCTTTTTTAGGCTTGTATATAGGAGCCTTAAGTGTACCCAGATTCTTTTGTTCTTTCTTTATAAAAGGTGCATTTTCAATATGTACTGTTAATCTCATCATAACTTTTAATTTTTTGTTTATCTAAATATAACATCCATTTACCAATAGGCCAAACTATGCTGGAAAAATCCCTATGTAATCTAAAGCCTCTAAGTAGTCTTTTTCTTCAAACGTCTTTAGAGTTGTCATATCCATCCTATGTTTGTAGTATTCATCTTTTTTATTTGGGATGGGATATTTTTCTTTTTCCTCCTCTGTTACTTCAATTGCTTTAACTGACGCCCACTTCCAATTTTTTTTATTTGATCCGTTAGCAAAAACCATTCCTCTAGTAGGTAGATTAATAGTTGATGGGAGCCAACATTGGTCATTTTCATCCTCAAACATTAATTCTTTATATAATTCAGGTAGGACTTCAATTTGTTCATTTAAAAAATCACCATTTTTTTTCATTAATGAGTTACTTTGAAAACCACACCCAAAGCATGAGTATGTAGTTATTTCATTTGTTACTTCTTGTTTATAACAGGCATCTCCTCCACATCGAGAGCATGTTGTTAAGTCATCTGCTTTCATAATTATTCAGTTTTAGATAGTTTTGGTAATTGTAATTTAGGTAATTCTACTTTCTTTAATTTAGGTAATTTCAACTGAACTTGTTGAGGTGCTTCCTTAACATTTTCATCTAAAATTACACCTAGTGATTCTTTCATTTTATCAAATGTAAAATTCTTCTTACAGTAATTACCTTGTTGTTTAGCTTTGTGAGTGTAGTTTTTATAGTTTTTATAGGTGTCTTTTAAAGCTTTTCCAACTGCCATTTGGTCAACATCAAACCACTTTGCTCCTTCAATAAACCAACTATTTCTTGCACTTGGGTGAACATCATTTAAAGTGCCTGGAAGTAAAGTACTCATGTCTGGTTTTAGAAAATCAACATGACCTGACCATCCTGTAGTTATAATTGGCTTTTTAGATTGAGTAAATTCCAATAGTGGTCTCCCAAATCCTTCACCCTTAGTTAAGCTAATCATAGCCTTTACTTTTGAATGATTATATAATGAATTCATTTCTACATCAGTAAACTCACCATGAAGTAAATAAATTTTAGGACATTTACCTTTAACAGTTTTTCTAATTTGTTTTATTTTCTTTAGAGTTACTTCTCTATCCATATAGGAAGTACCACTGTGAGATGTTTTAAGAATTAAGGCAGGTTGTTTTGATTTATTTTTAAATGTCTCACAAAAAGCTTTTATTAATAAACTTATGTTTTTTCTATCCTGTCCAAATTCTCCATTTAACCAATGACCAACAAATAAATAACAAAACTCCTCTCTTATTTTTGATAGATTGAAGCTTTCATATTTGTTATGATAGATGTCTTCATTAAATCCTTCAAATAAAACTTTAGTTGGAGTTGTTAATTCTATTGTGCCAACAACTTGATTTGTATTTTTATCGTGTTTTTGGAATTTACTGTTTTTTAAAATACTAACAGTATGATTAGTTGAGCCTAAAACTAAATCCATTCTATTACATCCTTCAACCCAATCTGCAGGAGCTACAGTTGACTCAATTCCTGCAGTTATTCCAATATTGTATTTTCCTTGTTTTTGAAATTCATTTGGAATTGTTATTTGTACCCAAATGTCAGGTTGAGAATATTGTTTATTAGGCTCAGGATGAAACATATGAGAATTTAAAAACTCCCACTCAGGATTGTCTTCAATAAATCCCCAAGGTGTATTGCCCCATCTTTGAGGAATAATTTTAACATCATATTTATCTAACTCTATAAATGCCTTAGCAACATCTCTACTTCTAGCACCATAACCTGACATAGTATTAATGGGGCAACTTATTATAACGGTTTTCTTATTCATATTTAATATCTTAAAGCGTGTGTTAGTATTCTTTTATTGTCTTCATCTACATCAATTAATTCATATTTTTCTCTTGGCTTCCAAGTATCAAATAACTCATCAATTCCTTCAATTATTCGGTTTGACATTTTTTCAGCTGTAAATCCTGCTTCATCTCCAATGGCCCACTTTCTTCCTTCTTCACCTCTTTTCTTTCTTTCCTCCGGAGTTAAAGAGTAAACTTTAAATATTTGCTCAGCAGCATCCTCTGGAGTGCATCTATCATCCCAAATGTAGGGAGTTTTTGGAGAGCCTTGAAGTGATCTACTAGTTGGATATACTGGAAAAGCCCAACTACCATGTTTTTTATAAGTTCCATTATGGTTAGATGGAAAGTCTCTATCAAAGTCAATCCATTCACCTTTTTTAACTCCAGGACCTTCATCCATATCATACTCAAATCTCATTTGATCTTGCATTCCACCTGTTACATTAGCTATTATAGGTGTTCCTGCTAGAATTGCTTCAGTTAATGTTAAACCCCAACCCTCATTTGATGTTAGTAAGATTTGGGCGTCTGCTATGTTATATAATTGATTTAATTCTTTAGCACCTACTTTAGATGTGGAGAAGTAAATTGAATTTGGATATTTTTCCTCAAATAGTAACTCTCTAACTGCTTCTAAGTCTGTACCATGCTCCTCAATTATTTGGGTATGTAAAATAAAAGCACATTTATCTGCTTTTTCTTTAGGAAGTTTATCTAAAAAATATCTAAAAGCTAACAATGTGTCTGGGATTTGTTTTCTTCTAATATTTCTAGAGTTGAAGAATAATATAAAATCTTTTTCATTTTCACCAAATATATTCTTCTTTAAATCACCCAACATTTTTTCATCTTTAATTGGATGGTACATTTCAGTATTTAATCCGTGAGGGATGTATTTTATAATTTTATCCTCGGCTTTATCACCTAATACTATTTTATTTATATTTCTCGTTTGTTTTGAAATGGCAAGTAATGCATCACAACTTTCATAAAATGCTTTATTATATAAAGGTGATGGATAATCATCCCCAATATTAAGATAAATACTAGGCATAGTTCTTCTAATCTCATTTTCAATTTGAAATAGCCACTCAAAATATCTTGGATCAGTTATGATGAAGATGGCATCGGGTTTTTCTAATTTAATTAATTGTCTTATTGTGTCTGGATTTCCATATCCATCTACAGGATAAAGAGTCACACTACTATCTTCTAACCTAGTTTGTTCATTTGTGTCCTTACTTAAGTCAAATTTCTTTCCACTTTCTGGATGTTTAATTGCTCCTGCTATTTGCACCCAATTGAAATGTTGTGCAGTATGTAAAACCATTTCTTTAGCAACTGTTGCAACCCCACTATGTACTCTAATATCATCACAAATTAAGAGTATTTTTTTCCTTTCATTTTGGGGAAGATACTTAAAATCTTTATTCATAGGTTATTTAATTTTTAAATCATGATTTGTTATTGTTCTTCTAAATTCATCATCACTCATATAGAGATCAATTGCTCTTTCAGATAATTTTTGAAATGAAAACTTACGTTTAATACATTCAATTTTAAATTCATCCCAAAGTTCACTATTAATTTTTACACTTGTTAATTTCTTATCATTACTCATTTTATTTTAATTTTATGTTATATAGATAAATACATAGTCTTTACTAATTTATGCCAACATTGCATAATTCTTTTTTATCTTTATAAGGACAAAAAGTACAATTCCACTTTGATGGGTTGGGAGACATTTTATCCTTTGTAAATCCTTCAGATGTAAAACACTCCTCAATGAAGTCATTTAATGAATTTGTTGCTCTATTCATTTTTATTTTTCCAGATGGAGGTTTGAATTCTTGGATTCTTTTTTGTGGGAAATCCCCTGCAGTATATATTTTTCTTCTAACAATTAGAAATTCAATATCAATATTTTCTTTTGGAACTCCAAACTGCTCTGCGAAGAATTTCTTATATAAAACTAATTGGAATTGTTTATCTTCATCTTTTTTCATTTTATCCTTCCACCCATTAGTTGAAGTTTTTATGTCTATAATTTTAAAGGTATTAGTAGGCTCATGATATAAAACAACATCTAAATAACCCAAATATAATACATTAGGATACTTAGGAAGTGGAGCCATTGTTATTGGGGTTTCAATTCCTACCAAATACCAATTTTTCTTTCCAAAGTAAGTATTTCTTTTCTTTTTAATAAAATCAAGAATAGCTACTCCATCATCATAAAACTCTTGCAATTCACCTGGTTTGGAAAAATGTTGGGAGTTGTTTTTCTTATAGTCACTCATATAACATTCCCTTAATTTTTCTTTAAGAAATTCATTTATGTCTTCTCTGTCTGCAGCTGCTGCACTTTTTTCATACATTACTGTTAGATAATGTTGAAGAGTTTCATGAAATGCAGTTCCAAAGGAAGCATGAATACTTGGATTGTATATTTTATGACCATCCCTATATTGGAGTGACCAATGCTTCTTGCATTTCTTCCACATTGAATACTGTGAGTATGAAATGTTTTTTTGGTAAGTATAATTTATACTTGGAATTTTCTTTTCTTGTATTTCTTTTACTATTTGTGGTATTTTTCTTGCCATGGTTTATTTTTTCCATTCACCCTTCTCTACTATTTGAGCTATAATAGCATAATTAACAATGTCTTGATAAGTGTCAATTAGGGGCTCATTTTGAGCTTGTCTCTTCTTTATAATAAGATTCTTCCACCTACTAATTTTATCAGAGATTCTATACCATAAACCTGTTAAAGCAAAATTAATTTCCTCCCTTGACTCGAGTTGTGTTCCTGCTGAGATGTTTGACATCCCATAATCGAGATGTTTATCACAAAATAATTTAAATTGCTCAGTCATTACTATCTTATAACTTTTATATATCTCAGGATATTGCTCCTTAACTAATTGAATTGAGTCTTTATTTGGTGTTTCTTCCATAGTATTTTTCATATAATTCATCATCTTTAATAATACATTCTTCACATACAATTCCCCTACCTACTGTGTTTAATGCTTGATCATAAAGAGCTAACTCAGTTAATAACTCAGATTGGGGTGTAGTAGGATCTTCTAATTTTTTAAACCAATCATTTCTTCCTAGTTTATCTATTTTCTTTTCTAAGTATTCCTGGATTGGGGTCATAGCTACGTAAGACCAGGGTAGATTAGTTTCTTTACTGCAAAATTGACATTTATTCATTTTAATAATTTTTTGATTTCCTTTTCATCATGGCCTATATCTTTCAATAAAGTCACAACATCATCTTTACTCATTATATCAATATAAGTAGAAGCTTCGGAGGAGCCAATCTCAAAATAAGATGCGACTTTTTCAATTAACTCTTTATTTTTTGTTGACTTCTTAGCTTTAATATATCTAAAGTAAGTTTTTCTTTTAGGTATCATTTCTTTATATAAATTATATATCTGTTTTTTGTTATTTGGCATTAAACTTTGTGCTAAATCAGCGAGTTCAGTGTAATATAAGTTCATACTTATGAATCTATGTACCATATATGAGTTGAAATTATCCCAGTCTTTATCTGAAAATTCCTCAGCGGGTGTTTTATGAAGTGTTATTTCATCTAACCAACAAAATATATTTTTTGTTTTCATATTCCTATTTCAGAGTACTCTTCTCTTAATTCTTTTGGTAGTGAGTCTAGAATAATTTTTTTAGTTTCTAAATCATAAAATACTGGAATTGGAAGAAGAGCATCCTCAGTTCCTCCAACTACAAATTTAGATACTTTTCTCATTATAAAGGCTTGTCCAAATAAATGGCCACCATCGAATCCTTCAATTGGTGTAGTATTAGCAAAGTCAATACTCATTTGTGGTTGTTGTGTGTTCATAGTTTTATTTTTTATTTTAATCCGTATACTGTTACTTCTACCCATCCTTTTTCAGAATGATCAGCTTCTGCTTCTAATCCTTGATTTTTTAATTTTTGTTCAAGTTTTAAAGCAGCATTCCATAATTTTTCTTCAGGGACTTCATCATGATCATCATCATAACAAACCCGACCTCTACATTCATACATTGAATTTTCTTTGTCATACTTAAAAGCATAACCATCTATTGTTTCTCTTTCATTCATATTACTTGTGGTTTTTTAATTTCTATTATTTTTGCTAAAGCCGAACTAATGTTAATTTCTTTATCAATTCTAAAATTTGAATGATATTGATGTTCATTTAAAATTACAGCTACTGATCCTTCCCTACCAACAGCATACTCTGATGCTTTATCAAATAAAATCCTATATAATTCCTCAAAGTCTTTAACACCTGAGTCTGCTATTATTTTTCTTAAAGTTCTAAAGTTGGTGTTTTTCTTCTTTAACTCATCAATAATTTCTTTTGTGTAGTTGTTAGATACAATAACTGATTTATCTAATATTAATTCATTATCCTTAGAAGATAATTGAATAGTATTTAACATTTTTCTAATGTCTGGATAGTAAGTATTAATTATTGATTTTAAATCATCATTTAAATACTCAATTTTTTCTTTTTTAAGTATTCCATTTAAATGTTTTGCTATTTCTCCTTTTGATGGTGGTATTATTTTTAATACTTGACATCTTGATTGTAGAGGATCAATTATTCTTTCTATGAAATTACACGTCATTATAAAACGTGTTGTTCGTGAAAATGTTTCAATTACATTTCTTAGGGAGGCTTGAGCTTGAATTGTTAAAAAATCAGCTTCATCTAATATAACTACCTTTATGGGTTTAAAAGATGCAGATGAGGAAAATGATGATACTTTGTCTCTAATAGTTTCAATTCCTCTTTCATCACTACTATTGATGTAAAGAAAATCACAGTCTAAATTATTAATTATTAATTTAGCTAGTGTTGTTTTTCCTGTTCCACTTGGGCCATAAAATATAAAATTTTGAATATCATCTTGATTTAGATAATACTGTATTTTTTCTTTAATTTCTTCATTACCAACAAATTCATTTAAATTCTTAGAACGATAACGTTCCACTAGTAAAGAGTGATCCTTCATAACTTTTATTTTAAATATAACAATTTTTACCTAGAAGGCCAAACTAATTTACAATTCAGTATTGTCATACATTGTAAAAAATGAATCAAAAGCTTTAGTTGCTTCATTAAAATCCTCACCTTGATATAGTATTTCATTATCTGGTAAAAGGCTTGTTATTTTGTCTTCTAATGCATCCAGGTTGGGGTATGACTGTGCAACCAACATTTCTCTTATGTTCAATCCACTTACTCTTTTACCTAAAGTTACTAAATGATAAGGTAAACTACTCTTTAAGTTATTAGATCTTCCTATTGTAGAGGATAATCCTTCATAAATTTCTTCTGAGTCTAAAGCATCATCATAATGAGATGAATGAACGTCGTCAAGATAACCATCAATTTCCAGTTCAGCATGTTCTACAGCTTCATCATAAGTGTCAAAATGAGCTCTAAAATTAATAATACTACCAAATTGAGGATAAGCTTCAGCATGATATCCATGAGGTGCAGCATGCCAAATTTCATATCCTATGTCTCTATATTCTTCCCATCCTTGCCTTTGACTTTCTTTTAGAAATGAAGGGATTAAGGCTTCTTTTATTAATTTGTTAAAATTTTCCATATTATTTTGTTTATTTTCTCCAAATATTGATTTAGCGTCATCCCTGATGTGTTTTTTTAATCCAGAAAGGAGTTGGGCTTTAGTATCCCAATTTTTTCCTCCACCATGATTATCAGTAAAGTCCATGTCTTCTAAGTCTATAAATAAATCACCTTTAGAGTCAGTGTATCCTTTTTTAGTTATTGTCCAAGACACAACTACTTTTTTACCTTCTTTGTCAACCTCATATGTTGCTCTTTTAGTGTCTTTAAATTTTGGTTTTAGGAAGTTGTAAATATCATCTTGAGTAAGTTCTTTTGCTTCATTAATTGATTCATTCATCCTATCATAATCAACAACTTTAATATCAAATATCCCTTTACTAGTATGAATATTACTATCCTTTCTAGTTCTACTCATATCTATTAAAAGCTTTACAGGATCTTTTACATCCTTTAAATAAATTTCATCACCCTTTTTGTAATCTTTACCTTCATTAATTGATTTATCGTCATAAAGTCCCTTTTTCTTTAGGTCTGTAAAATATACGAAAGACATTGTACTTCCTTCATCACTTCCTTGATCTTTTATTCTATACCAAACATCATAACCATACTTAGATTTCTTAGCACGTACTATTCTATCAATAGCATTTTTTTGTCCATCTATCTCTATAGAATTATAGTATTTTTCTAACATATCGAATGTCTGCTTTTTCGATAATTTATTCCTGTAGGGCCTGGGATTGAATTCATTAAGCTGAGATTCATTTTCATGAATTACATTTTTAATTTCCTCCTTGATAATTTGTCTTAATTGAGATTTTTTCATGTGTATTTTTTTTTACCCATTAACATAGTAAGATTGGGCTAAATCTAATATCTCATCCCTAATATCACTATGTATAATACCTTGGTCAACTAATGGTTGTAGATATTCAGCTAATCTAGTATACCCATTATCTTCAGTTAACTTTGAAAGTTCTTCTTTGATGATTTGTCTTAATTGAGATTTCTTCATTATATTTTATTTATAGTAAATCCTGCTTGCTTTAATGCACCACTAGAAAGTTCTAGTTTTTCCTGACCCATTCCTCTAAGTGTAATGTTACCAAATTTTTTGGCTGATATCACATCATATTCACCTGCCTTGAAATCACCATCCTCATCGTCATTCTCTATTGTAATTTTCATACTAGCCTTAAGACCTAAATTACTTTCATTTAATGTGTTGGTGATTTCTTCTTTGATGATTTGTCTTAATTGAGATTTTTTCATGTCCTTTTTCTTTTATATCTATTTTTCATGGCTTTAACATCCTGCCCATGCATTTTCCCATCTTTAGTGGTTCTATATTTGTTATGGCCCCATTTTTCTTTATCGGCTAATTTATCTGAGTCTTGAAATCCTGGGACTCCTGTATCTCTAGGGTAATGCATTTCGTACTCTCCATCTTCTATTTGGTCTGCTATTTTATCACCAAATTCTAAGCGAATATCTGCTCGAATCTCCACTTCATCTCTTCCCTCATAATCATAGTATTCACTATCTGGGTCTAAAGCTGATTTTAATTCATCTCTTAATGAATCTAATCGTTCTTGTTGTTCGGGAGAAAGTTTACCCTCACTTAATACCTTGGATATTTCCTCCTTGATAATTTGTCTTAATTCTGATTTTTTCATTTTTTTAATTCTTTTACAATTAAATCTTCAATTAAATTTGTGAGTTTTAGAGCTTGACCATGAGAAAGCTTTAAATCATCAAATAAATCATGCTTGAAAAAATCAAAAATTTTATCAAGAACTTTATCACCAAGACCTTCGTTTAAGGTGCTACGTATTTCCTCTTTAATGAGTTGTTTTAGTTGTGAGTGTTTCATTTTTATCTTTTTATTTTTTTAGGAACCATACTGTTCCATGTAATCAGCAAATACAGAGATTGGATGATTTTTTCCATTTGGGTCTTTGCTTATTTGTTCATCATGCTCATTAAATTTTTTCGCATTAACAGTTTGGTCATCTATTGGATAGAATACATAATATGTTTTTAATTTATCACCCATAATGCCTAATGCTGGTAATTTAAAACCATCATGAGTATTGAGATGGGTATGGATTTTTTTTTCTTCGAAACCTGAATATTTACTCATTTCATCCTTTATATCTTTAAAGGTTTTAAATGACATTTCCATTTGTTCTTCATTTAATTTTGAAAGTTCTTCTTTAATAATTTGCCTTAGTTCTGATTTCTTCATTTGATTTTATTTAATTGTCGTCTACTTCCCCAGCCCATTGTTCTTCTTCATAATAATATAAGGCATCTTGAACATAATCCTCTAATGCCTGTAATACATTTGCTTTACTATCTCCATTATCCATAGAGTATTTAATATATTGGTATAAAGCATTAACGGGTGAATTAGTTTCATTAGTGACTTTGGATAACTCTTCTTTGATAATTTGCCTTAGTTGAGATTTCTTCATTTTAAGATATTTTATTATAAATACGTTAAGAATTAATACTCGTCACCATAGATATTATATCTTTTAATTGGCTCAGGTTTGATTTCTTCTTCTGAAGTTTTAATAGCATATAATTTACTATCAAGGGGAGCCAATCTATACTCCCCTTTAAAACCTGTTTTTCCTAAGTATGCTTCTAATGCATCTGTGATTGATTTATGAATTATTTTTTTAGAGTCATCTACTAAAATCCAATTATCACCTGGAGCTATTCTATTTGCTATTAGCTCGTTATGTTCAATTACTTTGGTTTCCATATTACATTCCCATTCCTAACATTGATGGGTCAATTCCATTATTGTCTTTATCTTCTTTATTATCAACAACTACAGCTTCAGTTAATAGAATTGTTCCAGCTACTGATGAGGCATTTTGTAAAGCACTTCTTGTAACCTTTAAAGGATCAATTATTCCTGCTTCCTTCATATTCACTATTTCATCAGTTTTAATGTTATAACCACTCCAAGCATCATTACCTGAGTTTGTTAATTTATGTCTAGCTATCATTAAAGCATCAGTTTGGGAAAATCCAGCATTAGTTAAAATTTGTTCAAATGGTTTTTGACATGCTCTTTGAACTATACTTAACCCAAAATTATAATCTGGATTTCCATTTTCTAGTTCTTTAGGTATTTCATTTGAGTAAAGCAAAGCAATTCCTCCTCCAGGTATAATACCTTCTTCAAGTGCAGCCTTTGTAGCGTGAAGTGCATCATCAACTCTGTCTTTCTTTTCTTGCATTTCTAACTCTGTGTTTCCTCCAACGTGAACAATTGCTACTCCACCAACAAACTTAGACATTCTATCTTGTAATTTTTCAATTTCAAATGGTGTTTCAGCTCTTTCAATTTGTTGAGCTAACTCCTCAACTCTTTTATTAATAGCTTCCTCATCACCTTTACCATCAACTATTGTTGTTTTTTCTTTGGTTACAGTCACAACTCTTGCTTCACCAAACCACTCCCAAGAGAATTTATCAAGTTTCATACCTTTTTCTTTAGTAAATACTTGACCCCCAGTTAAAGTAGCTATGTCTTCTAAAACTAACTTCTTTCTATCACCAAACTCAGGTGCTTTTACAGCACATACTTTTAATGTACCTCTCATTTTGTTTACAATAAGAGTAGCTAATGCTTCATTATCAATGTCATCAGCAATGATTAAAAGTGATTTATTTGTATTTGAAACACCTTCAAGAATTGGTAGTAAATCTTTTACTTGAGTAAATTTATGGTCAGCAATTAAAACATAAGTGTCATTTAAGGTGCAGGACATTGTGTTGTTATTTGTAACAAAATATGGTGATTTATAACCTCTATCAAACTGCATTCCTTCAACTGTTTCTAAATATGTTTCTCCAGTTTTAGACTCTTCAATATGAACAACACCATCCATACCTACTTTTTCCATAGCTCTAGATATAAGTTTACCTATGGTTTCATCATTATTTGATGAAATTGTCGCAATTTGCTCTAGTTGTTCTTGGGAGGAAATTTCCTCAGAGTTCTTTTGTAGATGTTTTACTACAGCTTCTACTCCTTTATCAATTCCTTTTTTAACATCAACAGCATTTGCACCATCATTTAATTTTTTCAAACCCATATTGATCATTTCCCGAGCTAAAAGTGTAGATGTTGTTGTTCCATCCCCCGCAGAATCAGCAGTTTTAATTGCGGCTTGCTTAATCATTTGAACTCCTAATTCTTCAATTGGATCTTCAATATTATTAATTGATTGCGCAACAGTTACACCATCTTTTGTAGATAAAACATTCCCATCTTTAACATGAATAACATTTCTTCCATTAGGGCCTAAAGTACAAACTACAGTGTCTGCTAGAGTATCTACTCCTTTTGATAGTTTTTTCCTTGCCTCTGGGCCAATTTCAATTTTTTGTGACATAATTATTTATTTAGTATTTCTTGAATTTTTATTTTCTTCTCAATTTCTTCTTTATTGTCTTCCATTGTTTGCTCTAAAACTTCCTCAACATTGATTAATTTTTTTACTCGAGCTAAAATTTGGTTTTCTTGACCTATGTAATAGTCTTTACCTTCATGTTCTAATTTAGTAAAGCCTATTGTTGGTAAAATAATATTGTCACCTACTTTAATTTCAGTTTCAATGTAACCTACCCCAGCAACATGCCTTCCAGGTCCAACTGCTACAACTTTTCCATGTTCGTTTCTATCTTTTCCCAAGTCAGGTACTACAATAGAACCATACGTTGTTTCTTCCTCTTCTAGAGGCTCAACAATCACAGCATCAAATAATGCTTCTAATTCAAATTTACTTTCCATTGATTGATTTTTATGTTTGGATTAATATAATAACTTTTTTTTAATAAGCAAAACTTAGGTGCAAGTTGTGTTATTTAATTTTTATTTCTTTTGGGCTTGCTACTATGTGTGGAGCGTATGGAATTGTAATTTTTAACAATCCATAATCCATTTTAGCTTCAGCTTCTGATAAATTAAATCTATTGGTTACTTTATAACCAAAATTAAATGATCTTTTAGCTATTCCTGAGTAGTGATATTCTCTATTTTGATATTTTTCTGTATCGTCTTTAGTATAACTAACTTTTAAAATGTCTCCTTCAATATTAAGGTCTACATCTTCTTTTTTCAATCCAGTACATGCTACATCTAAATGAAGACCATCTTTGGTTTCATAAACATCCACAGGATGTTTTAGTTTAAATGTTGATATAGGATTGAAGGGTTCTTTATCGTCAAAAAAATTTCTAACGAGTATGTCAAAGGGGGTTGTAATTCTTGGCGTTAAGCCATTTTCTAATTCTCTTAAATAAGTCATAATTCTAAAATTTATGTTGTTTTTAATACTTAGCTCCCATTTTGGTGAGCTGCTTTTTGCACCTAAGTTTGCATTTATAAATACGTTAAATTTTTATTTTTAATAAATTCCATCTTCTTGTGGAACCATAAAATACTCACTTTCAATTTCTTCATTTGAAAAGTGAAGTCTTAATAAACCTTCACTACTTAATTCTAACTCACCACCTTCCATGTCTTTATTAGCATTTAATATGGTTTTGAAGAAATTTGAGTTATATTTTATTTTAATATTATCTTTATTTATCTCACCCATTACTCTGTAAGTAACTTTATTATTATGTCCTTGCTCATCTCCAAATATAAACTCACAAATTAATTGATTATCTAAGTCTTTCATAGTAGTAATCAACATATTATCAGCATCTGCTAAAGCATTTTTAGCTTTTAGAAGATGGGAGATGTTATTTTCATCTAATTGAAGTTTTATATCATAACTATCTTGTTGTTTTACTTTACCAACTTTGGGTATTAATAGAGGGTCGGATAAGGCATAACTTAAATTATAATTACTGTCTGATAAATTTAATTTTAGAGGCATTTTATTTTGTTTAGTTACATCTAAAAGTAAATCTCCATGAGTTATGTTGATTAAATTATCTAATTTTTTAGTATTGTAAATAGCCAAGTCAATGTCTTCCATTGGAAATGTTTTACATTTAACTTTACCAATTACAGTTCTTGTAGGAGATATAAAGTCAATTTTTAGTGATTCATTTTTTATTGACCACTTTACTTGTTCAATTTCCCCTAAGTAATATTTTTTAATAATTGAAGAAAGTGTTAATTTATTTATCATAATTTTAAAATTCAAAAAATTTATTTATATTTGAGTTGAGATTTAATGTCCATCCTAAATCATCATAAAATCCCTCAAGTTTATTTAATAAAATACTATCAAATATTTTTTGTCTATCAGCATGTGTCTCTAGAAAGGTAAGTATTTTATCTGGAATATCAAAAGGTAAGTAAGAAAGTGCTTCAACTTGATAAACATTGGGTTTGAGATAAATCCATTTTACTTTATCACCTTGAGATATATAACTATGTTTTTTATTTAATCCCCAAAATTTAAGCAAGTCATTATATGCAATTGTTGACTTAACTGATGCTGGGGCCCCTTTAGCTGGTTTAGAAAATATTTCACCAGCTTTAGCAGGTTGGGCAATATATTTATTTAAAGTTTTTACTGATGTAGGATTGCCTAAATCAATTAATGATATTTCTTCTTCTAGAATTTTCCTTTTAAATTCTTTAATTCTACTATCAATACCATCTTGCTTAGCTCCTTTTAGAATATCAATTAAGGCTTCTTTAAAAAACTTACCTAATATAGGAGGAAAATTAGACTTCTTAAATTCTAAACCCTTTATATCTAATGTTTCTTTTTTTATACCTTCTTGTTTTGTAATCCATTGGGCATATCTTCTTGTTTTTCTAAAGTAAGCTGATCTAATAACACATTCAGTTTTCATTTCTAACCAGTGGTCTTTTTCTCTGTCTTTAAACCATGGAAATTTATAAATGTTAAAAGTTTGTCTAGCTAAATTATCATAATGTTTTGTTATAAGATCTTGATATTTGAGAGCTATTTTCTCTAAAACATCATCCTTTTTAGTATTAGACATATCATTAAAATCAGGATATAAATACTTTAAAAGTGGCTCAGCATGAAAATAATTACTGTCTGTGTCAACATAAGCACAGTAATTAACATCTTCAGGTTTACATATAAAATCCGGTGTTGTTTCTAGATACTTCATATTATATAAATAATTCTAATTCCCCACGCATTACTTTATTCATGTGAGTGTTAGCATAAAGAGCAGACTCTTGAATAATTCTTTGACCTGATAATGTTATTGATTTTGATAAAATTCTATTTCCATATCTAAAAGAAGATAAAGCAGTGGCACCATATAAACTATTTAATAAAATTTTCATTGTATATTGCATTAAATAATAATATTCACCTTTTTCTTTATTTCCATCTTTGTAGGCTTTTTTCATTTTATTCTTGTAATAAACTCTTTCATCAAACCATTTAGCTAAAATAGTAGACAATACTGATTGTCTTTCAGTTGAGTACATTGTTCCATTAGCTGAAATAGTCCATTTATTTGTTTTGATATGAAGAATTAATTCTCTAACAGTAAAATTGGCTCTTTTATTTTTAGAATTTTTAACTAATAATGAATGGCTAGGATCTAATTGTTTTAGGTCATCTAATCCTAATTTATTATTTCTGTCATTTGCATCAACAATGTGAGCTACTAAAGTTTCCTTACCAATATTTAAAGACATTATAATACAAGGATATAGTGATGTTAAGTCTTCATCAAATACATAATTGTAAATACCTGCTTTAGGACAAAATAAATAACCACCAGCATAACTGTCTTCATATTTTATATGTGGGTCTTTATTAGGAGGAATAATTCCTTTATCTAATAAATAAGCTGAAATAGCGCCATCTTGAGTATTTGTGTTTGCATAAACTTCACTGTAATTATGTTTACCTTTATGGGATAAGTTTTTTGTTAAGGCTAAATATTCTAATTTTTTATCTAATTCAACTAATATTTCAACATCACGGAAATTATATTGAATAAATTTATTTACATCCTCTTCAAATAGCCTATCTAATGAACCATCATATTCAATTTTATTTATACCTGCGTATTTTTCACCAATGTCATCTAACTTCCAACTTGGCTCATCCGCCCAACTATATTTTCTATGTAGTCTCATATAATCTAATGACTCAATACCTTCAATATTTACATATTCATCTTTTTTAAACCACCATTGATTTCCTCTTCTACATTTTATAGAATTAATTGGGGATAAACGTTCAGCAAATTCATTACCTAAAGTATTAAGTATTCTATAATATAAATAAGGAATATCAAAATAATCAGAATTATAACCTATTAACATATCAGGTTCAATTTCCTCTAATTTCTCAATCCATTTAAATAATAAATCAGACTCATGTTGGACTGGAATGATTTCTTTATTTCTGGCTTTGGTATGTTTTAATTGATTTTTAGTGTCTAAAATTAAAATACCCCATTGGTCTGCTTGTTTATCATACCAAGCAATAGATGTTACTTTCTTCTCAGCTCTCTCAATGTCTTCAACTCCTAAGGCATCAAGCATTTCGGTTTCAATATCAAAAAATACTTCTTTATGAGTTGTTGAAGGCTCATCATTTATACCATATTTTTCTATTAGGAATTTTTGATGGGGTTTCATGTCATTGAAATGAATACCTTTTTCATTTCTTTTCCATTGGGATGTTTTTCTTAAAGCCTGACCATTTAAACCTATAAAAGTGGCATCAGCTTCATGGCACTCTTCATAGGCATAATTTGTCCATTCAATTCTTGAGTAGCCTTCATCATCCCAAAGGTGGATTAAATGTTTATTGTTTCCTTTTAATCTTTGTGAATAGCACTTTTTATACATTCTCTACTTCTTCAGGTGTAAGAAATTGATGTAAGTCAGGTCTAAAGTAATTTATTGACTTCATTACTTTTCTATCTCTTGTTCTATAAACAACATATTTATCTCCTACTTTCTCAAAATGGCAATCTTCACCTTGCTCTCCAGATCTTTTATAAACAGTTTTTATAGCTTCTTCTTCACTATTACAAGCTTTAGACATATTTGATAGTTGTACTTCTTGATACGCAGGCCATATTTTATCTTTTAGACCATGTAACATTACTCCATTACCTAATGAAACATAAGTTATGTCACATAAAGCATCTAATACTTCTACTATGTCTCCCTTTTCACAAGCTTCTTTATACTCTTCTAATTCTTCTAAAATAAAATCATAAACAAACATCCACTCTTTTTTATCTGGGATAGTTGGTTTGTAATTATTTGGTTTACCAAATGTATGATTAAATTCTTCAACTTCATCTACAAATGGTACATCTTGGGCTTTTTCTATTTCTTCATCCCATTCAAGTGGTAATTCTAATTGCATAACTTTTTTATCTATACATTTAATTAATTTATCATTCAATAAATTCCTATCACTACATCTTAAACCACATTTAGTACATTCAACTGTACCATCAAAACTAATCATTTTATAAGTATGTTTCATATTCTTATCTATAAGCATCTAATCCATATCCAATCATATGCATAACTTCTTGTTTAGCTGTTTTATTATGGTCATTAAATACACCACTAACTTCTGATGTAATCATACTAGCTCCCATATGTTTAATTCCTCTACAACTAACACAATTGTGAGTTGCATTTATCATAACCATAACTCCTTGATTATCCTCAACTACTTTATTTATGGCATTGTGAATAGCCATTGTTAGTTGCTCTTGTATTGCTCCTCTTCTGGAGAAATGCTCAACAATTCTATTTAATTTACTTAAACCAATTACTCTACCTTCTTTACCTGGAATGTAAGCAATATGACATTTTCCTAATATTGTTTGATGGTGGTGTGAGCATTGACTAACTACAGGTATATCTTTTTCTAAAACAATACCTTGATATCCATCTGAAGGGAATGATGTTATGTCTGATAGAGCATTATATCTACCTTTCCATAAATCATTAACATAAGCTTTAGCTACCCTTTTAGGTGTTTCCATTGAGTTTGGATCATTCCTCCAATCACATTTTAAGGCATCTAAAAATTTACCATAGGCTTCAGCAGCATCTTTAATCATCTCTTCTTTTTGATCATCAGTTAAAGGGTGATCATATGCAATTCCATTAGCAAAACCCATTTGAACACATTCTATATCGTTATGAAATTTTCTTCTATTATTTTTATCCATATTTTATTTTGAGTTAATTGTTATTACTATTCCAGTTAATATTAATGTTGATCCTACAGTCATAATATACATTCTATTTCCCTGTTTTCCAAACCTTAGGGGTCTTATATTTCCTTGCATGTCAACATAAGTAGGAGGTTTTGTTAATAAACCTGATGTTAGGAATAATCCACCACCAAATGTTAATAAAGGACCAAGGGTTGGTTTGTCATATCCTCTATAATATTCAGAAGTTAGAGGTTGGATTATAGGTTTATCTATTGGAAAATCAAGGAAATTATCTTGGGATTGGGCTGGGTTTATAATAAAAGCTAATATTATAATTTTAATTATTTTTTTCATTTTTTATTTGTTTTTTTACTAATTCTTCTATAAAAAAGGAGTAATTGGCTTCAATTATTTCCTCAAATACCTCATCAATATCGAATTTAAGTGAATTGACTTTTGAATGTACTTGTAAATGTTGATAAATCATTTCATAGGCATATTGAAGATCATCATCATATATTTTTAAAAATTCACTAAGAACTTCTTTCTCAGTATTTGGCCATTGTTCTGGGGTGATGTATTTTGTTAAATCCATTTATCTAATATTTTTTAATAATTCTCTTAATTCATTAATTGAATTTAAAACTTCTTCAGGGTCCATTGTTATAGCACTCCATTCAAAATTATCCTCAATTTCTTGTAGTAATTTTAGTGCTTTTTTTATCATACTCCTCTTTCTGTATCAAATGCTATTATGTGATCTCTACCAGTCATATTGTATCCTTTTTCGGCGCACAATTCAAACACTTTAGGATACATTTCTATTAATGTTTCTCTAGTATCTCCTGCGGGCATTATAAATGTCTTATTTTTAGGAATATTTAATCCTTTTCTAAATTCCTCAATTTCATCTAGATTTTCTTCTGTACCATCCCATACAGGTTTAAAATGATAATCATTATGATATTCTAATGTTTTTTTTATATCTTCAAAATTTAATCTAAATTTATTATGTTGTTTAATCATTTTTTCATCAACCTCTTTTCCACCAGGTGTTTTGAAACCTAATTGAGGTACTGAGTTTGAAAATTTAGGAGACAATGAAATTAAATCAATTGGATAGTCAGTCTCTAAAAAATGACTACCTTCAGTTTCAATTGTAACTAATATTCCTCTTTCTTTTGCAAAGTGGGTGATTTCATTTACTAATGCTTTATGCATTGTAGGTGAACCACCAGTCAACATCATTTCTTTTATATGAGGATTTTCATCATATATTTTGATAATGTCATTAAAGCAAAATGTTCCTTTTTCAGGATGAATACTTGTATACCAACTATCACACCATCCTCCTTCACCAAAGAAGCATCTATGAGTACATCCAGTGGTTCTTACTGCTATTGTTGGTCTTCCAAATCTACTACCTTCACTTTGAACACATCTATATAGTTCTAGTATTGGTAGTACTTTATCATAGTCTTCAATCCTTTTCATAATATATACTTGAGTTTTTATCGTTTTCAAAACATTCTACCTTTACTACTTTACACCTTCCTGCATCTGTTTTAGATAGAACTTTATTAAAATGATCATAAACCATTTTAGCACAACTTTCAGCACCCATTTTATCCATCACTACCAACTTACAAATACCCTCCATTGCTGCTGATTGGAAGAAATCCAAATATGGGTCATCCTTTTCAATTAATAAAGTATGGTCAAATTTATCATTCATCCAAGACTTTAACCCATTACCAACTGGTGAGTCTTTAAATCCTCCATAATCTACAATCCAATTCATATCATCTAATCCATCATTTTCATCATATGGTGTGTTAGATTCAAACCACACTTTAAATTTTAAAGCATATCCATGTAATAATTCACAATGGGAGTGTGATGCTTTCCATTGTCTAAGAGCAACTGAGTAGTTATCAAATATTTTTGTTGATTGAAATTTTGTCATTTTATTTTGTATGTTCTTTTAATAATGTTTCTACATGATTTTTAGCTACTTCCCATTTTACTCTTCCATTTTCATCAGCATACTCTATTGGGTCTTTTCTTCCTAATTTTAGAAAGGCTTCAATTCTTTCTACTGATGAAGCTGATTTATAATCTGAAAACCAATTGATTTTTGTTTTAGTTCTCATCATCCCTCTTTCCTCTACAGTTACACTCCCATAAATAGGTATTGGTTTGTAACTTGTATTTGTTCTTTTATAAACTTCATCAAAATCAATTCCTAATTGATTACAACAATCTTGTCCATCTATTAAAATATCAAATTTATCTCCATTTAAGTATGGAGTATAATATTTAACTCTATGAGCATCCCAATTACCCATTTGAAAAGCTACATCATCTGCATCTCTAAATTCTTGTCTACAATCAGGATAAATTGAATGATCACCTGCATGAATACCCATTGCTATTTCAACTGGGAGTTTTGTTTCATTAGCAATTGACAAAGCAACTGACTGTATAATTGAAGAAAATATTTTATTTCTATTAGGTACTACAGTTGCTTTCATATTATCTTCTTCATAGTGACCTTCAGGAACTTCATCTCCACCATCTACTAAAGCTGAATTTAGTAATTCAGATAAGCCATCTAATTTAATTACTTGGTATGTAATAGGAAAAAATAAAGGTTTAGCCCCATCTTCTACCATTTCATTTTCTATGGTATTCAAATAATCTACTAATTGTTGTGCTCTTTCTAATTCTACCCTATGTTTTTGACCATAATCAAAACTAAGAGCTCTTACTTTATAACCTTTTTATAGTACTTCAAATAGTAATGTACTTGAGCCCATTCCC
>JAAHTH010000302.1_pt3 | contig 28557 bp, 25 predicted proteins | sample 6116091 | NCBI WGS metagenome assembly JAAHTH01 (sample SAMN13939990, study PRJNA603662) | sponge metagenome | isolation source: marine sponge | host: Mycale hentscheli | place: New Zealand | collected 2006
CTCCCTTTCCCCCCGGCCCAATTCTTCCTCTGCCCCCACCCCCCAAGCGGCACCTGATAAGGTCCGGAGGCACAAAGGACTCCCCAAAGTCAGTGTTATCCACGTTGAAATACGCTTGAGTTAACTCTCTAGCGGATTGGATAATTTGATTTTGTCCTAATTTAAAGTTAGAGTCTAATGTGATAACCAGAAAGATATCTAAGGTTCTAATCAAACCATCAACTACTACGACTTCATCGGTAAGCATCTTCTTTGGCTCCAACGACTCAAGAAGTTGTTTCTTGTATTCTTGAGTCGCTCTTCTAAGTTGAGTATCCGAAGCTTTCTCAAGCACAAAAAGATCAATCATATTAGCAGAAGAGAATGCTCTACGAACAACAGCAGAAGACTTACCAGTAGATCCATAATTGGATGCAAAGCTGTTCGCATGGCCCTTGTAATCCTCCAGGGTTACCAACCTGTCCTGACTGCGGTAGTAAAGAGGAGCATATCTTTTAGCACTCTCAATTGTCTCAGAGTTCCTGCCACCTGTAGCTATACTGGTGTTCTCCAAAGTCCCTGCTTGACCTGTGAAAGTTCTAGTGGTGGCTTTTTCGTTAAGGGTCACTTCGGCAGGTACATTGATAAAGCTTTCCGCCACATTACCTCTAGTGCCCCCGCCAACTCGATAGGTTATAGTGTAGCGGTCTCCTACAGAGGGTGCTTGCCCAATACTGTTGTCACCGAACAAGATAGAAGCTCTAAAGTTCTCATCGGTAGTGACTTGGAATATCTTGTCGCTGCCGCCTGACGCGAAATAAATATTATCCTCTTCTTTGTAAATACCTTGTGTTGATGCAGCACCTGTGATAAATACTTGAGCACTTCTTTCAACAAAAGGTGCTTGGCCTAACTGCACTTCCTTGATAGCGTCTGGACTACTAAATATACCTGACTCAACAACTAAAGCGCCCTCTTGAACAATTAAATCGGTGGCAGTAGCCACAGTACCATTACTAGTTGCAGGTACAAGTAAATCCGTGTCTGATCTGTCGAGATCAACCGTACCATCACTATTCAGCTTATACATTGTAAAGCTAAGAGAGCCTCCATCCTCAGTAGAGTTAATTGTAAAGGTTCTCTCGGATTCAGGGATGACCATGGCTGAAGCGTCTGTTGCAGTTTCAACCGTTATTTTAGCATCGGCAGCAGCCGCAATCGGACCCTTCATTCGAACCCCGATCAATTCGAGAATTCTCTTGACACTGTCCCTACTCCTAGCAGTACCTAAAAAATTCTCGTTTGCTAAGTAGTCTACCTTGTTGGACTGAATGTGGCCAAATGCAGACATTAATTCAATCAGTAGTGTTCCAAAGTCGGAAGATTCAAAGTTATTGTAATCTAACGGGAAAGTGGCCTTTACATAATCAATTAAAGATTGTTTGTAGCTTGCGAAGTCAGCAGCCGCAAAGTCTATGAGCTTAGATTTATCCTCTAGCTCCGTAGGTAAAAACTTCAAATAGTCTGACTGGACTGTTCCTGAAAATGCAACCATTAAACTCGGACTCCAACTCTAAAGTAGGGTATCTGTGCATCATCGTATGCACAGTATAATAATATTTTTAGACCAGTTTCCCCAGTTCTAGTTACTTGTAATTTACCTATGGAAACTTTCTTTAGGTATCTACGAATGCTGTTGCTTACGTCATCTTTTATTGCTAAGAAAGTTCCCTCGTCCAAGGGCTCAAATAAGAAATTTCTAACATTGCACCCATAATCCGGCAACATAAACCTTTCACCAGGAACAGTTCTAATGACATCCCTTAACCCAGAGTTCACTAGTTTTGCATTCACTGCCTTAGAAAAATAGCCTCTTTCAGGAGACTTTGGGATCGGATATCTTAGGCCCGCTAGCTCACTAACTTTATTGTCCACAGTCTGGGTTACAGACCTGGGGGCAACTTTACCGTAAACTTTTACTGAATCAGAGACGGTCATAGGAGTTTAACAAATTTAAAGAAGTTCTTATTGGCATTGTAGTTTTGAGCAACCTCAGAACTAGTTAATGGTTCGGAATAGAATTTAATACCACCAATTTTACCTTGGAATCCACTAACGAAACCACCAAAGTGCGAGCCTGTGAATCCACTGACCGCGCCGTCAGTATAGCCGCCCCCAATTATCCAAGGGGTAAAGAAGGTGTCGAGTCTAGGACCAGAAGCAGAGTGTTCAAATGAACTAGAGAGTGTTAGTGAGGGTATCTTTGGGGTTCTCCTGGGGGCAGTCCCGAAGGTATCGTAGTAACCAGAGGCTCCAATAAGTTTAGAATCTAGGTAAATGCTAATCTTGTCACTAGGGGGGTCAAAGGTTACTGCTAAGTGACAGAAAGCTGTACCACAGTCCGAAAACGCAACACCCTCAGTACTGTCTACTTGAGAGCTTACAGGGATTGTAAGACCGTGCCATTGAGTATTGGTATCATTACAAGGCTCTTTGTTGATAAACCCAAGACTAGAAGAATCATAGGATTGTGTAGGCGCTAAGACAAAGACCGCTGCTGAAGCAGGGTTATCCTCTATATCATTACTAGCACCACGACCTAAACCACTGGCTGCAAACCTACAGTCTCTAGTGAAGCCCATGATCATCCCCCTAACAAAGCCTGTCCCCTCATCAAGAGCCATCACCTCACGGTCTGGCTGAGGAACCACACTACTAGCAATCCCAGTGTTCTCATTGGCTAGAATCAGTCGGTAAAGGCCACTAAGATCTCCTGCTGTGGAGGATAAGTTATAGGAGGAATCATCTAGTAAACCAGAAGCTTGAATCCAAGCTTCGAAGGTGCCCCCTTTTGTAGAGTAGATCAGATCTTGAAGCTCAGTAACAGCAGGAAGCCTTATGTAAGAGTTACTGCTGACGCCTTCCAGGTATGCAATGCCTAGACCGTTTTGGAACAGACTAGACGCATCCCCCACAACTTTAGCGTTGTAATCAACACCCTTTTCTGAGCTATTGAATAAGCCAAAGTCTAAATCTTTAGATTTTGATGTTTTAGCAGTGAGCAGGTTGTAAAGAGCGATCAAGTTACTCTCGATAACTGTTTCAGTTACAGGGAGTGACGGGGCCGAAGAGGCAGGGGCATCATGGTCTATGATTGAACCTCTAGCAATGCCCGCCAGAAGTAAGTGGTCAACCACCACAGGGTCTACAGACTCTATCTTCTGGGTATACTTAACTTCTAAGGGCAACACAACCCCTTCAACATCATCCTGCTTAATGACTAGCTTTCTCTGCTGCTCCACATCCATAAGGAAATTAGTTCCCTCTAAATAGGAGAAGTCATTAACAGGGATTTCCCCAGGATTGTATACTGGGCCTTTTCCATATAAAACAGGAACCTTTACTGCTAGCTCGATTTGTTTCTTTCGTTTATTTAGTTTTTGATCGAAGTAAGCAGACTCAGAAATAAGAGTCTGCTTCATGTTATCAATCAAAATGGTGGCAGACTCATTAGAAATCATTTCAGATATCTCGGAAGAAACATCAAATACCTTTCTGTCTCTCTGTCCCTTAATATTTAAAAGAACTGTGTCGGAATCATAGAACTTTTGCAAGGCGTTTGACTCATCGACTAACTTAGGGTCAAGAAGACTGTTAAAGTAGTAACGGACATTTTCAGAACTTAATTGGCTACCTCTACCCCCAAGGTTTGGATCAAAATCAAGCTTCCAATGTTTTTCCCTCTCCAAAGACTTTCGCTTGTTCGCTAACTCCATGAGAGCGGGCATAAGCCCGTTAGAGCTATCGTAGTATAAGCCATCGACCGAGAGTATGAACTCACCGTTAACTGCTCTTGGGGGGCCAGCTTGGAGCCTGAAGACGCTTTCCACAGGAGCATCCTCGGGGGCTGCGATGAGCTTAGGCTCTAGATCAGGATTTAATTCTCGCTCTCCTAATACGGTATTAATTATTTGAATGACATTCAGGGCTTTTGCCTGAGCTTCTTGTGCAGTAGCTAACTGTGCTTGAGCGAAAGCGTTTTCACCTTGAAGGGCAGATTGATAAACTGAAGTATTAGTTAGGTCTCTTCTCTCAGCACCTTCACCCGAGTTGTTTAGGAAATCTTGAAGCTGGCCAAAGCATCTCTGAATACTATCTATTTGAGCAACGGTATTCTGATAATTTTGATATATTTGTTGAGCAGAACCAGCAACTGCATTAATGGTTCCCATTAAACTTCCAACAGCTTGCAGAAATGATGCTCCGCCTAACTCTTGCCCAAACTTGTTGATTTCACTAAAGAACCCAAACTGGCTGTTTCTGTCTGGGAAGATTGAGATACCTAAATTTATTTTGATCCATCTTGCGATCTTGTTAATTACAGCCTGAGTTTTAGCCTCAGCTTCCTCCATAGCCAGCTTCAAAGGAATTAATACAGGGCTAGGAATTAGACCTGCGTTGAGGATATCTAACTCAAATAAACAGCTAGGTACACCAAAAGACAGAGCAAGATTTTCTGTGGTGTTACCTGGATCACTACTCTGACGAGTTAGAAATGAATTTGAATCGAAGCTTGCCATGTCTATGTTATATTTAGTTTTATACTAAAGGAGTATCTCCATAACTATTAGGTACAACCAAACTAGGTACTGCGGGTAGCGGGAGCATGAATGGAGGGGTTATCACTGGGGCTGCATTCGCATAAGGAACCATAGCTGTAGCTGGTGCGCCAGGATAGCCAACTACTGGAGGAGCGGTTCCTAATATGCTAACTGCGGCCCCATTTACACCTACAGTAGTTCCCGTTATATTTACTGCATTTGCAGCAAACAGATCAATTTGGGTAGCATTTATGGCGAGTGCTCCCGCAGGATCCACGCTTATTAGACCACCCGCCATGGTAGTTACCCCGTTAAGTCCTATTAAAGGAGCATTTAAATCAATCTTAGTAGTGCTCTCAAAGGTTATACCACCCGACCCTAGGCTTCTAACGACAATGCCTCCGGTCGTACCATTGACTTGAATCTCTGCCCCAGGGGCAATAATATTTATGTTGCGAGTCGCTAAAGGATTAGCAATCGCGCCAGTAGAACCTGTCCTAAGAGTAATATCTTTATTCTGACTGTGGATTCTAATGTTGCCCGCAGAAAGGCCACAACCTCCTAAATCAAGGGTATTTGCAAGATTAGAAATGTTGATATCATCGCCACCCTTACCCACTGTTATATTGAATGATGCGCCAGCCTCTTGTAATATTGGACCCTGTGCCGTCATGGATATGCTTCTATAAGGAAAAAGTCCATTAGGTTGACCTTGAATGGCAATGCCATCCATGTGTTCATTGACCAGTTGACACCCCTGCTCTCCAGCAGAAATAGAAGCTCCCGTCTCTGCTTCAAGAGCAACATAGTTTTCTCTTTTACCGTTGCTCAAGTCGCTCTTAAGTGCTAACCCCTGACCATCTGAGTTCGCTATGGTCATCCCAGTCGGTCTCTTATCTTTACTGTAGACCCCTACAGGACCAGAACCTCGAACCGCTTTAAACTCTTTAATCCGTTTATCAGAGCTTAGAGGTGGATCATCCACAATGGTAGCCATGTAATAAAACTCAGGCTCACCATCTTGAGGGTTTTCATTTTCAAATAAAAGGACATATGAGTCAATCGAGGGGGGAGCGAATATACCTCCATTATTAGCGTTGTAGCTGGGGGAGGTATAGGTCACTGAGACAGCTTCGCCCTTACCAGTCTCAACCCAGAAAGAACCATCCTCGGTTGGAGAAATGTCGGATACTACTTTTCCCTTTATAACTTTCATAACAATTTATTATAGGCTTTACTGAACCACAGTCTTGGCTTTCAGTTGTTTAGCTATCTCCTGACGCTTACCATCCGATGGCAGTTTTTTAGCGCCGGGGCTGTCAGCACTAGGACTCCTTTTAGGCTTTTTAGGATTTATAGCAGCGGCAGAATCTGCAAGAATTTCCCTAGTTCTATCAAGTATTGGATCATTTCCTAAGCCATCTTTAACCAGAGTAAACTCAGAGAATGCATCTTCCGAACTTAGGTAGTGCCTTACTCCTAGTACCTTATAGCTACCATTAAGAAGTGTAGAGGGTATCCTATCTGCTTCGTTGGAAGATCTTGAAATTAGATTATTGTATAAGCTAAAGAAATAGCTCTTTCTTTCAAAGTAATTTTTCTGATTAAAGAAAGGTAATGTTTTTATATTAATTTGAATTATAAGACTCTGAGCCTTCTGCAAAAGATCCGCATATCTTCTTAATATTGTGTTCGTGTCCGTGCTCTCATCGTTAACATATGGGACATCTGCCTCTAGCCCACCTTCCTGAAGTGTCCTTAATATTTCACGATAACCTACAATTAAATCTACAAAGTCTAGAAATCTCTCATTACTATTTTTTAAACCTTGCCCCACTGTCCTAGAATTACTTTTTTCAAGAAGAACTTTAAACTGTTTTACATCCTCAGACTGATTCTTCTCTCCTTCCTCTATAAATTTAAGTAAGTTAAACTTTGAAGTATTAAGGTCATCTGCGAAAATGTCGTAGTCCTCCAGATAGTCTATGACATCGTTAACTTCAAAGTTATCATTAACAACAGCAAGCTTTAAGAAGGTATTTAAAACAGGTGATCTTTTACGAGCTTTAAGCGCAAAGTTAAGTAACGCTCCCTGAGCAAGATCTTTCCTAAAGGATACCGACTGGACATTCGAGTTCTTTACACCATGCATAAAGATAAGATCTTTCTGTTTCTCAATCTCTTTAAACTCCCTGGTAAAGGGTCCGAAGTCTAACTTTTCTTTGAATGAAGAAGTTTGTTTTCGCTCACGTTTTAAAATTGTGTTTTTAAATTGTTTTTGGTAATTTTCCCAATCGATATCATCTAAAAATCCATCGGAAAATGTAAACTTGTAAGAAGCCTGAGTAAGAGGTTTAGCGCCTTCATCCGCTAAGTATATAAGTTTCTTTATTAGATCTACGTCTCCAAAAACTAACCTGCTCGTCTTTCTCTGCCACGGTACCGGTGTGTTTTCATTGATAAGGTCATTTATTTCAACATCATTAAGTTCAAATAAGGCATACGTAGATGGTTTTTTTTGATACTTCCTTAAACCACCTATAAACTCAAATATGGGATCCAGTATAGTTTTTGGAGTTTTTAAGGAGGGTTCCACATCCATGCTCACTGACATCTTTAAAAAACACTCAGTCAGTAAGAAGGCATCATCAAATAAGTCTTTATATTGAGTCATCTTCTCGGCAATGGCCTGACTGTTCCCCTGACGTTCGTTATAAGTTTCGAACTCTTCATAGGCTTTGTTTAGTATGTTGCGATCCCGAACTTTGTTGTTCTGAATCGTTCTTCGATCATCCACATTATACCTACCGTCTAAAGAAGACTCAACCCCAGTATCAGCATCAACAATTGTACCACCTACAAAGCTTTGAGTAGGGTTGTTAGACTTAATTTTTCTACTAAACTGAGAGGAGTCCGAAGCGACAGGTTGACTGACGTTTTTAAGATTAGGCTTTCTTAACCTAAGTTTGATCCCAAACTCCTTTAGCTTGCCCTGGTAGTTTCTCATAAAGTTTACAGCAGCATCAGCTTGCTTTAAACCAGAGTTAAAAATCTCATCCATATCGTCCCCGAGAATGATCATCACTCGGTTGCGATCTCCGTAAATATTACCTAAATAATTCTTTAATGCCTGCCTGATGTAAGTGTTCCACCCTCTCGGAGGAAGTAAGCATCGCCTTCTCCTTAAGTTGCTTGGACGAACTAACGGTCCTTTAAGAGGATCTAAGCCTTGATCTAGAGCCAATCTAGGAGAAGTCATTGTAACCTTAGAGTCTTTAGGTAATACTGAGTTAAGTTTATCTCCCGCGCCAAACCCTAGGTTACCATGTAGCTTTTTAGTGTATGTTCTAATGCTTTCAAGAGAACCCATGATGAAACCTAAAGTAACACTCTTTACATTGTTATCCAATTGAACCTGGGCAGAGCCTAAACTACATTCGAAAGGACCAGCCCACTCATCAAGGTTATCGCCACTCCCAAAAGAAATGTAGTATTTATTAAGCTTCTCTACCATGCCGTCTAAGGGTATCTTAGCTTTATCAAAAAGATTATACACAGTATTGAAGTTTGACTCAAGCGGACTAAGGTCAAGTAGGAAATACTCTAAAACAGAGCGGGTCTCTACAAACTTTAAGTTAAGGTAACCTTTACCCTCACCTCCTTGAGGAATATTGAGATCAGCTTCTTGTAAATTTTTATTTCTCCCAGGAGCACAAATCAGCAAATCATTGTCTTCTTCAATACCTTCTAAAGCTCGACTTAGACTATTAAACCTTGCATCACCAAGGTTCTTAGGCCCGAAGAAAATGCGCTTCATAGTATCAAACCTTTTTGTTACAATTATATTAGGGGTAATCATAAGTTTATAAGTTTGATTCTATCACCTACATTTAGTTGCTGGAAGGGATCGTTGATGTTATTAACCCAGCAAATCATCCAGTCTAGGTTTGGAGTTCCATAAAAAAGATTTGAAATCTTATCTGCCCTGTGTTCGTAGCCTGCGGGTATTGTCCCGATAGTGAATTCTTGTTCTTCAAGACCTTTTACAAAGTTTCGAAACTCAAGAGAAGCGAGGTTGGTGGCAACATCCTTCTGCCTATGTTTTACAATATAGCTACCGATCCTTAAATGATTTTTGTAATCAACCATTAGTTTAACCCCTCAAAGGTTTCATCATCAAACACTTCAATATCATAGTTCATAGAATCTAGGACGTTCTCATCTAGGATAGACTCCCAACCCGTTAGGTTGTCACCTTCTAGGGGATTGCCACGGGAATAATCTCCGAAATCACCCGCCCTGGACTCAATTAAGGACATTGAAATCTTCAAGGTGTGTGGAAGAAGAGTTTCGAGATCATAATTAGAAGTCTTATCTACAGTTATCTTGTAGTCCTCTACCAAACAAGGAGAATTCATATACATCGGACCATGGTTAAGCCTTACCGTGGGCGGTCCGTAAACTGTATTTCTAGAGTCGTTAAGGACACTTGATCTTATTAGATTTACCCAGTACATCATCAGGTTAATTGTAGAATTAATTTCTGTGTTGGTGACACTGTAGAAATCAACAGGACCACGCACGGTACTGAAAGACTCAAGGTCTATCGCTCGTGGTAAACTCAAACCCAAACTATTAAAGAACTTTACCTTCTCTCTCTGAGCATAGTCATATGCCATTGAAGGACCCGCTTTACCTAAGAACCTGTTCTTCTCTGTTAGGTTGTCCTTATTTCTTATAGTGCTCTTCATCCTCTCAGTAAAGCCTTCAGTCTCTTGAAGATGAAATAAGTGTAATAGGTTCATCTCAAAGTCTAACTTCAGCCTCCTAGATTCCGCACCATTGTAAGCAAATAGTTGACCCGCTCGACCTAATAGGTTATAACTAGCTAAGTTCGCCTTCCCATCCTCGGATATGTTGATATTTTGAAGAAAGGGTAAATGTGCTCTTGTGACTTGATCATCAGAACCAGAGTATTCAAATAGAAGAAAGGATCTCTCGTGAAGCATCCTAGCGCGAATTGCTGGACCTCCGTTGTTTACGAATCTCCCCGAATCGCCATCAGGATTGTAGATTCCTTTTCCTAAACTAGTATCACTCATAGTTGTTACCTATCGTTAAGATCTCCTCTCTTTGCATCAACAGCAGCCTCTAAAGTATCTCTGTTATTCTTGCTCTGCAAGTCTCTGATCTGCTCAAGAAGCTCGGCTACCCTGGCGCTGTCGGTGCCAGCTAAGTTCTCCGATTGTCTTCGTACACCCTCAACGATAGACATTAATACAAAGTCTGATCGTCGAACTTGTGTTCTCATTCTAGTTTCAGCGTCACGACGCGCTGCTTGTTCTTCTTTCTGAACCTTTAACTGTTCTTCGGAAAGCTTTGTATCATCTTCCGTGTACTCTTCGTAAAGACCATATAAGCCTCCCAAAGCTCCGCCAACAGCCATGCCCACGCCACCAAAGATGGCTCCGTAGGCTGCGCCCTGCAAAGCTCGCGAGCCTACATCCATTGCATCACCTAGGTCTGCACCTTCCTTCTCTGCAACGCCAAACTTATCTTTAGCTACGCCAAGACCTACACCAAGCGCACCTGCTGCAAGGCCACCCTTAAGGCTTATCTTCGCGCCCTCTGCTAGTCCTGGGACTAGCATCTTTGCCATAGCTGCTGCTGAAAGGAAGCCACCAGCATTCCCGAGGAGTTGACCGGCAACTGTCTCTTCTCCCCCAGCGGCTCCAGCGAGCATGTCCGTGCCCATCCCGGCGCCCATCAACCCAACACCTGAGCGAGCAAATGTTCCAAAGTTTCGAGGCATTCTATCCTTTATAGCGTTGGTTAAATTCTTAAAAGGAGCCATCATACCTTTTGTGGCTTTTGTCTGCGAAACAGCAGCGTTATGCATCATACCATTGGAGTGAGCAACTTGCTGTGTGCTCTTAAGTGAATCAAGGCTAATCTTCCGACTCACAGTTGCTGGGCCACCGGCTAAGTTTAATCCAGACTTGCCAAAGCCTTGCAAGGCTGTCATTAATGTTATCCCCTGAGATATTTGAAGTAGAGGCACCATGAGTCTTGTTGTTGCTTCAAGAGTTTTGGGAGCAATTTTCTCATAGTATTTGTTTGCTAGCTGCGCCTGATTCTCTAAAGTCTTCTTTTGATCTTCAGTTGTTGCTAACAGGTCAGCGTCATTAGAGGCTCCTGCTTGAAGCGTCTGGGACAGCATCACAAGGTTTGCTGCGTCAGTCTGATTAACTCTAAACTTAGCTGCAATGGTTTCAATTGCGACATCAAAGTCCTGCCCTGCTGTCATTGAGGCTATTTGATCTCCTGCTGAAATCATGTTCGCTCTAATATCTTCAGCAGCAACTGCTCCTTGAGCCATGTTATTGAAGAAATCCTGAACGCCAAGAAGCTCTCTAGTGGGTCGTGTCCCTAAACCACCCTGACCAAGCTTCATGAAGGACCCTATCTGTTCTTCATTTAACCCTTGGAACTCAGCTAAAACTTTACTAAACTCAGTTGCTAGATTAGAGGCCACCTGGGGGCCAAACAGCGCAAACTGATTAAAGTCCCCTTGAAGTCTTTTTATTCCATCTAATAACTGACTAGTTGCGATCTGGTAGGAGTCCGCAGATTCTAAAATAGAATCGTTGAATTCACCAAGTGCATCGTAGTTCCTACCAGTTGCACCAAGTAGGCTTTTATTAACATCCCTAAAAGACTGTTGATCCTGTCCCGTCAGAATTAACTGTTCTGTTAGTCGAAGAGTCCCACCTTCGGTCCTCCTGATTCCAGCACCAAAGTTATTGACAAATGCTTCCGCTGCTCTCAAATACCCTACACTGCTATCATTGATTGCGTTAGAGTTTTTAGCAATGATTTTTTCAAGAGTGATGCTCTGCCCTAAAGCTTTTACGTTTATGCCATCAGCTTTCTTTGTGACTTCAGTGAGCTTATTTAATACGTTGTTTTGCTGAAGAATGGAGTTACGTAAGTACCTAGCCTCAGCTATGTTATCCTTTTGTACATCCTTGAGAGTCCCTGTATTAAGGGACAGTCTAGTGATGGGATCAACTAACTGTTGTGTGTTTTCGGCGTTGTCCTCCAGCCTATCAGCTAACTGCTGTGCTGTCTGGTTTGCTAGGTCTCTAATTGGGTCTCTTGCCATGGCTATTGTGCTATTTCAGGATCTAATAAAGATATTGAGTAAAGATCGTTAATGTATGCGATATCAAAAGTTTTAAATTGACCCTCATTCAGGACGCCCACTAAGCCCTGTCTCCCTTCTCTGCCTAGCAGTCTTCGAGACACAGTAGATTCTTTCATCGCCCTGGATAACTCAACCTTCTCATTATCTCTGCCCAGATTTCTGAGGTAGCCGTAATCAATTACTTGATCTGAGGCCCCAGACCTTTTTTTGACCGCTAGATACCTGGATAGAATTCTATTCTTGTACAGATTATTTATCACATATTGGAGTAACTGGTCACTTAATGAGTCCAGAGTAACTACCTGGAGGATTGTATTTAAAGTTGTGGGTGCAAATCTAAATCCTCGTGCCCCAGATCGTTTAGTTGAAACCACAAGACCCTGGTAAACACCATTTTTAGACTCAGAAACATAGCTAAATTGAATCACATCTCCAGGCTTCAGGCCCAGGTACGAAGTTTCTGGTGCCCTAACGATCCTGTCCTCAGGATCTAAGGATGTAATCCTGTCTCTGAAATCTCTGTCAACTCCTCGATAACGTAGCGCCATTGTAATATTTTTGAATATTTCCCATATTTATATACAGAGGCTGGGGGGTCGAACCTATCATCATATATAATAAATTATGAGTAATCTAGAACAGGATTTGATTGAAACAATAGACTTATTGAATTTTACGTTCTCTAGTGATTTTGTAGATAAGTGGTCATATAAGTATGGTAAAAGATTACCTAGTCTATTTCAAATAAGATTACTTAAGTCTTTAGACAGTAGGAAACCTTTAAAAATAGAAACAGTAAATAAATTTCTTACTGTTGATTCAGGCTTTAATGAAGAAGTAGTCTATAGTTTTCTAAAAGATATTGACATCAAGATCTACAGACCGATAATATCAGGAAAACTTAAACCAAGGAATCCGTAGTGAACGATAATTTAAATAAAGACTGGGATGGACAAGGATACACCCTTCACGCAATCCTACTTTATCTTCTTGTTTACATCATCTACTCTTGCAGCACTAAGTGACTTTTTCAGTTCCCTCTGCTCATCTAGACGCTTGCAGACGACATCCTCCGAGTGGAATTTAGGACAAGCCTCCTGATACTCACACCAGTTGCAGAAGATATTTTCCTGAGCCCAGAACTCATCTTTCTTCTTCTTGCGAATCCTCCAGACCTTTTCAATCTGCAACTTCTTCCAGCGTTCCACCTGGAACTTCGTAAACTTAACAGCCACAAAGTTTCCTGTCACTGGGTAGTAGTGAGCACAGAAGATCTTCTCGTAAGGGACATCATACAGTTTATGGATTGCCCAAGCATACCCCTTTAACTGGTTATCGTCCATGAGAGTCTTTTTCCGCTTCTCTTTCTTGGATGTCTTGTAGTCGATGACAAGGTAACCGCCATCCGTCCCTTTAATCACCCTGTCGATAACACCTACAAAGCTGATGTCGTTCTTCTCATCGAGGGGAATGCTCACCGATTGCTCTGTTGAAAGAGTTTCTCCCATCCTCTGATTCCAGATCAGGAAGTTCTCTAGACAGGCTTTCATCCTGTCGTTTTCATGGAACGGAACCTTGTAAGTGCTTCTCTCCTGCTCTGCGATGCGGAGAAGGGACTTCAAATCGCTCTCCTTGTAGCCAAGTTCAAATACTTTGTGAATAAAAGAGCCGAAATTCAAAGCGTCTTCATTCTTGGCACCGAATCCCGGCAACCTGTCTACATATCTCAGCTTGTATTTCCATAGGCATTGGTCTATGATGTCACTGCGAGAGGCACTAATATTATTTATAAACATGGCGGATACATCCTTCATTAGAAAGTACTGTTTGAGTAAGTTCCAGTCTAATTATAGACTGGCCAGCGACGATGTTGAACTAGTAGTTCCGTCATTGTTCGTGGATAACGACTACAAACGCCACATGTCCATCAACCTAGAGACTGGACTCTGGAGATGTTTTAAGAGTGGTGAGACAGGTAACTTTGTAAAACTCTATGCCTTAATCGAGAAGTGCTCCTTCCAGGAGGCTTATGAGAAGTTTGTGTTCGAAGACTTTCTCGCGGGCAGGGACTCTAACTACCGTAAGCCTACAGATGCCATTGATCCACATAAGATCAAGACCAGCCTAGAGGAAGCAGAACACTTTGAAGAGATTGAGACCCACCCCCTTATCAATAGTAGAATGCTACAAGGATTTCGATTCATGATGGCAACAGGTGGGAAGTACAAGGGTCGTTTGATTATCCCATTCATCAACACTCGCAACAAACTATTCTACTTCCAAGGTCGTGCTTTAAACGGTGAGATGCCAAAGTATCTCAACTGTAAGGATCTCAAAAGCTCTCAGGTATTATACCCGTTCGACTATTCCTCTCATGAGCCTCTGTACGTCACTGAGGGCGTCTTCGATTGTCTAAGCCTCCAGGCAGTAGGGCTAAACGCAACCACGACTCTAAGCTGCTTCACAAGCCGTGAGCAGATGCTGCAACTGAGTCAGTATCAAGGCCCAATTGTTTGCGCGTTCGACAGTGATGAGGCGGGTATGGAGGGTCGCCAAAAGTTCCTTAAACTAGCACATTGGGCTAAGAGGGAAGATATTCTCACAGTTATTCCACCTGTAGGGTCGAAGGACTGGAATGAGATCCTTATCAACGAGGGGCCAGACGAACTACTAGAAATCGCTTCTAATACTGTTGTCCGCATGACCCCGCTAACCTTGGATTGGCTAGCGTACAATAAAGGCCATATCGTTTGATACGATAGTCTGGTTCAAAGCGTTGAACTTAAGTCTGACAACGTAAGTTCCTGTCATGGAGCCTAACGTTCCGTCAAGGAGCCGTGGGTGAGTTTTCAGAGCTTCTGTGTCGAAGGTGAACACAACCGTATCCTCAGAGGTGGTATCTACGGAGCCTGAGGTATCGCTGTATCCAGAAACCTCAACTCTCGCCGGAAGATTCCTGTCTTGGTTCTTCTTGATGATCTCAAGCATAGGATCTGTTACAAGTGACTGCTTGAATAGGTTAACAATGCTTCGATCGATGTTTGCATTCTCTAGGGTGAACTCATTTGTAAATTTGAGATCAACCTTTGATCCAAGAACTATGTTGTTATTTTCAAGTCTTGTTGCCACTCGGAATAAGAGAGGCTCAGTGACACCAAAGAATCTATCCTCGGTGAGCGTAAACTCATTGATAATTGCATCAAGATTCGAGCCAGCAACCCGTTTAACAGTCCAGACATCTATGTAATCCCCTGTGGAGGATACACGGTTAGAGATGACGGTACTCCCAGAAAGATTGAAAACTCCGCTTGGGGTGACACTGTTCTGATTTAAAACGCAGGCATATTTACCTACGTCTAGCTTGTAGATGCCCGAAGCTTCAGAGCCGTGAGTAGTAGGTCTGTAGTTGCTGGGGTCAAAAGCTGCCTGATCACTAGTAAGGGAGCTACTAGTCGAGAATTGCATCAGGACCTTGCTACTGGCCGCAAGATCAACTTCACCATCGGAGGTTATGACAGAGCTTGGGAACTGGTTGTCCGATGCCTTGAAAATGGAGACGCCACTAATCTCATAAGGGTCAGTGTATTGGCCATCATTTATAAAGTAGAGTAAAAGAGCGGTGGGACCCAATACAGTAGGTCTCTCATGTCTAGTAACGACTTGATTTCCGTTAATTTTCATAGCGTTCCTGCATCCTCGTCATCTCATCTGAGTAGAACTTCAAGAAAGACATCCTTTCCTTCTTGGTCATCACCTTGACATCAGAATAAGAAAAACCAATCTTGCTTACTAATATGTAGGCTTGTTGCAGTAGGTCCTCAGAGGTTAAAGTTTCTGTTAGCTCACTGAAAAAAAACCGGCATCTATCGGTACTGCGAGCGTTTCTTTATGCCCACATTTCCCGCACTTAAATACAAATCGAGGGTCAATTCCGTAGGTCGTAACAGTAATTTCTCTGAATAGCGTTTTGACATCGGCAATCTCCATGCGCTCAATAGCCTTTGAAATAAACACAGGATCTGTGTTGTCAGCCAGCGAGACTACGAATCGGTAAAGATTTTTGTAAATAGTTTCAGTATTTATGAGATAAGGCTCCTCCCGGTTTCTGGGCAATCTTACAACTACCTCAACCCCAAGTTTCGGGAGCGTTATGGTTCGTGGATCCTCAAAGTCTTCGGGTACCTCTGAAAGATTCAGTTGCTTAGAAAGCTGAATCTTGGATTTGGACTCATGGTTGCAGTTTTTGCAAACAACACCAAACTCATAGTCATCCCCATATGAAACCTCACGCAACTTCATGAGGAGGTAGTTTTTATCCATCAATAGGATCTCGCTGACATTAATACCCTCAACGGTCTTCTCAAGAAGCTCTGTGACAATATCCTTTTCAATATCCTTCCCCGTCAGAATGAGTTGCTCATCTAAAAACTTTAATGGGGATATCTTGATTCCATTAAAGTCTGTGTAGAACTTACCACGAGAGGGTAAGTTCGTTACGGTCATGGAGGTGTCATTAACCTTTCCAAAAAGATCCTCTAACGCTTTATCGCGCTGACTGCTAACATCAGCAGAAATTCTCCTAACTTCGCTCATAAATTACCTATTGTTTTGTAATAAACTATTATAGTATATGAAACTAGTTGTAGGTAACTTAACAAGCAGGCTGGAGACCGATAATCCTGAAATTATCGCCACACTACGAGATAAGTACTCTTTCTCTGTCCCTGGGTATCAGTACTCCCCCGCCTACAGAAGTAAGAGGTGGGACGGTAAAAAACGTTACTTTAGCTCCCAAGGGAAGTTTAGAACAGGACTCCTTCAGCGCATCTTAAAAGATCTCGGTAAGATTGGTGCTAGAAACATTGAGTGGGAGAATAAACCTGAACAAGAAGAATTCTTTATCCCTAAAGTTGGCAGCTTCGAATACCGCGAGTATCAAGAGTTGGCTATTCATAACTGCTTAAGAAACAAAAGAGCAATAATTGACAGCCCTACAGGCTCAGGTAAAACTCTTATAATGGCTGGGTGCATAGCCGCTCTTCAGCACGGGACCGATATTACAGCCGTAGTTCTTTTCAGAGAAAAAGGAATTCTAAATCAAACTTACGAATTCTTTAAAAGATGTGGTATCCGTGATCTAGGTTATAACTCTGGGGAGGGATATGTTCATGGGAAGATCATGTTATCCACAGTTCAAAGTATTGAGCGTATAATAGACACTCACCTAAAAGAGGCAGAGCTTTTAATGGTTGATGAAGCCCATCAGTTTTGCAGGGGGGAGACCACCGTAGCAGCCGTTGAGAGCTTCCCTAATGCCTCCTACAGGCTCGCATTCACAGCTACACCCCCAAGGGAGACCTCAAAGGATATCAACGCTAGAATGGTACTAGAGGGCTCCTTCGGCCCTGTATACACCACCAGGACAGCCGAAGACCTAATTAAAGACGGAGCCCTTGCCAAACCTATAATTCAAATTGTCGATAACACTCCAGTATCCAGTGTCCCTAATGAAATGTCCTATCTAGATATTTATGATCAATACGTTGTAAATTGCGATCGGCGTAACGATACAATTAAAAAGATTGTATCTAAAGTGTATCAGTCTAACCCAAGAGCAAAGATACTAATACTTGTAAAGAATCTACAGCACATTAGGAACTTACAAGAACGTATTGATAACTGCTATACAATCGAGGGTAAAGACGATATCGACGATAGGTATAACATAATTACTAAGTTTGTAAAGGATGATAAGCCTGCAACCATCGTGGGTACAAACGTTATGCAAACTGGCATCAGTATTGACGAGATTACCCATATGGTCAATGCTAGGGGGTTATCCGGTGAGGTACCCACGTTACAAGGTTTGGGTAGAGGTATCCGCAAGGCGAAAGGGAAAGATCAGATGTATTTTTACGACTTCCATGATCAAATCCCTTACCTTGAAGGTCACTCTCGACAAAGAACTCACCACTACAAGAGATTAAAATTCGAGGTACACAATGTCAGAATCTGAAATAATTACTAAACAAGCACAAATTGATACAATCAATAAAGTTACTAAAGATCAATCGAATACCCTGGATGCGTGCATCGACATCCTGAAGGAAATAAAAGATAACGGTAAGATTAACGAGATGACGGTGAGGAACATGTCGAGTGTGTTGAGAGAATTAGATTCTCTCCGTGAACTATTCTACACTCGTCTATTCAACTCGCTCAAGCGTGGTGATATGCTACTTAACTAGGTCTCTACCCCTAGTAGTATTATTGTGAGTCATCCGCAGTTGGTGCCAGTCCAGGAATATCTCGTTACCGTTAGTTTGATTACTTGTACTCCAGGAATTAGCGTTTCTAATTGCCCATGCAGCCCCTAGTCGATTAAACCTACTATCTGGGATGTTGTGGTCTCTGAGGCGGAAGTCTGCTGTTCTAGTGCCATCAACGTAGAAGTCTACACGATCCCAGTTCTCATTACAACTCACTTGAAGTACTTGAAACTCTTGCGCTGACACCACTATACCTGAATCAGAAACTGTGGAGTTACTGTTATCCGTAACCACCGCAGACCAAGTAGTACCACCCTGGCCTCCACCTTGCCCATACTGGAATTCCATGGCGTAAGTGGCTTCCGCATTGCTTGTACCATTTCTGAGACCAAAGCACATTCTCCCGTCATTGACGCCGTCCTCCCAAAGGCCACTAGGCGCGATTCTGCTTGTAAAAGATACACTACATGAGCTAACAGCAATAGAGTTATTGAAAGTTGTTAGGAACGCTCTGCCGTAAGCATCTGTACCCGATCTAATCTCGTAAACACCAAAGGTTCCTTTATCAGGGTGCATGACATCACTATCGAAACACTGCCCAAACCCTGCATTCGTACCAGCCTGAGAACTACCAAACCCATTAGCAGCGGCTCCAGGGGTTAGCCAGTCAGCTTCTTGAATGTAAGTGGTTGGGTTCATCGGACCAACTCTTGACACATTCAAGTTTGTTATGGCGGCATTAGTAATCGTGGAGTCAGTGCTTGTTAAACTGGTGCCTGTTAGGTTAGTAAATGTACCGTTCGTCCCTGTCACACTAGCAGAAGATAAACTGGCTATTGCACCAACAGTATTTGCAGTAATAGCAAGACCTTCACCACCACCCACTATAGTGGCTGCTGTTACAGCGGTACCAGTAAAGTTAGTTATTTCTGAATTGGTACTAGTGAAGTTAGTGGCCGTTAAATTCAGGGCAGAGGCATTTGTTGCGTTTAGAGCTACCGCAGATACGCTGGCAGATGAGACACTAGTGGTTGCATTAAGGATGGTTCCATTTAAAGACCCTGTCATAGTGCCATTAGTAGCTGTTAAGTTCAACGCAGAAGCATTTGTTGCATTTAAGGACACCGCAGACACACTGGCGGAGGATACACTGGTTATTGCGTTGAGGGTAGTTCCATCTAAGGTTCCCGTCATAACACCGCCTGCTTTAGGCAGAGCATTGTTTGCAGTGGTGGTTGTACTTGTCAACACACCGTCTCTGGATGCGATGTCTACACCATCAACTGTCCCAGTTACGGCAATATCCCCAGGTACTCTTACGTTTGTAGCTGTAAGATTTAATGCAGAAGCATTTGTTGCATTTAAGCTTACCGCAGATACACTAGCAGAGGAAACACTGGTTGTGGCCGCTACAGTTGGTGCGTTTACTGCTGTCAAAACAATAGTGGATGCACCTAAGTTAGTTACGTGTAAAGTTAAAGCTGATGCAGTTGTCGCATTTAAAGCAACTCCTGATATACTGAGAGAGGATACTGTGTTTGCTCTTAAAGCACCATCCACAAACAGTGTGGACATTGGACGAGTGCCGTCCGAAAGCACGTATTGAGTGTGGTCATCATCACCAAGGCCAGCTAGAATACCATGATCACAAGCCGATAAATCATTACAAGTAAAGGAAGTACCAGCGCCCGCAACAATCGTAGAGGGGGCGAATACACCCCCTGAAAACGCTAGGACCTGACCCTGTGTGGCCTGGGTCCCCGCAAAGTCATCTAGATTAATTGAGCTAAAGTTTACTTCAACTAACTTACTTGCATTGTTACTTGAATCGTAGCCGATCGTTAATGGTTTTATGTCAGCCATTAATCAACTCCTTTAACTTTTATATTGCTCAGAATCCACTTCACTTTCGTCTTCGTCTTTATCATCGTCTTTCAGGATTCCCGACAAGAGATCTTCAAGCTGATTAAGAGCATCTAAAACTTCATCTTCTTTCTTTGGCTCAGAGGCACCATCCTTGATATCACCTTCAGGCTCATCATCCTCCTCTTCATCACCCTCTTCAGCAGGGGCTTCCTGAGGGGTCTCTTCTGCTTTAACCTCTGCGGCGGCAGTCTCAGCATCCATCGCAGGTTTAGCCTCAGACTCGCTATCCATCGGATCTTCAGAGCCTAAGTCTGGCTCTTTTTCCATGTCCTCAGTCTGATCATCAACGTTCTTATCAGCCAGATCAGCGAGTTTGGGGGACAACATCTTTAACACTTGACCAATCTTACCGAGATCTTCAGCGACTCTCGAAAAGTCCATGTAGTCCATTAAGCTGCCCTCATTCAAGCTGTCAACGCACTCAGCCTCTGCAAAAACTTCGTTTAAGAAGTCTGCAAGATCAATCGTCTCTGCGCCGTCTTTACCTGGGAGGATGTTAGCAAACTCAAGGAGGGTCTTGCCAAGCAACGAGTCCTCAGGAATTTCAGAAGCTAAGTTTTTAAGAATATCAGATTCTGTCAGAGCCAAGCTTCTAAAGGTCGGAACATCCGTGAGCTTTTTGATGTCGATGCCATACTTTTCATTCAGTGTGTTAATGACAAACGACTTGACCGGCTTCTTCATGCGGTAAACATCGCTGGCGAAGCTGTTTAAGTCACGAGCCTTGATTGATGTCTCGTTCATCGATAACGAGTTCTTTAAGATCTCTGAAATTTGCTTCTTAGTAGCAAGAGCAAAGTAAGGAACTTCAGTTATTGTTTGAGCAACTTGATGACGAACGCTCTCTTCATCACTCTCAAAGATCATCGAAGCCAGTTCCTGAACTTGAGCATTATCAACCCAGATGTTTTCAAAAGACTGTTTCGCTTCTAGCATTTCCTTTTGTACTAATTCCTTTCTGCAAAGGTACTCGTACAGGTCAACCTTGTTTTTGGTCGAGACCTCAAAAGTCTTGCTCTCCTTAAGCTGATCTACACCCATTCTAGGAAGATCAAAGGAAGTAGCAACCAGAGCAGTCAGCTTCATGCCATTATTCAGCGAAGGCTTTTTAAAGATATCCTTATTTTCACTCAGGAACTCGACAAGTTGGTCCTTCATCTCGGAGAGTCTACTGAACTCCTTTGAAGACACAATCGAGGTCTGCTCACCAAATCTGTCAACTTTCTCTTGAAGCCTATTCTTAATTCTACCGTAGGACATCTTCGCTTCAAACAGCGAAAGAATCTTATCAAAGGAACCCTCAGCGTTCGAGTAGTCATCCTCTAAAAGATTAGAGAGCAAGTTCGATACTTTATCAGTGACTGAGGACTCATATATCTTTTTATCCTCTAGGACACTAGCATCCTCAACTTGAATTTTGGAAAGCTTGAGAGTCGGAGTAAAGGAGTATTTACCACTAATCACATCACCACTTTCAGTCAAGTAAGTGACTACACCATCCTCAACGCCGAACATCTCGACGTTTTCTCTTAAAGTTCTAGCTAAGTAATCACCAATTTTAATTAGGTTACTGAACTCTTTGCCACGATTTTCAATAAGGTTCGTTAACATGATATATAAGCTTCATCCAAATTATTTAGACTGCTGTTCGTCGTCTTGTTTGTTAAAATGCTTCTTAGCCTCGAAGGATTCCAAAAGAACTAGCAATTCATCGTCACAACCCGCCTCAAGAGCCAGTGACTTCATGGAATCAAAGTCTAAGGCCTCAGATTCCGCAACTGGGGCCTGCTCGGGTTCTGCACCCTCCTCAGGGGGTACACCACCAGCACCTTGTGCTGCCATCATTGCTTGCCCAAAGACAGGACTGTTCATGTCCTCCTGTAGGCCATTTTCAATCTCTTCGATCTCGTTGTCCGCAAGTTGATAGTAGTCTTTGTAAATCTTCTTCATTGGGAAGATATTTAAGCTCTTAACAGCCTGAACGATACGAGTCTTCTGTTCATCGGTCTCAAGTTGCCTTTTAATTGCCATATCCGAAGGGGCGGGCAACTTAATCTTCACTTCGTCAATTAGAACACTGGGGAATCCCCTTAGGATTAAGTGACGCTTTGCCAGTGTCTCAAGCCCAATTTCAATAGATTTTTGAATTCTAGTGATGACTCTGGAGAACTTTACATCTAACTGAGAGAGATTAGCCTTTCGCTCAGGAGCATTGTCTTTCTCAACAATGTAGTCCTTCGGAATCTTAAGTGCGGCAAGCAGTTTGTCTCTGAAGTATTTCACATCATCAACTTCGCCTAAATTCTCAGCACCCTTCAGCGTGTCAATCTTTGTCCCGGAACCCTTACCATTAACAGCGATGTAGAAGTCCTCATCAGCAGCAAGAGCATTAAAGTTTTCTTCAATATTGCCTGTTTGAGCGTTGTAGCTCTTGCGCTTTTTAAACTTGTCCATTTGCTTCTTGATGTGCATCTCGGACTTAGAAGCAGGCAACGAGCCAGTATCAATGTAGAAAATACGACGCTCAGGAGCACGAACCAGACGATAGATAAGCATTGCATCTTCCATCATCTTAAGACTCTTGTAGGTAACCCTAGCAGCGGCGGCAATCGACTTACCGTAAGGGTAGTGTGTTGGATCCGACGTATGAAGTCTAAAGTGAATGATCTGACCTGGGTCGAGATTAATCATATGAGTATCGTCAAGTCTCGGACCAATACTTCCGTAGCTCGACCAGTCATTCTTCTTTGGGACTTCCTGGATGAAGTTTCTTAAGTAACCAAACTCATCTTCTACTCTAAAGATGTAAGCAGGGTTAAGGATTTTAATTCTTTGAATACCACGCTTTGCATTATTGAGATCAATGATCGACTCAATAAACATATCACCATATTTGACCACGTTCCTTGAGATATCCCAGAGATACCTACTCATGTTGACCTGATCAAACATCTTAGAGATCTCCGTCTTAACCATCTCATCGTCGGTCACAATTTTCCAAGGAGTTCCGTCTATGTTCTCTTGGGTGCAATCATCACTGTAGATATCGAAAGCTGAAGAAATCTCTGGGTATCCATCCATATCTTCATATTCTTTGTACCTCTTCTTGCGATCATGCTCTACCTGGGGTAAGATTGGGTAGAATGTTTTCTCGTGATTAAACTCAGAGGCAACCTTAATAACCTCTTTGGACTGAATAGCGTCCCCCTGCATCGGCTTAGGAGCAGCTACCTTTCTCTTGGTAGTAGGGTCTACGTATTGGTCATCTCGGAAATCTTCAACTTCTCTGGCGAAGAATTTCTTAAAAAACCTGCCAATTAAGCCATAAGACTTGTTATATGGTTGCTGAGGGTTCGAAAACTGGGTGAACCCCTCTGCTCCTTCTCTTACTTGCCGATCAGCCATTTAATATTCTCTTGTGTAAGGTTATCCGTGGATGTCTTCACCTTATATGTATAAGCGTTCTGCACATCTTGGGTGATATAAGATTTATCTTCTGACTTCTCAATGAAGGCATTCCCTCTTAAGTTGTTAAAAACCTTAATTGCAGTGGCAAAGGACATAATTAAATCATCGTGGCAGTTAGTATCTGGCTTAACTTTGCCAGTTTCAGAGTCAATAATGAAAGTTAACAGTTCATTTATCAATCGCTCGGAGTTAATTAACACCCTCCCTGACCTAATATTGTGCTCCAAGTCAGCTAAGAGGATCTCTTTGTTCTTTTGAGTGATCTGTATCCCAATCTCTCGACCATCATCCATCACTAGATTTTCGTATTCTAGCTCCTCTTGCAGGAAATATATGAGGTTGTTACCAATACCATTCCTCTCTGGGCACACGAACGCCGTATTGTAGTAGCTTGCCTCATCTGCTATAATTCTTGCAAATTCATTAATTGGTGTTCTATTCGAGTAAAACTCTGCCACCTGTTTACCATTATAGATGTCAATGATATGGAAGGCTGAGTAATCCCTCTCACGACCAATTGATGGGTCAGCAGCTAAAACATACTCATGGTTAGGCTGAGGATCTTCCCATATTCTCATTTTATTGTTATACTTGATCCAGTAGTCCTGACTGCAATTTTCTTTAAGGTTGCGTAAGATCTCACCTTCAATATAAGTCTCGCCAGTTCCTAGGAAACTTGCCTCATATTCCTGCAACCATTCTTTGTAGCTGTGCTTGCGTCTAGTTTGCTCCTCCCATTTATCGACAATAATTGGCGGGTTGCAAGTTTCCATTTGTTCATACAGCCATTCAAAGCCCTCATGTCTTTTATACTCTGGATGCTCGTCCCACTTAATATCAATTGGGTGAAATCCGTTGTCACCCTCAGTTGCCTGCGTGTACATTTTGTGGAACCAGTTGCCAATACCATTGACCGTAGAGAGACATACTACACGGCCACCTGTAGACGTTGTAGGACCTACAGCAGCCCAGATAGTATCAATGTGCTCAATGAATGCAGCCTCATCTAAGATAAGCAAAGAAGCCGAGATGGAGCGTCCTGACTGCTTTCCTGATGCCTTCGATTGAATAGATGATCCATTCTCAAAAGAAAGTGTGTGATCGTTGTCTCTAGTAGTCTTGGGCTTCATCCAGAAAGGAAGCTCCGCATACATAACTTTAATTCTGGAGATAACCTCTTTTGCCTCAGCATCACCGCTAGATAGTATTGCGACACTTTTATTTGTACCAAATATGCAAAAGTGAAGAGCATATGCAGCCATTAGGGTGGTGCAACCTGCCTGTCTAAACTTACGCAAGATTGTAAGTCGATAGTCTTGAAACTCATCTAGAATACGGGTCTGGAACGGGTAGAGTTTGAAATTAACCATCCCTCGCATTGGGTGTACAACCTTGATGTATCGATTTGTAAAATATTCGCAACTACGAGAGCATTTCTTGAATTCTTCTGCAATATCCTCAAGATTTTCACTATTATTATTCATGATATATTTTTCTGTTTGTAGTAGAAAAGATAAACAACCTAAATCTTTAGATAACCTTGTTAGTTATTGTAACTCTAATGAGTTTACAAGAATAAATGTTGTTTATGACGCTACATCTATTTATCAAGGTCATAAAGATAATATAGACTTCTTTAAGCAAATGCCTCTTGAAGATGGTGATATTATAGTTTTATGTCATGATGACTTAGAAATATTATCTAAACCAGAAGACCTTAAACATTACCTTAGTCTGGCCAAAAAGCCAGGAGTTGGGTTTCTTGGGTTGGCGGGAGGTTGTCACCTACCCGTTGATGGAGCGTGGTGGAACTCTAGGAGAACAGGGGAAGCTAGAGGCTTTGTTTTCCAGGGTGCTGATAAAGAGACCATGACTCCTAACTACTTTGGTAAGTCTGGACAAGTTATTGTTCTAGATGGTTGCTTTCTAGCGGCAACCTATGGTACAATTAAGAAGGTAGGACTGGACGAACCAGACTACTTAAAAACAGGTTGGGATTTCTATGACATCCATTTGACCTACAAGGCATACTTAGATGGTTATTCCAACTACACTGTGCCTATTATTGCAATGCATGAATCTGCTGGGCAGATGCGGGAAGGTTGGTATAGTGCTCGTCAGAAATTCATGAGTCACCACGCATCGACGCTACCCTATTCAAAGTTGATGGTGGACAAAACAAACGGGTTACCCTAATGGAATATTTAGTAAGTGTTTTTCTTTGGATCCTAGCAGTCTATGGTATGACAACCATAATCGTTAGTTCAGTTCTCTTCCAGCCAGTTAGAAAATCTGTGGAAAAAATTGCACCCTTGCACAAGCTCATCAACTGCATGTTGTGCATGGGCTTCTGGGTAGGTATGTTTTGGGGTGGTTTATTCTGGGATCCCTTCTCCAAGGTAGATGCATTCTACCCCATGAGACTTTTGTTTGACGGATGTCTCGGGGCAGCAACCACTTGGATCATCTACCTTAAAATGTATCCTTTGATGTATGGGAAGTGAAGGAAGTCAACAACCTGACGCGCAGTTTGTGACTGGTCTAATCCCGAATTTCATTTTCAATAGCATGGCACACCTCTTGTATATCTAGGTCATAAGGATAATATTATGATTAAGTTTACACAACTTGTTACGATTGCGTTACTCAGTGTTACGCTATACGCACACGGTGGTCAGTACCGTGGACCTGGGGATGTTGTTCCTCCAGGTGGTGGAGGTAGGGGAGGTGGGAGACCTACGACCCCTGGAGGCCCCTCAGGACCCTCTACAGGCCGTCCTAGTGGTCCTACTGCCCCAACCCCGCAAGGCCCCGTTACAGGCGGTCCTAGAACCCCTGCGGGCGGTCCTACGGGTGGACCTGGACCTACGACGGGTGGCAGAGGATACAGGCCAATGGTAGACCTCACTGGTTGGCAGTTCTGGTGGGAGTTTAATAAGGATCCTTTCCTAAGACTTAGAGAAGCTATCCTAGAAGGCCCTCCCCAGACAGGTGATGATTCTTTCTACCTAGGAAACACAAGACGACGCGCAAAAAATTATCTTGCAGTAACAGAAAAAGATAAGTTAAATGTCCTCGCAACCCTTAAGCGTGCTATGGATTCAACCAACAACGTAGATATCATCACTGCATGTATGATCGCTATGGCAAAGGTAGGTAGAAACCATCCAGACTTCAAACTCCTTGATGTCTTCAAACCACACCTCGCATCTAACAACCAAGAAGTTAGAGAGACGGCTGCACTTGCTCTAGGAATCGCTGCACTAGGAAAATAATATGGAAACATTTGGCATCATCGTCGATTGTGTTACAATGACGTTTGTCACTTGTAGCTTTGTCGTTCTTCTTGAGATAGCTAATCGTCTTAAGTCGAACGACAATCGCTTCGATAAGATATACGAGAGAAGCACATGCCCACCGCGTATCAAATCAAAAAACTCATTCTGGAAAGTCTTCGTCAAGATGTTTCGAGAAAAGCTCTTGCGTTCCTCTCAAAAACGAAAAGACCGTTAGACAAAGAATATGATCTGATTGCTCTGCGAAACATGAGTTACATGTTTACGCCAAGAGAGTATGAGAGGCTCGCAGGAGATTGGAAGTTTGCTACGGGGAATGAGATACCCGTTACTTTGCAAGAGGCTTTAGATCATATAGAAGAAGAGATGGAACGGGACTCCTAGTCCTCAGATTCAGGATCCACCGGGTTTAGACGACGGTTATGGTATGCATCGGTAGACTGCTTTGCCTTGTCAAGGTGAGGTGGGATGTATCTACGTGTATTGATTCTGTCTGCGAGAGTTTTCTTCTTTGGTTTACGACCGGGTTTCTTCTTAGTCTTCTCGGGAAGAACCTTATCCACAGATCCTTTCGGGACTGTGCCGCTGTACATCTCAGCTAAGACTCTCTGAGCTAATACAAGACGCGCTTTTTGTACTTTACTTACCATGCAATTATATAGGCGATGCAACGGGACTCCTAGATGTATCTGATTCTTTTTTTCTGGGACTCCTAAACTTTTAGGGTACCTTTAAATACATGAAAGAAGGATGTGGGTGCTCTCTGACGCACCGCTCCATATGGGACCCGTAAAATCGTCCGGTGAGCTAAAGAAAGGGGCTTGCAGTGGTCGATAGTATGTGTATAATGGTAAACATGCGATTCCTTGCTGCTCTTCTCCTCTGCCTTACCTGCATTGCCCAGGACAAGGCCCACGATGCTATCCTGCAAAAGGACGGCATTCGTAGTGCTCTCCTATACGATCAGGCTATTCGTGCCAACATCCGTAAGGACATGCGTAGTGAGCTTGCCCCTATCGTGGCTGCTATCCGTTACGCTGAGAATGGTCGCCCAGGGCTTGAATATGGATGCCTGAGCAAGTATGCTAAGGATCGCGGGTATCGCCGTCAGGCTGGCGAATGTGCCTGCACTGTCCAAAAGAACTACGACCGATGGGTAAAGGCTGGTAAGCATGGCAAGTTCATTCATTTTCTGGGGCGTGTTTATTGCCCTGTTGGCGCAAAGAATGACCCCAAGGGACTGAACGTCCACTGGATTCGGAACGTCACCAAGTTCGTAAAGCGTTTCAAGTAAAGGGGTTAGGGGTTCGCGGCCCCGCCCGCGACGGTCGTAACTACTTACCACACAACAACTTACGTCAATTCAAAAAAACATGGATAGTGTGCTTGCAATCTGTTGGGCAGTCGCTAGAATATAGGCATGAGCCCTAAGATTCACTGTGAAGGTTGCGCCGAGGTTGTCGAGATCGTCTGGATCTCTGAGCACACTGCGGCGTGTGTCGAGTGCGGCCACCAGGAGCACCTGTAATGGATAACCCCTTCGAACGTCTAGTTGAACTGATCACGCAAGCCCTAGAAGAGGCACAGACAAATGAAACTAAGTGAGCTACAAAGTAAGCTCTCACTCGCTTACCAGATGGACCTGGAACATGGTGTGGCCTGGATAAACGAGCAAGAGACCGTGAAGTTCGCAAAGAACTACCCCGACATGGCCGAGATGATCGGGATCATTTTAAACCTTGAAACTATCGACCCCGAGGAGTAGAATACCGCTATGGACGTAAAGACACTACAGCAGGCAATCAATGTTG
>JAAHTH010000849.1_pt1 | contig 28461 bp, 30 predicted proteins | sample 6116091 | NCBI WGS metagenome assembly JAAHTH01 (sample SAMN13939990, study PRJNA603662) | sponge metagenome | isolation source: marine sponge | host: Mycale hentscheli | place: New Zealand | collected 2006
GAAAACTCCGTTCTATTTAGTTAAGTTCTTTGCTGTTTCTCTCCTCTTTGGGGACCACTTAGATTTCCTTGTCTAACTAGTCGTGGGTTTGATTACGTTGCCATGCGTAGTTTTTTAAACTCCCCCAAATCAAGATGACGCGGGGGAATGTTTACGGATTATGCTACTAAACAGCATATTTTTCAATGAATTAAAACCAACCAAGATTCACTAAAAGCGCAGATACAACAGCTAACGCCCACATAATTAATCCGGCAATTACTCCACCAAAAATTAATGCAATGGCTGCACTGGTTAAATGAAAGGCTATGCGTGATACAAAGTGAGGCACTTCAGCCATCATCTTAAGAAGGCTTGTAAGAAGCCGTCCGAGTAATGACCAAGGCATAAATAAAAAGACTAGAAATGTAAGCGTTAAATAGGTAGTATGGTATTGCATTTTTTTCTCCTAGTTAATGATTTGCCTGGAAGTCAGACACCAGGCAATCCATTATCTAGGAGTTTTTTTTATTAATCAAGAAAACTATGCAATTATAGTGATTTGTTCTCTAGCAAGTCCTCAAACTTCCAGTAGTACGTCGTTTTTTTGTACACCTTCTGTATGATTCCCATGTCTTGCATCTCTTTTATTGCACTGTAAGAGGTTGCTGGTGCGTAACCTAGGGACTTCTGAATGTCACTAGTTTTAATTAGATCGTCGTAATCTAAATGCAATAAACAAGCAATCGTAATTTTAGTTGATGGCGCTAAACAATTAGATTGAGCGATGTGCTCCCTATATATTCTTAACTTTTTTTTGTAACTTATCATTCCGTAACGCCCTCAAATATTTTGTTTGTTAGCCTGTAGTAGCCCATCACAACTCCTCCCTCTTCTTGCACGCGTTCTATATAACCTTTTGCAATTAAGCCACACAGGCAAAAATGGAGGGTCCTACGTGTAAGGCAGATTCTACTGTAGATGTCTTTTGTTTGCGCCAGTCCTTTGTGGTCGCTAGAAGCACAAAAAACAAAAAGAACATTTTTTTCTGACGAGGTTAAATTCTTCGTCATGCAGGCGTGTTCTTCAAAGGCCTCTAATTTTTTGCTTTTCGTTAGCATTTGTTTCTCCTTTATCTCTAAGTATTATTTTTTTGTAAATTGCTTTTCTGAAAAAATATTTTCCAGATGAATCTTTAGTTAAGCACTTGTCAACAAGACCTGCAAGCGCTTCTCGCGTCTCTAATTGTGAGAGACCTGTGTGATACATTAGTCCTTCCAATGTCGACCCCTTCTCTTCTCCATAATACCAATAACTTCTTGCATTTTCTTCGCTAGCTATCAAAACCGTATACATTATCATTTTCTGTTGTGGCGTCATTTTTGTGCAAGGCATAATTAATTCGTTAAAAATATGGTTAGCCCTAAGGTCTAACTTGCCTCTAGAAGTTGTGTTTTTAACATAATGATGCACATACACTTTTGGAATATCTGCTGTTTTCAATGTTTTCTCCTAATGAAAGTGTGAAATAGGCTTCTTATATACGGCAAAAACTTGATCGGCGCAAGGATTAATTATAGGATAATGGCTTCTTACTAGAAATAATATAAGGATAAGAAATATGAGAAAATTACGACTCAATTCTAGCTTGCAGTCATGTGCAAACTATATGGCCGGAATTAGCCAAGAAAACCCAGCATATGAGGGATTGATCTTGTTGCTTTCTATTGGTGGAAACGATTTGGGAAGACTTATGGAAATGCTGGATTGCTCAAGAGGCCATCTACGCGCCTTGTATCGCGGCAAAACTCCACCGTCTCATAGGTTTTGCTGTTATTGCGAAATCTTGACTGACGGGCTTGTAGGGTATCACAACCTAAGGCCAGACGTTTATGCAGAGTATAGGCAAAACAGAATCAAAGAACTTTTAACGGCGACTGAGCAATTGCGAATAACAACCCTAAGGCTTGAGATTGAGCAGCCCGATTTTGTCATGCCAAAAGTTGATGAATTCTTGCCAGAAGATTATAGATTAAGCGTATCGAAACCTGATTATTAATTTAAAAAAAACCTTGACAGTAGGAAACTGATATCGTACCATGACTAAGAACTAGAGAAAAGGTACTCTAGTTTGAACAGAAAAGGAAAAACCATGAGCAAATACCAGGATATGATCGATCACATAGTCCACGTAGAAAATAAAGAATCTGACAGTATAACTACTGAAGATTTGCGTGGATTAATTTCGCTTTATTGCGCTGAAATGGATGTGGATGATTATGTAGAAGAATTCTCTGAGATGGATTCAATAAGCACTTTGTTTAAGTCTCATCTTTTTGCGCTTTCAGGAGAAGAAGTTAAAGAGTCCATCATTGAAGGGCTAGAAGTGCAGTATGGCGACAGAATAAGAGCCGACATTGATAAAACGTATGAGGACGTATACGGATTGCTTGGAAACGCACAAGAGCTATCTAAAAGAGTTCACGACATATTATTCAGAGTCCCATTAGCTAACGCTCAAATTTAAGGAAAAAAAATGTTAAAAGTTCAAACAAGTTTTCAAGACGATCAAAAAAACTCCCCATTACGCATTTTGGCGTTTGGGGACCACGGACTGGGCAAGACTTACACTGGTATTAATTGTTTCACTGATTCAATATTAGTCGACATCGAAGATGGAAGCTTACAATATGCCGATATCTTGCAGAAAAACAAACACGCCAGAGTTCGAACTGACAAATTTCACGAGGTTGTGGGTTTTGTTGAGTCGCTAAACAAAGACCGCCATCAGTACAGTACTGTCATGGTCGATTCATTGTCGATGATTTGGGATCAAATTTTAGCAGAATGCAGAAAAAGCATTTTAGGATCAGAGGGGAAATGCGAATACGGCAAAGAATACATAGAAGCTGGATTGCATTTTAAACATCTTGTTAACGAGCTAATACAAACTAAATCTAATCTATGGCTAATTGCTCATGAAAAAAAGACTATCAACGACAGACTAGAAGTCTTTGTTGCTGACACCTGGAAGAAAACCGCTTACTTACTTGACATTGTGGTGAGGTTTTTGCCGAATGAAAGAGTGCAAGTAGAAAAATCCAGACTTAAATGTTTGCCTCAAAAGAACATGAAACGTTCTGAGTTTGAAGCAATCATCAAAGAAAATGGAATTGGCATTCCTGAATACGATTTTGTATCAGAGGAGAAAATTCAAGAATTCAACCAACTAAATAAGGAGAACAAATACGAAGAAAGACATATGAAAAAGATATTTGCTAAGTTGGGATGCTCATGTGTGGAGCAACTGACTAATAAAGAAATGGATAAACTGATATTAACTTTTAATGACTAAAATTTAATTAACAATTTAAGGATAAATTAATGACTATTACTAAGAAAGAAATTGCTTGTGTTGTTGCTTGTGGTGCTGCGGTATTGGCTTTCGTACCAAGTTATTCGTTTGCTAGCGAAAATGATCTCATGAAAACAGCGCCTGTTAATAAACAGGCAACCCACCCTAATGCTGCCTCTTTAAACATCGGGACAGATGGTGCAGGCAGCACTTTGGATGTTGGATATGTTCGAGTGTTTACTCCGAATATTTCCGCTGCAGCGCATGTTAACTATTCTTTCGGTCTAGCGCAAATGAAAATTTCAGCTAACTCTACTTGGGTAGGGAAAGCTACATACAATTTGCGACCAATGGTCAAAGCAGGCGTTAATGTTGGTGTAGATACTAGCTTTGATTATGAAGGCGGCTTGATGCTTGACATGGGCGAGCAACTAAATGTTTGGCTAACTTTAAACGACATACTATCTTCTATGAAAAGGTCTTATAAAGTTGGTGCTAACTATGTAGTTGCAAAAGACTGGGTGGTAACACTTGAAACAGATCTATCAGATCATGGGTCAACTGCATCACTTGGTGCGCAATATAGTTTTTAGTCTAATTTTTAAAAAGGAAAAATAATATGAAATTCGAATTTAATTCTGTTGCTGAGCTTTTTGATGGCTTTTCTGAAATTGCAGCAAGATATGGTTATGTCTTAATTGCTCAGCCAAAGCCTCAAGAAGGTGAAGAGCCTAGTGATAAGCCTGCTGAGAAAACAGCAGCTTAAAGCTAACCCCCGCTTGCAATGTGGGCGGGGTTTTTGTCTAAATAAGGAGATTTAAGATGAAAGAGACTACAACAATACAGTTATTTTGCAAACTGAAAAACAAAAAAATTCACAATTTTGCTAACTTTTTAGCACGCGATGATTCTGGTGACATTTATGCATACCAACATTGCCCTCAGTTAATTAGTTCAACTTATTATGGGAATTCATGCGGTATTCAGTGGCTAATATTTAGAGATGATGAAATTGACAAGGAGCTTTCTAATTTTAAAAAGAAAAGCATCATGTCTATGGATAAATTCAATACAATATTTTAACTTTTAAAAAGGATTTTTAAAATGAAAACTAAAATTAAACAATATATTGCACAAAAAAACATTAGACTTAACAAAAAAGCTAAATTCTTAGCTAGAGACCAAGACGGTTGTGTTAACGCTTTTGATACAAAGCCAACATACAACAAAGAAGATAAAATATGGTACGCCACTCACAAGCAGTGGACAGTCATAGATTCTATCGGAGATTTCATGGGAGACAATGCAAATATGAATTTTTCAGATTTGCAGCCTGGATCAATTATTAAAATTTAAATAAGGAAAGACAATGGGTGACGAAAACGTATACAAAGAGCCGATGGAAGTTGGTGATATCTTGAGTTTTACTCCTGAAGACAACACAGACTCAGGACCTACGTTAATATTAGGTAAGTGTGAGTTTGTTATAAAAGGTGCTACAGTAACAATATCTAAATCAGGAAAGCCAATGATTAAGCTTTTATGCGTCTTGCATGACAGAGATGGGAACTCTGCAAACTGCTTTGAATACATTGTTGCAACTGCATCGTGGAAAATAGAAGGCCTATTAAAATCTATAGGCATGGGAGATCAATATGAAAAAGGGAAATTGTCCGCTAGGAGCCTGGTGGGAAAAAGTGGGGTATGCTCTATTGTTAAAGATGACTTCGGTTATAAGATCAAAAAATACCATCCTGAAGGCGCTAATACGGATGCGAAAAGCGGAAGAAAAGAAGAAGAAATAAACGACGTTATACCTTTCTAGATATAGCACAACAAGGGGGATTTAGTACCTCCCCCTTGCGCTACCACATCACAATCCTATGAACACCTTCAATAGATGCTTTAAGAATTGCGTTATATTAATCGAAGGGTTATCAATCAAATAAATCAGAGCCGCACAGATCGGCATATAATATTTCTTTTGCGACAACCTATCACAAATATTAGTTTTCTTTATCTCTATTTCAGCCATGTTGAAATCCTTTCATTTTGTTAAAAAAGCTAACAATATAATTGTTTCACAATGGGTAAAAATAAGCCATAGGCAATTGGATTATTGTTATTGATAATAATAGTTATCAATAGTTTAGTACTAATTGGTGTACTGTACCGTACCACAGTACAGTACACCCGATAGTACACTTTAGTCGTTTATTTAATCTCGGACATTACTGACCAAGCTTTAAACAAGCTTCCAGGTAAAGCGTTTGTGCAAGCAGCCGCCAGAACTCCGGCATTGCTTCCGTTTTTAACAGCACCAGTGTCAGTGTCGCTATGCTCACACGGATCGCCAGGGGCGAACGTAGAACCCGAATCAGCTCGCAGCGTCAGAACCTCAACACCTTGTACCTCTATAACGTCACCTGCAACTGTTGCAGACGTTAGCGCAACACCGACTACAGGCGTATTGTCTGGATCTCCAGTTTGTACAGGTGTTAGATAGAATGGCGTGGCGGACTGTTTTAAAAGATCGCCAACAGACACAGCACCAGCAGCGTTACAACTTACTGAAGTCTTAGGGCTCCATCCGGCGCTTACTACATCGTTGACATCGCCAAGCTCGATAAGCTCCCCAGCATGAACAAACTTTCCAGTTCTAACGATGAACTCAGCGTTAGACTGCATATAGATGCCGCCATTGTATTGAATAATGGCAGTGTTATCAGCCTGTGAAGCCGTCAACAAAGACCCATCAGACAATATTAAGTTGTTGCTGTGTGTAATGCTTGTCGTAGCGCCGTGAACAAAACAGTTGTTGGAGTCGGTCACGGTTGTGTCTCGGCAATTCATCAAAATGTTGCCTGCACCACCAGTAATTGTCGTGTTGTCACAACCTATAAGCACAGCTCTTTGAGCATTGCCTGCGCCTGCTTCTATCGTACAGCCTTGTGATGCCAGAATATCCGCAGCATCACTGCCATCTGCAATCCGACAAGATATCGAGTTTAATATGGTCGCTCTGTTAACGTTATCTTCAATTTTGCAATCATCTGAGCCCATGATCTCTGATCCAGTTGATCCAACTCCAATTGAAGAAGAAAACGAGTTATATAGCGCAACTCTACTATTGTCTGAGCCGATTAGACAAGTTTCCGATCCAAAAATTTCAGCGCCAGTATTTCCAGTACCAATGCCACAACCAAGCGAGTTCATGATAGTCGATCTATCCGAATTAGCTATTTGCGATTGCTCAGAAGCAAATGATGTACAACGGTTGCCTTCAACACTTGAGTTAGCACATGCAATCAGCCCGGACTCGGAAGATGAAGTGCCTGTGACCAAGTTTGAGTCGCCGGCAATATCAAAACAATCATTTCCCTCTATAGTGCTTATTCTAGCTCGAATCATTATTGATCCACTAGCAGCTGCACCAAATACTGATTGCTCCGCTCCTATCGCTATATTACGGTTAGTGTTAACCGCTGAACTAACAAATGAACAACCAATAACGATTGACTTGTTGCTGGCAATAGTAGAGTTGTCAGAAGCGATCACAGCAGATTCAGAGCCATCAAGCGATGTTACTTGCGAAGATATGATAACACTATCAGTTGTCCCTGCAGCTGCCATTGTTGAGTCTTGAGACCCAAGAATAACCAGCCTGTCGCCTGTTATTGTGCTGTTGCCACTTGCAGCTACAATTACTTCGCTAGAATTTGTTGCAACAACTGTATTCGCACCCAAGTATGTGCAAAAGTTGTTACCAGCTCCGCTAACAAACTCTGAAGAAATAGCAATATTTTCGCTGCCGTCAGGAAAGGTAATACTGTCTGAGGCTATTGCCCCATTTTTGTTGCCTTTAATATCATTGCTATCACCTGCAAAAATGAAGTTATCAGCGCCTTCCATTGCACCATTTGACGACGCTATCATGACATTATCAGTGCCTACTAGCGTGCTATCTTTAGACGATATCGAAATTGATCGTAATGCGTTAGTGCTATAAGCAACGTTAAGCGAACCGATAATTGTATTGTTTGCGCCAAGAGGAGCTACATCAAGAGTACAACCATCAGAGTTGATTATGGTCGCAAAACTTCCAGTTGTGATTGTACAATCATCGGATGAAAGAACCATGTTTCGCTGGCCAGCAAGTATATCTACATTCCTTGAGCTATGAACAGAAGAAACGTTAACATTGTCGGCGATATTTACCGTGCTGCTAGCCATTACAGCTGAGCTTCCCACACTATTGCCTATGGTCGCACTTACAGTAGCCAGAACTAAACATCTTTGTGTGCTTGTTCCTATAGAGCTATTATCCGCGCCAAGAGCTACAGAGTGTTCACCACCAATATTACACAAGGAGCTGAACATTGTTCCGCTTTCTTCGGCTCCTGCAACAGTAGTATTAGATGTTCCCGCAAGGTGCATTGTCCTTAGTCCGCTAGCCGTGATGGCTTGGGAAGCCATAACAACGCCTTGTTGAGAATCCGATAAATTAACTGTTTTACCGCCAATGACTGTGTTTGATTCAGACAACACGTTCGATATGATAACGTTCTGTGAAGACAAAACGGTTGATTCAGATGGGGTGACTATGTTCCCAGCGCCTGACAAGCTCGCAATAAAAGAATTCGAACCGCCAACCGCTACATCATTACTGCCCATTACTGTTGCTCGCGTAGCAGATGCGGCAAAAGTAATATCTTCAGAAGTCATCGCGGTACAATCAGTCGACCCTGTCATTGTTACATTTTGACAATGTTCAATAACCGATCTTGTGGTTTGACCTGAAAATGAAGAATTTAAAGATCCAACAATTGCGCTGTATTTACTGTCTCCTAGTTGGCAATTATTTGCGCTTAAAGCATGAGAAAACTCACTTCCCACATCAATTGACGATCCGGTAGATCCGATTACAACACAATGATTACCTTCTAATGTTGAAGATGTTGCCCCAGCTGCAAAGCAACTAAAGCTTGCTGCGTCTTGAATGCCTAAGACATTAGCCCCAACAACTGTATTGTTACTCCCTATGACGCTTACATCAGTCGAGCTTGCAATGAGACTATCTGTCGCACCAGTTACAGAGTTGTTGTTACCACCAATAATTACAGATCTAAGAGTTGGAACTGTTCCTTGTGCTTGTGACCCATCAGAACCAATGATTACACATTTTTCACCAGTTATTAACGGTCCATCTGCACCAATGGCAACATTAAAAGAACCACCTAATGTTGCGTTTCTGCCCCCTAAACAAAGTGGGCGAGCAGCCAATGGCTGTAAAGTTCCATTTTCTGTTCCGATTATTGTAGGAGAAAGGTTCCCTGCTGGAATAGATATATTTGATGCAAGCCGCAATTGATTGTTTAAAGCAACATAAGTTAAATCAGCATATGTTGTTGCTACACCTGCGTCACTGTTTACTATGAATGCGTTGGGGGTGTTTGGCAGGTCATTTAGTGTGTTTAAAATCCACTCATCTACAGGCGCGTCATCAATTTTTGTAACGTCTACCCGAGAGTAAGGTTCCAAAGCTTGAGATAAAGGTCCAAAATTGCCGTTAATTCTAAACTCAACTGACCAGTTTAACGTTGCATTTACACCAGGACCAGCCACACAAGCAAAGTTAAAGCCAGGATCGAAGTTATCAGGGGCGACTAAGTTAACATTAACTCCGTCAACAGCAATATAAAATAAAGTCCTGTCATCTTGCAATGTGATGTCTCGATCAGCTGAGATCTCAACTACTGTATTATCTAAATCGCGCAACCATGCAATGTATTGTGTGCTACTTGGGTCGGTGCTGTCTTTAACACCAATCCTGCCACCAAATGATTCGCCATCAACGTTTACAGATGGAACAAATCCTGTTTGACCTTGGGACCCGGTAATATTTATTTGTAAGTCTGTTTGTGTCATCAAAGGCCAAGGTGTCGAGCCTTCCGGTGACGTTGTGTCCGTTGTAAGTGTAAAGGGTTTTCCGTTTGTCAGCGCTATCTCAGCGGCTGTTGCTGACCTGTCATAAAGCTCTTGGAAAGTTCTCCAACCGTGCAGCCTGTTAAATATCCATTCGTTACCGCCAATATATTGAAACTGAGTCGCTTCATATTCTTCAGCAGCCGGGATGCTTTGAGTAGTGATTGGCGTTTGACCATTCACAATCCACGGCGCATCATAGCTAATGATTGCGTTGTTTGCTCCAGAGCCTGCTAATACTAAAATAGTAAACCCAACTTGGAAAGTTGTGGTAGTAGGGCTAGGCAAAGTAAAGGTCGCATTAGGAGCAGTAGAGATGAAAATAGAGTTCTCATCTTGTGGCTCTAGGACTTTACCAGGAGAAAGAACCTGCACAAAGCCATCGGTTGTATAGGCTAACACTTTAGATGTCGTAGGTGACGTTTTAACGTGGATGTGATCGTTATAGAATCCATCTTGTATGTAGCCTGTCATCCCTGTTTCAGCAGTGATATCGTTATCAAAGTTGTCTTCCGTCATGACAGGGTTGACAACCGCGCCCTCAGGGTTTGCTTGATCTGTAGTAAGTTTAAAAGGTTTGCCAGTCTCTAGATCAATTTCTGAATTAAAGCCTCTAGTATATAGCTCTTGAAATGTTCGCCATCCGTGCAGTCTGCTTAAGACCCAGTCTGTACCGCCCACGTATTGGACCATGACAAATTCGAACTCTTCAGCCACCAATTGATTAATCGCAGGAGCAGGAACATCACCATTGATAGACCATGGAGTTCCATGAGATAGCAATGCGCTAAACCCTAAATCGCCAGCACTAATAAAAAACTTAAAGCCAACAGGAAACAAAAGCGGATCATAAGCCGGAAAATCAAATTGAGCGCTCGCTTGATTTGCAATAAATATAGTCCCGTTATCTTCTGGAGCTATTACTTTACCGCCTGATAGAACGCTAGGTAAGATGTCCGTGTAATATGCAAGCGTTTCGTATCCTATAGAAGTCTTAACCCTAATATGGTCAAGATCAGACGCATATGCAGTCATACCTGTCAGAGATGACGCTGTGTTTTGAAAATCGTCATCAGTCATAACTGGATTTACAAGCGCAGCCTCTGCCTGTGATGGATTTGAAGTCAGCCTAAAGGGTTTGCCAGTTGACATGAAAGTCTCAGCAGTCGGAGACCTGTTGTATAGGCTTTGGTAGGTCCTGTGTGCGTGCAGTTTGCTGTATAAGAATTCGCCATCGCCAAGGTATTGAAGAAATGCCATCTCTCCACTGTCTTCAGATGATAGCTCAATTGTTCCAGTGCCTTGTCCGTTAACTGACCATGGTGAGGCATAAAACAGTTTAGCATCTGAATTGTTTTGGGTCTCGGATGTAAACATAGCCATCCAGCCAACAGGGAAAAGAAGCGGGTCATACGCTGGTAAGGTAAAGTCGCTATCAAAAGCAGTAGCAACGAAAACCGTATAATTGTCAGATGCTTGTAATTCTTGTCCCACGCTTTGAGTTTGAGACCATGTCTCAGATAGCCATGCAACGCGTTTATCTGTAGTTGCGTCTATCTTGACAGCAACTCGGTCTTCATCGGTAAGATATGCAGAAGCGCCTTTGTCTTGCGTAACATCATTTTCAAACTCAGTAGCTGTCATTAATGGGTTTACGATGGCAGCTTCTGGATCTGTTGCGTCGCTTATGAGTTTAAAACCTTTACCAGTCACAGCGTTAATTTCTGCGGTAGGCGAATTGTTGTATAAGTCTTGAAATGATGTTCTAGCATGTAGCTCGTAAGTTGTCCATGCGTTTGTACCTGTAGCAACAAACATAAGAGTCTTTTTGTCTGTAATAATTAGATCATCGCCACCGCCAGGCACGCCATCGACAGTAAGGGTCGGGTCCCAACTTACATTTGCTTGCTGTCCTGCCTCAGTGGTACACATGAACATCCAGCCGAGATCGTAATTAAAGTTTGGGTTTAGGGGCTCGTTATTGATTAATAATGACAAAGGACCGTTAGCTACCCAACATTTCTGTTGTCTTCCATAATCTCCAGTTCCGTAAACAACTTGGTTTCCGCTAGTTACTTCAAAATTTAAAGTAGGGTTGTAGAACCTTGAATGTTGTACGACTGTATCAAAAGTTACTTTTTGAGTTGTTGATAAATTACTGTCAACCTGGACAAATAGAAAATCAAGCTGAACGGTATTCCCTTCTGGCAGTTGACTAATCGGTAAATCTGGCATGATATTAATCCTGTTGTTTTGTATCTAATCTATTCTAATCCGAGACAAGTCTTCTTGCAAGATGAGTGAAAAGTTCTCTTGTTCAAGATATGAAGCAGTATTCAATGTTCTCGATTCAGATGGAATTGTAAAAGGGCTTTGTAAAAAGACCTTCATGTTTTTATATTCCATTTATTTTATTCCTGTAATCTAATGGTCTCTCCTGGAGCAGAAAAGAACGTAACACAGACATCAACATCAAAACGACACACTAGAGATACCCACTTGTCGCGCTGATCTAATGAGCGCACAGATGGATTTATTTCTCTTCTACTTGGCACAAGAGCAGAAAGGTTTGGAACGTTTAATATTTCAGGCGCATCAGTTTTTTGAATATCGACATAAACAGGAAGACCACCGCCCATGCTAAACAAAACGCGCCTAGCCCATTCTGGAACTGGAATGTCAATTTGCTGGTTAGCAGCCATAAACATTTCCCAACCTTGATCTTTTGCTTGTGGCGATCTAATCGAATAATCGACATTTCCACGGCCATCTTTTCCAACCAGTAGCGAATCTACAATAGCAGCCATTTTATCTCTCCTTTTTAAATATGCATAAAGTAGCGTATTGCTACATTAATTGGTCGACTTTCAACACCGACATTTTCATTTGTGACTTTTGTACCAGACTGCCCAAGCCTACCGCCGCTTGAACCATCCGCATTAATCGGCCCAATTCCGTTGATAGTGTGGGTATGCGGACCAACTTGATCGTCTTGCTTGCTTCCTGGAACATTATTGCTTAACCCAGTTGCCAGTGGGTATGGTGGAACACGTATATTAGTCTGAGGATCAACAAAACCAGTACTATCATAGCCGCGCAAGAACTGTCCACGCAAATCAGGAATAGCAAAACAAAATCCATTCAAACTCCAAGCTAGCTTTTCAGAAACATCATCTTGCAAATCTGTAGACAAAATATTAACTATTAAAACTGTTTGGTTTGGAACTGGGATAGGAATTGCATAGTCATTGTCTATATTGAATAATACGGTTATCGGACCTTTTGGTTGATTTGAAAAGTTAATTGTAATTGTGCCACCTTGAGGAATATCTGCAGCGCCAGCAGCCTGTATGTTTAATTCTTCGCCAGGCGTGGGCTCAGTAAATACAAAAATCATTCCAGCGCCGTTTTGTCCAGTTAGCGTTGTAAGCGGATCAAATTTATTAGCAAAACATTTTACAAGTCCAGCAGAGTAAATTGTAGAAAACCAAGTATTCTGACATGTGCCCCATGGTGGGATAGGGTAACTTGGGTTGTCAGGGCCATTAACTGCTTCATAGAATCTGGACCATGGCACGAGGTCGTTAGACGTATATAAGCCGCCACCCTGAAGGTGCCTATCAACAATTGAAGCTGTGCCTCCCTTGCATTCAACTTCCCAAATGGCAGGAGTGCTCCGAGTTGTAGGGTATATGTTCCCAATAACAGATCGATCGTAAGTAATGCCATTTTTGTTCATCATCATTGGCAAATAAAGATCGTACCCATCTTTTTTAAGCGCATCTTGTGACGCACTAAGAGTTGTATAAGTTGTTTGATAGTTTGTTTCTTCTGGGTAGTTAGCTGGAGAAATTCGTTCTGGGCCTTCTTCAAGCCAAAAATTGACCATGTCTAAATCAAGGAATCCAGTGGTCTGAAATCTTACGCAGAGCTCAAGATAAGAATTACCTTCGTTACCAACAACAAATCCTGCGTTATCTCCAAAATCAAAGTTTACACTAAACGCTTTCCATTCATTTATTATATTAATTGTGTCGCTAATAATCGTGTCTGTCTCAGGAGATGGCGAATTAGAACCAGACCCAAAGTTTTTTATCAAGTGAGCAGTAGCTTCAATGGGCGTTAAATTTGATTTTATTTCAAAATTAAAGTTAAAAGTTCGGCCTAATAAATCTGTGTGAAACGTATTTACGTTGTCGATTCGTATTCTTATGTCATTAACTAAACCACCTGGAGAATCATCCATCACATAGTTTAAAATTGTTTGTGGGTTAGAAGATGGCAAAGCCTGAGTTGGCGGCTGCAGATTTTCTTTAAAATATACAAACGCTTTATAGAAATCGCCCGGCGCTGTAGGTGGCGATGGAAGCTGAATATAATACCCGCCGAGAGCAACAAGTGTGCTATCTAGCCTAAGCTGGTTTTCTGCGTATCCTGTATAAATGTCTTTAACTGGTGGGAAGTTAAAAAGGAACTGGCCATTAGGAATTATGCTCAGAGCGTCTATTGAAGATGAGCCGTTATCTGGGCCATCAGACGAAAATATCGAAGAATTTGGCCAAGCTTCGCGCGTAAATTGTAGAACACCAGCAGAATTATAAACCTCAATATAATAGAGCTGCTCTGCTCCGTCTTGATCTAGGATGTAATAGAAAATAGGCTGGTCAACATACCCAGCTGAATTTAAAGTAACTTCTGTCCCTAGGGTTGCATACGTGTAGTTAGGTGGTGACCCAGAAAGGGTGTACACTCTTTTTGGAAAGATTCTATTTTGATCTTCAAAGAATTTAATCTTGCCGCCAGACAAAGGCAAAGAAGTGTCTTTGTCTCTAAATGCTGATTGCAAATCAGACGCATTGATGTAATCTTTATCTAACTCAGCCATTTTACAAGCCCCTCTGTTTTTTGTAGGTTGCGATTCGTCTGTCTGTTTCTTGCATTTGCTTTTGTAAATCTAAAAGCTCCGCTTTAAGTTCTGCAATTTTTTGAGCTCTCTCTTGTTTCCCGTCTTTTTGCTCGACCATTAAAGAACCTTTGACGGCTCTATCAATTGGTCCGGCTACCTCAGGCCTTTTTGTATACATCTTCTCATAAAGCTTGCTTTTTAGCACTGCGCCCGGGATTCGTCCAGCGCCAAGAGCACCGGCTACCAATGGCAAATGCCCTGTCGCTGCGCCTCCAAGAGCCAATAATGCTTTAAGCTTTTCTGCTTGCTTCTCGCCCGTGTACCCAGTTTTCACATCAAAAAATGGGTCTTCTTTGAATCTTTTACCAACGTTTTGTATCTCGTTAGCCAACTCTAATTGGTCACCTTTAAACAAGTGCTCAAAAAGCGGCTTGTTTTTAGTGTAGTTTGTAAGAGTCTTTGTCATGCTGTCGTTAGATAGCGCTGATTGGGCAATTTTATTTTTTGTGTCGTCAGACAAGTAATCAGATATGCGCTCAAGATGATCAGGGTTTTTAGCATATTTCTTTATGCTGTTCATAGCCTCAGGAGACCCGCCAAGCTGCTTAGCTTGAAAGAATGGCGTCGCCTTCTTTTTGTTTGCCATGTAGTCATCATGCTCTAGCTCACCTTGCGATTGCCTGGCTTTCTTGGCTTGGTCATGTAGACCTATTAAGCTTTCATCTCCGCTATTTTCAATTGAAGTTTCAATTGAATCATCTAACGCATCTCTAGCTTTACCAAATATACTAGCTAGCTGTCGAGTTTTTGGCTCTTTAGATAAAGAATCTCGCAAGCTTTCGGCGTGTTGCCTTAGTTTGTGAGCTTCTCCAATTGTTTCAATGTTTGGAGATTCAAAATTCTCTAATAATTTTGTGCCTGCTTTTAATTCGTCTGGCTGAGTCTTAAACAGCTTTTTAAGCTCTTGCTTGTATTCTTTAATTTCTGCAGGCTGTTTGTAATATGAAGCCTCAAAAGGCATGTCTGCAGTTTCTTCTCTAAACTCATTATACAAAGAATCAGTTTTGCTCTTTCTTCTGCTGTGCTCTGCGTCAAGATCATTGAAAATGGCTTCTTTGGCATCAGACATTAACTCGTCAGGCGTTTTATTCCCATGGTCACCTACCAAGTCTTTATGAGATTTTCCAAGTTGTTCTCTAAGTTGCTTCATAGGTTTTGTAATAGAAGAACCAATGACAGGATAGTTTGCCAAGGCTCTAGCTTGTTGAATTCCGCCAGGATCTCCAGCCTCTCCAACACGGTAAGCAACAGGCAATTTAACTTGTTTTCCACCAACGCTGATAGGTGCTTTTATTTCGCCTGGAGCAACCGCTTTTTTAAACCTAGGTAAACCTATTGCCCCAGCCAAAGCGCCAGCCCCAAATGCTTGTGATGGGTCTTGGCCAGTCATTTCCGCATAGGCTGCTTGAGATAACCCGCTTTCTAAGGCTTTTCTTTTTAATGTGCCTTGCATAAGCTTCTTGCCTAAGGCGCCAGCCCCTACTCTTTCTGACAAGCCCATTAGCTTTGCTTCAGGTGAGCCAGGGATAAGATAACTTGCAGCGGCTCCAACGTCTCCCCATGGAGTCTTTGTTTCTAAATGCTTGGCTACCCCTTTCTCTGCTTTATTTAAAAGCTGGTCAACAAATTCGCTGGTGCCTCTTGGGGCAGAGACTAACTCATATTTTTGAGCTTCTTGTGGCAGTGGATCAGCCATAGAGCGAGCAACAAATTTTGCAGCGCCAATGCCAGTTTGTGCGATATCTCTTAGCGCCCCTTCGCCTAGCTCTTTAATCGCTTCAGATGGGTGATCACGCAATGTGTGATACAAGCCTGCTGCAAATTCTGGGCTTTTCTTTGCCATATCCCACAAAGATTCAGCCCCTTCCTCTACTCCCGTTAGGGCCTTGCTAAAATAATCTTTCATTTTTAGCCCCCTAACTCGTTCAGTTTTGCCTGCATCATCTCAAATTGACGTTGCTGAGCCGCTCGTTGATTTTGCATCTGAGACAGTTCATCTTGTTGTTGAGGTTGCTCCATAGGCGCCATTTGGCTCATAGGATCAAGTGCAGCCGTAGCATATTGTTTGGCTCTTGTTCCAAGCTCACCGATCAACTTGCTAGTTGTGTTAGACACAGCTTCTGCAGCTTTGCCTTGATCCCATCCACTAAAGCCGTCGTGCAACCCGCCTAGAACCGCTTGCCGTGCCGCTTCCATCCCCGCTTCAGTTTTAGGTAATCCAGACTTTGTAATGTAATTATCAACTAAAGCGCTGGTCAAAGATTCAAACTTATTTTTTGCCACATTGAATTTATTGCCACGGGTTAAAGCTTTTTCAAGCGGGCCAAGTACAGGAATCCCGCTGATGGCTGCTTGTACCCCACTGGTAAATAATGGTGTAGCCTCTGGGCTTTTAAGAAAACTAACAAGGTTTTGAGCGTATCGCCCAGTCTCTTGCGCACCAGCACCAAGCTGCCTGGCTTTTATTAGCGCGGATTGTTGAGTCCTTGACAGTGCAGGGCCTGCTTCCTGTTTAGCTTTCGCAGCAGCCATTTGAGCTGCTAGCATTCCAGTTCTATATTTGTTGATACTTTCGAGTTGATCTTGATGGTATTTTTGCTGCTCGGCAAGCTGGTCATGCTTAAGCTGTAATTCTCTAGCAAAACGGCTTTCAGAAGCATCACCCTGTTGCTTTTGTCTAACTGCTTGCATTAATGGATTTAAAAAATCACCAATACCCGGCTCATCAATTGGTCTAGCTTGGAAAACTGGAATGTTTATAGCCATTTTATACCCCTATAAGAAACTTAATGCTGTGCCTGCAAGTCCGCCAAGCGTGCTCCACATGCCGGATTTTTGTTTAGCAGCAGATTCTGCTTGTGCTTGCTTTAAGTTTGCTAGAGACGTTGCGTAAGATGACAAGCCAGAAGCCATGTCTTCGCCAGCTCCAAACGTTTGACCTTCAAGACCTGCTTGGCCTTGCAATCCAGTTCCGTACAGTCCTAAGGCCCGCTGCATATAGTTGCCATAATCTTTACTAGCTGCTTGCTGAGCGATGTTTGCTGCCATTTGCTGGGATTGCCCAGATCCTGAGAAACCACCCGCAGCAGCCGCTTGGTTGGCCGCTTGAAGGCTTTGTTGGAGTGCTGCTTGATAGCCAGGATCTTGTTGATATCCTGCACCAATTTTTTGTAGTGTTGAGCTAGGGTCATCAGTAAGTCCACCGTACATGCTTTGCATTTTCTTAAATAGATCCGGTCCTTGGTCGGCGTAAGGGCCAAGATACTTTGTAAGGTAACCTTGTATTTTGTCAATATCGCCTTCAGGTGTAAACTGCGATGAATTAGAAAGCATGTCTTTCATGGATGGCATCTTTAATCCCTCAAATTAATTGTATCTGCTTGAGTTGAGCGTTTAAAATTATAAAAAGCTCACCGGTATCCGTGTTGTTTATTATAAGCCCATTTAAGTCTTGTGTTAAATTAAGCTGTGCAATATCGGCTGCGTTAAGTTCTAAGAACCCGCCAGGCGGACGCTCATGGAATACACCAACCAAGTTGCTAAAAAAAGTAAGCCATGTAGGCGCCATCTCATTTAGCTTTCCTCGAACAATGGCCGTCATAGGTACAGATGGAACTCTTAAAGGCATAAATCTAGTCCTCAATAGTTATTGTTCCACCAATTATCGCACATCTTGACGATGAATTATACCTAACCTGAAAACAGATATCATTAGCCCAGCCTAGCCTATGAAATTGAACTCGGCTTTCCCTGTTGCCAACTTCATTAAGTTGATGATCAACTGGGTCGCTATAAGTGTGTCCGCCATCTTTTGAAAAAGACAATTGAACGGTTCCACGAATCTGTTCGTTTGTTTGGCCATTAAAGACATAGCCATTTTGATTGTCTGTCCCTTGATCAAGGGTAATGGTAAGTTCGTTAATCGCAAAAGGCTGCCCGTTTGGCTGCCTGTATGGTTTTGTAATTCTGACCCTAGGCACGATAAATTGTGGCCCATCAACCATATCGGACATATAAGGAATTGTTGTCGAAAGCTCGTACAACATGCCGTTGTTTTTTGACAAAAACCAATGGGTATTTCTAAATCGTACAACCGACCTAATAGGTAAATAATTTAAATTATGATCTGTTGTCGAGAAAAAAGCCTGTGTGGTGAAGTCATACAGAAAAGATAGGTTGTCAGTGAAAAAAGAAATCGCATACAAAATGTGTCCGTCTTCTTCTCTAATTGTCGCAAATGAATCCTGAGGGGCTTTCAACGTATCAAGAAGGTAAGTGATCCCGTCCGTTGATATCCTTTCAGGCGCTCCGCCATTGGAAACCATAATAGAGGGACCAGAGACATTATTAAAACCAAGCCAGCACATTAATCCGAAGCCTTGCGCTATTGTCTCAGTGTTCAGGCAACCGTATTCAATAAGCAGGTTATTGTCACGGCTATACGGAAACACTGGATTCCCAGCATCTCTCCATACTTCAGTAATGTTGGTCCCAAAAACATACAGGCTGTTTTGAAAGCGAACAACTGCTTGGCAGGTATCTGCTGAAGATTGCATGACGCCGTCAGTATTTGGCGTTAACGGCCAATCTAAACCGTCATTAATCGAGCTTAGGCGCCATCTATTAGTATCGGTAACCGATGCAAGAAAATAGCCATCGTGAAAAGAAACGTAGCCAGCGTTAAAGTCTATCGTGGCTTTAGTGAAAGTGTCATTCTCATAGTTTAAAACAAAAATATTAATGCCGTCGCAAATGGCTATCTCATCATTGTTATTCTCGGCTATTGAGCACGGCCCAACAAGGTTATCCACTGCGCCAACTAATATCCTAGATAAGTTTGGGTTTACAACATAGACAGAAACCCCAACAACGCAAATTATTTGACCAAGTTTAGGTGAGTAATAGGTTGCTCTGCCAACTGATTCAGTTTTCAACTGCAAAACAGCTTGGTAGCCTGCTTGGTTAACTAGAGCTCCACCGGATTCGTAGAGATTAAACGTGTCCTCGCTTGATATTCTTGAATAGCGCTCAAACTTTGAAGAGCCAACAAGATCAAGAGGAATGATCCGTGGAGCGGCCATTATCCGGCACCCCAGTACCTGAACACGACTCCTTGTGGGTCTACTGTATTATTATTTAAAGCGTTGTTAGGTCTCACAGAATTATCAGCAGGTGATATTCTTGCCATTTGCCGCCTAAGTCTTACAAGCGTCGCCATTTTAGCTTGTGTGAATTCTTTGCCAAATAAGTCACAGAGCCTTTGGCAGAGCTCGTATTTAAGATACGACAAGTAAAATCTGTCTAAATCGTTCATTTCTTGTTGTGGTGTTTCGATTTGATCTAAATAAAACTTGCCGTAAACCTCTACGCGATAGTCTTCTATGGGTAAAAAGTAAACATGGAGACGTGTCCCACCTACAATTCTCTGTAAGTTTCCAGTGAGTGGCAAAGATGAAATGCCTTCTGGTCGGACAGATCCAAAAAATGATTGGTTGCCTCTTATGGTGATGGGGTACCTTACGGACCCCACCAAAAATGTTATTGTCTGTGCTGTGATTAAGCCAGGAATATCATAAGTAGCTTGACCCATTGTCATATTGAAAGTTTCTTTCTTGTAATAAGGGATCAAGTTTCCTGTGGCCCCTTTCTCAGAAAGAATATCATTTAACGCCGTAAGTCCATCAGAAAGCTGGCTAGCGCTTACAGTCTCAAATTCCCTAGATACTACGTTTGCTAGATAGTAGGCCTGAGAGATAATATCAACTGCATTCATTAGCCAGCTCCTTTATAATTTTTCCCTATTAAATTGGGAAAACAATAGCGGTCAGGTAATCTTGAGCCGCGCCAGTACCGTATAGGCTAGACAAGATGTAACCTACTTGTTGCTCAGCTAAGATTGTACCATAAGCACATCGAATAGAAGCGCCGCTCATAGAGTCAGTAGCTACTGCTGTTTGAGCTCCTGGGCCAAGATCGCCAAGCTTAGGCATAGCCATATACAAAGCGTCATTGTTCCAGATCAAGCCACGTCTGTGGTCTGGCAAGCCTTTTACAGTCATTCCGACAAGGTCACGGTTTACGTTTCTGGCTGGTGATAAACCTGTTGCGTCATGAAACAGCAAATTTGTAGTTTTAATGGTTGTTATGCCGGCAGCTGTTGAATGACCACCTGCAGATGAAAACTGAACAGGTTGGCTTGTTTCTGTATGACCTGTTGTGTTTAAGAATCTTGCATTTTCTACGCCTGGCTCATCAAGAACCTGGAACAAATCACCTGGACGCACAGCATTAGCGTCATTTTGCGGTGCTGTTGGCCATGAGATTTCGATGGTTGTGAGTTCTTCATCAGTAAAAGGGTCGATTGATGGTACAACTGATACAATTGTTCCAATATGTCCACCTGTACCAGTGTCACCTGATCGATGAATAGGAATCATAGCGCTGTTGTAGAAATTGGTGTTGTTAAACTTACCAAGTTCCCAATCATAAGCTCGGTCATCATTTCGACGCGTAACAAACTGGCTGAGCATTGAGTTAACAATCGGCGCAGAATCACTAAGAGGCAATACACACTTGAACTCGCCGCCGCCGCCGACACCGAAATCTTTCATGCTGTTAACCGCTTCGGCAATTTGCAGCTGTGAATTAATTGCTGTTAAGCCATCACCGTAGAAACGGAAAGCAGATTCTGTGTATCGTTTCGCTAAGTTAAAGCTCATTTTTTGAGCGATGCTAGAGAAAGCGCTGTCAGCAATTCCAAAACCAGTCATGCGATCTGCTAATTCAATAGCTGCTGCTCTGTTCGTTGCACGAGAGAAAAGCGCAAGATCTTCAGATGAAAATGCATACGCAGCTACTTCTGTTTGATCACAAACAATAGACTGAACTCGTTGGGCGAAAGAATCAAAACTTACATTTCCTAAGCCTTGGTTTGATGCAACGTTAATTTTTGGTGGCAATTGATAGCGCACTGTTGTGCCTTCAACACCTGCTACAGTTGTAGAAAAGTTTTGGAACTTCTTATTAGAAAGCATTAAGAAGGGGTCGTGTCTTTGTAGAACTTGCAAACCAGAGTTTGCGATTGCTTCTACTGCAATGAAAGTATTAGCTGCCATAATAGGCCTCCTGTTTAACTTGGATGATATTTATTGCGATAATAGTCAGCAAAGCTTTGCTCTGTAGAACTGTTATCGCCATTAACTTCTTCTAATGGTTTGGCGATCTTCTCGCCTCCTGATTCATTTTGCTCCAGCCTTTTACCCAAGTTATTCAAAGTGCTCTGTGCTAATTTGCCGTGTCCGCCCTTTATTGCAGTAATAATCTGCAATGCTTTGTCGGGGTTCTCCGCAAGGTGATACAAAACCTCAGCTTTGTTGGGTGCTTCATCCAGGTGTAAATACAATTCAGGGCTGCTTTTAAAGAAGTCGACAGATTGCAACTTGTCCTCAAAATCTGGTTTTGATTCTTTTGCTCCGCTAATCTCTTCGTCAAGCTTGCTGATTATATTGTTGAACTTTTGTTCATACATCTGGCTTTGGACTTGCTCTTGTTGCTTGCTCATAAGGCGTTGAACCTTATCTTGTACAATGCTGTTTATAGTATCTTCGTCTATATTCATTCCAGCAGGCGCTTGATTAACAGATGAAAGCCCTTGAGCCCTTCCTGCTTTTCTTGCTTCGCCAACTAGTTTATTCACCATAGATTGTGGAACCATTTTTTCAGCTTCTTGTACTGCACCAGGAGTTATACTCTCTGAACTCAAAATCTCATCACTATCCATTAAAAACCTCTTAACTATTTTTCCGTGTAGCACACGTGATAAACAGGGATACGCCCTTTCGTATTATGATTACGGCTCATAACAGCCTTATTTGTATACTAAATGATTGCTTACTGTTTATCAAGTCAGTCATCTAGCGTTTCGATCGTGTCAAGAAGAAGATCTTTTCGATCGAGGTTAATCTTTTGCTCTCTCAGCTGTAGCTCTCTTTCGTCATGCTCAAGCTTTACCTGGTCTTGCATGATTTGCTGATGGTTTTGATTAAGCTTCCTGTGCTCTAAGACAGCATCTTGATGGTGCACTTGTTGCTCCACCTGTGCCTTTATTAACTGAGTTTCGGAGTTTTTATCTTTTGCGTGAGCGTCGGTCATAGTTTGCATTCTATGCGAGACTGTCCTTGCTTCCTCCAGCTTGAGCCTTTCTAGCTCTATTTCCATTTTTTGGCTTTGTAGAAGAACCTCATTCTGAAATTTTTGCTCAGCAAGTTGTGCGTTTGACTCAACCTTTTCTCGCTCTATTGCCAACTTCTCTTGTTGTAATTTCATCTCTTGTTGTTGGATAAGCAATTCAGGGTTTTTTTGCTGACCAGCGATCATAGCTTCTCGTCTCTGTTGCTCAGTGTATTTTGCAAGTAATGATTGAAGCTGGTCGCCACCTCTGATTTCAATATTCTCCATAAGGACAGACAACCCACCGCCTTGCTCAAGCATTCCCTGGAATGTTGGGCTGGTTTTGGCAAGAGTCATGATTGTCTCAATGGCTTGCTGTCTTTGCAGTTCAAAATTTGAGCCTGCTGTAATTGAAACGTGAAGGTCTTTTGGCTTATAGGAAAGTGTTCTCGTCCCTTGCTCGTTAATCCTCAAATATTTTGTATCGCCTTCCGGTGTTTTAATCGGAATGCTATCAGGGAAAATGTAAAGCTTTGGCATTAGCTCCGCGATAAGCTCGCCAAGCCTACACCAGCTTGTAAGAAAGTTAGCAATGTATGGGTATGCAACCGCGTTATTTTGAGTTGTGGCGTTCATGATGGCTACGCCGCTTAGTGACCCCTTAGTTAATCCCATCTGTGCGTTATAGGACCCTAGAACGGATTGTATGTTCTCTTGGCTTTGGTTCAATATCTGCGCATATTGTGGGGGGATGTTATTCCTGGACACTGGTTGTGGTGGCGATATAGGGTTGCCGTCCATATCTTTGCTTTCATATCGCAAAACTTTGCTGGTGCTTGGGTCTGTCCAATCTGTTGCGACGTCCTCAGATAGCCCCTCAACAGGAACCATAAATTGAGATTGGTTAATATTCTGCATTTCATTAGCAATATGTTGCAAACAAAAGTTATGCAATCTTTGTGCGTCTTTAGCATCGTTTATGTAAGATTTCGTCCTCTGCGTAACACAGCCATCTGTGTTAAAAGTCGTGCAGCTATTCCCGTCAACAAAAATAAGCGGCAAGCCTGTTAGTTTTGTTTCTTCTTTGTACAGGATCTTGTTTTTGCAAAACACAACACGGTCGATAATCTCTACTACCACCTTTCTTTCATCAATCACTTTCGGGGGTGGGCAGATGTTAATCAAGCCTTCGATACCTTCTGGCTCCATAATGCATTCTAGCCGGTCTTTGTCGACAACCCGCCCATCAGAAAGGTAATAAAGTTTGTGCGACTTAAAGCGCTTGCAGTGCATATCAATGACCGTGTATTTCCTCTTCTCTCGGTCATAGTTAGAATCGGCCCAGCAAAAACCAGAGCTTGATTCAGAAAAGCTAGAAATCTCAGATTCTTTAATGTTGTATTTATAGTCGTCCTTAATTGCCTGCGCTGTTTTCTGGACAAACTGAAAGCAATAATTTCCGTCTTGCTTTGTTGGAAGCTTGGCGGAAGGGTCAAAACCAGCAAACACAGGGTTAATGTGCTTGAACTTTATGCACTGGTTAAAAGATTCTTGGTCTTTCCATTGGGTAAATACTTTAACGCATGAAAACCCGCCTTGGAGCTGATCTCTGTAAACCTTGTAAGCTTCTTGATTGGCTTCTGCCGTAGACAAAATTCCCCTAAGGTAAGCCTCTACCAATTGAACTTGTGCGGCATCGGCTTTGTTGGATTCTACTTTTAAGCTTGGCTGTTGTTTGAAAAATTCGCCTAACAAGCGGCTAACGTAACTAGTTAATAAATTGTTTTCCATTGGCGGAATGTTTTGAGCTGCGCAAACTTCTCTGTCTTGATCCGTCAAATTAGATTGAGTTAAAAAGTGTACGTCTTCTTTAAAAGATTCTGCGTTGTCTTGCCAGAAAGCAGTCCAGCTGTCTACGCGACCTTCCAAACCTTTAGCGCTGTATTTTTTCATAGGCTCCGCCTTCGTAGTCTGTTATTGAGGTCTGATACTGCTCGCATTGTAGCATTATTTCTCGTGCGTGTGTAATCTGTGCAGAGAGCAGCTATTGGTTTAGCAATTGCAAGGTTGATCGCGTCCGCTAGTGTGTCCGCTATATCGTCATGCCTATGTGTGTTTTTAGCATTTATCTTACACATGTGTTCAATGCACAATTCGAAATGTTTGTCGTGCTCGCAAATGGAGATTTGATGTTTGGCAACGTATGGCTGTGCGTCTAGCATCCTTTGAACCTTCGACCCGCTTGCTCGTGATCGTTCAACAGCATGAACCCTGAACCCTGGCTGACGCTGTAGTGAGGATAACAGCCCGGTTCCTGTAGATTTCTTTTCTATCGCTATTATGCACGGCTTTACGGGATGTTGTAAGCAATCTGTATAAAATTCCTTAAAAGACTGTTCAAGATCCGCTGGCTCTATCCTCAACTCTTGCGTATCTAGCCAATGCAAGCAAATTGCGCCGTTCTCCACGTAGATTCCAAAAAATGAAAACACGGTTGCGTCATTGTATGATTTGGAGGTCTCAGCCGTATCGCAGACAACGAAAGTTTTTATCATCTTGGGTGCTTTTTTTAGAACTCTAAACCATTTGCGTTTAAATATGCCGACAGCATCGTCTACTGGGTTTTGCATGTATTGAGATGCAAACACAGCAGGGTAGACTTCCTTCATGGTCATCAGCTCGTCAATCGAGTGCGCCTCCGGCCACAAAGCTGTATTAGCTTTTGTGATCGCAGGAAATATAAGCTTTTTGTATGGAACTGTGTCGACAGTTTCTATTACGCCAGGCAAATCTTCCTCATGCAAACGCTGGCCAATAAAGACAACAGGCGTGTGCCTGTCGTTTAGCCTAGAGAGCAGCGTGTTGGAGTACCACCTAACTTCTTCTTCTCGGATTGTTTCCGATGTGATGCTTGCAGGCTTGTGTATGTCATCAATGATGATAGCGCCGCCGAATATCTTGCTTTGCTTAATGCCTGCACCAAAACCAGTGATCGACCCCCCAGATCCTGCGCTATATACAGAACCGCCCATCGAAGTTTTGAACCAGTCTTTCGCAAAAGTGTCTTGCGCAATTTTGACGTGAGGGAATAGCCGCCTGTATTCAGGAAGCATCATAATCTCTCTGATTTTTTGAGTCTGAGATTTTGCTAGCTTGTGGCTGTAAGAGATAAACAGGAATTGAGCTCTCGGGTTGTTCGCCATCGACCACGCTACGAACATACAACACAGCTCAGATTTGCCGTACCTAGGAGGGCAATTGATCATAAGCCTTGGCGCTGACCTGCCATTGGTCCGAAACATCTCTTGAAACTCTTCTATGACCGTTGTGGTATGAAGAGCGCTGACATCGTATGGCAACTTATATTTTACTTGGAAAATAAAGCGGACAAAGAAATTAAAATTAGTTCTTAGCTTTTTGGACACGGGATCAAGCTGGTCTTCCTTAAGCGATATGCGCTTATTGTTTTCCCTATTTGCATGTAAGATTGCCTGCTCTTCGTTTGTTGGCTCTCTTAGGGAAATGTCATTAAGTATCTTCGCCATCAGGTATAGTTTCTCCCATGTCTTGAATAATAGTTAAGATGCCTTGATCGATTGATTCTTGTTCTGGAGATGAATCAGCCATCATAATGGTTTGCGGTCCGGTGTGACGCATTAGCTGGGAGTGATGCTCAATTAATTTCACCGTAATATTCCCTGGTATTGGATTACCAGAGTTCATCAAATCGTCTATCCCACGGCCTATCAAGCTTTCAATTGTGTTTATCTTGTTCACAAAAGATAGGTGGCTTCTTCTTCGCATGTCAGAAGTAAAGTCAGCAAGACGCTGGTTTATCATAGCTGCGACTTGATCGTTCTTTAAAAGCCCCATGGCGCATTTTTGAGAGATGTTTGCCTCAGCTGCTGCTTGCTCTAGGTTTCCGCCTGACGTTATAAAGTGCTCAATAAAGATTTTCTCTATATCGCCAAATGCTTCTAACACATCATTTATTTTTTCTGGTGTGAGAGCTGATGCCATGGTCACTCAGCCTTTTTTTTAGATCTGCTTACATATTTACGCTTTGCTGGCTTTTGTTTCGTTGGCTTTTTTTCCACAGCCTTAGCCGGCTCTTTTTTTGGAACCTTAGGCCTGAGGTCATAAGGAGACCCGTCATCATTGATAAGCACAGAAACGCTTTTGCGCCCTTCGCATACCGGGCACTGAACTGTCATCATGGAATTAATTCGCACGATACCAGTTGGGGTCTTAGTGCCTTTTGACATGCATTTAGGACACTTAATTTTTACTATCTTCATTGAAAAAACCTCGATGATATATGTTCTAGATGTTCAAGCACAAAGTTGATTGCTTGCCCCGACTTCACATCTTTTCCGCTAAATCGAAAAAGAGTATAACCCATAGCTGAGCATATGTTGTATTTCTCCATGTCTTTGATATATCCGGACGGCCTAACGTGCCTTCCGTTAGTCCAAATTCCGCCTTCTATTTCTATGCAAAGAGAAAGATTTTGAGTCGACAAATAGAAATCAGATCGAAACCTTCTGGTGGGGCAAAACTTAAACTCTCGTTTTACAACAACATCCGCATTAATAATTATCTTCATTTCCGTTTTGCACAAATCAAGTTGTGAAGCAAACAAATCTTCGAGCTCAGATTGCTTTATTTGTTTTTTGCTTGCTAATATTGTCACATTTAATGTCCTTATTGTATTATAGAGGTACGATTGACATAATCGGAAAGTTTGCCTTTTCGTCAAATTGCACTTTTAAAATCCGTTTCTTAGTAGAGGGAAAAGAAAAAATTGAACTGGCTGCTAGTAGCTTGTGCATGAAAAACTAACAGCCAGGACAAAGAGGCGGCCAGGTGAGCCACCATGACTGCAGACCATGTGCGTCGTAGCTGCAGTCAATCTCTATGATATAAAAAAAACACTAATCGCACAAGTAAGGGGTCACATACTGGAAAAAAGAGATATCAGCCACCTACCTATAAGTACAGTATTACCTACTGTGTTTTAGTAGTCAACAATTATATTAAAAAAAGTTATACACATAAATTGTGCATAACCCTGTTTAAAACTAACACTAAAATTATCTAAGCTTTTGTTATCAAACGTTTATCAACAGCTTGATAACTTTTTGCCTAACAGCAGCCTTAAAAGCAGGACTCCGAGCCCTCAATCTAGCACCAGGAGTACAATCCAAATCCTTTCTATTTTCCCTTCTAAGCGACTCTTTGGAGAAGACCCTGCCTAGGGTATAGGTCAGCACGCTAATGGACGCTCTTGGGGCTAGAAAGCTCTCTGGCGGCAATACACTTAGTTGCCTTGGCCAACATATCACGAAAAGCTTGGCTTCCTTGGTTGAGAGGGTTAGTTGGCCGATCAGATCTGAGATGAATAGTTTTTACCGGTTCCTCTGGCTTGTCAGGGTGATTGCTGTGCTCAGCTTTCAATGTGTCGTACTTCTCTTGCAGCTGAGAAATGTAAATATGTTTTTCTGGGCTCAGCTTCTTTATGGTTTTCAAAAGTGACCACGCATCCCTCAATTCAAAATCAACAGTGCCATACGGCCTGTGTGAGGCAGCTTTAAGCTTTAAGTAATCAGGAAGGTTAGGGTGCGTCTTTCCCTTCGTCACATAGCCAGGAAACTTGTCTGCATCAAGTACGTTCTTCAAAGCTATCTGCATCGTGTCTGTATGCCATTGAGAATCCGTAATCCCAAAGATCGCATACTCAAGATCAAAGTTGTCAACAAACTTCTCAACCTTCTCTTGCAGAAGCTTCCTGTTTGCGCTGCCTTTCACAGTGTTCTTGTCAAACATTTCTGAAACCGATTCACTCGACAAATCCCTAGAACGCATATAGCAATACATCACGCTCTCAAACTTGAACTGCAATTTCTCATCATACGTCGCCGTCCCTTTCTTCAGGAAACCTGACAAAGCATCTTCAAAGTTTTCAAGAGATGCCTTTTCTTGTCCTGGTTGAAAAATGAACTCTTCA
>JAAHTH010000519.1_pt1 | contig 28432 bp, 20 predicted proteins | sample 6116091 | NCBI WGS metagenome assembly JAAHTH01 (sample SAMN13939990, study PRJNA603662) | sponge metagenome | isolation source: marine sponge | host: Mycale hentscheli | place: New Zealand | collected 2006
CCCCCCCCCCCCCCCCCCCCCCCCCCCCCCCCCCCCCCCCCCCCCCTCCCGTTGAATTAAAGATGGTGGTAGCGGCACCGCCGACATGGAATTTAGGGTCGCGACTGCCGTGTGTTGGTCCGTTATCGGATGTGAAAATGACAATGGTGTTTTTTTCAAGGTCGAATTTTTTCAGAGTTTCGAGAATAGTTCCTACGTGTTCGTCTAGATCTGAAATCATGGCAGCGTATCCGGCGCGTGGACGGGGGTGAGGAAGATAGCCATTTTGTCCGCGGTAAACGCCGTTTTCCTCGTCCCATTCGGTTGGGTACTGATCGATCCACTCTTGTGGCGGTTGCATTGCGACGTGAGGTTCGACAAACGGCAGGTACAGGAAGAATGGTTTGTTCTTATTTTTTTCAATGAACTTAACAGCTTCGTCGAGAATTAGATCGGGGGCGTAATTTTCTGCGCGGTAATCATCTGCTCGAACTTCGCCGGACGGTAATCTAAGGTGTCCAGGAATTGGGAAGTTATTTATCCTTACCTCTTTTTCGTCGCTGTCGAGAAACGGAGGGTAGTAGCTGTGAGCATTTCGTTGACAGTTATAGCCGTAATAGCGATCGAAGCCCTGCTTCATTGGAGACCCCGTTGTATTGGAAGGTCCTAACCCCCATTTTCCAAAGGCTCCGTTGGTATATCCTGCCGACTTGAGAACTTCGGCGAGCGTTACGACTTCGTCCGTGATGGGGAATTGCCCTGGGAATATTCTTCCGTTGCCGGAGTCTCGGTTCCCTCGGATTTCAGCATGAGCCAGGTTCTGGCCAGTGAGTAAGGTGCAGCGTGCTGGGGCGCAGACTGGAGCACCGGTATAATGTTGAGTGAATCGAGCGCCTTCGGATGCTAATTGATCAATGTTTGGTGTTTTGATTTTCTCCTGGCCATAGCAACCGAGTTCACCATAGCCGAGGTCGTCGGCAAGAATGAAAACAATGTTAGGTGGCGTGTTTTGCTGAGCAACCGCGATTTTACCCACAGAAAACGTACAGCAAAAAATAGCAAAAACGAAAAAGGGTTGAATAAGGAATTGCATTAAGGCGTCCCGTGGAAATCAAAAGTTATTTGTCGAGTCGAGCTCATATTCTAACTGATATTTCAAGTCTGTGTATCTTGATCAAATCGAAACATGGTTTTTCAGATTAAAAAGCAACTTAGAGTTGCAGCCAATTGTGGCTTGGACGACACTTGAAAATAGTCGACGTAGGAAGTTGTTGCTGGCAATTACTCGTTAGGGTGCGTCGACAATTCTTCAAAAGGAAAAGATGTTTCATGCTCAAAAGTGGTAAGCAACGTAGATCAATGGGGTTCACAAGCAAGATTGTGATCTCATTGTTGCTTGGTTTAATTTGCGGGTTGTTTTTTGGGGAATCGATCCAGTGGATTAAGTGGGTGGGTGATGCGTTCGTGGGATTGTTACAGATGGCAGTTTTGCCTTTCGTTACGGCATCGCTGATTGTCAACGTTGGCCGGTTGTCAGCTGAAACCGGGTGGAAATTGTTGCGTATTTCTGCAGCGGTGCTGTCGGCGTTATGGATGGTCAGTCTCATCGCTTTGGCCATTTCGATTCAAGCGTTTCCAACGTGGGAAACCGGTTCCTTTTATGTTAGTAATTTCAACGAAGTTCCACCTTCGCCAGATTGGCTGGAGTTGTTCATCCCCTCGAATCCATTTGGTTCGTTGGCTAATAACGCGATTCCAGCCGTGGTTGTTTTTTCCCTGGGGCTTGGAGTGGCAATTATGGCATTGCCTAATAAGTCGGCATTGTTGGAGCCACTGGATGTGGCTGTTGAGGCTTTGGCAAGATTAAACAAGATGGTGATAAAGCTCACTCCCGTAGGAATGTTTGCGATTGTCGCTTATACCGCCGGCACTATTGATTTGAATCAACTCAGCTTAATCCAAGGGTATATTTTTACCTACGCGGGGGCATCGCTTGTTCTCTGTTTCGTTGTGCTTCCCGTTTTCATTGCTTCAATTACCCCTTATCGATTTGGCGAGTTGGTCTCTGCGTTGCGGGACCCGCTGATTGCTGCTTTCGTAATTGGCAACTCGTTCGTTGTGTTGCCGATGATCGTCGAAGCGGTAAAGAAATTGCAAAGTGACAGCGAACGTTCCGCAAAAATTCTATCGAATCACCAGCCAGAATATCTCGTTCCATTGGCTTATCCGTTTCCAGATTTAGGTCGCATTTTGGGCTTGGTTTTTATTCCGTTTGCGGCTTGGTTTTACGGAACTTCGATTGATTTGGATCGTTATCCAATGCTTGCCGGAGTTGGCCTGCTCGGCTCATTTGGAAAACCAGTAATTACGATTCCTTTATTGCTAGAGGTTGCTGAACTTCCGAGCGATATCTTTAACTTATTTTTGGCTTCGGGGGTTATCGCCGCGAGATTTGGTGACCTGATGAAGACAACGCATTTAGTAGCGTTCACACTGATCGTTAGTTGCTGTGTAAATGGATTAGTTCGATGGCATTGGCGTAAGTTAGCGGCAGCGGCAATCGTCTCTTGCCTGTTGCTGGCGTTAAACGCGGTTCTGGTAAGAAGTTATCTCGACGTAAGTTTTAAAGAACAGTATTCGCGAACAGACCTTGTTTCGGAACGTCAATTAGTTTTTCCAAGCGATAGAATAAATTCAAGTATCAGCTCTCGAATTACCTCGGTTCAGGATGATCTTTCGGTTGCAGATGCGGCCAGCGAAGGCAGATTAGAAATGATCCGATCACGCGGGGTATTACGGGTTGGGTTTGAGTCGGAAAAGATGCCTTTCGCCTATTTCAATGCAGACGATTTGCTTGTCGGATTTGATATAGATATGGCTTATTATTTAGCTGACGACCTTGAGGTAAGTCTTGAATTTGTACCTGTGAAACAGAGTGAATTACAATTGCATTTGAGTTCTGGGAAAATCGACATCGCAATGTCTTCCTTTGAAGGAACGATTGAACAAGCGATTCAACTGCCGGCTAGCCTTCCTTATATGGAGGTGACGCTCGCAATTGTGGTGCCCGATCACAAGAAACGGAATTTCAGATCGAAAGAGGAGATCTTAAAGATTCCAGATTTAAAATTGGCTGTCCTTAAAAACAGTTTTTTCGCTGACCGAGTCAAACGACTCGTTTCTAACGAGTTTGAGGTAATCGAGTTGAATTCTGCCAGTGAATATTTTAACGGACGCAACGTGGGTGCCGATGGCCTTGTGATCAGTGCAGAGTCGGGGGCAGCGTGGACGATGTTGCAACCGCATTTTTCAGTTGCCAATCCGCTTCAAGGTAAAATGCAAATTCCAATTTATTATTTGACCGCGAGCGATTTTGCTTTTGAGGCATTTCTGAAAAATTGGCTGGCGCTGAAGAAGGCGGATGGAACTTATAACCGACTGTACGACTACTGGATTCTCGGAATGGACGAGTCTTTGGCCGAGCCTCGTTGGTGCATTCTTCGCAATGTCCTGGGGTGGAAGGAGTAGTGAGTTCGGGAGCCTGAAAATTTCGAGCAAGTCAATTCGCGGTTCCAATGAATTGGCTCGACGATCATTCACTGGAAATCGGCTTTGCTGGGAGAAAAGGAACGTTTAGCTAGGGTTAAAGTTCGGGGTCAGTTTGTGTGCAAAGCGAAGGCAAACTTTTTGCCCCTGTTGAAGTGACTCGTCTATGCGGGAGATTTCAGCTTGGTCAATTCGCAGCGCGTTCTTTTCGCAAAATCCAAGAAATTGGTTTTTTGCAGTCGCATCCATATCGTTCCAATTGGCCGAACGGGTTTGCGCGGATTTCGGCTGTGTCAGATGATAACTTGCAGGAAGTGGTTGCCGAGATTTCAGAAACATCTAACTTTCCAATCAACTGTGGTCGAGACTGAATCAACTCAAGTCACTGGAAGGGAGACGCTTTGCCGGTGAAATTTGTTAGCCGAAAAATAGTAAAACTGGCACTTTGTTGTAATTAAATAAAAAAGCCAGCAACACACAAGGTTTTGCTGGCTTTTCAGTACCGGTGAGAGGACTTGAACCTCCACGGGGTTGCCCCCAATGGATTTTGAATCCATCGCGTCTGCCAATTCCGCCACACCGGCAAGTTCAATTAGCAGGCTGGAAATTGTAAACAAATCGGAGCCTCATCGACAAGTCCTAACCTTGCTCTCGGGTGATTTTGAAAACAATCGCAAAGAAAAAGGCGGCCTTAAGTACGTAATGATTCAAGTAGTGGTGTTTTGGAGATGATTCGCGACGCATAAAACCCGACCAGCAAACCAACGGTAATAATTGCACTAAACATCAAGCTCAATTCGAGCCAGGGAGCGGATGCGGTTCCAACCAACCAGTGGGGAATCGTTGTAAACAGGGCTGAGAAGATACCAATGCCAAGGCCAATAATTAACAGCCAAGCATTTTCCAAAACGACCATTTTGGCCAAGGTATTCCGCTGGAATCCAATGGCTCGCATTAGACCGAGCTCTTTTTTTCGCTCTAAGACACTTCGAATTTGAACGGCAGCGAGACCGAATGTCCCCAGTAATAAGCCAAGTGCACCGAGGGTTTGAAATGTACTGATGTAGGTGTTTTGAACCGACATGAAGTTGGCTAACAGAACGTCGGCTCGGCGAGCATCAAATCCTTGATCGCTAAGTCGTTCTTCCAGTAATGCTATGTCAGACTCGCTCCCGTTGGCTGGAGTGGCTTGTTCGCGAATTAAGAAATACTGATAACCGCCAATCGTTGGAAATGCTTTTTCAAAATCTTGTTCAGAGATTATAAGGCTGCCCTGAAGAAGTGTGTTTTCAAGAAACCCTACTACCCGAATGTAGATCGACTCGCCCGAGTCGTAGTCAATTTGCTTGACGGTGTTCAGAATGTAAATTTTCAAACTGTAATTTGCTGTGTTCTTATCGATTACGACTGGAATTGGATCTTCTGCAGTTCCTGCATGCGGCTGCGGAGAATCAAGTAGTCGCCAGGGGTTTTGTTTTTCTAATTCGGTTGAGGCAAGCGAAGCACTCCACGCGAAGCGACCCGCTTCCCCTTTATCGAACTCTTGAATGAATTGTGGATTTACTCCGAGGATGCGAGGCTGAGATGATTGGTAGAGGTTGTTGCAGCTTGCATCTTCCCCCGGTTTGAGTCGCAAAGCAGAAATTTCAGTTCCTTCCCGAAGCTGATTTTCAGATCCGAGTGCAAGTTTTTGCCCTTCAAGATTATTTAAATCGTAATGGATGGGTTGGCTGCTTTGGGCAACCCATTCGAAGCCGGCGGTTCCCCGCTCCGAGGGAGTTAAGCGGAATGAGCTTACGGCGGCAATTAAAAAACAGGCAACCGCGACTAATCCAATCGTCAAAGTGCTGCGGAGTGGATTTCTTTGGAAGCTCATGATTGCCAGGCGAGAGAGATTCAATCGCCCGGATGAATGCAGTTGGTCGGATTTTTTAAATACCCGATAAACTGACATAAGCAGCGAGGCAAGGATCAGAAATCCTGCTCCCAAAAATGCACCTGCCTGCGCTTCGCCGGCGAGTTGTGTTGCTGTAGCAGTCAGGCAGACGGCAGTAAATGCAAGGATGCCAATGATCGCCAGGCTGGTTTTACGCGTTTTTGATGAGTGAGTTTCAGGCGATTCTAGTTGGCCGCTGATGAGCAGATGAACTGGCTGCTTACGAGTTCGTCGCAAGGCCCAGGCTATCGTTAGAATGCAAATTATCACACCACTGAAAAAACCAATGCCAAGGCTCAGCGGCGAAATGTGAATGGTCAAAAACGGTCTAGCTATTGCCCCCACCCACCATGTTTTGAGGCCAAATATCATGAGCCAAGCGTATCCCATCCCAAGTGAGACACCTGCCACCGCTCCAAGGCAAGAGACAGATGCCATTTCGTATAGGCAAATTCGACGGATCTGTGTTTGTGGGAATCCAATCGCCTTCAGCAAACCGAGTTCGCTGGACCGCTGCTGCAAACCGAGTCTGAATAGCAACGAAACGAGAATTAAAGCGGCGCCTATCACAAACATGCTTAAGGCGAGGAACAGAAAATCAAAGGGCGTCGAACCTGAAGAAGCGTCAATGCCCTGGCGTTTAATTTGAATTAAATGAAGCCCAAGTTTCGCGTCGTCTTCGATGAATTGAGTCAGCAGTTTTTTAGACACGTCCCCTTTGGATCCTGCGGAAATGGGAATGCGAAAGCTCGTGACGTTCCCAAAACGACTATCCCAAAGCTCTTGACCCATCGCGAGAGAGACGAATGCCTTAGGAGTTGTCCTGTGGTTGCCCCAGTAGTCATCATCTTGCGGTCTGATTTTGCCAGCGGTATCGAAGGGGAGATCCCAGTTTTCGATGGATTGTGCATCAGTGACTCCTGGAACTTCGGGAGTCAAATTTGGGTCGTTGGCGAGAGTCGGACACTGTTTGAATTCCGCAGGGCTAATCTGACCGCGTCGAGAAACTCTAAATGCTTTGTCTGGCTCGGTAAGCCTGGCAATGTCAACGACAGTAAGTTCCACGGATTTTTCTTTTTGAGCGCCGTGGGTTGTTTCCGGTTCGAAAAAGGTTACGACGACAGAATCACCCTTCGTCGCATTGAGATCATCGGCTGCCCATTGGTTGAGGACGATCTCGTTGGCTTGGATGGGGGCGATGGGATTGCCCGTGAGTGCAGAAATCGGTTCGAATGCATTGTCAAAATCGACTGCCGCAACCATTGAGAATGGGATTCCAGAATCTGTCTCAGATTTGCGGATATCGTTAGCGAGGTAGGTGAAGATTGGCCTCGCGGTCGGAAACGCCGTTTCGGTAGCTTGAGCTACTTCATCACTAAGGACGAGACGAGCGGAAGAAAGGCTCCAGTAATCGAAAATGGTCGTTTCATTGTTTTCAATGGAAAACGTCTGAGTCGCACGTTTTAGCGATAATCCAAGGTCTTCCAACGAAGGCCGGAGAGCTTGTCGCAGTTTCTCCGAATTAATTTCGGTGGGTAGAGTTTTCCCCTTACCGCTGATCAAAATAATGTTGGCCTGAGCAGAATCGGATTTATGCGTCAGTACCGAGCGGGCGAGTGAATCTTGCAGCAATTGGATCGAAACGTAAACGTTGTAAGGGTCAGCCTGGGAGGGGTAGAGTCCGAATCTGCCAAGTCCTGTCATCGGTACGATCTGGACGACGGTCAGATCAACGATGCTCTCGATTAAATCACTTTTCTTTCCTAGTGCGCTGTCTGCTGGCAGTTGGTTTCGCTTCGGAATCCGAACTGTGATTTTGGCGCTTCCAGATTCAACCTCGGCATTACTGATTTGGAGGTCGTCTGCTACGGCTTGGTTAATGATAATGCTGTTTTCATCGAGTTCTTTCCGGTTGGACTTCTGGTCCTGTTCAAATTCCCAAAATTTTGGAGTGATTCCGAGGACGGTTACCTGCCCCGCCCGAAGCTTGGAATCGGTTGAGTTTTGGACGGTGCCACCCGGAAACAGGATCGCTGGACTCGCGAGTGTATAGCTCTCTTTAAATTCGGAAGTCTCACGGAGAGTTTCAGCAAGTGATTGATCGAAGAAGCCATCGGAGAGCATGAGTTCGTCGATCATGCCAAGGCGTTCGAGCGTAAGTTCGCGAAGGCTGTTCCGCATGCTGTCGCCGACAATTAACGCGCCGGTGAGTACAGCGGTTGCCGCGGCAACGCCGAGAGCAATCGCTAGGTTGGTGCGACGAAAGTAGAACAGGCTTTTGATTGCGATTTGCCAGCGATTCATACGGCTGCGAGCCTCCCGTCAACCAGTCGCTTATTATTTTGGAAAACCGAAGCCAGTTTCGATGAGTGAGTGACACAAATAAGAATCATGTTGTGTTGGCTTTGAAGATCGAGCAGGAGTTGGCCGGTTTTCTCGGCATTCGCTTGATCAAGGCTGCCCGTTGGTTCGTCTGCCAATAACAAGATTGGCTCTCGAATTAATGCTCGCGCTACCGCAACTCGTTGTCGTTCACCGCCGGATAACGCGGCAGGCCGGTGGTTGAGACGATCAGAGAGGCCAACTGAATCAAGTAAGTCTTTACCACGTTGAATCGAATTTGAGTCAGTGGCGTTAGTGGCCACCATCGGAAGGAGCACATTTTCGAGTGCCGTCAATTGCGGGAGAAGGTGATGTTCTTGAAAGATGAAACCAATATTCTCGTTTCGGAATTGGGCGAGTTGATTTTCATTGAGTTCAGTAAGATCGCTACCCATCAAACATACGGTACCAGAGCTTGGCGAATCTAGTGTTCCTGCAATGTGGAGAAACGTACTCTTTCCGCTACCACTGTCGCCGATGATTGCCATGTTTTGGCCCCGCTCAAGCTCTGCGGAGATACCGTCAAGTATTCGCAGAGGGCCTGCCGGGGTGTCGAATTCTTTGGTTACTGTGCTGGCAACAAAATCGGGCATCGATGCCCTCCGTAGGATTGGTTTACCGGTTTTTAATAATTGGTTTAGCGTTTCACTATGTGCTTTTCTTAGAACCAAGCAAGAAACGATTGTCCTGTGGTTGATTCAGTTGATTCAGTTTAGCGAGTCGACTTGCCCGTCGGATTTGGCTGGAAACCAAAGGGGGCGGCGAGTCCAATTCTAATGGTTCTCAAGAAGAGCCATACACCCCAGCCCATAAAATGAATACTCGACATCGTGGGCGGTGTCCCAGGCTGCAGCCTGAAAACCGCCCTCAGGGCGTTGCATCGATTCTACGAACCGGCGGTACGAGGCAATGTCTATTTCCTCAAACGCATCGAGGTCAATGAGTGTCAGTGCCCCGGTAAAAGAACTTAAGAGATCGGCGATTGGAATTCGCGTATTAGCACGAAGGCCTCCTTCGTCAGTCTGCATCTCTACTAAAAAGTCGAGTGTGGTGGCAACCAATTCGGGATCTTTTGATTCATCGATTGCATTGAGAATGAGTAGGCTGGCAACTGCTGCCGCGGTTGGGTTGGTTCCTGGGCGTTTGCTGACTCGTATTTCGTGCCAACCGCCTTCGGCATCCCGTCTTGAATCCAGAAATCCAATTGCCTTGTCCGGTTCAGGGATCGGGCATTCAATCAGTTGTAACACAAGTAACACGAGAAAAGTGTGGTAGGTGCTTCCTGCGTTTCCTTCGGGGGCTTTGGCGTAGCCGCCATCTTCCCGGCGTAGAGTCTCGAGGAAAGTGGCCACCTGGGTTCGCCAGCCCGGGTCCGCATCTCTGAAAATATCTTTGCCAGAAGAAACTTTTAAAAGATTGGCGGCGTAAAACAGCGAGAAAAAATCGACGATCGTTTGACGAGATGAAAGTTGCGGTTTGAGATACGATTCGATGCGGTCAGCAACGTCTCCATAGAGTTCACCCAAAATGGAGAGGCCTCGCATCGCGAAGGTCGTGTAATAAAGATCACTCCCCCCTTCCCTGCCGGAAAATCCGCCGTCGGGCTGTTGTGCGGAGAGGAAATAGTTCTTGTGAAGTTCGCGGGTTTCTGGAGAAAGTTTACCAACGCCCTGAGCCAGCCGAACCGTCAGGTTTTGCAAATAGACTGACATGAGAATTAAGTCACTTTTAACAAAAGGCAAGGACTGTTACGGATCTGCAAGAAATGGTTTGATTGCGTTAATGAATTGCGTGGGCGTTTCTACAGACTGGGGACGCTCTCCGTGTTTCATCAAACAGCATACGACTGTGATGGAACCGTCCGCAACCGGTGTTTCATCACGAAGAAAACGAAAACCATAGGTGATGCTCTTGGTTCCAATTTTGTTAACGACAACCTCAATGTCAATCACTTCTTCGAATCGTATAGAAACTCGATAGTCGCAGGTAGCACTAACTCGTGGAAAGCTAATGTCGCGACCGTCGAGGTTGCACATCACACCAAGGTCGAGACTGCGAAGTAAGGCGTGTTCTGCCTGTTCCATGTAGGCAAAAAAATTAGAGAAGTGCACAATGCCTGCCATATCGGTTTCGCGAAACTCAACTCTTCGTTTCGTTTTAAACACTTCCGACATACTGGCCTCACGTATTGGGCGGTAGGGTCGCTCAACTTAAAATTTCAAAAAAAAACCTGCCCGGACAGATCGGCAGGTTTGACTGTTTTATTGTTCAGTGGAGGGGGATGCTGCGACCGGGAATCGAGCACTCCCGCATCAACTAGTCCCCTTTGAACGGTAGTAAAGCCATGAAGCGGGCTCGCTTGATTGACTCCGTTACCGCGTGTTGGCTAATCGCTGTGCAACCGGTTTTTCTGCGACCGACAATCCGGCCGTGGCGGTTGATCAATTTCTTGAGCAGTTCAACGTCTTTGTAATCAACGTACATTGGACTCGGGCGTTCACCGTCTACGTACAGCGGATCTCTGCGTGCTGTTCGAGTTTTCGCTTTAACCTTACGACGTGTGGTTTTTCTTCGCATTTTCGCCAATTGACCGATAGCCTCGTCTAAATCTAATTCCAACAAAAATTGGACGGGTTCGAATTACGAAACCGTCCGTAGCTCGGATATTATGCAAATTTAGCGGATTATCGCAAGACGTTATTTTAAAAGTCTTTTTGGAAGAGCGGAGGTTTTGTTCAATTTTACTCGTTATACTGTGGCTTTTCGGGTTCCGCCGTAATATTTCAGATAAACGAGTGAGTGTTTCTATGATCAAATCCATGCTGTTTAGTATCATTTTCGCCAGTTTCGTCATGTCCGCCAATGCTCAGGACTGTGCCGTTCCAGCCCCGCACGAGTTGTTTGTTGGTTCGGAAATTTCATTGGAAACTCTAAAACGCTCGAAAAATGATGACTCCAAGTCGGAGGAGTGGATTCAACTGTTTAACGGTAAAGATCTCACCGGCTGGACACCAAAAATTCGTGGCCACGAATTGGGAGTCAATTATGGCGATACTTTTCGTGTCAAAGACGGCCTGCTGACGGTTTCGTACGATCAGTACAAGCCAGAAGATTTTCTGAGCATGGATGGAAAGCAACGTAAAGACTGGGAAAAATTTGGCCATCTGTTTTACAAAGATTCCTTCTCGCATTACCTCTTGAGAGTGGAGTATCGATTCACTGGCGACCAGGTGGAGAATGGTCCAGGTTGGGCGTTACGCAACAACGGTTTAATGCTGCATGGTCAGGATCCGGCGAAAATGAAACTTAACCAGAAGTTTCCCGTTTCAATTGAAGTCCAATTGTTAGGTGCCGGTGAGACAGGCGAGCGAACGACTCTCAATTTGTGCACGCCTGGCACGAATGTAGTAATGGATGGAAAATTATTCAAACGCCATTGCACCAGCAGCAATTCGCCGTCGTTCCGTGGTGATCAGTGGGTAACGGTCGAGGTAGAAGTCCGTGGTAACGATGTCATTCGCCACTGGGTCGATGGTAAAGTGGTATTGGAATACACCAAACCACAATTGGACGAACGTGATGGTGAGGCTCGCCCGCTAATCGTCGATGGAAATTTGATGCTCGACAGTGGCACCATTTCTCTGCAGTCTGAAAGCCACCCGACTCAGTTTCGTAAGATTGAGTTGAAGAAACTCAGTGAAAAAAATACTCAGTGATTTGGTGTCACTGCTTGTGCCCCCGCGACGATAATTGATTGAGGGGAGAAGTGTTTTGTATTTCACGCACTCGTCAAGAATCGCCCTATAGAGAGGCAATGGGGGGGGTGCTATCATAGGAAACAGAACCGGTAGAGCTGGGGTCGCCAAGAACCCGTTTATTGAACTTTAAAAGGGATGACGAAGATGTCTCAACGACGTGAATGTTTTTTGAGTTTGGCCAATGGTGCGATCGGCATTCTGGCGATCTGTCTGCTGACGCTGACGGGTTGTGAGAAAAAGGAAGGCGTTGCTGGTGGCGGACCTAGCGATACAGGCCGGAAGTTTATTACGGTTGGGACCGCGCCTGCCGGTGGTGCATTTGCTCCCGTTGGGAACGCGATTTCAAGCGTTGTCGAAGCCAACAAAGGTGAACTCAACTGGGTGGTTACAAGCCAGGGCACCAAAGGGACTCAGGAAAATATTCGGAAACTGGAATCCGGAGATATTGAATTCGGGATGGCTAATGCGGCTATTGCTTACTTCGCAAATCTTGGTGAGGGGGCTTGGAAAACGCCTCATGCGGTTCGGACTGTTGCGACATTGGCGCCTAATGTCGGAATTTTTGTGACTACCGAAGGATCTGGGATTGAGAAGATCTCGGACTTGAAGGGAAAGCGAGTCGTGCTTGGTCCAGCCGGAGCCGGCTTTGATTACTTTTTAAAGCCCTTACTTGCAGCGCACGGTTTAACTTATGACGATTTGGGAGATGTGATTCCAGGGAATTATCTTTCGGCTGCAGAGATGTTGTCCGACGGGAAGGCAGATGCAGCATTCATGGGAGGCGCGATTCCAATTCCAGCGGTCACTCAATTGTGTGCGTCTCAGGACGTCGTATTTATTGAACTCGATCAGGATGCCCCGGAAAAACTGAAGGAGTATCCATTCTACTTCCCCGTGCCGGTAAAAGCGGAAGCTTACAGTGATCTGAATGAAGACATGGTGGGATTGAATGTCGGTAACATGCAATTAATTACCCACGAAAACGTAGATGAAGAGGTCGTCTACCAGTTGACCAAATTAATGTACGAAAACCGTGAAAAAATTGCTGAAAAGCATCCTGCCGGGAAAGCCCTCAATCCTAAAAATGCAACGAGAGATACTGGCGTTCCTTTTCACCCAGGTGCGATTAAGTTCTACAAAGAAATTGGTATCTGGCCGAGTGCCGAATGATGACCGTCGCACGTTTACGGGGCAAACAAATCTTCGGTTGCTAACTAATTGTTTTCGAAAACACAATCAACCAATCGCTTCCATCCATGACTGATCGTTTCGCATCCAGCAAGAATTTTGTCTATTGCTTGTTGGCGGTTGTGTTGTCGTTGTTCGTGTTGGCCGCAGCTAATTTCAACGTTTTTGATCCACAACCCAACCTCGCCATGTTTGGGATGTTGGGATTGCTGCTCGTGTTTCTCAGTCGTCCACTGGTCAAGGAAAAACCGGATTGGCGATTTGGTCACGCAATTGATGTTGGCTTGATGCTGTTAACCGTTGCCGTCTTTGGTTACATCTTTGTGCAGAGCGAGCAGAAACTGGAAAGCTTTTGGGTGGACGGCATCCTGTTGGGGGATCGTGCGGGAAGTGAAAAACCTCTTGATTTTTTCATCGCTGGCACTGGGCTGATATTGATTCTTGAGGCAACGCGAAGGGCGATCGGCTGGACGTTGCCGATTCTCTGCAGTCTGTTTATTGCCTACGCAATTTTCGGAGCCAGCATGCCGGACTGGTTGTTCCCGCATCGTGGTTCGTCCTGGGGGCAAATCGCTCAAAAGTCGTTTTTACAATCGGGTGGTGTATTCGGCGTAGCGCTTAAAGTTATGTTTAATTATGTCTTCTTGTTTGTGTTGTTTGGGACATTACTTGAACAGACAGGGGCGACTGCTTACGTCATAAAACTTGCCCGTAACTTATTTAAGAATAGCTCTGGCGGGCCTGCGAAAGTAGCGGTTGTTAGCAGTGGGTTAATGGGGTCCCTGTCGGGAAGTGCAGTTGCGAACACAGCCACGACAGGTACGTTTACAATTCCATTGATGAAAAGCTCTGGGTTTGACTCAGAATCCGCTGCAGGAGTGGAGGCGGCAGCAAGTTCGGGAGGGGCTTTGATGCCTCCGATCATGGGAGCCGGTGCTTACATGATGCTCGAGTTGGTTGAGCCAGCGGTGACATATGTCGAAATTATTAAGGCTGCACTGATTCCTGCGATATTGTACTACACGGCTTTGCTGTTGACTGTACACTTCCATTCCAAGCGAATAGGTGCTCAAGCGGAGAGCGAGATTGAGCCTGAGTCAGAGAGCCCGATGTCAGCTTATCAGGGTTTTGTTTTCTTCGGAGCTTTCGTGATTTTAATAGCGATGCTCCTTACCGGTTTTACACCCTACCGGTCGGTGAGCGTCAGTCTTATTGGAATTTTAGTTCTCAGTCAGTTCAGCGAGTTGACTCGTTTGAGTTTTCCCAGGGTCATTCAAGCGCTGGTGGGTGCAGCAAAAGGGGGGATGGCATTAATCGTCGCGGCGTCCTGCGTCGGAATTATTTTAGGTGTGGTTGATTTGACTGGTTTGGGTGCGTCCTTGCCTGCCAAGATTCAAGCCTTTGCGAACGACAGTGCCATCTTAGCACTGTTGTTATTGATGGTGTCTACGATTGTTCTAGGGATGGGCTTGCCTTCCGCTGTTTGTTATCTCTTGATGGCGATCTTGGTGGGATCGGTATTAACGACGTTAAAAACGCCCCCGCTCGCCGCTCATCTGTTTATTTTTTACTTTGGAATGATGTCGATGGTCACTCCGCCAGTCGCCTTAGCCGCTTATGCGGCGGCGGCCATTGCGAAGGCGGACGTGATGAAGGCTGCGTTTTCAGCATTTCGATTTGCTTTGGTGGGGTTTGCCCTTCCTTTTGCTTTTGTGCTTAAGCCCGAACTGTTGATGTTGACGATCAATAACGAAGCCGCTCCACCGTCGATGGTCGTCATGATGGTGGGAATTACTCTGGTTGGTATTCTTGGCCTGGCGGCTGCGATTGCCGGATATGCTTTTAAGACGTTGTCGTTCCCAGTGAGAAGCGTTTTGCTGGGACTCAGTCTGCTGATTTTCTTCACCCGATGGCAGGATTGGCAGATCGCGGTTCAGTTGGTTTCGGTAGGGGCAATCGTCGTCCTTATGGCAATCAATTATTCGCTTGCGAGATCGGAACGCATGTGAACACTCGGTTGCTTTGTAAGCGCTAAATCTTCGTCAGTCCTCGTTCTCAGTCCACACCGTCAAATAACCGGAGATGGATTCGACGTATTCAAAGAATTCTCGATAAAACTCATCAATGCCGAGTGTAGAACTGTCACCAATCACAATCAGTTTTCGACGTGCTCGGGTTAAAGCGACGTTCATCCGCCGGCGATCTGCGAGAAAGCCAATTTCGTTTTGGGGGTTGCTTCTGACCAGTGAGATAACGACCGCTTCTTTTTCCCGGCCTTGAAACCCATCGACAGTGTCGACTTCCGGGCCTTCACCTGCGAACAGATCGCGAAGTAATCGAACTTGTGCTGCGTAAGGGGCGATCACAGCAATGTCATTTTTCGGAAGTCCAGCGTTGAGCAGCGTCTGGACTTTTTTGACGACGAGGTTTGCTTCGTTGGGATTTCTTTTACTCAGCCCATTGGGTTCTAATTCTTCATCCCAGCCAGCGCCTGCGGTATCGATAAAGCTCATGATGCGTCCCGAGAATTCGGAAGGTTCAATTCCATCGATTTCATCGAGTGTGTGATCCACGACCGAAGGATGGGCTTTTAATTCGTTTTGGTAGAACTGCGATGATGAAAAGTTCATGATTTGATGGTGCATTCGGTACTGAACGGTCAGCATCTTGGCAACGTCATCGCCGTATAGTTCTATTTGCCGTTCCATGAGGCTTTTCGCAAAACCCTGCTGTGCGGCTTCGCTGGAGAGAACCGTTGGAGGTAATTGTTGGTGATCGCCAGCAAGCACGACCCTGTCTGATCGCAAAAGTGGAACCCAGCAACCCGGTTCTGTACTCTGGCAAGCCTCGTCGATCACAGCCAGTTCGAACCATCGGTCGGCGAGGGTATCCGGGTTGAAGGTTGTGGTAGCGCAGATTACATCGGCTTGATCGAGAATTGAATTGATCGCTTGGCGTTCTAGCCGTTTCGCATCCCCCATCAAGCGTTTTGCTTCTCGCTTCATGCTTTCGCGAGCACCTCGCTGGGGTTTCGCACGCGTCCATTTTTCGGATTGGCGAAAGAGCATTTCCGCTTCTCGAATCATGTCTTTGATGACGGCGGTGTTTTCGTGTTGTTCGACGAGCCCATCGAGTGAGTAGTTTCTGAGACGTTCTGTGATTCGGGCTGGGTGGCCAATCCTAACCACTCGCATGCCAGACTGAATAAGACGGTCTAGTAAATTATCGACCGCCGTATTGCTTGGGGCACAGGCGAGCACTTTCTCCGAGCGGTGAACGGCTTGGACAATAAGTTCAGCAACCGTGGTGGTTTTTCCAGTTCCCGGGGGCCCGTGGATGATTGCCAGATCTTCAGCGGACAAGGCAAATTTGACGGCTGCTTTTTGCGATTCATTCAAGTCGGTTTTGAATTCAATTTCGAGCGGCTTATTGTTGAATCGTGGCGATTTTTCACCCATCAGAATTGCGCGGAGATAGCCGAGGCGACCTCGGGAATCTTTCGCTGTCATGATGGCGGCAAGTTGTCTCTGACGGGTTACTTCGTCCGCGGTAAGATCGATCCGAAATGCGTCGCCGCGAGGAATGCGGTTGAGGGCAATTTGGATCGAGTTATTTCTCTTGCGACTGACAACGCCGGTCTCTGATTTTCCATCTCGTTGGAAAGGGGAAACGACCACCGGTGCGCCAACGCGAAGTCGGTGCCAAGGCATCCGCAACGTCTCATTTCGCCGTTGAAAGGTAACGAGTTGATGTCCGCCAAGTCCTCTTACTTCGTCGGTGACGACCACGTCGAGGATGGTTTCCCCTGATTTTTCTGCGTCGCCGGTGTTCTGGATCCTCCGTCGCTCTTCCATTCTCTTGATTTCAGCGGCGGATTCCATGGCGAGCCATTCTGCCATGTCGACAAAGTGTTTTTCAGGTTCTGCCGATGTAGATTTGAGGCGTCTTCGAGATGACATAGGTAGCGGAAGGCTTTCAAATTGTGTCAGGGCTGTGTTGCCCTGATCTAAGCACGAAAGAATTTATCGAGCGTTTTCTGAGAGGGGGGAGGTGTGATAAATGAAGTAACGAGCATCGCCATGGTCGAGCAGAGAATGATGGCGACGACTGGCATGATGGGGTATTCACCGCCAAATGGGGAAAGTGTGAACTCGGTATTTGCACCGTAGCCGGATTGCTGAAATAAATAGAGCCAGCTGCCGACCATCGCTAAAGTACCTGAAAGAGCCCCGGCAGCGGTCAATCGTTTCCAATAGAGCGCGGCAAACACTACAGGAAATAGACCGGCAAAACCACTGAAACACCAGACAGCCATCGTGAACACACTGCGATAGCCTTGCAGGCTAAGGACATAAGTAATTCCCACGATCAGAATGATGAAGAGCCGCGCAATCCAAACTTGGCGTTTTTCGGATATCTTTGATTCATCGAGATAATGGAGAACGATATCATTCGTAAAAATTGAACCGATGCATAGAAATTGACTGTCGAGGGAAGACATGATCGCGGCTAAAATTCCTGCGGAGAGCAGCCCACCCATGAACGCTCCAATTTCCATGTTTACCATGTAAGGCAACACGTCGTTGGGTCGAATGTCGGGCAGGTCGAGTGTTGTTCCCCAGACTCCAAGCAAGACGCATGGTACCCAGACGATCATAATGAAAATTGGATGGCAGATAACGGGCACTTTAAAGCTTGCAGAGTTCTTGGCCGTTAGCCAGTGTTGGAATAAATGTGGGAACATCGCGACCGAAAGAGGAATACACATGTAGCTTAAAAAGAGTGTCTGACTCATTCCCGCTCGGGTTAATTTAGAAGGCGGTACTTTAGAAGTGACATTTTTTAAGCTTTCGAGTAATGTTTGCCCTTCTCCTAAGCGGTTAGCAAGCATCACGAAAGTAACAACGCCTAGTCCCATGAACACTGTGGTTTGGAACGCATTTGCCCAAGCGGTTCCACGCATACCGCCAAAGAATACATAGATCAAAACCACGCCGCAGATCAAAAGCGAACCGTATTGAGAGGGAATGGAACCGTTTTCTGAGATTCCCAGATTTGGAAAGGCTCCTTCGGTCAAGACGGCTATCACACTTCCGCCTGCCATGACTCCAATCAACAGGTAGGGGATTATCAGTCCCACGAGTATTGGGAAAAGGACTAGACCGATCAAGTCGCTCTCGAGGCGATCACGGAAGAATTGAATTTGAGTTGAATAACCATGTTTTCTTCCGAAGCGGTATATTTTTACTCCGACGAGGAAGAAGCAAAGAGAATGAATGATCCCACTGCTCGATGCGAGCATCCCGTAAACGCCGATTCCTTTTTTAAATGCCTCACCCGATGAGCCAACCAATGCGAAGGCAGTCATCGTGGTCCCAAACATGCTCATCAGTAACAAGAACGGTCCAATGGAGTGGCTGGCAAGCAAGTAGTCATTCTTGGTGCCGCGAAAAAGTCGACTCGCGAAAAATCCCAACCCGAGTAAAAGGCCGAGGTAGACTAAGATAATCGAAAACCGAATTTGACCGTCGTTCATGGCGAGTAGATTGATCATGCTTGCTCCCCCGATTCAGAGGTTTGCTCGTCAACGTTGTCGATTTCCGGCGGCCAGGCGAACGTGCACGCAAACCACCAGACAGCTGCCGCACCCAATGAAATGCCAATGTGATAGGTGAGCCCGATCGGCAGGAAACCCAGCGACAGTTCTTCGCGGTTCCAGTTCCAAAAATCCTGATGAAGAACCAACAGGCTTAACACCATCAAAATAATTACTAATCTCATTGCCATGTCCGTTTTGAAAGGGAAGCAGAACACCGCTCAGTTTAAACCACGGTACTTTCCGCCAATAGCACCCGACTTGGCGAAAATCAGAATTCGAAAACTGACGCAAGGTTTTCCGTCAAAATTATGGCTTCGAATTCGCAACGAGAATGTTTTCGATGGCAGGCCGAAAAAACGATTGTTGAACTCGATTAATCGTGAAAAGTAACGGAGATATTGCCTGAAAAACAGACGTCAGCATCGTGATTGCGTTTGCGGGGGCGGTCATTGTAAACGCCGCAGTAAAGCAGGCTTCCATCAGCCAGTTTCGTGTATTGGGCAGGGAGCGGCGCGGGGTCTAATTCAGTCTCCACGAGTTGCACCGTGTCGTGGTCACTTGGATTGACATCAGGGAAGTTGATATTGATCCAACGACCGTGGGGAAACGGCTGTTCCAATATTTGAGGAAGCGTATTTTTCGCCATGCGAACGGTTTTTGACCAGTCGAATGGCTGTTTGAATTTTCGAAGGTGCTGCGACAATGCGATTGCAGGGCATCCGAACAGGCTGGCTTCTCTCGCTGCGGCAACCGTCCCTGAAACACAAGTGTCAGCACCCAGATTCGCTCCTTTGTTGACACCTGAGAAAACCCAGTCAAATTGGACGTCGAGTTGTGTCATGGCAACGCGAACACAGTCTGCGGGGGTTCCATCGAGGGCAAAAGAGCGGTCTTGTTTTTGCTTGAAACGCATGGGGCGTTCAAATGTCAGCTGGTGGGAGATCCCCGACATCGGTTTCTCTGGAGCGACGGTCCAGGTTTCACCAAATTGCTGAGCAACTTCTTCGAGAGCGAGGAGTCCCTCAAATCCCCACCCATCGTCATTGGTCAGAAGAATGTTCATAGATCAACTTAACTGAGACGAATCAATTGTTGGATGATTAGGTGGAAGGAATTGGCGGGCATTCACTGACGATTTCAAGTAGCTCGATTGCAGGCGAACCGTTGCAGTAAATTAGTGCAGTTCTACCATAGCATAAAGAGCCAGTTTCAAGTCCCAGCATGTTTGCCAGTTCCTCGCCACATTTAATTTCCAGCAAGCTCAGTAATTTTACAATTCGAAGTACATCGTGGTTAATTAAGATTCGCCCTAGCGGCGTTTCTAATTTTTCAATTTCTTCCTGAACCTCCTCGGTGAGGTATGTTTTGTTGATCCTCACGATTCCAAATTGAACCACACAGCCATCGGACTGTCGCGTCAGCAGTATTTTTCGAGAGTAATAATTCTCGTCGGTGTGGGTTTCCATGACGACGACATCGACCGAGCACTGATGGCGTTTCTCGACCGTTACGGTCATGTGCTGGTCATGTGCCAATAGAGAACGCCCGATTGTCGATAGTTGGTCGGCTTCAACCTGACTGAAAACGCCAAGATGGTTTACGTCTTGGTAGAACAGGCCGACCAGTTGTTCCAGTTCGACATCTGCAGATTGTGGTGTTTTGTCCATGGATTAAAAATCGTGAGTTGCCAGAATGAGATAGTGTCGTCTTGAGAATGGAAATCGAATAAGTCAGAAGCTTTCCATTGTCACAGATTGGGCCAGGTTGATACTACGACGATGGCCCAACGGAGACAATTGGAAGAACTTCTTTGAACGACAGGTGCTGGATGTCGATGGTGGGCTTCACCTCTGCGGAATGATCGAGCACGGTGTCGACAAGATAATACATTAGTCGACGAAGTTCGTCCGGTTGGATCTCATCGGCTACTTCTTCAGCCTTTTGTTGGTGTTTGTCGACCAGTTGATAGGCTTTCGCAAAAACTCCCGCTTCAAAATAAAGCGCCCTGGCCCTTAAAACCCTCTGTTCAGAGGAGAGGTCGGTGCGTCCGTTAACCAAGTCCAATAACTCAGCTCGCTGTTCATCTTTCAGGTTTTCAAGTGCGAGAGCCAAAAGAACCGTTGGGCGCCCCCCAAGCAAATCACCACCGACGAGCCTTTTGTTGTCGTCGTCTTGTTCCCAATCTTTCAAGTCATTTAAGATCTGAAAGGCAACTCCGAGATTTCTTGCGAAAGCGCGTACCGGTTTGAGGTACGGTTCCGCCGGCCCGGCTAAGCGAATACCACTGTAAAATGCAGCCTCAAATGCAGGTGCTGTTTTTAAAGCATAAATTTTCAGTGCATCAATCGGCTTGAGGGTGCGGTTTTTGCTGTCACGCCAAATCAGTTCGGCGCCTTGACCTTCGGCCAAACGCTGGTGCGACTCGGCGAGGTAGTCGAGGATGTCGGCGGCCGTATCGGCCCCAAGCTCCTGTCGATCTCGGCTCACTAAACGATAGCCCATGCCAACGAGGTAGTCTCCAACATTGATGCCGGTCGGGACACCATATTTTATGTGCAGCGTTTCAGCACCGTATCGAAATTGGTCGTTATCTTCAATATCGTCATGGACCAGAGAAGCTTTATGAAAGGTCTCAATTGACATCGCGGTTCGGCGAATGGCGTCTGGATAACCGGCAACTACTTCGGAGCCATGTGAGAGCGTCGCTTCACCGCCACTAACGGCATCATAAACCGCGAGCGTGATGAAAGGCCGCGAGTGTTTTCCGCCAGCAGATAAAAAGTCATAGGCGATTGCTTCGGCTGCTGCGATCGGGTCGAGTGCACCGACGCCTTGTCCATTCGCTTCTGCGAGTGATTTCCCACCTCTGATTCGTGGCACCAGTCGTTCCAAATTTTCGCGTTCAAAAAGCTTGGACGATTCGCGAAGAAGGTGAATGTAACTACGCGTCTCTTGTTTCGATTCTTCGAAGGGGACTCTCACCATTTGCTCAACCCAGTCTTCATCGACACTGGTATTCCGGCAGTCACTGGAAAGCAGTGGAACAGCCATGCAGGGGATTCCCGCGAGCATGATCTTATCGATCGCTTTTTCGAGAACATTGAGGCAGGCAACGCCGACAATTGCATCGACATGGCCGCTAACAATAATTTTGAGCACGATCGGCGAGCCCTCTGCGACCAAGACTTTGTATCCGAGTTCTTCCGCAGAGGCTCGGAAATCGGCAATGCTGCACGCGCCGCACGTTTTGCAGGCAAGCCCAAACTCATCGTAGTCTGCGGGGCAACCTTCTGCATGTTTGAGACAGTGCGGTAACAAAAACAGACGTCTGGAGTGAGGGATGGACTTAATTTGTTCTTCCCAGAAACAGCTGGAAAGAACGACCATGATCCAGCCGAGATATCCTTCGGGTTCACCTTCATCCATTAACAGTTTTCGACACAAAGCCTCTAGATCGTCTTTCGAAGGCGGAACATTGCGATCGAGGGTGTCGGCAATCGCTTGACATTTAAGGCGTAGCGATTCACGTTGCTCCTTCGAAGAAGGGACCATCTTTAGATGAGCGGTTTTTCGCCGGCGCGAACGGCGAACCGGTTTCTCCGATTGGGATTGATCGGTTGCGATATCCGTTTCCGGAGGACTGTTTGTTTTGATCGTCGTCAAGTTAATTCCTAACGGTTATTAAAATCGCGAATCAAACTTTGAGCTTTATGGAATGAGGCTCAATTTTGGTCGCGGATAAGGTCTTCGTAGTTTCAGTTTTAAATTGGATTACTAAGTTGTGGAACTCTCGTGTTCTTCCTGTAATCGCAAGGCGCGATTAAGAGTCGAAGTTGCAAAAATAAGCGGGTACAATTTTTCAAAATACCAGAGCTTGGCGAAATAAAATCCAATTGGCCACGATTCAGTAATTAAATTTAACTCGGTTGCTTCGAGTAACCAGAGAATGCCATTTTGAGCGGCATTTTGGGAATCCGGGTTTGGATCATCCAGCATGATTTCTGTGCAAAGTGCCGTCTCTTCGACGCTACTTTCGCCCAGAACTGGGTTTTGCCAGTTGGTTGATGGCCCTCCGCCCCAACCCCCGTCTTCGTTCTGATTTTCCCGTAGCCATCTTAAACCAAATTGAGCTTCTTTGGTATCGAATAGATTTGCATCACGGTAAGCCATAAGGACTTTAGCGGTTCCGTAAAACGGGTTAATGTCTTCCGGCATGTCCTGGTTTCCAAACCAGAGCGGAAGCCAACTCCCATCTTTTTCTTGGTGCTGCCTTAAATATTCAAATCCCGTTTTAATCGCACGGTTGACCTTTGTTTTACGGTTTTTTGTGTCGCTAATTTCATCGCGCCAAGCAAGAAAACTTCGAATTACGTGAGCTGTGAGGTCCGTTCCGCTTCGGTCGAAGGGAAGCTTTAACCAACCGCGACAAAATGTGGGCCAACCTTTGTCGTTGTTTTGTAAGTTGATTAACCAATCGACTCCGAGTTCGGCGGATTGCTGAATTTTGGAGGTTGGGATTCTTCCCTGCTCTCCCTCGGGTGCACTCAGTTGGCTTATTCTTTTTAGGGCAAGTAATGCTCCGGGGGTATCGTCTGCGTCGGGCACGGCGCCGCTAAGGTCAGTCCAACCCCAGCCTCCCGGTGCCGCTCCGGTAAACGGGTGGGTTTGCTGATTTTGGCAACTCATTACCCAGTTAATACCGGTGGTCCATTGTTGCGAATTGGCCGAGTACTCGTTAGCGAAAGAATCGGGATGGCTCGCCAACGCGTTGATTGCCAGGGTTGTGTTCCAGGTTGCCAAATTTGTATCGATTGGCCAGCTTCCTTCTGATTCGCCTTCGAAGCGAAAAGAGTTTAAGAGAAACTGAATACCTTTTTGAACAACCGGATGACTTGCACGATCAGTTTTAATAAGGGCCATGGAAACAAAGCTGGTAAGGGGTACCGCTTCTAAAAATCCACCGCTGGCGGGAAGCATTTTTTCAAGCACTTTCAGGCTTGGCTTCACGAAGCACTTCAACACGGTTCGGGAAATTGGATTCCGTGGTGGGTCAAGAAGGAATTTGGCTTGACCAATTGCAACGAGCGCGGGCACAGCGTAACTGACGACCGGTAGCTGGATCAGGCTGTAAAAACGCCTGGGGACACAGGCTGCAAAAAAAGGAAGTGTTGCAACCTCTTTCCAAGGGACAATCCCAGCCATGGCGCAGTTTGCGAGAATTGGAACCGCGAACGTCTTGTCCTTGCCGTATCTCCTACGAAGGCCGTCAATACCTCCCTCGGAGCTGATGTAAGATTCCGCGCGCTCAATTGAATCCTTCAATTCAACTGCTCGATCACTCGCATGCAGCGCCGCAACCACGAGCATGCTTGTGGAAATATTTGAGTAATTTAGCCCAGTGTCTCCCCAGCCGCCGTCATCATTTTGTTGTGACTTAAGCCAGGTTAGGCCAGCATCGACTTGGCTGTCGATATTCTGAGCCGTTTCAGTTTCGCACGTATTGGATCGTCGATAAAAAGAGAGTGCGCTAATTGCGGTCGCGGTTGAAAGTGCCGACGCTGAGAGTTGGCCCTCCCAGTGGCCCTGTGCCCCGCGTTCACCTAGAAGTAGTTCCCGCGCCTTTTGACTTGCCAGTTGCAATCTTGAAATTAAAGAAACCGAGTTAGCATGGTCAATTGAAATCGTAGTCGCCGATCTTTGAGCTGGTTTTGAAATTGCGAGTGAGCTACTGGATCGAGTAATTCAATGATCCGGGTACCAAGATTGCAGCCAAGAAGATTAAAGCCAAGGCCAGTGTGTGTCTTGTAAATTGTTGTATCGGACGCCGAGAATTACAGGCGTAAACCGATTTGTTTTAGGATAATTCATCCAATTTTGCCTTTTTAAGGATGGATTTCCAATACTTTTTATTACACACCATCAAACAGTGGGGGCGATAGGACATTGCCTCCAGCTAATTTCGGCCAATATTACGAGCGGATTGGAAACTCTGAGATTCAACTTTCCACGGATATTCTTGAATTCACTCGAATCAATGACTGCAATTGAGCTAGGCACTCTGGCAGGCCGAAGAGTTCGCTAGGTGAAAATATGTTAGCAGATTGACTGGTTATCGCTGACTCAGTTCGTGAACCGCGTCTACCAATGCGATTGCATTGTCGACCGGGGTTTGGGGAAGAATGCCGTGTCCAAGATTGAAAATGTGCCCTGCCCTGCCGCCAGCCTGATCGAGTACAAACTTTGCGTGCTTTTTAATTTCAGTAGGGTTCGTTAGCAGCACTGTCGGATCGAGATTTCCTTGTACAGCGCGATCGTAACCAACGGTTTGCCACGCATCATCCAGTCGGGTCCTCCAGTCGATTCCAATCACCGCTGCCCGAGTGTCGGCAAGCAAGGGTAAGAGTGCTGGGTTGCCGGTCGCAAAATTAATTACGGGAACATTGGAGGGAAGACTGGCGATGATTCGTTTGACATAAGGGTGGGCATAGGTTTTGTAATCTTCAAAGCTCAGGCAACCCGCCCATGAATCGAAGAGTTGAACACACTGCGCGCCGGCTTCAATTTGTCCTAACAGGTAAAGTGAAATTGAATTCGCCAGATGTTGCATGAGTTGATCCCAAGCACCATGATCCCCGTACATGAGCGTTTTGGTGTTCGCATAATTACGGCTTGAACCGCCTTCGATCATGTAACTTGCGAGTGTAAACGGGGAACCTGCAAACCCGATCAATGGCATGTCAGCAGGTAAGTCATTCCGAGTCTGCTTGACCGTATCCATCACAAATTGAAGCGGTTCGTTGGATTCGAGCGGTTTAATGCGATCGATATCTGCGACAGTTCTCACGGGATTGTGAATCACAGGACCATCGCCTTTTACGAATTCCAAGTCACAACCCATTGGAACTAGTATTGGAAGTAGGTCGGAGAAAATGATGGCTGCGTCGACCCCAAGTCGATTAACGGCAGTGCACATAACCTCGCTGCATAGCTGGGGGTTTCCACAAAGATCAAGGAACGACGTTTTACTGCGAACTTCTCGGTACTCAGCCATGTAACGTCCGGCTTGCCTCATCATCCAGATTGGCGTGACGTCGGTCGGTTCACCACGGCAAGCTTTCATGAATGGGCTGTTGTACCACGGGGCGTTGGGATCTGAGTTGTTAGTTGTTGGGCCGGACATGCTGACTCTGATAATCGATTTTTGTTTTGTTATTTGGCTGATCTGTGATTTGATTTCCTGAATACCCACCACAGGATCAGTCGTCTCAGTGAAATAGTCTACAGTGAATCCTCGGTCGCAGAGGATTTCTGCTGTGTTTTGTCCAATTGCCAGCACCAAATGGTTGTCTAGCAAATGGCGGGTTAGTTTTGCTTTCCCAAACTGTTTCGCGAGTGTACAGAATCTTACTGCGTTTTCTGGAGATGGGAATAGGATTATGTGAAATTTGCCTGCCTCAAGTTGTTCAAAAAACTCAGTTGCGACCGGAGCCCAGTTCGCAGAAGGTGTGGCAAATAAGGGAACCTTAACGACTCTTGCTCCGCGTGCTTCGAGGCCGCTAATCAGGCTGTAGATCGATTCGGATTCTTCCAAAGCGATTGACTGATTGATTACCGGAAACGATCGATCAAGAGCTATCAAAATCTCACGCCATGAATTTGAAGAATTGACTGAAATTTTGGGTGTGACTTCGAATTGCCGCAACGCTTTGGCTGCTGCTTGTGATCCTGCGATGGTGTGAATGTCGGCCAGACAATCGAGAAACCGCTGGTGATCTACGTTTTTGGATGCCTGTTCAATAATGGTCTGGACCCCGACGCCCGTAACAAAAATGACGGTATCAATGTCAGCTGTTAGAATGCGATTGGCGAACTCATTAGATTGATCACGAGCATCCGGTGAGTGCTTACTGGCCAGGAATGATTGTGTAATTCCCCCATTCGCCTGAATGATCTCCGCACAATTGCTGGCGTCCCTTTCGCCAATCAACGCGATAATAAAGTCTTCGAATTGTCTGAGGTCTTTCATGCCCCAATGCTAGAGGAAAAAATGGCGATGCCAAGACCGGGGGGCAGCGATTGCTAATCGAGATGGCCATCAAACTCGAGGCTGGTAAACTATCACGCTAAATGAAAACGTGTGGTATATTGAAGTCACCAGGAAAGCGGGTTGTTAGTTTTGAAGCTGTTGGGCAGGCGCCCATTTGAGTTGGCGAATTTCTTTCAGGCTGCTTCGTTTTACGTTTGTCTAACCACTTGCTAGTGCAGCATTCAATGTCATCAATTCCATTTGAAGAGTTTTCACGAGTTGTCACTGAGTCTGGTGTTGAACCTGCTCTCAATTTTCTCGATCAGCATTTTCGCCGTGAACAAGATTTTTTCAAGCTGTTTGAAGTTTTGAAAATGCGTTGCCGGCATCAGCTTGGGCTTCCTTTGATGTACTCGAAACAGCCTGATGATCTGGATGAAGCACAGCAAAGGCAACTTGAAGACAGCTTGTTAGAGGCTTGTCGAGAAGTTGGTATCTTGTTTTTTAAGTTGGGGAAGTTTCAAGAAGGTTGGTTGTACCTGCAGCCGGTTGGGGATAAAGAGCTGAATGAAAAGTTGATTCGGAAAATTGAAACGGATGAAGAGTCGATCGATGCTTTGATCGACATGGCGGTCTCGCAGGGGGCTGCCCCAGTGTATGGTTACCGTTTGTTATTGAAGAATTACGGAACTTGCAATGGGATTACAACCTTTGATACTCAAGCGAATCGATTTGACGCGGAGACGCAAACGAAGATGGCGGAGGAGTTGCTAGAACATATTTACCAGGAGTTGATTGAGAACGTTAAATATTCAATTGAGAATGCCGAAGCGGGAGCTTTAGCCGAAAACAGTGATGAAGGTGTGCCGTCGGTTTCGTCGTCCCCATCCGGTGAAGAGCGTCGCCTGATGGATTGGTTGCAGATGTATCCAGATTTGACTGCCGGTGGGGCTCATCACATCGACACCACTCACCTGGCGTCAGTTATGCGTATAGCAAGGCCCGTAAATAGCCGGGAATCCTTGCTGAAGGTCAGCGAGTTGGCGGAGTACGGAAGTCGACTCCATGAGGATTTTAGGTATCCAGGTAACGCGCCTTTCGAGGAGACTTATCGCGATCACCAGATTTTTTATAACGCGTTGTTGGGTCTGGATGTCGACTCTGCGATCGAACATTTTCTTGCAAAAACGGTGGCGACGGAGGCTGATCAGTTGGGGCCGGTCGTGGAAGAAACCTACGTTGAGTTTCTTTCCAGGTTGGGGAGGAGCACGGAAGCGGTCGAGTTTTTGACCCAACGGTTGTTGGGTAAATTTGAGTCTTTGGGGATTGCACCTCCCCCTTTCGAACTGGCAGACAGCCCCGAATCGCTTGAGAAGCTCCGTGATTTCTATCAATCGACGGATGATCTTTTAGGGTATGCCGTCTGTTGTTTAAAAGCAGAGTGATTTGTCGCAGCCAGTGGATTGGGCCAATTAATGAAAAAAGCGGTTTGGCGAGAAATCCGCCAAACCGCTTCTGTTTTTTTAATCGCCCTCAAAGGGCGGTTCCGTGTAGTATCGAAATACTACAACAAACAAGGATTAACCTCGGAAAGACATGAAGAGTACTGGATCAACCGTGATGCCGTTAGCGGCGTGATCTTCACTAGCAGCTTCTTCGTCTGCAGTTTCGCAGTCAGAGCAACCAGAGTTTGAGAAAACTCGGCAACCGTCGTTGCAGCGATTTCCAACCTGACGAATGCGATCTAGCAAGTTTGCCTTGCAAGGATCGTCGCAAGCAGGAGTTTCTTCGCAGCCACAGTTTTGACCTGGGCGAGGCATGCGAGCAACGATGTTCTTGACAACCGCTGGTCGTGCACAACCGCAATCGCTTTCGCAATCGGTGGCAGGGGCTTCTTCGCAACAAGAGTTGCATCCCATGCTTCCAACCCGTGAAACAAGTCCGCTGACTTTGCCTCGAAGGTCAAGATTCATTCCGCATCCACAAGCGTCTTCGCAAGCTGGTGCAGGCTCAGCAGC
>JAAHTH010000853.1_pt1 | contig 28324 bp, 12 predicted proteins | sample 6116091 | NCBI WGS metagenome assembly JAAHTH01 (sample SAMN13939990, study PRJNA603662) | sponge metagenome | isolation source: marine sponge | host: Mycale hentscheli | place: New Zealand | collected 2006
CGTCTGGGCGCGGTCCAGGACCGGGTCGGCCTGGGGGCTAGGTTCCCTCGCCCCCTGCTGGCTACTCCGGGCCGCGGGGTTAGCGCGGCCCAACTCCTCCTCAACTTTGGTTAGCAATGTCTCATTGGCGGCGTCGGCCTGGGCGTCGGCTTGCGCCGTTTTGTGCTTCTCCTCCTGAGCCTGTACACGCTCCGTGAACTCGATCGCCGTCTGGGCGCGGTCCAGGACCGGGTCGGCCTGGGGGCTAGGTTCCCTCGCCCCCCGCTGGCTACTCCGGGCCGCGCTAACCCCGCCGCCCAACAGCGCGGCTATGGGAATCACGCCGACGCCCTCTTTGGTCTGCTGCCAGACGTTCTTTAGATCCCCCTGGTCGACGCCCATTTTTATGAAGCCCTCGGCCGGCTCTTCCAAAAATTCGGTCAGCCCTTCGGTGGCCCCGTTCAGTGCAAACTGAACCAGCTTTCGTTTGGCGGTTGGGTCAATGCGTTTTAAGATGCGATCGGCCCCCAGCGCATTCAACCCGGCCGAGGCCAACGTCATCAAGGCCCCCGCCTGTTGGGCCTCCCCTTCCGTTCCGCCGTTGCGTTTCACTTCCTGATACGTTTGACTGCCCTCCAACGTACCCCCTGTGCCACCCGCCGCCGTCGCCTGTCCAATGCGGGCCAGTCGAGCTATTCGGTCGGGCGTCCAGTTCCGCGCCGCGCCCAACGCTCGAATACCAGCCCCTGCGGCCACGCCACTGCCCATGGTCGGCAATAAAAGCGCCCCCTGCTCGACCAGATTGGATACCCACCAGGCCGGACGCACCATGGAGGAGGGGCCCGTCCATTGAGCCTGGGGATCGTGGAATTGACCCTCGATCTGTTTTTTGAAATAACTGTCCATGTCGTGCCCGACTTGTTCAATGGCATCGAGGCCCGTAGCCCCGCCTAGGGCCTCTATCGCCGTGCCCGCGGTTCGACCCAGCGTGGACGAACCGCGACCGACAGCCCGGTAGATCGTCCCCAGGGTGGGCAGCGTTGAATTGCCCTGCGTCGTGGGCTGAGGAGCCTGTGGGGCAGGCGCCCCCATCGAATCGGCCATAAATTGCTGGACTATCCCCGCTCGTTGAGCCGGGGGGAGTTGGGCAAATTCAGGCGTGGCCTGCGATTCAAACAGCCCCTGAAACGCCTGCGCTTTTTGCGCATCCGGGAGGGCAGAGAAATCAGGGTCTTTGCGCCAGGCCGCCACGGTCGAGTTCAGTTCGGTCATAATCTATCTCAAATAACTTTGCCAGTCGGGCGCGACCCCAGCTTGATCGGGTTGGACGGGGGAACTCGGCCCCTCTTGTGGGAGCTGCACCGGGGTCTGCTTTTGCAAATGCGGTTTGAGTTCAGCCATTTGGGTCAGGACGTATTCGGAGAGCGTGGTATCCTCGCCCTCGAAGCGACCCCCTACCCCGTGCTCGTCGTAATAGCCCCGAATAAGGGACAGGAGAATGCGCTCATTCTCTTCTTTGTTGCCGCCACTCACTAGATCCAACACCTGGCTGGCTTCCTGGTCGCCTTGTACCACTTTGTACGCCAGGTCTATCCGTTTGTCGAGATCGGTTTTTTTCAGCCCCGGGACCGAAGCACCCATAGCAGACAGCGCGTAGCGGATTTTCCACGCGGCTTGATCGGCTGCTGCTTCGGTGGCTTGATCCACGTCCTCCTCGGCCACGCCCTCGAGGTTGATTTCCTCGGCCTCAATTTGGGCCGCCATCGATGGATGGCGTTTTTTGAGCGATCCCAATGTTTTGTTGTAATTAGACAGCATCTCAGTCGGATTGCTGGTATCGAGCTGGCCGATCATTCGATCGTAGTCGCTCCAAAATCGAGTCTGATCCTTGGCCTCCCGATCGTACTTACTCAACTCCTGGGCGTGTCGATCCTGTCGAGCCTGTCGAGCCGATTGCTGTTCATACCGCTGATCGTTGATCGTGTCGCGCTCCGCTGTGCGCGCCTGTTGTTCCTGCGCCATATAGCCTTGAAGCCCCCGGTCGTATTCATCCCTCGCGGCGCCATAGGCACCCGGCAGCAAGGGACCTGTTTTCAAATTACGCAGTGGCATAGTTCCTCGTTATTGGTACGGGTTTTGCCCATAGGGATTCTGTGCGTACCCCGATTGATTGAGCTGTTGGAGTCGATTGGAAAACGCATAATCCTGCAATCCGCCCCGCAGCGCATTGGCTGCACCTACGTAGCCCGAGGCGCGGGCCTGCCCGATTTGCTGTTCGGCATTAGCCACGCCCCCTATCCCCTGTGCTCCGTACTGCGCCAAACCGCCGGCCCGTCCCAACGCTCGATCGTATTCCTGAGACGCGAAGCCCTGCCCGTAGCGCATGAGGGCCTTGGCGTGCGCGCCCGACTGACTCATGCCGCGGGCGGCGGACGATCGCTCGAGGGCTTTTTGCCCTTCCTGCAGCCGGAAATCATACCCGGGGGTTTCCTGAACGCTCGCCGGATTTTGCAGCAATTGTTCGTATTGAGCCAAGCCGCGCGCGCCGGCTTGGGCGTAGGGCTTGTACAACGCACGGGCTTTTTTAGCCGCGTTCGTTTGAGCGCGCGTGCCATAGATCGATGCGCCGATGTTGGCCAGTGCGCTCACACCAGCCACGGCCGCTAAAGCGGGAATGGGCATAGGTCCTCCTTTACTTACAATACTTTCCAGGTCACGAGGTCAATGGCTTGCAGCCGCATAACCTCTCCATTGGTTTCCATGGCCAATTGACGCTGCCCTCGAGCGATCCCAACTATCGAATCCGTGCACTGACAGCGCACCAAAATAGGATTCGTGCCCGCATTGGCCCCCGTGTCCGCGATGGTCAGGAGTTGCCCTACATTCGTGCGGGGCGTCCAGGCGTCGGCGGCCTTGGGCAACAGCAACCGCACGGGGCCCTGAACGGTATGATCCACGGCCATAAAACTATCGGCCCCTTTTAGCTCCTCAAAATCGGTCGTGATGCGCCTCACCCGTTGGGTTAGAAGGCCCGACGAATCTTGGTCTACGTCCGGCTGCGCCAACTGCTGGGTAATCTGCTGAAACCAGGTTAACCACGGGCGCGATAAATGGCCCTCGTCGTCAAACATTTTCGTTTCAGTGGGCGGGGGTGGTACAAACAATACTGTCATCGGTCTCCTGACTCAATTTGGGCGTGTGCATCGGTAATGACGGTTTTAACCGGCTCCGATCCCTGCAATTCCAGCGTCCAGGACCGAGCCCGGCCCAATCGACGCAGGACCGCGCGGTTGGCGTAATCTCCCGATGGACCCATGGGGATTTGTTTAATAGTGCCCCAGGTGTGCCCCTGATCCCGCGACGTGCGCACCAACAAGGTGGGGTTGGCGCTTGAGGGTGCGGCACGCCCTGGGGCTTCCATTTCTATTTCGACGCGTCGGATAAAAAAGGGTTTGCGTTCTTGGATGACGGTGGGCAACCGGCGCCGCCAGATGATGCGCTCTTCGTCGTCGGTGTGGGTCTCTGGATCCAATTCGTACAAATACCCTTTCTCGTAATCGCCCATCACATTTTGGTTATTAAAACGAGCGTATGAACTGGCGCGGTGTGCGCCGTCCTCGTCTAGGCCGCGGATAAACGAGGCTCTTCGCATCCATATTTTCATCGTGATGTCGTAAATCCACGTTTCGCCCGCCGAGGGGAACGTGATCTGGTAGTACGTATGCCCTTGGTCCACATAGCCAAAGGCGTAGGCGTCGTCTACGCGCGTGTAGGCGCGCCAGTGGGCCACGACGTGCGTGGTCGAGACAATCAGGGGCGTGATGCCTTGGGCGCGCCTGATTGTCAAGTCGTGCGCCAACCAGAATACCGCGTTATCGATTTTGGCCACCGAATGCTGGGCCGCACAGCCGTGTTCCAAGGCGCCCGAGGGCAGCCGCACAAACGTAAGTTCCGCATCGCCTGAATTGAAAAAGATTTCGGTCGTCTCGGTTTTGAACACCCAGACTTCTCGGTGATCGACTATAACGGCGACAATATCACCCGACTGCACATAGGCTGAGGAGGTATCCAGCGCGTTCCAGGTCTTGCCGTCGTTGACGTTGGACCAGTAGATGGCCTGGGTCGTCGGGTCGTGGGAGATGAAAAGGCTGTCGATCTGGGCCGCCGAACCTCCGGCAAAAAAACCGGCTTCTTCATTGAGCACGGTCCAACTTTTATCGGTCGAGTCGTAGAGATACGATTGGTTCGTGCCGTCCGAGATCATCAACTGGGTGCCGTTGTCGGCCATTTGTACAGGGCCTACTGAAGTATTGATGACCTGGGTATTGATCAACGTTTCTCGGTACTCGTTGTCGAAGCCAAAGACCAAATTCCCTAGCACCCCATACAGCACCCCGTCCATCACGTGCAGACCCCGCACAGGAACCTGGGTCGAGCGATCGGGGAGATCGCCAGGCAAGCTCACTTCCCAAAAGTTTTTTGGATCTTGGGCAATAACCATGGTAGTGGTCGACGCCAAGCTCGCCGAGTCCGTCATCTCGTAGGGTAATACCGCGCGCGTCGTATAAGGATAGCCGCCATCGGCTATTTCGCGCCCTGGGTAGGCATTCCAGAAAATACGCTCGTATTTTGTCCAATCCCGGATCGCCCCATACGCCAGCATCACCCCGCCGGTACCCTCGTACCATACCGTATCTTCCGAATCGGGGTAGGAAATCGCCGACCAGGGCAACATGCAACCAGCATCCGAAAGGCTCTGTCCGGGATACAACTCGGTATCGGGAATGCATTGCAGATAAGGCTTATAGCCTTTGACAAAGTTGTAGCCCGCGTCGGTGACCAGGTAATTGTCCAGAAAAGGTTCGATCGTTCGGGCTAAGTCTTCGTCGCCCATCGATACCAAGGGCGGCATACCCCAGCTGGTCAAATCGAGCGCCCCCGCCTGGTCGGGAAAGACAATGACGCCGTCCCGATCAGGCCCCGTTGTATGCGGTATATCGGAGGCCACCGGCTCTATCACCGTTACCACCGTCTCAAAGGGCTGTACCACGGGCGTGCCTTGGACCACCGTAAAGGTTCGGACGCCCTCGCGGCCGGAGAAAATGCGGCTTTGCTGGCCGGTGCCGTATTGATTGGTGTCGTATTCAATAATAACCGGCTCCGTACCTGTGACGATGTAATAGCGATCGTCTTGGATCGTCCCTGAAGCAATCGGCGTGGTCGAGGCCACAGACGACTCGACGGTATAGACGCCGTCGTTGTTTGGATCGGCGGATTCGGCAATGTTCATCCGAAAGCCCGGCGTTAAAACAGCCATCTGGTACGAGGCCACGTGGAACTTTCTGTCCGAGGCTTCGACCTGCACTATTTTTTGCGCCGTGATCCCCTGGGCATGCCGCTTTTTAGTTTCTAAGTAAAAGCCGCCTTCCGACACATCGGTCTTGAACTTCTGATCGAGAATGGCCAAGAGGGAGCCGTAGGTCAAACCCATTTCGGCCAAGGCCCGTGAATCGGATATTAACCCCGCAGCATCGGCATACTGGAGCGCCCAACGCGTATCCCAGTGATGCTCCAGGGAGCACCACAACACCCGTTCGCCCGGGTGCCAGATATACGAGGGGTCCCAGATATCATACTGCCCTTTACCCCCACGCAACAGATACTGCTGCGGATGATTGGGCAGGCGTACCATATACTCATCGATCATATGATCCAATAACTCACGGCACCGCCGTCTCACTGTGGGCGCCCCCCGTCCTTGGGGGTACTTCTGCAGATAAAACCCGTACGCCTTGGCATCCCAGGCGGACGCCCCGTTTCTAAAGTACGGGTCCGCGGCTAAGATCTTCTCATCGACGCGCCGCAAGACCACATCCGTGAGTTCAAAGGCGGCGGCGGCGGAGGCGGCAAAAAAGATGTTGGGTTCAACGCCGGCCATGATTTTTTGGGCGAAATCCCCGTTGGCGTTTACCCCGGCCCCGGGCAGTCCCCCCACATAGGGCGTAAACGATTCACCGGGACTGCTCCAATTCAGTACCGTCCCCGAGATCCAATACTCTTCGTTTTCCTCCAGTAGCCCGGGGGCAAACGGTTGGGTCAGTAGCCCAAAGGAGGCCGCCGGTGTTTTTTGCGCCGTGTCGTTAGTCGAATTGTAGGCCCAGCCGGTACCATACTCCCACGGATCGCCCATGGTAAAATCGCCGTTGTCTATCAGATCGAGACCTATAGACCGCAACGAGATATTCGATAGTTCAAAGGCGGATCCAGCCGACGCCGTAAAGCGCAGCAAATTCTCATCGCCGGCTTCGATGATTTGCTCAAACGATCCATTGCCGCTAATCTCTCGGCCGATCATGCCGCCCACATACGGGGTGAACGATTGGCCGGACACACTCCAGTTGGTCACGGTGCCGCTGACTATGTAACGTTGCCCCTGGGTCAGCGTAATGACTTGATCCAGTTGGGCAAAGCTAGCGGAAACACTCTTCTGGGCCGTAGTGCTCGTGGCACTCGCCGAAAGGGTCGTCACGTTTCGGGACCACGCGGATCCATAGTTCCAAATGGGCGGCTGGGCAAAATCACCGTCGACGACCATCTCGGGGCCGCGTCCGCGCAAGGAGACGCCCGTCAGTTCAAAGGCCGATCCAGCGGACGCGGCAAAGCGAAGAAGGCCCCCGGCACCGGCTTCAATCGTTTGGCTGAACGCACCGTCGGCACTGATGGCCGTACCGCCGGTGCCTCCCACAGAGGGCGTCAGGGTATGCGCCCCCGCCGTCCAGTTACTGATCGTCCCGGCGAGCTGGTAGTCCGTATCTTCCACGAGCGGGACTTCTTGATCCAGATTGGCCACGGCGGCCGAGACAGTTTTTTGCGCCGTGTTGTCGGTCGCATTCAGTGCCCAACCCGAGCCATAGGCCCACGGATCGTGGGCCGAAAAATCGCCGTTGATCACCAGGTTAGTGGCCCTGGTACGTAGGGAGATAGCCGTGATTTCGAAGGCGGCGCCGGCATTGGTGTCAAACCGGACTTGATCCTCGTTGCCGGCCGTAATGGTTTGCGTAAAGGCCCCATTGCCGCTTATCGCACTGCCTATCTGGCCACCGACATAGGGCGTAAACGATTGGCCGGGAGTGCTCCAATTGCTCACCGTAGCCGAGAGCGTATAGGCCGTGTTATCGGTCAAGGTTACATCTTGACTGAGTCGCCCGAATCCTTCCGTGACTACCTTTTGCGCGGTGTTGTTTATCGAATTGCGAGAAAACCCGGTGCCATAGACCCACGGATCGAAGCCGGTAAAATCGCCGTTGACTATGAGGTCCGGCCCTCTCTGGCGCAAGGAGATCGCCGTCAGTTCAAAGGCGGCGTTCTCAGAGGCGGCAAAGCGAATCAGGTCCTGGGAACCCGCCTCAATCGTTTGCGTGAATGTACCGTTGGCACTGATAGCCGTGCCGGCCTCATTGCCGACATAGGGCGTAAGCGTATGCGCACCGGCGGTCCAATTGCTGACCGTGCCGGTGAGCCGGTAGTCGGCGTCCTCTACTAGGGTAATAGCTTGATCCAGATTGGCCACGGCGGCCGAGACACTCTTTTGCGCCGTGCTGTCGGTCGCATTGTGCGCCCAACCCAAGCCGTAGACCCACGGATCGGTGGCCGTAAAGTTGCCGTTGACCACCAAGTCAGCCCCCCGCTCACGCAGGGAGACGCCCGTGAGTTCAAAGGCCGCCGGGGCCGTGGTGTCAAACCGGACTTGATCCTCGTTGCCGGCCGTAATGGTTTGCGTAAACGTACCGTCGGCGCTTACGGCACTCCCTATCTCTCCGCCGACATAGGGCGTAAACGATTCCCCGGGGCTGCTCCAATTGCTCACCGTCCCCGAGATCGTATACATCCGATTGTCGGTCACGGTTAGGTTTTGACTGAGTCGCCCGAACCCGACCGAGACACTCTTTTGGGCTGTATTGTCCGATGAATTGCGAGAAAAGCCGGTACCATACGCCCACGGATCGTAGACGCTAAAGTCGCCGTTGCCGACCAGGTCAGGCCCCCGCTCGCGCAAGCCGACATTGGTTAGCTCGAAGGCTGATCCAGGGGACGCGGCAAAGCGAAGCTGGTCCTGGGAACCGGCTTCAATCGTTTGGCTGAACGCACCGTCGGCACTGATGGCCGTACCGCCGGTGCCTCCCACAGAGGGCGTCAGGGTATGCGCACCGGCGGTCCAGTTGCTGACCGTGCCCGTAACTGTATAGTCGGTGTCCTCTGTGAGGGTAATGACCTGGTCGAGGTTGGCCACAGCGGCGGAGACACTCTTTTGCGCCGTGCTGTCGGTGGCATTGCGCGCCCAACCCGTCCCATAGGTCCAAGGGGCAAAGACGCTAAAGTCGCCGTTGACCACCAAGTCGGCGCCGCGCTCGCGCAAGGAGATGCCCGTGAGTTCGAAGGCCGATCCAGCCGACCCCGTAAAGCGAAGTAAGTTATCCATCCCGGCGGCAATGATTTGCTCAAACGATCCATTGCCTGACACCTCCCTACCGATCTGACCGCCGACATAGGGGGTAAACGTTTGGTTAACTACACTCCAGTTGCTGACCGTACCCGAGACCGTATACTCTCTATTCTGTACCAGGGTTATGGTTTGATCCAAGTTGGCAAAATTATCCGAGGCACTTTTTTGCGCCGTATTGCCCGTCATGTTGTGCGTCCAACCCAACCCATAGTCCCACGGATCGTAGGCGCCAAAGTCCCCGTTGGATACCAGATTGGCACCGCTCTCCCGCACCGAGATATTCGATATTTCAAACCCAGCACCCGTGGTAGCGGTAAACCAAATCTGATCATCGTCGCCCGCTACAATTCGTTGTTCAAAGGTAAGCGACACTTCGCCATTAAGCGCCGTGCCCGCCCTGCCCCCGACATAGGGCGTGCACGATTGACCGGTTCTACTCCAGTTGCTAAAGGTGCCGGAGATCGTATAGGTTTGCCCCGCCGTCAGGGCGATGTCTTGTGTCAGATTGCCGACGCGTGAGATCGCAAATTTTTGCGCTGTATTGTTGGCGTCGTTGTGCGCCCAGGACGTCCCATATTGCCACGGATCATAGAGGTCGAAATTACCATTGACCGCCAGGTCGGGACCACTTTCGCGCACGGAGATGTTGCCCAGCTCAAACGCGGATAGGTTGAACGCATCAAATCGAATGATATCATCGCTGCCGGCCGTGATGAATTGCGTAAACGATCCGTTGCCGGCCAGTCCACTGCCTGCCTGGCCGCCGACATACGGGGTAAACGTATACGGGCCGTCCGTCCAGTTGGTTACTGTGCCTCGGATCGCGTAGGCCTGATTGTCGGTCAAGGTTATGTTTTGACTCAATCGCCCAAACCCGGCCGACGATATTTTTCTTGCCCTATTGTCCGTTGCGTTTAGCGAAAATCCGGTGCCGTATATCCAGGGGTCCAGGCTGGTAAAATCCCCGTTACCCACCAGATCGGAGCCCCTCAAATGCACGTTGACGTCGGTCAACTCGAAGGCAGCCCCCGCCGTGGCTCTAAAGCGCACCTCGTTGTCGGACCCGGCGGTGATCGTTTGGCTAAACCTACCGTTGGCGGCGATAGTGGTACCGGCGGTACCCCCCACCATAGGCGTGAGGGTTTGACCGGTGCCACTCCAATTGTTCACCATGCCCGTAACTATGTACTCGCTGTCCTCTACCAACACCCCGTCGGCCACGTATTGGGTTAGATCGCCGATGGTCGTGGTGGCCACCTTTTGGGCCGTACGGTTGGTGGTATTCTGGGTCCAACCGGTCCCATAGAGCCACGGTTCGTCGGCCGTAAAATTGCCGTTAACTATCTGATCGGTCCCGAGTTGCCGCACGGACGGATCGGATAGCCAAAAGCTGGATTGGGGCAACGAGTAATAAGCGATAAGCTGGTTGGGACCCGCCACGATGTCTTGCGAAAAATAGCCGTTCCCCGTTACCGCTGGACCTGCGGTGCCCCCTACATAGGGCAAGAATCCCTGACTGACGACACTCTGGTTGCTGACCAGCCCGGAGGACGTGTAGGTCTGGCCCTCGACCAGCCGGTCCGACATTTGAGTCATTTGACCGAGAAGACTCCCCCCACCCGTGCTTTCTGCCCTTCCCTCGGTGCTATTGGGCGTCCAGCCATTGCCGTAATCCCACAACTCATCGTTGGCAAAATCACTGTTCAGCACCAGGTTGGGCGATCGTAAGCGCACGGAGATGTCGGTTAGCTCGAAGGCCGAGGCAGCTACGGCGTCAAAAATGATAAACTGCCCCGAGGACGCTGTGATGTTTTGCGAAAACGCACCGTTGGCGGCTACCGCGGTGCCTGCTTTTGCGGCTATCTGGGGCGTAAACCCCAACCCAGGGGTCGTCAAATTGCTCACCGTACCGGCAACGACATATTCCCTTCCTGTCTGCAGGGAACCATCGGGCAATTCCTGGGAAAGTTGATGTAGTAACTGGATGGCGACACTTTTTTGGGCGGTCTGATTCTGCGCATTCCGCGCCCAACCCGTTCCATAGGTCCAAATGGTGGGCGCCTGGGTAAAATCGCCGTCCTCCACCAGATCAGTACCAAATAAGCGAACAGAGATATCCGATATGTTGCACACGCACCCCGCGGAGGCCTCAATTCGAATCTGACCTAAGAAGGAAGTAGTGATAACTTGGGTAAAGCGGCCATTGGCGGACACCGTTGTGCCTGCGACATTCCCCACGTAAGGGCGAATAGTCTCGCCGGGTGTGGTGAAGTTGCTCACCGTAAAAGAAATTGCATAGGGCTGATTAGAGGCCAAGGTAAAGTTTTGGCTTATACTGCCGAAGCTAGCCGAGACAATTTTTCGCGCCGTATCGGTGGCAGAATCGCGTCTCCAGCCAGTGCCGTAAAACCACCCATCGCTTTGGGAAAAGTTGGTATCGTTTACCACATTGTTCCCAAACGGCTGCGCGGAGACATTGGTCACTTTGAAGGCGGACCCACGGGACCCCGTAATTCGAAACACATTCTGGGACCCGGCTACGATGTTTTCCTCATACGTCCCGTTGGCGCTGCGCTCGGTGCCCCCGTTGCCCCCTAAAATAGCCGAAACGGAATGGGCGCCTGCGGTCCAATCGCTGATCGTATAGCTTACCGTATAGGTCGTGCCCGCCGTCAGCGTCACGGATTGATCCAGGTTCCCGTTGCCCGACGAGGCAAATTTCTCGGCCTTGTTGGCCACCCAGTCGAGTTTCCAACCCAGTCCATAGGCCCACCCATCGCTGGCGGTGAAGCTGCTGTCTGTCACCACGTTGGTCCCTAGTTTGCGGGCCGAGACATTGTTTAGCTGGAACGCGGAGCTGGGCGAACCGGTAAACCGAATCAGATCGGTGTCGCTGGTCCTAATCGTTTCCTCATATATACCGTTGGCGGTTCGCTCGCGCCCAGCGGTGCCCCCCGCATAGGCCGTCATCGTATTCGACCCGGCGGCCCAATTGGTTATCGTGTAGGAAACCAGATAGTCTTCGTTGTCATCAAACGCAATCGTTTGATCTAAGTTAGCATTGGCCGCCGATACCCGCTTTTGCGCCGTATCAGCCGGCGCATTTCGATTCCACCCCCGTCCATAGGACCACCCGTCGCTGGCGGTAAAGCCGCCGTCGCTCACCAGATTGGTGCCCAGGGAACGCACGGAAACATTGTCTAGCTTGAAGTTCCCCCCGGGATTGGTCGTAAACTGTATCCGGTCGACGGCCCCGGTCGTTATGATTTGCCCATACGTGCCGTTGGCCGTCACGGCCCTCCCGTCGGTGCCGCCCAATTGGGGCGTCACACTTACGCCGGTACCCACCCAATCGCTTATCTCATAGGAGACCAGATAGTCCGCACTGTCGGTAAGCGTGATGCCCTGATGCACATTGTCCAGGGCCGTAGTAGGCCAATGCCGAGCCTTGTTGGTCGAAGAATCGCGGCCCCATCCATTGCCGTAGTTCCAGCCGTCGTTGGTGGATAACTCGGCGTCGTTGGTCAGGTTGGACCCAATTCGGCTTAAGGAAACGTTCGACAAATCAAAGGCGGACCCCGGCGACCCCGTCACGCGCAAAAGGTCCATTGTGCCCGGCGTAATCAATTGCTCGTATCGACCGTTGGCACTGATCTCAGGGCCTGCTGTACCGCCTACAACAACGGTCATTGTATTTGATCCGGCCGTCCAATTACTCACCGTATAGGTGAGGTAATACTGGACGCCATCGACCAGGGCAATCGTTTGATCCAGGTTGGCGTTGCCCGCCGTAACGCTTTTGCGCGCGGAGTTGTTGGCCTCATTTAAGGCCCAACCCGGGTTAAATGTCCAACTCGTAGCCTGAGAGAAATCGCCGTTGATCACCAGGTCGGCGCCGCGGGCGCGCAGTGATAGATTGGTCAACTCGAAGGCGGTCGTCGTGGTAGCACTAATTTGGAAGTCGTTGTCGGCCCCGGCCGTAATCGTTTGCTCAAACGCGCCGTTGGCCGCCACCCCCGTACCGGCGGTGCCTCCTACCTCGGGCGTAAACGAATGCATCCCCGCGGTCCAATTGCTGACCGTGCCGGTCACATCATACGCGGTGTCTTCTATTAAGGTGACATTTTGCTTTAAGGGCGCGAAGCCCACAGAGACCACTTTGCGGGCCGTGTTGGAGGCCGCATTGCGTCCCCACCCGTTGGAGTACTCCCACACTGTATCCGTGGTAAAATCGCCGTTGACGACAATGTCGGAGCCTTTGTCGTCCAAGCGCACCTGGATATTTGTTATTTCAAACTGGGTAAGGGCGCCGCAATCAAACCGTACCTGATTCAAGGCGCCGCATACAATGCGTTGACGGTAGCTCCCATTCGCGGAGACGGCCTGCCCCACGACGCCCCCGACCCAGGGGCTAAAGCCTTGACCTGCAATGGCGGACCAGTTGGTCACATCGAAGCTGATGAAGTACGCTTTGCCTGCTTGTAAGGTGACGGCTTGACTGAGTCGGCCAAACCCCCCCGCAGCCACCTTTTTTGCGGTGTTGCCCATCGCATTGTAAGAAAACCCCGTGCCGTAGGTCCAGTCTGAATCCGTGGCAAAATCGCCGTTGGTCACCACGTCGTCGGCATTTTTACGCACTTCGACATCCGACAACAGCACCACGGTGGCGCCGGTGCTACTAATGCCTATAGTATTGGTCGCCCCACAGACAATCCGTTGTTCAAACGTGCCGCGGGTGGTCATCTGGGTGCCTGCGGTACCCCCTACCTGGGGCGTAAACGCGCCCCCTGCACTCAGGAAGGCGACGTTGGCCGAGATAAAGTACTCTTCGCCTTCTTCCAATACCGTGCTGGCAAAGCTTTGCGAGAGGAGGCTATCGGCCGAGTAGGCTCTTTTTTGCGCCCTATTTTCGTCCGCCTTCCGGTTCCAACCCGGGCCGTAATTCCACCCATCGCTAAAGGTAAAGCCGCCGTCTGATAGTTCGTTATCCCCTCTTTTCTGTAGCACGATATCGGTCAGCTGAAACGCGGAGGCAGAGGTGGCCGCAAAGCTTATTGTGTCGCCCGAACCGCACGTAATCAACTGCTCAAAGTCACCCGTCGTCGTTACCGCGGTCCCCGCTTGGCCGCCCACCGAAGGCGTGACCGAACTGCCGGCCCCGAAAAAGCTCAGACTTCCCGAGATATAGTACTGGGTATTCTGCACCAATATACCGGAGGCAAAACTTTGGCTCAGGGACCCTGCGCTGCCCGCCGTTTTTCGCGCTCTATTGTTGGCCGGGTCTCGGTTCCAACCCAGGCCATACGTCCAACCATCGCCCCCGCTAAACATGCCGTCGGCGACTTGCTCAGCGTCGTGTTGAGCTACGTAAATAAGCCGCATCTCGAACACCGCACCGGCGGTGGGCGTAAATTTTAGCTGATTCTGGGACCCGGCTACAATATGTTGCGTATAGGTGCCGTTGGCCGTGACCGCCGTGCCCGCGGTACCGCCCAGATGGGGTGTAACGGATTGGCTCGTACCAAACCAACCGCTCACCGTGAAGATCAGTGTATAGCGCTGCCCTTGTTCGAGGGTAAAATCTTGCGATAGATCGCCCACCGTCGAGGCCAAACTCTTTTTCGCGTTGAACGTGCTCGGGTTATGACCCCAGCCCACCCCGTAGGTCCAGGGCGTATCCTGGGAAAAGGTGCCGTTGGACACTTCCTCGTCGCCGGTTTCCTGCACGGCAATGTCTGTTATTTCAAAGACCGATCCGGCCGACCCAGAGATCAGCAGATCATCCGTGGCACCGGCCCTAATTTGCTGCTGATACGTACCGTTGCCGCTGACCTGGGGGCCGGTGGTGCTCCCCAACACAGCGTTCATTGATTGACCCGTACCCGTCCAGCCGCTGATAGCAAAGGAGACGGTGTAGGTGGTATTCTCCACCAAGGTAATAGCTTGGGTCAGGCTGCTGGTATTGGCCGTAACACTCTTTTGCGCCCGTCCACTGGCGTTGTTTGACCAGCCTGCGCCATACCCCCAAACAGTGTCCGTGGTAAAATTGCCGTTGGTGACATTTTCATCGCCAATAGGCCGAGCCACCACATTGTCTAATTCGAAGGCGGCTCCAGCGGACGGCGTAAATTGAATCTGGTTCGCCGCACCGGCCGTGATTTTTTGTTCAAACGCGCCGTTGGCGGAGATTGCGGTGCCGTCGGTGCCCCCGACAGACGGCGTAAACGACTGTCCCGTACCGGCCCAGTTGGTCACCGTGCCGGTGAGTATATAGGCTCGATTCTGCTCCAACGTAATGTTTTGGGTAAGAGGCCCCGCGGTAGTCGAGACCACTTTTTGCGCCGTATTGTTGGCTGAATTGAGCTTCCAACCCGTGCCGTATCTCCATGCAGGGTCAATGGCAAAAGTGCCGTTGGTGATGACATTGGCACCGCTCTGGTACAGATTGACGTTCATTATCCCTAACGTCGAGACGCCATTGGCCGTAAACCGCAGCTCATCCTGTGCACCGGCCCTAATCTTTTGCTGAAAATCGCCGCTCTCTGTAATTGCGGTGCCGGCGGTGCCCCCCACATGGGGGGTAAGTGATCGGCCCGTGCCAAAAAAGTTGCTTATTGTACCCGATACCCAATAGTCTTGATTGTCTGCTAAGGCAATTGTTTGCTTTAGGTCGCCATTGGCGGACGTGACAATTTTTTTGGCCCCCTGGTTTACAAAATCGGGTGACCAACCCACCCCATAATTCCAAAAGGTGTCTTGGGAAAAATTGCCGTTGGTCACTAGTTCGGCGCCGAGTGAACCCAGACTGATATTTGTTATCTCGAACGCGGCGCCGGTTGTGGGCACGAACCTAAGTAGGTCCGTGGTGCCAGCCGTAATCGTTTGCCTATACGTGCCGTTGCCCGTTACAGCGGTGCCGTTAGTCCCTCCTAGATTGGGCGTAACAAACCCGGTACCAGCCCAATTGCTCACGGTAAAAGAGAGCGTGTAGGGCTGACTATTCGCTAAAACAATGCTCTGAGATAAAGACCCCCCTCCATTCGTCCTATGCTGGGCCGTATTATTCGACTCATTCCAGGACCACCCCAGCCCATAGGTCCAATCGCTCACTTCATCGTCGGCAAAATCACCGTCGACTACCAGCTCGGGGCCGTTGGTTGTTAGGTGTACCTCGATATCCGTTATGTCGAAGGAGGACCCCGCAGTGGCCGAAAATGAAAGTCGGTCGTCGTTCCCGGCGGTAATTGTTTGCGAAAATGCCCCGTTACCCCGAACTTGTTGACCTATGCCAGTGCCCCCTAAAATGGGCGTAAACCATTCGTTTGGACGGCTAAAATTACTGACCGTACCGGTTAATATGTATTGCTGCCCGTTCTCCAGTACGATGGACTGCACCAGAGTACCGAACGCACTCGAAGCCCGTTTAGACGCCGCCTGGGCCGTCGAATTATAGCTCCAGCCGGTGCCATACTCCCAAGTGCCCGAAAAGTCGCGGTCCTGCACCAGCTCATCCGATGCCGAGCGCAGGACGATAGAGTTCATTTCAAAATCAGCGGCCGCCGTGGCTGTGAATCGCACCTGATCGACAGCCCCCGCACGAATGGTTTGTTGAAACGCGCCGTTGGCGGAAAGGGCCGTGCCGGCTGTGCCCCCCACGTGCGGCGTGACCGACCCTGCGGTCAATCCCCCTATGAAGCCGGTGAGTATGTAGTCGCGGCCATCTACCAGAGCCGCGTTTTGCGTCAGATCGCCCGCCGTGGTTGAAACAATTTTTTTCGCCGCGCTGTTGCTTGAATTCCGAGACCAACCCGTACCGTAGTTCCAGGTCGGCGCCGTGGAGAAATCGCTCTCCTCCGTACGGGCCGGTCCACGCAGCGCCAAACCCACATTGGTTAGCTCAAAGGCGGAGTCGGTCGAGGCGATAAAGCGGATCTGATCCTGACTCCCGCATTGAATTACTTGCTCAAACGATCCGTTGGCAGAGATCGATGTGCCGATTTCGCCGCCGACATAGGGCAGTACATTCCCAGCGCCGCCCCAGTTGCTGATCGTGCCGGTTAGGAAATAGTAGCTGTTTTCTACCAATACGCCGTCGGCAAAGTCTTGCGTCAGTACACCGTTAGACGTCGAGACGATTTTTTGCGCCGTGTTATTGGTCGCATTACCACTCCACCCCGTGCCGTAGTTCCACGGATCGTCGATGGTAAAGCCGCCGTTTTCAACCAGGTCGGCTTCTACCTTTCGAACAACGACCTGGTCTAGTTCAAAGGCGGCGGTCGCCGTGGCATTAAAGCCAAACTCGTCGCTGGTCCCGGCTGCAATGATTTGTTCAAACGCGCCGTTGGCCGATACGGCCGTACCCGTGGCACCCCCCACGGTGGGCGTAACACTCTGCCCAGTACCGGACCAGTTGGTAATAACGCCGGAGAATAGATAATTCGCCCCATTCTCTAGGGTAACGGCTTGAGTCAGCGTGCCGGCGCTGGCCGCCGTGCTTTTTTGGGCCGTCTTGTTCGTGGTATTATAGCCCCAGCCCGTACCATAGATCCACGGATCGTCCATGGTAAAATCGCCGTTGACTATTTGTTCAGCCCCTCGGAGCCTGACCACGATACCCTTTAGTTCAAGGATGGCGCCGGGGGTGGCTGTAAATTTGATTTGGTTCTCGGCCCCGGCCGTAATCGTTTGCTCAAACGCGCCGTTGGCGGTGATACCCGTGCCCGCCTCCCCGCCTATGTGGGGCGTGACGGACGCATTGGTACCACTGAGATTGCTGATCGTGCCCGTGATTTCATACGCCTTATCTTCCTCGAGCGTAAAATCTTGCGTCAGATCGCCGGCCGCATTCGAAATGCTTTTCTGAGCTGTGCTGTTGGTTGCATTATAGCTCCAGCCCAGTCCATAAACCCAGGGGTCGTCAATAGTGAAAGCGCCGTTGACGGTTCGTTCGGCGCCCTTGAGACGCACGACCACATCGGTCAGTTGGAAGGCGGCGTCGTCGCTGGGATCAAAGTGAATTTGATTCTGGTCACCGGCGGTAATCTCTTGCGAGAAGGAGCCAGCGGCCGTGATGGCGGTACCCGCCTCGCCGCCCACATGGGGCGTAACCGTCTGGCCGGTACCCACCCAATTACTTAGGGTGCCGCTAATCACATAGGAGCTATCTTCTGCTAAAACAATCGTTTGCGTCAGGTCACCCGAGCTGGCGGCCGCCTGTTTTTGGGCCGTCTGATTGGCCTCATTCCAACTCCAACCGGTACCATAGACCCAGGGATCCGGGGCAGAAAAGCTGCCATCGACTACTTGTTCGGGTCCTCTTTTACGGATGACCACATTGGTCAGCTCAAAGGCGGCGTCGTCGGTGGGGGTAAACCGAAACTCATTTTGGGCGCCCGCGGTAATCTCTTGCGAGAACCCGCCGTTGACAGAGATTGGGCTGCCGTTGGCGCCTCCGACAGAGGGCGTAACGGTTTGGCCGGCACCCACCCAGTTGCTAAGCGTGCCGGTGATGACATAGCTATCGTCTTCCACCAAGACAATATCTTGGACCAAGGCGCCGGAACTGGCTGCGATGCTTTTTTGGGCCGTGTCGTTGGTCGCATTGTAGGTCCAACCGGTGCCGTAGATCCAGGGATCATCGACGGTAAAGCCCCCGTTGATCGCTTGTTCAGCACCGCGGAGCCGCACCGCGATATTCTTTAGTTCGAACGCAGCGCCGGCTGTGGCCGTAAATCGAATTTGATTCTGCGCCTGGGCGACGATCTCTTGCGAGAACGCGCCGTTGACGGCAATAGCGGTGCCGGCCCTACCGCCTATGTGGGGCGTAACGGTCTGGTTTGTCCCCGTCCAGTTGCTCACCGTACCTGTAATTACATAGCTCTGGCCGTCTACCAAGGCAAAGTCTTGAGTCAGATCACCGGCGGTATTCGAAACGCTTTTTTGCGCCGTCTCATTAATCGTATTATGCGCCCACCCTACGCCATAGCTCCAGGGATCAACCGCCGAGAAATCGCCGTTGACGGTTTGTTCGGCGCCCCTGTTGCGCACCACCACATTGGTCAGCTCAAAGGCGGCGTCGTCCGTGGGATCAAACCAAACCTCGTTCTCGGCACCCGCCGTAATGATTTGTTCAAACGAGCCGTTGGCGGTAATCGCGGTGCCTGCCGTACCGCCTACATTCGGAGTAACGCTCTGGTTGGTACCCACCCAGGCGCTTACGGTACCCGATATCCAATAGTCTTGGCCCTCTTCCAACTCAATGTCTTGCGTCAAATTGCCGGAGCTGACCGCGACGCTTTTTTGCGCCGTGTCGTTCGCGTTATTGTACGTCCAGCCTGTGCCATACATCCAGGGATCATCGCTTGTAAAATCGCCGTCGACGATCTGCTCCGTCCCTTCGAGCTGCACAACGACATCCTTTAGTTCAAACGCCGAGACCGCTGTGGCTGCAAATATAATGTCGTTTCCTGTACCAGCGGTAATCGTTTGCGAGAACGGGCCGTTGGCGGAGATGGCGGTGCCCGCCAGGGTACCGAGCAGGGGCGTAACCGCGGCGGCGGTGCCAACCAGGTTGCTGATCGTACCGGTGACCAGATAGGCCACCCCCGCCGTCAAAGTCAGCGGTTGCGACAAAAGACCAGCCAGGCTCGACGGGCTTTTTTGGGCGGTCTCATTGACCGCATTGTATGTCCAGCCCGTCCCATACACCCACGGATCAACGGCCGAGAAATCGCCGTTGACCACGTCGTCCACGTCGTTTTGTCGCACGCTGACATTACTCAACTCGAACGCGGACCCGGCCGTGGCTACCGATTGAACCCGATTCTCAGCGCCGGCGGTAATCTCTTGCTCAAACGGGCCGTCGGCCGATATCGCCGTGCCAGCCTGCCCCCCCACCGAGGGCGTAACCGTCTCGCCGGTACCAACGAAATTGCTGATTGTGCCCGACGTCCAATAGCTCTCGCCCTCCTCCAAGACGAGCCCTTGCCGCAGGTTGCCCGCTGCGGTTGAGACTCTTTTTTGCGCGTTGCTCGCCTGGGTGCTGACGCCCGTATTCTGAGACCAGCCGGCGCCATACTCCCACTCAGCCATCGAAAAATCACCGTCACGCACCTCTTCTTCGCCTAACGCGCGCAGGACGATATCTGTTATTTCGAATTCGGAGGCAGGGGTAGCAAAAATAGAGAACACGTCTGTAGCGCCGGCCGTAACGATCTGCTCAAACGGCCCGTTGGCGGATACCGGCTGACCATTGAAGCCGCCCACAAAAGGCGTAAGCGCTTGTACGGGGTCCGAGTTGCTCCAATTGCTCACCACCCCCGAGACCACGTATCGGTCGCCTTGGGTCAGCCCATCTTCAATGGTTTGGAAAAGCTGAGATAGAATACTCGTGGTGTCGCTTTTTTGTGCCGTGTTGTTGGCCCGGTTCCAACTCCACCCCTCGCCATACGTCCAAGCACTCCCCTCCTCAAAATTACCGTTGACTACCCGATCGGGTCCCCGGCTGCGCGAACCATTGTAGCCGTGCACAAAACAGGAGAAGGCAAAATTGGCGGTATCGTGCGCATTGGGACCCAGCAACGTCTGGCGCCATAAATCCGCCTGACCCGCGGTTCCTCCGGCCCCTTGTATATCCGACCCCAACCCGATCATGAACTTTTCATCGTGCACGATCGTGGCCCACACCCGATCCGCCGTATTCGACCACGTACCGTCTCCGCCGTCGCCGGCGATCTGCATCCAATAATCGCCGTCAAACGACCAGATCTGCGTACTGCCTGTCGCCGTCGCGCCCGTGCCCACGTACAGCTTGCCCTCAAAGACGTGGAGGCCCGTCACATATTGAATCGGCGTCTCAAACTCCCGCACAGACGTCCATTCGTTTTCTTCGGCGTCGTAGCGCCACACGGCCGTATTGGTGCCGCCCGAAAAACCTACATATAGATTGTTTTGATACGTAGCAAACGAGCTAACTTCATTCGCCGTGGAACTAACCACCCCCGAGGCCTGCCGCCAGCGCGTATTGTCGTAGCGCCACACCTCGGCATCGCCCAACTCAGGACCCATACCGGCATACAACTGCCCGTGGTGCGAATACAGACTCAGCACATCCGAAAAGTCGGGCATAGCCCAACTCTCATTGCGGCCATTGCCGGCTATTATGGTCCAAGCAGCCCCGTCGTATTCCCATATCTCGACATCATCCTGGACCGGTAGCCCAGCATACAGCTTATCGTTGTGCGCTGCCAGTACGGTGCATCGAGGTCTACCCACCCCCCACGTCTCACTGTTGGCTATATTGGTCCAAACCACCCCATCCCATTTCCATACCGCGGCCCTGTCGCCGGTCGCTGCGGTACCAGTGGCTCCAAGTCCTACATACAGCTCCTCCCGGTACACGGCCATGGTCTTGACGCCCTGGCGGGTAGTCCCCGCTGTCCAGCCGTCGTTGAGACCGTCGCCGCCGATCTGGGTCCATACCCCCTTATCCCACGACCAGACTTCGTTATTTCCCGGCTCATCCCCCAGGCCCGCGTACAGGACCCCACGCCAGGTGGCCAACGAATACACACACTCTTTGTCGGTACCCCAGCCGCCATTGATCGAATCGCCGGCGATCTGCGCCCAGGTCGATCCCTCGTCAACAAGGGGATACGCCTTCTTCTCCATCGTCTCAATGACCTGCTCAGCGACAAGCACATCGTTTTGACAGCAAGCGGCAATCAACATCAAGGCATCGGCGTCGTAGGTGGCCGCCCGGTAGCCCCACAGATTGAACAACGCGCCTGCCGCGGCCCGCGCGATAGAATACGAGCGCGCCGAACCTCGATTCTGATAGGCTTCCCCCACCGGCAACACGGTCACAATGTTACCGCCGGTGGCCACATCGGGCTGCGGATCGCGAATGATTAGGGTGGTTTCGTCGGCGGCCTCGTCGTAGTTGCCGCGCAAGACTCGATAGAGATTGTCTCGAGCCGATGGATCGGAGCCACGGACCCAGGTCAGGTCGTAGAATTCAAACGGACGTCTAATAATGGCATCGCCCGTCGAATCGTAATCATCGACCCCGCTTACGCCGAGAAACGACTGACCGTTGGTGTAGACGACTTCGTTGTAGGTCACAGACCCAGTGGTGGCTTCCACCCAATACTGGATGGCCGCTACAATCTGGGCCAGGCCCTTGATTACGTGCACGCCGGTGCGACCCGCCATGACAAACGTTGCGGTGTTAAACACATTATCGGGGGTGGTGGTCGCCCGGATAATGGGGTACGTACCCACTTTGCGTTCGAGGCGTACGATTTTAACGCCGGGGAATAAGCGCGGCGTTAGCGTAAACCGGCCGCTGGCTTGTTGTTCAGGCGTTATCTCGTAATACTGTCTTTTCCCATCCACATTCGACGAAAAGTATTCATCGCCAAAACTGTACATGCCCAGGACGTAGCGGCCGTAATACAACTCGTGGTCCGGATCAGCCGACAAGCCCTCCATCACGCCCGTCACCGTCTGCATCCCGACCTGGCCGGTGGGATGGGAGGACGTCATGGTAAAGGTCACGCCTTCCGGGGCTTCGTAGCCGTTGAAAAAGCCCTTGGCGGCTCGCCAGTCGTCCTCCAACGTAGCAAAGAGTTCGGGGATCGTAGCTTTTCGCTCAAGGCCGGGGAAGCGTACCAACGCCGGGCGACCGCCGCGCCCCGACGGCTCCAGGTACATATTGACCGACTCCTGCGGATCCGCGTCGGGGGAAATACCTTCCGTGTTCGATCCTATCAGTGGTAGGCGCATTATCGTCGGTAATACCCTTTTAGGTCGGGTTCGAAGCGCAGCCCGGTAAACTCCACATCGAAGCGCTTGGCTTTGTCGTATTCCATTTGCGCTTTAGCCACAATAAATTGCTTGCGATCGGCGGGCACATCGTACTCGGCAATCAATTCCTCGGCCAATTTCCAGCGCAGGGCGTTGAGCCACTGATCGGGGAATTGGGCGTTGTCGGTCGCCGTGTCGAAATCCTGAAAGCGAGCTTTCATCGAAAACACAATTTGCTCGCGTTCGTCGTCGGCGGTAGGCCAGGAGTAAAACAGACCGTTGGTCAGCTGCGGGTCGTAATACCCTTGTACCGGCTCGCCGGTCTCGGACTTGATCGTCAGGTTCACATAATCTTGCCGCGAGTCCATGAAAATGGGGTGCTCGTTGCCATCTTCGTAGCGCAGCCGCGCTTCGAATATTTCCAGCGGTCGTTGAATCTTGGCCGTATAGGCGTAGACGGGCGCGTCCAACAGCGCCGCCTCACGCAACGGCTCGGCTAGCTGTACTACATTATCCACGGGCGCGCCGTTGATGGTGGTCCATTGCAACGAACCACTGGATAGATAGACCCCGATCTGGTCGGCTTCTCGTAACGGTGAACCAGCCGTTACAGTGATGGCAGTCGTCCCACGGGACGCAGGCGTGGCCAACGCCGTCCGGATCGGGGTCAATGTGGCGTGGTCTCCGGATGGACCTAATTTGTATTCTTGCTGGCCTTTAACCAAAAAGAGCGTGGCGCGTTGCTCCAGCCAGAGACCAATCTCGTCGTTCTGCCACGACAGAATCATGAGGTTGAGGGCCTGCGCCGCGTCTTCAATCTGCGCGGCGGTGGGTGTCTCCCCCTCTTCTAACGCCGATAAGACCCGCAGCGCTGAATAGATCAGCTCGTTGCGGTTCAGGGTAAATTCGTAGCTGCCGGATAGGGCCATTATAGATCTTCCCAGGTTTGCCGATTCAGCGTGGGCAGGTAAAATACCGTCCAGCCCATTTGGGCCGAGCCTAACAACGGTTGAGTGAACTGGACGACGTTGTCTGTCCCCAGACCGACAATCGTCGTCCAGTCGTAGGTGCCTCCTCGGCCGTCGGCGCTGCCGCCTTGGTCCGTGGTGACACCCAATACCCATCCCGTTTCCATAGCCCCCGTGTCAGCGACCTGCACCGACAAGGCCCCCGCCGATGCGGGGGCAGCCAAGGTCGTCTCCAGGGGCGTATTCAGCTCCACATCAGCGGGTCGCGGGCGCGCGTCGGGCACCGCCATATCCTCGCGCAGATAGCGCGGGCCGGTTAACTGGGGGTGTTTGATCTCCCAGCACCGGGGGCATACCCGCTGCCCGGTCCACTCGTTGCGCATGACGGATTGCCGACGCTTGTCCCCGCAGCGCGGGCAAATGGCCCAGGGATCGCCCGGGATGTAGACGTGTTCGGTCATCGAGTTAACGTTTCTGCATTGGGGAAGCGTTCCTCGGCTACTAGGATGTAATCGATCGACAGGGACTTGGCGGTGGCCGAATCATTACGTACCCCAAAACTCAGGGACAGTTCGGTGTCAATCGGTAAATGCTCGATCGTGACGGCATCCATAACCTTATCGTTCACGTACGCTTTGATGAATTGCCCCCCGTCGTACGCGAAGGCCAGGTCGATATACGTATCGTCCGTCAATCGACCCGTTGGACGGGATACGGTCCCGGCTGCGGTGTCACCCACAATCAAAAAAACAGCCCCCTCGTCCACCTGAGGGATGCTCCTAAATACAATGCCGCTTGTAAATGTTACCGGGTCCGTATCGGTATTGACTAAGCCAAAATACCAGATCAGATTTGCAGTCGTCAAGACTTTAAAACGCGCCTTAAAATAGAGCCGCTTGCCCACCTCCGATAACCACGTCTCGGTCGTTGAAGAACCGTCGCCCGACCACTGTAGATACGTACTGTTCTGGTTTACCGCCCCAGGGACTATCTGCAGCACACCGCCGTCTTCATCCAGCAGTGTTTCCGTGCCGGTGCCTACTTGGGTAATGGTCCAATCGGAGGCGTTGTATTGATCAAAGTCATTGAACCACACGTGCCACTGGGACGGATCGGGCAGCCCAAACTGCTCCAATGCAGACAGCGGCGCCGCATTGGTTACCCCCTCTGGAAATCGAGTCGGTGTTTTAGCCATGGACTATATATGCTCCATCGACTCCAGCACGTGGAAGCCGACGCTGCCGGATACAAAACTACTCACCGCAATGCGCGTAGCGATCAATGGGCCGTCGTGCGTCTCGGCGTAATCATCGGTTCGATCCATGTCTTTCAGCCACGACAACGAGTCTCCGTCGGCCGACCCTTCGGCCAAAATGTCTTCGAGCGTAAACTCACGCGCCCACGTGTACGACCCGTCCGTTGCGCCAATAACAGAAAAGGCTATGCGCATCCCGTAGTGATCGGATATATAGGGCTGCATATCGAAACTGTCACTGGTGCCCACGGTAATGTCGGCCCCCATCGCCGCGGCGGCGTCGATGGATATGCGGGTAACGGTTTTAAAGTTTTTCGTGCTGATGACGGCCCCGGCATTCGGGCCCGTTAGGCTTTCACTTAAAAAATCACCGAACCGATTCGTGCCGTCCACCACAAAGGTGCGCGCTGTTTGGTTGATCGCCGCCGTGATCGACACATGACGAGGAATATCCAGCGTAGCCACGCCGCCCTCGGCCAAATCGCCGTTGATCGTTAGAGGACCCGCCCCGGTGGGCGTCTGAGCTTCGCAAATTCCATCGGCATCGGCCACGGCGGGGGTTATAATCTTATGATAAGGCCGCATTTATCGCTCCTTGGCCGCCAGGATGTAATCGATCGACATCGACCGGACGGTAGCCGCCGTATCGTTGCGGATGCCGAAGCTTAAGGTAACTTCGGAGGTGGGCAGATTGGTCGTAGGGGCGTCTATGACGGCTACGTCGTTGACAAACACGGCGATATTATTTGTACCGTTGTAGTAATAGGCCAACTCGACGTACGTATTATTGACCAGGGTCGCTACATTGTTCAGGGTGGTGGTATTGCCTCCATTTTGAACGACGAAGGTGACGTTCGCATTGTCATTGGTAAACGCGACGCCCGTGCTTGCCGCCAGCGGGGTGGTGTCGGTCACTTGCATGCCCATGACAAAGGACGAATTGACCAGGTTCAACACTTTGAAACGGCTCTTGAACACAAACTGTTTACCTGTTTCAAAGGTAAACGATTCCGTTACATTGGTGCCCGTTCCGCCGGACCACTGCAAATAGGAGCTGGCATTGAGATCGACGGCGGTATTCAGCTTGAGGATACCGCCGTCTTCGTCTTCGAGCGCCTCGCTGCTACTCGTGCCGGTAACCACCCAATCGGCGGCGACGTATCGATCAAAATCATCAAACCACTGGTGCCACGAAGAGGGATCGGGCAAGCCAAAACGCTGCAAGGCGGATTCAGGGCCGGCGTTGGTCAAACCGCTGGGAAATCGAGAAGGGGTTTTCGGCATGTCTACTATCTCCTATGAAGCGCGGTCCGGGATGGACCGCGCCAATGATTGGCGCTTCAATGAGAGAAACCTGGGGCGCTTAACGCTCCTTAGCTACGAGGATATAATCAACATAGATCGCGTTGCTGAGAAGGGTGCTTTTGTGCTGAATTCCGAAACTGATGGTCAACGGCTGTGTAGAGGGGGGCAAATTAATTGTGGGGGTATCTCCTACAAACCTATCGTTAAAAAATAGGTTGATTTTCTCAAACCCGTCGTAATGATACGCCAATTCAACGAAGGTAAAATCAACAAGCGTACCCACATTGTTGAAGGTATCGCTGTTACCGTCACCGGTTTTTTGTACTACGAAACTAACGCTATTCCCGTTGTTGGTAAACACAACGCTGTTGGTAGATTGAAGGGGCGCCGTATCCTCAATCTGTAAGCCCATAACCCAGCCGGCGTCAAAGACACGGCTTATCCTGAGACGGGTTTTGAAAACCGTTTGTTTACCCGGTTCAAACGTAAACGATTCAATAACCGGCGAGGCTGGAGACATGGCCGTATGCCTACCGGTCCACTGCACATAAGCCGCCGCGTTCGTGCTTGACGCCGTAGCCGCCTGGAGCACCCCCCCGTCTGCATCTATCAACCGGACCGTAGCGGTACCGCCCCCTCCCTCGTCTACAATTTCCCAATCCGCTTCGGTAAACCCATCAAAATCGTCAAACCACACATGCCACGACGAGGGATCGGGCAGCCCAAATCGCTGCAGCGCGGATTTAGGCCGGGCGTTGGTCAATCCGCGGGGAAATCGAGTGGGGGCTATCGGCATGTCTACTATCTCCTATGAAGCGCGGTCCAGGATGGACCGCGCCAATCACATTGGCGCTTCAATGAGAGAAACCCAGGGGAGGAGCCTCCCCACTCCTCCCCCAGGGTGTTCTACTACTAAGCCGAGCCGCGGACCCCGAATACGCAACGGGGATCGGACCAGCCCACATCGTACCGACGACGGATTTTAAACCGAGCGTTCTCGGTGTCAAAGTCGTTGTCGGTGCCTACTTGGACCCCATCGCGTTCCATCATCTTAAATCCGTCGGGGGCGTTGGTTTTGACAAACCAATGCGAATCCGACGCATTCATATAATGATTGATGCAGTACCCTTCGGGCACCGCGCTCATGCTGCGGAGCGCGTTGATGGCGTTGTTGGCCGTATCATTCTGCAACATAGAGGCCAGAATGCGTTCGGCGACAAATTGATTCTGCCGCGTGATGATCAACTTATTGGGCATAATGGCCATCTGCAGACCGCGATCGTTGGTGTAGCCGTGGATCGCTATGCAGGCATCCTCCAGGGCGCCCTCAGACAGGGGCATATGCGCCGAGGACTCGTTCGACCAGTTGGGACCCGACTTGGCCAGATGGGTCTCTGAGCACAGCTCTACGCCGTCGGCGCCTTTGTAAGCCGAGTTGAACGCGCGATTGAGCACATTGGCCGCGTTCTGCTCCAGGCCTTGTCGATCCGACATAGCCAACGACTGCGCAATCCGAGAAGAGACTCGACCCAGGCCGTTGGTATTCATCGCATCGTCGATGGCTTCTCTCGAGGCAATTACGCCCAGCGCCCACACCACATGCGTGTAGGTCTTGATGAAGGCTTGCGAGAAATCATCGTAGGTGATGCCCTGGCCTTCGGTTTTCTTGACCGGCAGCCCGGTGGTGGTCACCAACACGTCCTGTTCGAAGGCCATGCTGGAGGACTGACGCTCGAAGATTTCCGTCCATTCGGGGGCATACTCATTATACATCAACCCGAACGCCTTATTCACGCCGGGCCACAAGAATTTAGCTAATGATCCTTGAGTTAACATGGTTGTCTCCTAGACGCCGGCTATGCCCGCTTTAAACTGGTGGATGTTAAACCCAACCAAAACCTGAGCGTTGGCGGCGAGGCTGTTATCGGCCCTAGGAACCAGACCGGTCAAATACAGCACCAAGGCATCGCTTGCCGCGGCGGTACTGATGTCGACTTCCATAGTGCTGGTACCCGAGACCGCATTCGGAGTACCTACGAGCGGCGACACGTTCAACCCTAGCTGAGCGCCCGTCGGGGCGGCATCGGCCTGAGCCTCCAACAGGAGATCGGGGCTATCGGCCACGCGCAGATAGCGTGCGACCGATGTGGGTCGATAGGTCGACATGCTCAGATCGTTGGGATCAAACGCAATGCCCGTCACAACACCGACCGGCCGATCGGAGGCGGCCCCGATCCGTACTGCACCGGCGTATTCAGCCAGATCATCGCCCGGGTTGGAATCGCCGCCCAGTTTGACCAAATCACCCACGGCGATCGGATCGGTATTGGAGGCGCCGATATAATAGGTATTTGCTTGGCCCATATACGGGCGCCCGTCGCGGTAGCGAACGGGCTTAAACCCTAAGGCCTTATCGGTATTTGCCATGAGATTTACTCCTGATTACTGGTCATTTTTTTTGCGCGGCGCTCCACTTTGACCGAGCCGTATTCGCGCAAGAGACCAGGG
>JAAHTH010000599.1_pt1 | contig 28273 bp, 23 predicted proteins | sample 6116091 | NCBI WGS metagenome assembly JAAHTH01 (sample SAMN13939990, study PRJNA603662) | sponge metagenome | isolation source: marine sponge | host: Mycale hentscheli | place: New Zealand | collected 2006
GTAGTTTAGTTACCACCGTCGAACGAAGGACGTTGTGGCCGCTGGCCTCCACCCTGGTTACCACCGGGTCCGCCAGGTCCACCGCGACCGCCACGACTACCACCCATTCGTGCGGCTGCCGCTTCAATTTCCGATTTATCAATCGAGCCATCACTGTTCGCGTCCAGGCGGTCAAACATCGGCAACATTCGCTCGTCAACTTCGTCCTTGCTTAGTTTACCGTCTTGGTTTTTATCCTGGCTCATGATGCGATCCATCATGCCACCGGCTCCTCCGGAACGACCACCTCGCTCACCGCCAGGTCCGCCATCGGGAGCACCACCGCGACTGCGTCCACCTTCAGAACGAGTAGGTCGCATCTCTTCTGCATCTAATTCACCGTCTCCGTTTTTATCAAGTTTTCGCAAAGCTGCAGCAGCATTATTGATTTCACTTTTAGAGATTACTCCATCCTTATCAGCATCGAGAGCGGCAAGAACCGGCATCATCTGCATCATTCGACCCATGTCACCTCCGCCACGTTGCCCGCGCTCACCACCACGTTGGCCGCCAGGTCCACCTCGCTCACCGCCAGGTCCGCCGCGCTCACCGCCGCGTTGACCGCCGGGAGGCTGAGCCATCACAGTTGCCGCCAAGCACATTGTCATCGCGACTGCAAATACCATCATTTTTGTATTCTTCATTGTTCTTCTTTCATTTCTTTCTGTATGCCCAAAACGCTCTGCTCATACTAAAACACGTCACAGAACAAAATTGAGGACAAGCATTTAAATAGTTTTTTTGCTGTATTTACGACTCTCACCCTTCGTCTGCTGGTGTTAAACCAACAACGATATCGAAGGTTGCGGTTAATTCCCCAATTTTTGAGTCTTGGAGAGGCTGGTAATTTACCAATAGCTTATTTCGAAGCTCCGCACTTTTCACTCGTTTGAACAAGCCGTCCTTTTGATTTTGGGGATGACCTTTGATAAGGCATTGAGTCGTCAGCACCCGTTTGTTTTTAACGTAGACAGCTACGTGGATGTGAGGTGTGCGGCCTGGATACGACACAGGCTTGACCGTCCGAAAATAATACTGACCTTTTAGGTTAGTGATGAAACGCCCAAAGCCCTGAAAATTCTTATCCTGCAAATTCCGATCGCCACCTTTGGGGTGAAGATAAACTCCTTTCCCGTCCACCTGCCAAATTTCTACGCGAGCATTGGGAATTGGATTTCCTTTCCGATCCATTACCGTACCCGATAAATGCGTAACCTGACCTACCGCTGGTGTAATTGAGTCGTTGAGAATTAGTAGATCGTTGTCGGTATCAAGCGGCAACGGATTTGGATAAAAAGGTCCTTCGGTCATTTGTGGCGTTAGCAACAGATCGGCGAACAATCCTGGTTTGGTAAACAACAGGGTTCCGGCGAGCGAACCAGCTCCGACCAACGAACGCTGAATGAACTGACGTCGCGGTGGCAAAATAATTGATGATTTCATTTTACTATTTCTGTTTAGTTGCGTTGTGCTGGTTCAAGGTTACTTGATTCACCCGAGGGTTGCCAGTTTTTCAACCTAATAGACCTAGTAATTTGCAGTGCCACACTGTGATTCGACAAAAACTCAATATTGACCGACAATGATCTGTTGCGAAGTTTGGTCTCCTATAATAATCCTGAAGAACACCAGCGTCTTAAACTTCCAAGCCAGCGTTTTCATTAATTTCGAACTCCTTGTTTTTTCGGACTTGTGTTTGTTTTCTTTTTTTAAAAATCGTAGAAGGCAGAAATTACTCAATCGGCCTTTTCCCGGTTCCTGGGAAGAAATCATTACAAAAAATGTGTGGCAATATTCTTCCTTGCCTCCAGCTCAGCAACAAAGAGTACTCCAATCTTCAACTGTCATTGTTGCCGAAAAATCCTGGGAGGCGGTAAAAGGATTCGAAGTAAATGACGAAGTGAAGCTGACGATTGCCGCAACCGCTGCGCTCTTGACTCTGGGTTTGAGCGAACCATTTTATTTTGATCGGGTCTCGACCATTTTGGTGCACCCAGATCTCATTGAAAATCGAGCCGTTCAACAAGGGCGACTCGTAAGTCACGAAACCGCCTATTATTCAGGGTTGGCCTGGCAAGGCGGGCCGCTTGTCTTTTCCTGGCGAGATGCCCTCAGGGGGGCAAGCCTTCCTGGAGACGGACGGAATGTAATCATTCACGAGTTTATTCACCATATCGACGGACTCGATGGCGAAATGGGGGGCATGCCGATCATCTCCTCTGAATCTCTTCGGCATCGCTGGGACTCTATATTTCATCAACGATTTAATGAACTGAATGAAGATCTTGATTGCGGACGGGAGCCACGAATTGACGCCTATGCCGCAACGAGCTTGGCGGAATTCTTTGCAGTTAGTGGTGAAAACTTTTTTGATTCACCGAGTCGCCTCAAAAAAAACTTACCCGACGTCTACGATCTGCTTTGTGAATACTTCGACATCGATCCTGTGCTATTCGAACGCTAACTTATATTTCGATTCCTTCTCAGTTAAGAAACTTCCAGAACCTTATCTCCAAGGACCTGCATTCGAGGCTGAACACCAAGTCCGGGCGCGTCGGACGCGGCGAGTCGACCGTTATCGCGTTGTGGCGCTCCCTCGGCAATACTGACCGTTCCATAGCTATTGAAATCCGTGGACGAGAACAATAAATCAGTAGGCGTACTGTGGGCAATCGAGGCAATCGCCGCGGTAATGATATCTCCTCCCCAACTGTCTTCAAGCGTCATTGCGACGCCCAGTGAAATACACAAATCTCGAGCAAGTTTTGCTTTTGTTAGTCCGCCGAACTTACTAATTTTAATATTCACCACATCCATTGCCTGATCGTGACTGGCTCGCAGCAATTCCGGCATTCCATGAATCGACTCGTCCATCACGAACGGATGGTCTGTCCGCTTTCGAATAGATAAACACTCTTCGTAAGACAAACAAGGTTGTTCAATATAGACATCTAAATCTCGAACAGCCCGAACCACTCGCGCCGCCTCATGCATCAACCAACCTGTATTGGCATCGGCGACCAATTTTTCTCCCGATTGCATTTCTGCGGCCACCTGTTTGATACGCTCAATATCGACATCCGGATCACCACCTACTTTTAATTGAAAGCGGCGATAACCTTCAGCTCGATAGCCAGCGACGTTAGCGGCCATCGCTTCGGGCGCCTGTTGGGAAATAGCTCGATAGAGCACAAAATCTTCACTGTATTTACCACCCATTAAGTCACAAACGCTTCTGCCGGTCGATTTTCCAAGAAGATCCCAGCAGGCCATGTCGATGCCTGATTTGACATACGCATGTTCTTTTAAGGCCGCGTCCATCATTCGATTGAGCGGCCCTAGGTCAGTCGCGTTCATTCCGATTAGGTGCGGCGCCAGTTCTTGAATTCCCGCTCTTACTCCCGGCCCATAGGCTGGTAAATAAAACGGTCCAAGCGGACAGACTTCTCCGTAGCCAATGAGTCCAGTATCCGTCTCAACTTCAACAACCGTGCTGTCGAAAACATCGACCGACTTGCCGCCGGACCACTTATAACTGCCCTCTTTTAAGGGAAGATCGACTTGATATGCAGAAATGCGGGCGATTTTCATTGGTTTTCCGGTGTATTTGCGTTTATGAATCGGCGAGTAATCATAACGCATATTTGGTTTATAAGTAATCATGCACACCATTGTGATTTGTAATTCTCGGAATCAGCATTGATAAGACACTGTCACAATGTTTCTATGACGAGAAACCTGTTAATCTTGAAGAAAGCGACTCCCACGGAATCGCAAAACTGCCAAACCTGTTTTGAGAAAACTCAGTTACTGGAATTCTTATGAAGACTGCATCGACTATCAAATCTAGTTGCTTTTTAACGTTGACGCTTGTGCTTCTCGTCTCGACATCGTTCGCACAGAAACAGAAGTTGAGTGAGAAGTCGGTCGACAAAGCCGACCTGCTAAAAATGCGAATTAAGCAGGCGGGAGATAATCAAAGTGAATTGAAAAAAGCAATTAAGACCGTTCCATCAGAACACCGGCAAGCACTTGAGTTTTTGCTACTCAACATGCCGGATTATGATTTAAAAAATCTCAGTGCGGAATTTCTGCTAAATAATATCCGGCTTGCCTATCAAGCACGGGAAACTGCACCGTGGAACATTTCCGATCAACTGTTTTTCAATAATGTCCTGCCTTATGCCAATATCGATGAACCACGGGATCCGTGGCGGGAGGAGTTCTTCGAGCTTTGCCAACCCATTGTCGCCAATTGCAAAACCCCCGGTGAAGCGGCTCAAAAAATTAACGCCACCCTGTTTGGTCAGTTGTCAGTCAAATATTCAACCGCCAGAAAACGGGCCAATCAAAGCCCCAAAGAGAGTATTGAACAAGGACTGGCGTCTTGCACCGGACTCTCAATTATACTGGCCGACGCCTGCCGAAGCGTCGGTGTACCGGCTCGCTTAGCGGGAATTCCCAGTTGGAAAAATAAAAAAGGCAATCACACTTGGGTCGAAGTCTGGGACGATGGCTGGCAGTTTACTGGCGCGGCTGAACCTAATCCGCAAGGCCTTAACCGAACTTGGTTTCAGGGAGATGCTGCACTCGCCGATCCAAATTCAAAATTACACTCTATCTACGCGGCAAGTTTTCAAAGAACTGAAACAGCTTTTCCAATGGTCTGGTCACCTGAAAAACGTGTTTTTGCCGAGAACGTAACTTACCGCTACATTCCGAAAACAACCACGTCGACCAGCAAAACCGTCGATGTTATGGTGAGAATCTGGAACCGTGATAAGTCCCAACGAGAAATTACAAAAGTTGAAGTGCTCAATCACAAAAGCAATTCTGTACTCGAATCCGGAACAACGAAAGCGGGTACCGCGGATATGAATGACATGCTTTCATTTCCCTTAGCACCCGGCAAAGCCTACCGGCTTCGAATCTCTCAAGGAAAAACAACGTTTACTCACGAGCTAAAAACCAAGCTGAATGGCAATCAACTCATCGAACTAAGAATGCCCAAGTAAGCTGATTCGACCGAAAAATCTGAATTTGATACCAACTAATTTCTCGCTGAATTTTGTTGTCAGTCTCTAACACCGATTCTCTTTTAAATCTCTCTTTTTATTTGGCTTAACCCTTGGGACGTCCCATGTTGCAATACGGTCGTTACTTAATTTGGCTGTGCTGTTTGGTCTTCCTGCCCGCCTGCGATTCGAATCCATCTGTTTCAAAACCGGCCTCCAAGCCGGAAACGAAGGTTGTCGCACCGACAGTTGAAGCAGTCGCTCAGCCATCCATTGATCCACTGGAGACTCTCTCTCCTCCTGCAACCAATCCAGCTAATCCACCAACACCGTTACACGAAAACGCGCTCTCTAAAGAAACCAGTCCCTATTTGTTAATGCACGCTCACAATCCTGTGAACTGGTATGCCTGGAATGATGAGACTCTCGCGCTGGCTAAAAAATCTGGCAAGCCAATTTTTTTATCTATCGGCTATTCAAGTTGTCACTGGTGCCATGTGATGGAACGAGAATCTTTTCTCGATCAGGAAATCGCTGATTTTCTAAACGAGAATTTTATCTGCATCAAAGTAGATCGAGAGGAACGACCAGACGTCGATGAAATTTACATGAATGCCCTGCAGGTCATTCGGTCTGGCGGCGGTGGGTGGCCGTTGTCAATGTTCATGACCCCGGAAGCAAAACCATTTTTCGGAGGCACTTACTGGCCAGCCCGAGATGGAGATCGAGGTGCTTCGATGGGTTTTCTAACAATTATTCAAAAAGTCATGGACGCTTATCGAGATAATCGAGAAGCGATTCTCCAGGATGCCGAAATGGTCTCCGAAAGAACGCGCGAATTGTTGGCTGGACTGGAGCCTGCCGCAGGCTTGCCCATCCAAGCAGCGTGGCCGGCGAACACAATTGAAAATTTGAACGCGAGTTTTGACGGTCGATTTGGAGGATTTGGATACAACGCCCTTAACCCGAATCGTCCGAAATTCCCTGAGCCTTCTAATCTATTCTTCTTATTAGACTTCTTACAGCAAAACCCCGATGCCACTGAGGAATCCCGCGAGCAGGCATCCAAGTTGTTAGTCAAAACTTGCGAAGGGATGCTCAAAGGAGGCATTTATGACCACCTCGGGGGGGGCTTTCATCGCTACAGTGTCGACCGGTTTTGGCACATTCCCCACTTCGAAAAAATGTTATACGACAATGGTCAACTCGCCACAGTCTACGCAGAAGCCTTTCAACTTACCGGTCAGGAAGAATTTAAGAATGTTGCCAATGGAATCCTGAAATTTGTTAGTCGGGAACTGGCCGCCCCTGGCGGTGGATTTTATGCTTCCCTCGATGCAGAGTCCGAAGGTATCGAAGGGAAGTTTTACCGCTGGGAGCTTGAAGAAATTGAAGCCGCACTGACGGAGCAGGAGTATGAGCTATTTTCAAAACTGTATCGACTCGATGAGCCTCCAAATTTTGAAGAAGAGTTTTATGCGCCACAATTGAAATTGTTGATGAGTGACCATGCCGCCGCGAGAGAATTAACTCTTGCTGAATTAGAATCTCAGTTAACACCGATTCGGAAAAAATTATTTGATGTGCGTGCAAAACGTGAACGACCTTTGCTGGACACAAAAATATTAGCAGCGTGGAATGGGTTAATGATTCGGGGATATGCTGACGCCGGACGAATTTTTAAGAATTTGGATCACATCGAAAAAGCAGAAGCCGCTGCCAATTTTATTTTAGAAAAAATGGTCTCTGATGACGGGCGGCTGTATCGCACTTACACCGATGGACAGGCTCGACTTAACGCCTACCTGATTGACTATGCCTGTGTCATCGACGGGTTAATTTCACTTCATCGCGCCAATGGCGATCAGAAATGGCTCGAAGCGGCTGACCGACTACAAAAAACTCAGGACGATTTGTTTTGGGATAAAAAAGGGGGATACTTTTATACTTCAAAGGACCACGAGCAACTGATTGCTCGGAGCAAGCGTGCCAGCGATGGGGCGATGCCCGGCGGTAACAGTGTCTCCGCTGCTAACCTGCACTATCTTGGAACAACACTCAAGCAGAGTGCTTATCTCAAACAATCAAAGCAAACCGTTTTAGCGGCCTCCGCAATCTTGACCCGGGCCCCTCATGCGGTTCCGCGAATGGTAATAACCGCTGCCAAGTTTGCTGAGTGATGCCGTTCTTGATTTCGAGTAAGAGACACCTTACACAATGACTCAACACATCGCCGAAGCATTCCATTTTTGCCCTCAATGTTGCGCGGAAAATCAAGAGACTGGATCCTCTCCTTTCCGTTGCAAAGAATGTGGTTTCGTATTTTATTTTAGTCCTGTCGCCGCCGTTGGCGGGCTCGTTGTTAACTCAAATAACGAACTGCTTTTTCTTGTGCGCGGGTGTGATCCAGGAAAAGGAAAATTTGGCTTACCAGGCGGTTTTGTGGATCCTGGCGAACCTCTCGAAAAATCTCTCATTCGGGAAGTGATGGAAGAAACGTCACTTCGAGTAACCCACGCCAAGTACCTTTGTTCGTTTCCCAACCAATACACTTACCGGGGAATAACAATTGACGTACTGGACGTTTTTTTTGAATGCAAAGTTGAGTCATTTGAGCCATTAACGGCGCAACCGGGCGAAGTTGAGTCATTTCACATTAGTCGACCTTCGCTGGAAATTCTTGATCGATTTGCGTTTGCATCTAATCGCCGCGCAGTTGAATTTTTTCTCGCTCACGAGTGAACACCATTAACACGTGTTGCGGGTTGTTATTTACACCCTCATTTTTATTCTCGGAACTGACAGTAGGAAATGCGCGGCAACTCTCGAGATCAATAGCTTGAGCGAGTTGACATTCCACGTGTCCCAAGGTTAGATGTTGTTTGGATTTAATTTCAGCTAAATTTTTAACTATTATCTTCAGACATACGTTCGGCAGCCTCAATAAAATGCGTGGCTGTCCGCATGAAAATTCTCAGAGGAGTTGTGCTATGGGCGTTATCGTTCGCTCCATTACAGTGTTGATAGCCCTAGTCATTGGAGCACAGAGTTGTCACGTCTTGGCCGCTCAAGAATCAGCCGCAATGACAGGCAATCCAGTTAGCCTAATTGATGGCCCCGGTGAAGAATCGGTCGCTACTGAAGCACCGATCGAGTTTGTTTCTGCTGACATTGCCTGGATGCTAGTTTGTTCAGCTTTAGTTTTAATGATGACCGCACCGGGCTTAGCACTATTTTATGGTGGACTTGTTCGTAAGAAAAATATCCTGAGCGTAATGATGCAGTGTATTTTCTTAATGGGATTAATGTCGATCTTATGGGCGGTGGTCGGGTACAGCTTGGCATTCGGCGGGACAAATCCTTATATCGGGAACTTCGACCATGCTTTTTTAGCCGGTGTCACCCCTTCGTTTGTTGACGGAGAGATCGTTACGCCTGCCACGGGTACATTGCCGACATCGATTTTCATGTGTTTCCAAGGAATGTTCTTTATCATTACCCCGGCACTAATCTGTGGCGCATTTGCCGAGCGCCTAAAATTTTCAACCATGTGCATTTTTATGTCATTGTGGGGTTTGTTAATTTACTGCCCAATCTGCCACTGGGTGTGGAGTGACGCTGGATGGTTGTGTGAGTGGAATTCAGAAGCAAAATTTCCAGCTCTCGATTTTGCAGGAGGAACGGTTGTTCATATTAGTTCCGGCGTTTCTGCGCTCGTCTGTGCCATTTTTGTCGGCTCGCGAATTGGATTTAGAAAAGACCAGATGCCGCCTCATAATTTGACTTACACATGCATTGGTACAGCACTTCTCTGGGTTGGTTGGTTTGGGTTCAATGCCGGCAGTTCGCTTTCGGCCGGCACGGGTGCGGTAAACGCGTTTGTCTCAACCCATTTCGCCGCAGCGGCCGGAGTGATTGCGTGGGCAGGTGCCGAGTGGCTTTTACGAGGCAAAGCAACCGTTCTTGGAGCCTGCTCGGGTGCCGTAGCTGGATTGGTTTGCATCACACCAGCCTGCGGATCTGTTACCGCGATGGGAGGTATTATCCTCGGCTTCGTCGCTGGAATTGTTTGTTTCTTTGCCTGCACTTCGCTCAAGAAAAGATTTCAATATGATGACGCGCTCGACGCTTTCGGGGTTCACGGTGTAGGAGGGGGCATCGGAGCAATTTTGACCGGCGTGTTTGCCAGCCGTTCAATTACCGGTGAACTAGAGGGTGGGCGCATGGGATTGATTGAAAGTGGCTTTACCAACTACACCCAGTTGATCAATCAGCTTGTCAGTATTTTGGCTGCTACCGGTCTCGCTGTCGTTGGTTCAATCATCCTTTTAACCCTTCTAAATATAACGATCGGACTGCGAGTGACTCCCGAAGAAGAGCAACGCGGCCTCGATGTCTCGCAGCATGGCGAAGAAGGCTATATTTTTCTCTAAAACCTAACCTCGGCTCACCAGGTAGTCAGCTAGAGATTGAGATGTGATTTGGTCAGGCAAGATTTGAAATCGCGTTTACCCGGGCGAGCTCGTCAATCGAAAAGACTGAAATAACAAATTCGCAAGATTCGATCTGGATTGGTTCAGCCTGCAATCCACATTAGAATAGAGGGTTGCTTCATCCCAAAGACGATTCAGTACCATCGATAAATTTATGCCTGCAACCGATAAAACATTACTACAGTTGCGAACCGCCATCGACGAAGTTGATCAGCGACTCGTTCAGGCAATCAACGATCGCTCAAAACTGGCAGTTGAACGGGCGCGAATCTATCGATCTGAAACGGGCTCCCGCGGAACTGATCAGCAGTCTGAATTGGAAGCGGTCCGCAATGTGGTATCCAAAAACCAGGGTCCGATTCCCAATTCGGCACTGAAAGGTGCCTATCGAGAAATTCTCAATGGCGCCTTCGTTCTGGGGCGTCCAACGAGAGTTGGTTACCTTGGGCCTCAGGGGACCTTCAGCCACCTTGCGGCCTCTAAGTTTTTTGGGCCAACAGTAGATTATGAAAACCTTCGGGCGCTCGAAGGAGTGTTTGAAGAAGTGGCTCGAGGGCATGTCGATTATGGACTTGTTCCAATCGAAAACAGCACCGGTGGTGCAATTATTGAAACCCTTGATTCATTTTCTGACTACCATGATCGGTTGACAATTTACGGCGAAATTCGATTGGCGATTCAATTCTCTCTATTAGGAAAATGTGATCCTGACAACGTCCAAGTTATTTACTCGAAAGGGGAAGCCTTAGCACAGTGCCGGCAGTGGCTCACCCAAAAGTATCCGGACGCCCAGCAAATCCCCGCACAGAGTACCGCCAGCGCCGCAGAAATCGCATACCTCGCCAACCCTTCTGACGGAGTTGTGGCCGTTGGATCGAGCAAAGCCGGAGAACTCTATGGATTGAATTCGCTTTTTGATGGCATCGAAGATTGCAACAACAACATCACTCGATTCCTGATTTTATCAAAACGCGAAACTGAAATTACCGGACAGGACAAAGCATCGTTGATGTTTACTTGCTCCGACCGACCGGGTTCTCTGGTAGATATTCTTTCGGTTTTCAAACGATACAGTATTAACCTGAGTCATATCGAAAAAAGACCCGGTCGCGAAGTTGGGAGCGACTACACTTTTTTTGTTGATATTCTTGGGCATGCCAATGACGGGAAAATTGCGGAAATTCTCGGCGAAGTCCGAGCGCACTGCAAAAGCCTCCACGTCCTCGGGAGCTTTCCAGTTTATGACGAAAATTACCGTTATCAAAAGGAAATGATCTCGAACCGCTATGCTTCACTGACAGAATTAGAACCTGCTATCGAGACAATGGATCAACAAGTTGTCGATCTGATTAATGAACGGGCTAACTTGGTTGTTAAGGTTGGCGAATTCAAAAGAAAATCTGACGTTCCAATTTATGCACCGCATCGCGAACATGCCGTTCTCAATAAAATAAAATCTCTAAATACCGGCCCGTTAACTGATACAACATTTGAATCGATCTACCGTGAATTAATGAGTGGTAGTTTTGCAATCGAAAAACCGCTTAGCATTGGTTTCTTGGGTCCCGAAGGAGAATTTTCACACCTTGCTGCTGTACGCCATTTTGGCTCAAGCGTAAATTTTATTCCCGCACGTGAAATTCGAACCGTTTTTCAACAAGTGGTAAACGGAGAGATCGACTACGGCCTGGTACCTGTTGAGAACAGTTCCGTTGGCGGTATTAATGAAACACTCGACTCATTCATCGACCTTCACGATCAACTCAATATTTATGGTGAAGTTAAATTTCAGATCCGATTCTGTCTTCTGGCCAACTGCAAACCGGAACAGGTAAAAAAAATCTATTCCAAGCCGGGCGTCTTTGAGCAATGTCGTAATTGGCTGAGCACTCAATATCCACAGGCGATGCGTGTGCCAACCGAGAGTACCGCGCTGGCAACCATGAAAGCAAAATCCGAAATCGACAGCGATCCTGATTGTGGAGTCGCGGCGATTGGATCTTCGCTGGCCGGTGAAATTTACGGCCTTCGCCCACTGTTCGAGGCAATTGAAGACCGGCAAAGCAATATGACCCGGTTTTTGATTTTATCGAAAAGCAAGACCTTGATCTCCGGGAAAGACAAAACTTCTATGATGTTCACTACAACCGATCGATCAGGTGCTTTGATGGACGTGCTGGAAGTTTTCAAACGCAACTCAATCAACCTCACCCACCTGGAAAAACGACCCAGTCGAGAAGAAAACTGGGATTACACATTTTTCATTGATATCGAAGGGCACCGCGAGAATTCAGCCATCGCTCAAATCATCGGCGAGGCTCGTGCCCACTGTAAAAATCTAACCGTTTTAGGCAGTTTCCCGGCAAGCCAAAGAGTCCTCTAGGCTGACACTGCAAAGCGAAGAATTGCGAGTAACGCTTTGATCCCGTCCCACCAGCCGATCTTCTTGCCTTCCTGATAAGTTCGACTGGAATAGCTGATCGGCACTTCTACCACTCGTACTTTTTGTTTTGCTATTCGCGCTGTAATTTCTGGTTCGACCGCAAAACTTCGACTCACTAATGTCGGTGCAAGGTTTTGGGCTACTTCTCGAGTGAATGCTTTGTAACCAGTTTCGATATCGGTCAGGTTTAAACCTGTTAACAAATTTGAGAAACGAGTGATAACCTGGTTGGCGATGTAGTTGGATCGGTAGCCAGATGAATGTTTACGAGATTTACTTGAAGCCTTGTGAATAAACCGACTTCCGTATACCACATCTGAATTACCATCAAGGATCGGTTGAATTAGTTGCAAAATTTCTTCGGGGTGATATTCCAAATCAGCATCCTGTAGAACAACAAGTTCTCCACTTATAGATAACAGGCCTGTTTTCAGCGCGGCACCCTTACCAATATTCTTTTCATGCTCCTTGACGAGTAGCCGATTCGAAAAACCATCGGCACAGGTCGAGTGCTGGGCTACAAGACGTTGGGCTATGGCAAGTGAGTCGTCAGTACTGCCATCGTCAACCAGGACGATCTCTTTCGAAAAAGGATTATCGATAACGCGATTTACTAAGTTCTCAAGTGTTTGAGATTCATTGAAAAATGGAATGACAATGGACACGACAATCTGAGGATCTACCGCTTCGCATTGGTGATCTGGTGGTTCTGGATTTGAATCAATTTCAGTTTTAATGGTCAACTGGGCCTCAGTCCACAAATTATATTTATCACTGGGATCACAAGGGGAGTGATTTTATTTAACCAATTTAGTTTAGCTTTATTCGCATTGCTGAATCACCTGTTTTTAAAAAATAGGCCGACGCTTGAGAGTCGATTAGCGATATTGATGCGATTTTGGTTTTGGTTCGTCGATTATTTCACACCCGGAGAGTTTCCAAAGGCGTCGTCTAGTCAAACCTGATTGTCACCATAAAATTGATTTCTATGAAAGTAGTATCTCTTCAATCCGGAAGTAACGGAAATTGTTTTTACGTCGAATCAGGGGACATCAAGCTCCTGTTTGACGCAGGTATCAGCGGGAAACAAGCCGAAATAAGGCTCGCTCACCATAATCGAGACATTCGCGACGTGGATGCACTGTTTATTTCCCACGACCATAGTGACCATACTCGCGCGGTTGGCGTTTTTCAGCGAAAATTTGGAATGCCCGTTTACATTACCCGCCGGACGCTCGATGCGGTTCAACGTCATCAAAAAATTGGAAAACTTGATCGAATTCGTCTGTTCTCTGCCGGGAATTCTCAGTCATTCGGCCCTGTTACGGTTCACTCGATTCCTACGCCACACGACAGTGTCGATGGCGTCGCGTTTGTTGTCGAAGATCAGAAACATCGTGTTGGCATCTTGACTGATTTAGGCCATGCGTTTGATGGATTGCGAGATGTTCTTAAATCGCTGGACGCCGTCATCATCGAGAGTAATTACGATGCCGAGATGCTTGAAAACGGACCGTATCCCGAGCATTTAAAATTGAGAATTAGCGGAGACGGGGGACATCTCTCCAACAAAGACTCAGCGATGTTGTTAAAGCAAACAAAAACCGATCGTCTTCAATGGGCCTGTCTCTGCCATCTTTCCGAGGAAAATAATGAGCCTGCTCGTGCTCGAGAGATTCACCGAGAAATTTTGGGAGATGATTTTCCAGTACACGTGGCAAGTCGTTACGACGTTAGCGAGCTATTGGAATTGCAATAAACAACTGACGAAAGACTAAAAACCGTTAAATAATTTTCTGACTAATTTCACCTGTCGTTTTATTTTTCAAGATGACTTTTGTGGAACCATCGGGCATTCGTTCTTGCTTTACTAGATGGTGTTCATCATCAAAATCTCGACTCACTGAAATATGATCGGACTTTTCCTTGCCTCGCCAAACCGGTAACTCGATTGACTCCCATCGTTTTGACGTAACCGATTGATAGGCGGCATCCATAATTGCATTGACGACATAGCCATCGTAAAAAGTTTCCGCTGGTTCCCTGCCCTGCTCCAGCGCATCGAGTACGTCGGTAAACATATCGACATAGCCTAACGCACTCGGTTCATCTCCAACTGGAAACAGCCACCCCTTAGAAGATTCGGCTTTCTCTGCTACGTAATCTGCCTCTCCCCCAGCCGAAAACATTTCCATTCCTGTTCGTAACCAATGATTTAACCAAATCGTACCTTCCGTACCTGCTACTTCATCTCGAAGATCCATTCCTCCACGGAACGCCCAGCTGACTTCAAATTGACCAATCGCTCCGTTTTCATAGCGAACCATGCCGATGGCATGATCTTCTGTTTCGATCGGGTGAACTTGTGTGTCGGCCCAGCAAACGACTTCCACGGGACGAATGTCTTTTCCAATAAAATTACGGGCGATTTCAATGCAGTGACACCCCATATCAATAATCGCTCCCCCACCCGACATTTCCTGATTCCAAAACCAATCGCTATGCGGGCCGGGATGGGTCTCTCGCGATCGAACCCACAGCACATCTCCGATCGCTCCGCCACGGACAGATTTCAACGCTTTGAGTGTTTTGGGGGTATAAACCAAGTCCTCCAGATATCCGGCGAAAACGCCTGCTGCTTCAACCGCTTCCATCATCTCCTGCGCTTCGGCTGCGGTACGCCCGAGTGGTTTAGTGCACAGCACTGGCTTCCCAGCTGCCGCCGCAGCCATAACAGCTGATTTGTGAAGATGATTAGGTAAAGCGACAATCACGACATCGATATCATCGCGTTCAATGGCTGCCAACATATCGTTCGTTGCCACTGGTATTTCCCACTGCTTGGCAAATTGGTCGGCTGACTTTTGAGTCCTTGAGTAAACTACCGATACACGATCCCGCCCCCGTTTTCCATGCAGGGACATCGTGTAAAACATGCCGATTAGCCCCGCACCTAACAAACAAACTCGCATTTTCTTCTCCGCTGGAGGGATAGGTTACCGACTGAGTGGCTCAGTGTTTAATCAGATTACTGCTTCCGAGTGAGACCACAGTGGATCCCAAGAACGAATCCTAAGCTTGAATTCTAAGTTTGAATCCTAAAGCCGTTAATCTGAAAGGTGAGATTCAAGATGTTTGGTAACGTCTTGATCCTTCCAGATTTCCAATGGCTGGTAACTTGGATGTTTACTTTCAAAATAAGGATCATTGTGTTTTGTGTTGTAACAACAAATCAAAGACCAGCGCGAGTGTTGACTTTTATTTTGGTCTGACCGGTGGAGCGTATTGCCATGAAAAAAAATTGCATCGCCGGGCGATAGTTCACAATAAACAAGTTCTAAACGTTGAAGCACCGCTGCCACGCGTTCAAGATTCGCTCCTGTTTGCTCCCCTGTTTTCCCATGCTCAATTCGGCCCAATTTGTGAGATCCACGAATTACCTGTAAACAACCGTTTTCCTGTGTCGCGCGATCGACCGCAATCAGACAACTCGCCATATCAGGATAAAGGCAGCCATTGTCGTACCAATAACCATAATCCTGATGCCATTCCCACGCACCTCCAATTAATGGTTCCTTCAACATCATTTTATGGTGGTAGTGATAGACTTCGTCGTCTAGTAACGACTGCATTGCCATTACAATTCGCTCACTTCGAACAATCGCCGCGTAGGGGGAATGATCCAGTTCGTTGTGGACAACCAAACGACTTTCGCCACCCGCTGCATCTTTTTTGGCATAGGCCCCTTCCAAACTTACTTGATCTGATTTAGCGACCGTCATCAACAGCGTAGTCTCTCGTTGATTTAACAGCCCGGGCACGATTAAGTAACCGTTTTCGGTAAATTCACGATGTTGCTGCGGACTTACTACGAATCCCATTAACTCATTCCCTCGATGCTTCCTGTGAATAGCAAGCGGCTTTTTTAATCGGTTCAAAATGACGTTTAGTCTATTCCAAAATAATCATGGATATACTGTTTTCGATCACCCTGATGTTTAACGTATTGCAACATCGTAAGCAACTTTGACTGATCTCTTTTCAATTTATTGGCGAGACTCAATTTGTCTTTCAAATGTTCCGGCAGTTCATGAATTACTTTCACCTCCAGAGGCTGAAGCGTCCCTTCGATAACGCCCCACCGGTCCATCATCGCGAGCGCCGTTTCAAGCCGGCGATCGTGTTTTTGTTTATAGTGAATTCGTTCTCTTAGCCAGTCAATTCCGAAAGCATTTATTTTTTCCATTTCGTTTTTTAAAAAATCGTGAACGCGTTGGTAAAACTCTGCATCTGGATTACTCCAGTTCATAAACTCCATCTGAGTTGCAAGGTCTCGTTCGTCATATAAGAGAACGCACCGCGAAGGTTTTCCATCTCGTCCGGCTCTCCCAATTTCTTGGTAATACGACTCCAATGAACCGGGCAAATCTGCGTGCAAGACGTATCTAATATCTTCTTTGTCGACTCCCATTCCAAACGCATTGGTTGCTAATACGAGATGCCCCGGTTCGCTCATAAAAGATTCCTGAAGTGATTTCCTCCGCGATCTCGGTAAATCTCCGTGATAAATTAAGTGTGGAATTTTATCTGCCCACAGGCGGTCGCTAAATTCCATTAGCTTTCGGATCAATGTGAAATAGACAATTCCACATCCGTCGGTATTTTTCCGGGCCTTTACAATCGTCTCGTATTTCGCGTCGTCATCCCAAACCTGTTCAACCTTCAATTCTAGATTGGGCCGGTCAATACCTTCGTGGAATAGCTCCACCGATTTGGATTCTAAATTCAACTGTTTGACAATGTCCGTTTGAACCTCGGGAGTCGCGGTTGCCGTCAAGGCGATGGTTGTCGGGTTTCCCAGCCGCTGACGAATCTCTCCCACGCGCGTGTAATCTGGTCGAAAATCATGCCCCCACTCACTGATGCAATGCGCTTCATCGACAGCCAGCAGCACGACGTCCCGCTTCCCAACAACCTCCCAAAATTCTGACTTTCTGAATCGTTCCGGTGTCACATAAACTAAATCGTAATGGCCCAATGCAATTTGTTGATATCGTAAAACACGCTCCGAACGCTGTAGGGAGGAGTTAATAAACGTAGCGTCAACTCCCTTCTCGAGCAGAGCGTCTACTTGATCCTTCATCAACGCAATCAATGGAGAAATAACAAGTGTCAATGGAGCGGTGACTGACCGAAGGGGAGGCTCGGCCTGTTGTTCACCCGGACGCGCTCGATCGGCCAATACAACCGCTGGCAGTTGATAACACAGACTCTTCCCCATTCCCGTTGGCATAATAATAAGACTGTGACCACCAGATAATACTCGCTCAATGATCTTTTGTTGGCTCCCTCGATACTCGCGGTGTCCAAAAAGTTCTAGCAAGATGTCAGATGGCAAAGACATTACGGGTTGGGCAATCTAAAAAGTAATAAGATTAGGATGAAACTAAATCGCTTTTTTGGTGTTTAGTATCGTAATGTCCTCTGTGTCTCGTACAATCGAGGCAAAGTCGGCCTGGTGTTGAAGTCAAATATTTGGTGAGAGGCAGTCCATTGAGCAGTATTTGTTCAAACTACGGGAAAATAAATCGACCAACGAGATTATCGTTAGGGCAAGTGCTACTTGTCGCGTTCGTTTTGATTAGCTGGTGCTTGCCAGTCGAGGCAGATGAACGTGTCCCAATCATCAGAAGATTCAGCGGCAAAGTTGCCGATCTCAAGCTGTTAGTGCTCAGTCCAAGATCCAGCATTATAACTTCCCAGGAACAATGGAAAACCCTTTGGTCACAGTGGCGACCGGATCAAGAACTTTACGCTGTTGACTTAGATAAGGTGCTCGTCCTGGTGGAAACAACTCCGGGTCCCAATCGAATTTCTTCCAATGTTTTAGAACGGAATTCCAAAGGCAATCTGGTTTACGAAATAGCGGCGACTGAAAAAGCCGGAGCCGGGTTCGGATACCTAATCATGGTAATTGACAAATCTGGGATTAAATCCGTCAAGGGAAAACCACTTGGGTTCCCGCCCATCCAACCGGCAGGCCAACCAACCAATCCAAAACAAAAACCAGAAGTTCAAGAGAGCCCAACAAAACAACAAGCGAATGAACCAGAAGTGGTTCTCGTCTACATGACGGGTCGGGTAAAGACTCAATTCAAATCCGTTGGCACCGAAAATCGAAAGAGCGTCATCTCAGCGAACGGGATAATATGGGAACTCGATCTTAGCAACAGTCCACAATTACTGGGCAAACTTCGCAACGCGAACAATGCCTTGGCTAATGTGACTGGCCAGTTATCAATGGAGCGAGAGCGAGGAACTCAAACAGCAAGGCTCAGATATATTGTAAAAGTCGAAAGTCTAAATATTCTCCGAAAACCCACAGAAGTTGCCTCCACTGAATTGCCACCACCGTCAAATACTCGCCCACCTACTCAACTCCCGTTGGAAGATCCGGCATCCGTCGACACGCGTATCTTAAAACCGGTAAAGCGACCGGCCGAGCCTCGTATTCCACAGAGAGCGATGGCCTTCAATGAAATTTCCCTGGTCACGTCGGATGGTCAGTTGCAAACCATTCTTGCTGACGGTGCAATTCACTACGAGTCAAAATCGCGAAATCTGTCGCGAGATTGGACTGGGAAACCGGAAGAAATGGAGATACTAAATCAGTTTGTTAAAAATACCCAATGGGATTTGGTTCCCAAATTAACGCGGGCTGAGGAGGAGAGTGAAAATGAAATTGGTTATACGATTTCGATCAAGAGCCCTGGAGTTGTTCGCCGCTTCTACATTGAGCGATCAAAAGTTTCCAGCCAACCCGAAATTAAATTATTGTTTGAAATTCTCGGTAAGATGGCAAAAAAGTAATTAGATTCGTGCTCGGGAAGAGTCTGCCAACGGCAAATCCTGCTGGAGATCGGCCAGCAAGTCTTTAAGTCGTTCGACCTCTACCCCACTAAGCCTTGCCGATTTAACAAGGTACTCCAGCATGGGCACAGGTCGACCTTTGAACACCGTGTGTAGCATTTGACCGCTGGCTTGGTCGACACACTCGGCCTCACTGTATTTGGCACGATACAAATACCGATTCCCTTTGCGTTGGAACTCGAGAACTTCTTTTTGCACGAGTCGGTGCAAAAGAGTTTTAATCGTCCCAGAGGTCCAGTTGGTATTTTCTTGAATCCTGACAGCGATCTCGCCTGAGGTTACCGGTTCGCTGGCCCAGATTTCATGCATTACCCGCCATTCGGCATCCGTAATGTTTGGACTGATCTTTGGCATTTCACGCTCCTTACAAAGGGTAACGAAAATGAATTGGCCCAAATAAATTGACCTGCAACTGTTAAGCCATCTGCGATTGGAAAAAGTGTTCTGACAGGCAAAAGGTAAAATCAAAACGTAGAATCAAAAACCAGCCTCAAATGCAAACCACCCGCCCGATTTAAAATCAGGCGGGATTTTGCTGGTTAATAGTTACCTTACGAGCACAGGATTTAAAGCTTCGCTGACCCGTGTCTCATCGCTATCGTATACATAAATTGATTTTTCTGAGATCAACTTCTTCCCGGAACCGGAAGTTTGGAGCGTAGAACGAACGATGTGATCGCCTTGTGATTCTCCGACAGCAGTGAACCGGAAAACCTTTTTCTGACCCGGGGCAATCGTTGGATCGGTAAAGGTAATCGAGTTATTTGATTGGTTATAGTTGGGTGTGTCTTTCGCTACGACCAATGAACCCGGTAGCACTACATTTACTTCAACATCATTCGCCGCTCGGCTGCCGTTATTTTCGATTTCGACGAGGAACTCCGCTTTAGATCCAACTTGAACTGGACCCGATTGGTTTTTGATGCCTACGTTGAGGTCTGCACGTGTGATGACCTGGGTGGCCAGTCGAAATTCTTTCTTGACCGTATCATCGCTGATTACGAGGATGTTGCAAATTTGCTGTCCCTCTTGTGAGGCAATTGCTTTCAACTGAATCTGCTCCATTGAATTTGGAGGTAGCTTGTCAAAATTCCAGGTCAACACGCTTTGATCAGCTTCGATTTGAGCTGGACGACTGATGGTGGTAACTTTCAGTCCGCTAGGCACGGAGACCATTACGCTGAGGTTGGTAATGTCAACTTCGCCAGTATTTTCTACGTCGATAGAGTAGATTCCACCTCGTTGCAAAAAGTTGATTTTTGGCCCTGCCGCCGATAGGTGTAATTCGGGCTCGTAAACGCCAATCTCAAACGTAGATTTTTGCTGCTTGGCATTGTTGGATGTTGCGCTGATTTCGAGTTTCCCATTGCCTGGAGCTAGTGCGAGGGACTCGATGTCCACTTTGACTGACGCACCCGGTTTAATCGACGAAATCATCGATGGGTTGATTGCCTGAGTCGGTCGAAGATATTTTGGGTAATTCGTCTCGATCTGAACCCCGGTTGCAATCGCATCACCTACGTTTGTGATTTGCAATTGATGCCTTTGAGATTTGCCTGCGGTAATTTGCTTTGGGCCCACGATCTTGAGCGATAGTTCTGGCTGTTTCACACCGACAATCGTCTGCTGAACATTTTCCAGAACAACCTGCGTACCTATCTTCAGCGGTGCTTTCTTGGTGGGAACTAAATTAAGAATCACCTCTTGTGATCGTTCATTTCCGATTCGTGGAATAATGAACTCATAGGTCCGACCCTCGATTTTTGAAGGTGATGGATTAGCTGAAAGAAATTTAGCATGCTCAGATATTTCCGCGATCAACTTTACATTTTCAACCACCTCACTGCTTAGATTTTTGAGCTTAATCTGAAGTGCAGCGGACTGATTTACATTGACGGTCTCCGGCGAACGAATTTCCGTCGACACCAGTTGATTTTGGATCGTCACTGTTTCGCCGGTGCTCGACTTGATTTTAGCGGGAGCCATGTTTCGCTGTTTTTGGCTAGATCTGATGATTGGCACTGATCCAACTGGAGCCATAGGTTGCAATAATTGATTGCTCTTTCGGGCTGGTAACCCGGTCGCTCGGGGAGGTTGAGGGATCGGCGATCCGGTTTGATCAAACTGGATCTGCGTTGGGTTAGCTAACGCCTGACGGCTAACAACGATCTGAGAAGCACCGCCCTGATTTGCCGGCTCGTTTTGCAATTTAATCACTCGCGAGGCAGATGGCGTTCGCGGTTGAAAACTACCGCGCTGAGCTTCTGCCAAACGACCTTGTGACGAAACACCGACAATGAAAACCAGCATTACAACGAACTTTGATGTCACCTGCATCACAAACGCTCCGACTTCTTTGACGGTTCGAAAATAAGGAATGTACTCCTTATCGATCATCGACCCAGAAAATCAGAACTTCTATTAATTTCCGCTTAGCCCCGAGAGCCACCTCATACCCCCCAGTCTAACACTAGCTGGATTTTACGAGATCGACTCAGTTCACGGAATTCGCTGCGAAGAGCAAGCAGCAAGAATAACTTGAGTTACTTTATTCGCCTTCGGTGACGATTTGCAACAGAACACCCAGCCCAGTACCGTCGCCACGAAACTTAATAAGTCCGTTGATTTGCTTGCGGTTTAAGCATTTGATGGTGTCGTGCAAGCGACGTTTTGGACAAATGCTATCATGAGCTTCTAATGGATCGCCGATATGGGTTGGCCAGCCATTGTCTTCAAATGCGTCGAGGACTCGCTCTTGGTTCTCAGCTGGCCACTTAAAACGCTTGATCAGTTTGTTACCCAAACGAAGTTCACGCCGAGCACGATCCCATACAGGTTGTGGTGCTGTAGTATCAATTCTCTGAGCCAAATCGTTTGACTGTGACCGGTTAAGCGAAATCCACGGCATGGTGCGTGGTTGCTCCGGTTGCAGGTTTTGATACCGGCTGGTTTGATCAATCGCCGGAGCTTGATTTTCAGTGGACCTTGGTTGCGAGTTCATCGTAATATGTCCGGATTGATTAGGATTTTGTTGGGACAACTTGTTACCCTGAGAAGATTGAGGGCCGTTGGCGTAAATCGACATAAACGTGTTCCTTGATTTTAGACAAGATTTTGTTGGAACTGGGTCTTAATGTGACCAGGGAATAATTCTGAATTGAATTGTTCTTCCCTACTTTCATTAACTAAATTGTCTTCCACATTTGACAGAGCAGACGACTACAAAAACTCGTAAACCCCTGTTATAAAACAGTTTAAGTTTTTTTCTTTTTTGAAAAAGCTTTCCCTGTTGTTACCTAACTAATAATAACATCGAAATATTGACATATAAAGTTTATTTTTAATTACCCCAATGTTTTTGACATTATTTCAAATAAAGTCGCTAATTTAGGAAAAATATGAGTGTTAAAAAATTAACAATTTGTGCCGGTTTTGCCGTCGTTTCTCTGTTGATTACCCGCGTGGCTCTTTTTGGTCAGGAAAAATTGGATTACCCGAAAACAAAACAAGTAAACCAGGTCGATAATTTCTTCGGCACCGCGGTCGCTGATCCCTACCGCTGGCTTGAAGAGGATGTGCGAAATTCAGACAGCGTACGTGAGTGGGTCGACTCTCAAAATGCACTCACCTTTTCCGTCATCAACCAGTTGCCTTATCGAAACGAGATCAAAGCTCGTTTGACCAAATTGTGGGATTACGAAAAATATGGAACCCCGTTCAAGCGGGGTGAGCGTTATTTCTATTTCAAGAATAACGGACTTCAAAACCAAAGTGTGCTCTATAAACTTCAATCGCTCGAAGGCGAACCAACCGTTTTAATAGACCCTAATCAGTGGTCTGCCGACGGAACCAATGCTTTGGGCGGATTGGAATTCAGCGACGATGGAAACCTATTGGCTTATGGCGTCCAGAAAGCTGGTTCTGACTGGCGCACCTGGAAAGTCATGGATGTCGAATCCGGTAAACAACTTTCGGACGAATTGAATTGGATTAAATTCGGAAGTGTCTCTTGGACAAAAGACTCGAAAGGTTTTTACTACAGTTGCTATGACGAGCCCAAGTCGGATGAGAAATTTCAGGGATTAAATCTTGGTCAGAAAGTGTATTACCATCGGATTGGAGACCCACAGAGTAAAGATCAGCTCATTCACGAAAATCCCAAAAATCCAAAATACGGATTTTTACCTGAGGTCAGTGAGGACGGCAAGTATCTCGTTATCACGGTCTGGCAGGGTACTGACGATCGTTATCGCGTGTTGTATCAAAATCTCGACGATCCAAATTCCAAGTTAAAAGCGTTGATCGAAAACTTTGAAAATGAATATAGCTTCTTAGGAAATGATGGAAGTAACTTTTATTTTAAGTCTGACTATAACGCGCCTAAAAAATGTATTTTGTCGATTGATACGCTTCGCCCTGAACCCGCCAACTGGAAAGTGATTGTTCCAGAATCAGATGATTCGATGGAATCTGCGGGCATCGTTGGTGACAATTTTATTGTCCAATATCTTCAGGACGCAAAATCCTTGGTTAAGTTATACGGACTTGATGGGAAATACGCTCGGGACGTCGAGCTTCCGGGAATTGGCACAGCAAGCGGTTTCGGAGGTCGTCGCAACCAGAAGGAAACCTTCTATAGTTTTTCCAGTTTCAACCGACCACCCAGTGTGTATCGTTACGATTTAAAATCTGGGATCAGCACACTGATTCGCGAAGCAAAGGTTGATTTCAACCCGAATGATTTCGTCGTAAAACAGGTTTTTTACAACAGCAAAGATGGCACACAGGTGCCTATGTTTATTGCGCATAAAAAGGGAATCGAACTCAACGGGAAAAACCCTACGTTGCTATATGCTTATGGCGGTTTTAATATTTCTCTAACGCCAAGTTTTTCAATTCCCCGTTTGCAGTGGATGGAAATGGGTGGAATATTTGCGATGCCGAATTTGCGGGGTGGTGGCGAATATGGGAAGGCCTGGCACAAAGCGGGTACCAAGACAAAGAAACAAAATGTATTCGATGATTTTATTGCAGCTGCCGAATACCTCATTGCCAAAGGTTATACCTCTGCCAACCATCTGGGTATTCAAGGGGGAAGCAATGGAGGGTTGCTGGTGGGTGCCTGTATGGCTCAGCGACCCGATCTATATGGCGCCTGTTTACCAGCAGTCGGCGTGATGGATATGCTTCGATTTCATAAATTTACCGCGGGTCGATTCTGGGTCGATGACTATGGCAGCTCAGAAGCAAGTGCCGAAGAGTTCAATGCTCTGTTTGCATACTCGCCCTATCACAATCTGATAGACGGAGAGGAATACCCACCCACAATGGTCACTACCGCGGATACCGATGATCGCGTGGTTCCCGGGCATAGTTTTAAATTTGCAGCTCGTCTTCAGGCGGCTCAAGCGGGTTCAAACCCTGTGTTAATCAGGATTGAAACCAAAGCTGGACATGGCGCGGGAAAGCCAACCGCGAAGATTATCGAAGAATATGCTGATCTGTGGGCGTTTTTAGCAAAACATCTTGGTTTAACACCTGATTTTCCCGTCAAATAAGTTGTTCAACCCTGTTAGATAACGGATCTAATAAAGCTGAGATCATTCCAATTCGGGAATTTTAGATTTAGATAAGACTGATTTTTTTTAACGACTTTCGGAGTGTCAAAGAGTATGAGTGAAACACCTGCAACGGAATCTCAATCAACCCCCGCCAAGCGCCCGGCACCTCCCGAAGTCGACGGAGGCATTGACCTCAGCGAGAAAGGGCGTGGGGAAGCAGGAAAACCCGTTTCATTGAACCGCCGACTGTTCATGCAATTCATGGGATTTCGAAACGGCAACATCGAAGAACTCGCCGGGCTATTTGAAAACGCTTCGGCCCAGGCGGTCATCTATCAAGATATTCATGATGCTTCCGGGTTTGGCGTTCTCGCTTTTTGTGAAGACCCGGGTTACATCGTTGATGAAATCCAGCCACTGCTTCGGACCCAGAAAGATCTGGAATACCGCGAAGAATACACGATGCTTGGGCGAACCTACGCGATTGGATATGAATCAGATCTCGAAGATGTCTTGATCAAACGTCCTGCGCAACGGGTCTGCGACCCGGAAACTCCCTGGGCTGTCTATTATCCGGTCCGACGCAGCGGTGCATTTGAACGCCAATCTCGTGAAGATCAACGCAAAATGCTCGCCGAACACGGTGGGATCGGTCACGCCTACGGGAAAGCGGGCTATGCAACCGACATTCGATTGGCAGGTCACGGTCTAAACAAAGACGACAATGATTTTATTGTCGGTCTCTTAGGAAAACAGTTGTTTCCGCTGTCCGCACTCGTTCAACACATGCGGCGCACGCGTCAGACGTCGGAGTTCATTCAAAAAATGGGACCATTCTTTATTGGACGCGCCGTTTGGCAACCTGAGTACAACGCCAACGCCCGTTTGGTTTAATCGTCATCGAGGATCTCCAAAAAAAAATGGCAACTCAAAGGTTGCCATTTTCTTGGTGATCAGAGCTGAACGAAAATCTATTTTTTCAATCGACGACTCTTGATACGTGGCTTACTAAAAGCCTCTTCCCAGTCTTTATTTTGCGGTTCGTATTTATCACCCGTCAATTCTTTGAGCTTCTCTTGCTGATCGGTCGTCAACTCATTGAGTAGTTCTTGTTGGGCTTTATTTTTTAACGACTCGATATCTTTCTGAAGCTCTTTGTTGATTTCCTCGCTGCGAGATTTGAGATTTTTAATTTGTTCAGGTGTAATACCGAGTGCATCCGCAATTTGATCACTTGCAAGCGCTCCAGCTGTGCCCGCTTGCTTCATATGGGTTTGCAAAGCGACTTGCTTAAGGCGTTCAAGTTGATGAGGAAGCAGCAAACCTTTCAGCTGATCTTTTTGCTTTTCTTTAATTTTAGCAATTAAAGCTGGAATTCCTTTCATTTGTTCCGGCGAGAACCCACCTGCGGTTAACGAACCTAATTGATCTTTCATTTGGCCGGCAAACTCTGCTTGAAGGTCCTGAACCTGTTTCAGTTGATCACCTACTAATTCAAGATCTTTTTGAACACTTGGATTTGAAAGCATGCTAAAAGGATCGGGGGCAGGAACCGGAAAATCACCTCCGCCCAACATCTTGATTGCCGAACCTCCATCGGAAAACCCCATTCTCATGGTTGCTCCGCTGCCGCCAAAACTCTCCGTGGTTGAAAAAATCATTGGCCCGCCAATATCACCCGAACCAATTACCGTCATTTCTACTTGTTGACTGGTAGAAAGCTCACCGCCCGGCTCTTCCTCTTGTGCATTGATCGTATTAATCGCGATCAGGCTCGCGAATAGAATCGATGTGACGGCGCAGGATTTTTTCGTAAACATTTTTTCTCTCATATCGCGAGGATTTAAAAAACTAAACGTAAGTGAGTGAGTTGCCTTTGACTAGCTAATAAATATAGCGAGTAAACGAAGCAGGCAAAGAGTAATCTAAAACCCGTCTATCATGGCAATATTGAAGGTTGCCCTAAACCAAAAAGCTCGCTTTAGCTGATAAGAGCTTCCCTGGAGCAGCCGTTCATCTGAGTTATCGGTAGCCATCTCTACATTCGTAATGTTTGCCACCTAACAATTGATTAGGCTGTCCCTGCAACGCACTTGTAACACCGTTGGAGTCGGAGTTGGGACTTATTTCTTATCTCGTAATTCCAACCCCTGGGGGAAGATATTAAACTGCTCCATTTCTTGCTCCAATCTTTGCATGTGTTCCAGCATTTGCTGATGCATTTCTTCCTCTAGTTTTCCAAAATTATTATGGTTTGGAAGAGGTAGTGGTTGGGCAAAATTCATGTTATTACCGAATCGAACAACGTTTCCTGAACGTAATTTTGATTTTTCGATTGGAGATACTTCGACCGTTAGTTCTTTGCCTTTTCGAATCAAACCAAGAGAAAAAGTTTGCTTCTCCTTGCCGGCGATTTCCACAACACTCTCAAGATCTTTTTTTGTTTCGAGTTCTTTATCGTCGGCAAAAATTAGTATGTCATACTTTTTGATTCCAGCTTTGGCAGCTGGTGAACCATCGGATACTGAGAGAACTAAAAGGCCTCTATCTCCTAAGTCTAACTGTGAACGCATCGCATCGTTGACCGGTCGGTAAACTGAGCCGATTGCAAAACCTTCTTTCGCATTCACAGCATTAGGTTGGTTTGGGCGAATTGCCGGCCAGCCAAACCTTGGAATGTTTAAGTTTAAGGGTTCCATCTCGTCGCCTCCGTCTAATTCTATTTCTTTCCGCTCTCCATCCGGACCAACAATTACCATCTTACCTGACGATTCGGTTTGCTTTTCTCCATTTTGATTGACCGTCGTAAACGATTTGCGAATGATAATCTGCTGTCCGCGTCGCTGACCGTTACGAAATTCTTTGGCGGTGTCAGCCGCTTCTTTTTGTTGAGCCTCCCACTGTTTTAAGGCTTCTTCCTTGTCGACTGGCTGATCGGAATCATTTTCTGAAAAAGGTGATAACGCAGGTTTTTCGCTTTGGGCTTCCGGTACTTTTGTTTCATTCTCTTGATTGGCAATTTCTTTATTCACCGGCGTTACATTTAAACGTGGTTCCTGAGCGAGAAGCTGCCCTGTAGATCGACCAGTTGTTACGAGAGTTAATCCAACAATCGATAGAGTGATAATCAGCATATTTTTCATTTCACTACTCCTTGATTTTACTAATTTCGCCCGTTGATTCGTCGCTTTATAATCCGACCAATTAGCTGATAATATAAAGCTCTATTAAAATTTCAACCGCAATTACGACCAGTTGGGTCTCGAGATCGCCTGCATTTATCAGACAGATCTCTTGGTTTGCGGTTTTCCAACAAATTCAATCGTGTAATCCGAGAGGTTTGACTGGTTGTTCATTTACCAACCTCAGTCGACACCTAGCGAGCTACCTATACAAGCAGTTTTAAACTACTCCAAGCGATAGCTGCCACGAACGAAAGGATCGAAATTAGTTTTGCAGTTCTTAACTTAAGTAATTTCAATTCTGGCCGCGTTCCCGATTTTTTCGCCTTCACTAATCGTCTAGCTGAACGCCAAGATAACCAGGAGACGATAATTCCCAACACTGGTATCACCACTGTTGCACCAGAGAGACACGAGAACAGCAAGCAGCGATTACTTCGGTCCTTAATCAATACCGACCAGAAACCTATTAATTGAGCATTTGCATCTGGCGAATTATCTACGTAAAAAACTTCGGGTCGCGCGGTGTTGACGACCGGCGGTGCGATTACTTTTACATCTTCTATTATTTCGATTTCATCTTCTGGCACGATCGCTTCAGGTAAAACAC
>JAAHTH010000329.1_pt4 | contig 28272 bp, 41 predicted proteins | sample 6116091 | NCBI WGS metagenome assembly JAAHTH01 (sample SAMN13939990, study PRJNA603662) | sponge metagenome | isolation source: marine sponge | host: Mycale hentscheli | place: New Zealand | collected 2006
TACCAAGGATTTGATATGGATCGAACTAGGTACTTTTATCACAAGCATTGGCATCCTGTTAGTAAACATTATATTCTATGCAAAGAAGTGGAAGACAAATGTCGGAAAGGAGTAGATTAAACTTATGAGAGAAAAAGGTAAAGCAAAAAAGATCACAGGTTACAAGGAAGTAATAACATATGGAAACTTTCCATATAAAATTCCAGTAACAGATTCAAGAGGCATAACTAAGGAAGTCGAGTTTGTTGCCACGCTAAAAGAGACGGTACCAGACCATACGCCATGTGACAAATGTGGTATATACATAGGCGACCTGGAAAAGGAAATGGCCACAACAATGATATCATGCGACCATGAGCACTGCAAAGAGAACAGGATAAATGACAGAATTATGTCGTTTGAATGTGAAGATTGCGGAGGTTATTGGGTTGCAAAACCCGACGAGCCATATTGGACACCGTTCAAGACCCAAGAGTATATATGTTTTGAATGCTATGAGGATATGATGTTAATATGATCACAGAAATCACGACAGCACTATTCTTTGCTTTGGCAGCCATAGGAGCTATAATGGCAATGAAATGGAAAAACAAAAATGCCAAGCCAAGAATGAGTGAGGAAGAACTAGACAAATTCTACAAAAGTCACGACATCGAAAGAGAGTGACATTTTTTTCTTAACAAAATTTAAATAGTAAAAGATATGACAATCAACATGGAAAGAGCAGAATGGGAATGGCTTACTGGAAGAGATGACGACGAAGAATGATATGTGCAGCATGTCAGAACGGAGTACTCGAACAGAAATACCCTTCCAGTATATCATGCAATGCATGCGGTAGCAGATGGTTAAACATGTCATTGGGAACCAATAACACTGGCAGAAAAAGCTACTATGCAGCCAAATACAAGGAAGGTAGAAAGTTCTGACCTTTTGGTTCAGAGAACCTGAAGAAGACCTTTCGTCAAAGAAACCAAATACCCCTTCCCCTACAACCCCATCCCCGATAGGGGAGATACCCTGCGAAAACTGCGGAAAAATTACAAGCAAGCATACAGAGGATGAATTAAAGAACTGTATATCGCAAGCTATAAATAAGAGTATGAGAGAAAAATACTCAGTTTAGATTAATGAATTTCGACACATATGAGAAACTAGCAGATGAAACAGACTTGGGCCACCCATTGAACTATTATTTCCTTGGGCTGGTAGAGGAGTCTGGAGAAGTCGCTGGTTTACGCAAACGATTCCTCAGAGATGAGGGCAACATAGACGGAGAAAAACTCAAGAAAGAATTGGGTGATGTTCTCTGGTATGTTGCAATGGTAGGCAGACGTTACAACATATCAATGGACGACGTTGCAGTAACCAACATACAGAAACTGGCCGACCGTAAAGCTCGGGGAGTCATAACTGGCGCTGGTGACGAGCGTTGATTGTAGAAGGAACGCCTTTCGTCAATACACAGGAAACATGCATTGTATGCCATGTAAAGAGTTCTGACGATGACAATCCGATGGTAAGACATCACATAAGGTACTACGAGCCAGAGACCATAGCATGGGTGCATTCAAAATGCCACCAAAAAATACACGACCCAGAGAATCCAATAACTGCATTCATTCAGTTTGAGCCAGCCGAGAAGGACAGGTTTGATTCTGAAAAGAAAGTATTGGATGACTAGTTTTTTTTTAAACAGTTAAAATGAGATGCAAGATATGCGGTAAGACTGTAAAGTCTGGCCAAGCAGTAAAGGCACACTGCTGGACAATATCACAGCAATGTTCAAAATGCCATTACCTTGGAATGACTTATCATAGAAGTTTTAAATTTGATTCAACTAATGACTAATATATGTAAAGGAAAATGCAAGGGAGTTAAAAAAACAGGCAGACATGACTATTCACTTGGAATACATGTATACTGTTCAATATGTAGCAAGATATTCTTAAAGGAAGACAACCCAAAGCCACACTGCAAATGCTGTGGCTGCAGAACACGAAGCAATCCAAGGACAAGGTCAAACAGAGTAAGGAGATATATATATTGAAATGTAAAGAATGTGGTTTTAGGACAAGGGTTACTACACAGTATCAGTGCTGGATAAGGTATCAACTTTGTGTCAAATGTGCAGTCAACAAACACCCAGAAGACTATGGGCCCAAGCTTATTGGAAGATATAAGAATCGCTAACTTTATATAACCACAATAATGATAATAATATGAACAGATCAAAACAACAGATTACTGAAGACATACTTGAGACAGTAATGCAGAGTGGAGAAATCGGTATAACAATAACACCGCTTCTAAGACAGTCAAACCTTCCATTTGGAAGAGCAAGCGGTTTCATACAGAAACTGACACAAAGCAATCTTATCAACGAGATATCAGTAAAGAATAAAAAGGTATTCATTATAACAGAAAAAGGCAGAATGTTTCTTGAAGAGTACAAAAAATGGGATACCATATCACAGTCATTTGGTTTAGACCTTTAGGGTCATATTTATATAGTAGATAGATACTACCTTTTTATGGGTTGGCTTAGAAGCGGAAGGGTATATAAATTAACCAAAGAGAATCTGGCTAAGGTGCCAAACTCTGCTGGAAATTATAAGCTTTATAACAAGGACAAAAAACCAGTGTACGTCGGAACCACCGCTGGCAAGGTAGGTGCAAAGTGGGGAAAGAATGAGGATCAACGTTATCGCTATGGCCTGAGACACAGACTTGGAAGTTATCAACAGGAGGACGACTACAAGGAACACCCTACAAAAAAATCACTCAATGCAAAGTACTTTATGTACAAGGGTTACAGCAATGACGAAAAGAGACGTGCTGCTGAAAAGAAAGACAAGCAGGGCATGTATCATAACCATGGGTGAGACGTATGGAAATAACAAAGTCACAGTTCAAAAGTTTTGAAGGCATTCATGAGTTAATTATAACACACTCCCCACACATAAGGTCAATTGATATTGCCCAGCATATTATAGACACTCAGAACGAGGTAACCATGTTGAAGAATATCATAGAAGACATGAGACAGAAGGAGAAAAAGAAAGAGGCAGTCATTGACAATACCAGATGAGATCAAGGCAATCAAGTTGGAGCTTGCCGAAAGATATTACGGAGGCGTATGTTTTGTATGTAAGAAGCCAAAGTCAAAGAAGGGAATGACATTCCATCACAAGCACTATATAGCAGATGACATTATTCATTCCAACTATCCCAAGAACTCAAGTGGCACGCTGCAATACTATAAGGACCTGGCACCTTTGATTCGCAAGAACCCGAGGCGCTTTATATATTTATGTTCGCCACACCATCAGGCAGTAGAGCGTTTGTTAAGGTATGGAGAAGCTACATTGAAAAGTTTATTAACATGTGTAAAACAGAGTAAGAAGTGAACGGCATACAATGTGACGAATGTGGTGCAGGCTACAGACCTGGAATGCTTGCAGACTGTCCAAAGTGCAAGTCAGAGTTTTGCGATACATGTGTGAGGGAGCACAGTTGTAAACAATGAAGGTTCTGGACAAAGAAGAAAAAGACATATATGAAAGTTTGAATATACCTTTTAAATTTGTTGACTGCTGGGATGTGAAGGTGCCAGAGTCATGGAAGAATATTAAGGTGGCCAAGTTTGAGTAAAAAGAAAGGCAGAAGTGTATGCTCCAAAAGGAACTGTACAAATTTTGTTACTTGCGACGGACTTTGTGCAAAGCATGACTATATCAAGAATCCTAAGAAATACCGCGATGCACAGAATTTAAAATATAAGAATGACAAGGATTTCAAGGAAAAAAAATTACAGGCAGCAAGGAAAAGGTATGAGGATAAAAAGGAAGAGATAATTTCACGTGTGGCTGAAAAAAGAAAAGCAGATCCAGACGGATACAGAAAATATTGCAGGGATTACTATGGAAAAAACAAGGAACATCTGGCAAGTTTGGAGAAAAAAAGATACTGGGAAAACAGGGATTTTAAACTTAAGCAGGCAAGAAACTCATACCAAAAAAACAAGGACAAGGTAAAGAAAAGGGTAAAGAAATACAGAAAAGACAATCCAGAGATGGTCAAAAAATTCACAGATACACGTTACAAGCTTGAGGCAGACACTTTTGGCGTAACAGCGGATGCATACAGGTATGCCATTATGGCATGGAAGGGATGTGTCATGAAACGAGACGGAAAGAAATGCATGTATTGTGGAAAGAAAGGCAAGAGTGCAAAGTTAGAGGCACACCACATAATATACAAAAAGACAAACAAGGCAATGGCCTTGATAGAAAACAACGGTATAATACTTTGCCATAAATGTCACAGGGAACTGCACAGACTGAATCCTATAAAGTATGGTAAAAGAAAAAAACTATGAGTGTAAGATGTCCTAGATGTGATTTTGATATGAACAAGTTTACAGCATGTCATATGATATGCCCAAACTGTGGAGCCCACTTGGACTGTTCAGACAAGGGAACTTTTTGGTAGACTGTTAAGATAAAAGTTTTTGTCTTTTGACAAATGCCTGAACGCCTAGTTTTTGTCTGACCTTCTTACATGTCTCACAATATTTTCTGCGTTTCGTTCTGGAGCCAAGGTCTATAGGTCTGCCACAGGAAACACAAGATGCTAATGCCCACATATAAAACTAAACAATTAATGTCTATATAAAGTTTACCCTAGGTGCTTGTCCATGGCCCCTTCTTGTACTGGGTCTGGTTTTATCTTAAAGTCACACCAGTACTTTGATACACTTGATGTGTCCTTGTCTCTCACGGTAACTTCCTCATAGTAATTCCTAAACTCAGTTCCAAATGCTCCGATTCTTAGAGGAACCATCTCATATTGTCTTGCGAACTTTACGTAGTCCTCGTAGACCTCCTTCTTTGTACAGATTGAACCGCCTGCATCAATGAGTCTTTGCTGGATGTACATGAGTATTGGATCAGCCAGTTCGTTCCATGTGTCGCGTACCTGGTTGACCGACTTTGTAAATGTAAAGTCTCCGTTCTTGTCCATGTTTTTTGCTATCTGTACAATGACCTTGAATACCTGTGACATCTCCTGTTTGTCTGTGGTAAGTTTTTCCAAAAGATGAATGTCCTTGTCCTCGTCAGTAAACTTTCTCCTCCATTGTAGAACGACAAATCTTCTGAAGAAGCCGTCTGTCTGGTCGTATGTCTTTGGGAACCTGTTTGCCGAAAAGATAAACTTTGCACGCGGATACATGGTGTAAGGGTCTTGGTACTTGCGCTGTACCTCGATACCCTCTCCACCAATGATCTGTTTCAACTTGCCTGACTTGCGAAGTTCTGTTGATTCGATATCCGCAAATATGTTTGCAAGTTTCCCGTCGAGTCTTGATAACACAAAGCCTCCCTCTGCAAGTTCTTGTATAGGGATGTGTGTTATGTTTAGTTTTCCGAACATGTTGTCAATATATTCAAGTAGTATTGACTTTCCGTTTGAGCCTCCTCCAATGTACATTGCTGACTTTTGGATTGAGTTGTTTTTCAAAAGTATGAGAGCCATTGTCTCGATTGCAGTGAACACGTCCTGTTCTGATTCTGCATTGAATACGTTGCTGACGGTAAAGCATTCCTTTAGGTATTTGAAAAACTTTGTACTGCCAAGAAGTGATTCCAGTGTTTCAAAGTCTATGTCTGTATGTCCGAGAGGATTGTCATCCCATATAATCGGAACATAGAATGTTGCAAGGTTCTTGTGGTTGTGTTCCATAAAGTTCATGGTATCGATGTTAAGTATTCCGTTCTCTAATGTAATTATGTTGAACTTTCCCTTGCCTGTACATAACTGGCACATGTTCTGATCCTTGTCTGTGCCCTCTCCCTTGCATTCCTCGCAGGGGTAATAGTTAAAACGGTCGCGCATTACATATGAACGTCTCTTGATCTTTGCGATTACCTCTGCACATTTGTGTGCGGTACACTCGTCTATCTCTGTCTCGCATCTTTCCCTTACAATTGACTCTGCGACAAGGTCGTTGTATATCTTGCCGTCCCATACAAGCAACTGATCAGTGTCCTTATATGTTTTGAAATGAAACTCTTCCAAAAGAGTATCTGCCACCTCGCCAATCTCGTCTTCTGTATCCTGTTTGCTTGATTTTCCGTGCACTTTGTTTTTCTTAAAGTATGGAGAATCCTTGTCTTCCTTGTTCTTTGCAGCCAATGGAATAGCATTATTAACCCAACGAGTAACTTCTGATTCACCGCGTGGTGGGTCACAACATTTTTGGTTTAACTCTTTTGCTTCGTTGAGTACCTTGTCATAATCCCAGTCATTCATAAACCTGTCTAGTGCTATTCTCCAGCCGTTGTTGTAGCGTTCTCCTTGGTGCCATTTACGCATTGTCAATTCCATGATGGACTCCTTCTCTACGAATGTGCCGTCTGCTCCGACTCTTACCTCTGACTTTGAAAGCCATTCTTTTTTCTTGATCTGGTCAAGAAGTTCGAGATGTGTCAAGTCCAATTTTTTGATATGAGTTGTGTTTGAAATGATTCTGTAATTTTTACCTGTTTTGTAATATTCGCCTGAATCATTCTTGTCATAATGGTCAGAACTTGCACCTATAACGTAACTGCCATGGGCCTTTAGTTCCAGATTTTGAGTTACGCCTTCAATCTCCTTATGAAGATATATTGTAGCAATTGGACTCTCGTCCTTGTTCTTTGCAACGTCTGATACTCGTAGATAAATATGGTAGCCGTTGCCTGACCTTACTACAAGAGTTTTGTTAATGCAGTTTGGTACCAAGTCATTCAGTACCTCGATTGAGTCGCAATGGTCAAAGTCCAGCACTACAAGATTACCGCTTGCCTTGCCGTTCATTACTGCAAAGTCCTGATCTGTTGGTATGTCCTCAATGTATTTTTGATTGCAGTATATGTTCCATCCTGAAATTCTTAGAGATTTGCCGTCGCCTTTTGCGATTGGAACTATGTTAACCCCCTGTGTCCTGTACATGTCTATTATTTTTTTGTCTGTCATGATTGTAATGTGTAGTTTATTTTATTTAAAGTTTTTAGAAAAAAAACTAGTTAAGAAGTTTCTCCTTTTGCACAGTTACATGCGCAAGAATTAACCTTCTCTTCTAGTGAGTTGAGTTTTTGACTCAATGAAGCATGATCCTCGTTCAACTCTCTCTTCATGTCCAAGAGAGTTCCGAGTATCTTCTCAACAAGAGCATTATTGCTTGGGGTTGGTGAAGCACCTGCGTTGGTAAGGTGGCTTCCTGGAGCGCCTTGTCTTGGTGCATCCCAGTTTGTTTTCTCAAGTTTCAATGATTCTTGAATCTCATTGATTCGCTTTTTGGCTTCACCTTTCTTTACTTCGTCTGCGCCACTATCTCGTTTGAGAAATGACCATTGAAGTTTAAGGTCTTTCCATAAAGCATCTTTTTCAGCCTTTGGTGTCATTAGTTTAATTTGCCTCCTTTCTTTAGGACACTTCTTACTCTACGTCCGTCCAGTTTATAGAAAGGTCCACGAATGGCATCTCCCTCATAGGACATGACAGTGGTATCTTTCTGTACCAGAGCGTTTTTGTAGTCTGTGCCTGCAGCGACTAGTTCTGAGACTCTTGCTGCAAAGTTTAAAGGTTTTATAAAGCCTTGTAATTTTTGCTTTTTGATCTCCTGAAGTAGTCTTTTATGAAGCGTATTTTTAGTAACATATGAATTGTAAAAGTCTGACTCGACCCACATCTTAAGGAACATACATCGTTGTACGTTAAGTGAAGTCCACTTTCGTGCATACACGGCTCCTGTAGATTTGTGCTGAATCAATTTTACTTTATGTCTGCAATGCGGACACTTGACATGGTTGTCGTGTACTTCTACTGCTCGGGTCATTCTAGTTGCCCTCCCTGTATAACTGCACGAAATTTGTCGTCGTCCCTTGCTGCATTGAACAAACGTTTCAATTTGCGTGAACTGACTGGTGTTGATAAGAACTCCATCAAGGCCATTTTACATAGCGTTGTCTTTGTCAGTTTTGCAATGTCACGAAGTTCATTCATCATAGGGTTACTAAGTATTAACGACTCAATTGCTAGCATACTATCGTAGCTAGTATTGATTCCTAAGACTGCTTGACTGTTTGTACTTGTGGTACTTTGCATACCTATTGATGGATTACCTTGTATATAAAGTTTCCATTAAACTTAAAGTTTTAATTTATTAAACTTTAAAAGATAATACTACAGAAAGGATACTTTATATATATGGTAAATTGATAAAATATGTTGTTTTATGAAAGTATTCAGTATGTTCAGTGGAATTGGTGGGTTCGACCTGGCAATGAGAAACTTGGGACACGAGATTGTGGGGGCTTGCGAAATTGACAAGTACGCCCAACAAGTCTACAGAAAACAGTTCCCAGGAGTCCCAATCCACAATGATGCCTCAAAATTGCAGGCAGAGTCACTCCCACAGTTTGATGTGCTTTGTGGGGGATTCCCTTGCCAAGCTTTCTCGATCGCTGGGCAGCGCAAAGGCTTCAAAGATACCAGAGGGTCTCTCTTTTTTGAAATTGCTAGAATTGCGAAAGAAAAACGACCATCGATTTTATTTCTCGAAAATGTCAAAGGTCTTTTCAGCCACGACAAAGGAGAAACCTTTAGAACCATCCTCAGTAGCTTGGATGAAGTGGGGTATGATGTCGAATGGCAACTGCATAACAGCAAGTATCATGTCCCACAGAACAGGGAACGTGTCTACATTATCGGACATCTTAGAGGACAACGTTCCAGACAAGTTTTTCCTCTCGGAGGAATCGACAAAAAACCTGCTAAAAAAACAATAGCACCAGTCGACAATATACCAATCGTAAATGACAGGGGTGGCTTGAGAGAAGTTGAAAGGGCAACATGTCTGGATGCAAATTACTTTAAAGGACATGACTATCATGGTGCAAGAACACTGATAATGGCTTGGTCAAGTTCTGGCAGGGATGGTTTCAGGGAAACAAGAATCAAACTTGGAGAATGTAACACATTAAACACTGGCGACGGTTGCAGGGGACAGTCAACAGCCAACTACGTTGCCTTAACTGAGAGAAGGACTGACGAGGCAAAAGCAATCAGGAAAAAATCAATGCAAGAGGACGGTGTAGACTGGTCACCCCGAAGAGGTAAGGAACTTGTACAAAGAGATGACAATCTGGCCAACTGTGTTACAACAGGACAGACTAAAGAAAGTCTAATTACTGACGGTATACGCATAAGAAAACTCACTCCAGTGGAATGCGAACGGCTGCAAGGCTTCCCAGACAACTGGACAGAGGGTATATCGGACACTCAAAGGTATAAGTGCTGTGGCAACGCAGTCACTGTTCCCGTGGTGCAGTGGATCGCGAGTCACTTTGAATTTCCAAAAGATTTAGTTTAGCGCACCGTTAGCTCAGCTTGGTAGAGCGTTCGACTGATAATCGAAAGGTCACCTGTTCAAATCAGGTACGGTGCACCATTTCCACTCCAGTCATAAATATTCTATTTTTCAACACCTTCATTTCCACTCCACACGTATTTTGTAACCCAACTAGGAAAAAAACTATTTCATATACTTTATTTTAATTATTTTTATCTCATATTTCCTAAATAGTTTTTTCTTTCATACGGTTACAAAAAAAATGACTTGTAATGTCTATTACATAATGTCAGCTCCATGACATAAGATTAATTTTAATTTTATATATAAGGTTTTCAGACGTTTGCTATGATAAAACCTCTAACAGACAGAGAAAATTTCATCGTGGCAAGTGTTATTATGGTTGTATCAAGCGAAATGAAAAAAGTAGACCGCAAGACCAGACAAAATATATTACAATTTATCCGTGAAGAGCGCTATCCAGGAGTAACAGACCAAGACTGGAAGGAAGTTGCAGCAGGCATTGACAATCACAAAAAAGACGTGTTTGGCTTGATGGTAAAGATGTTCCACGAAACTCAATCAACTCCTGACATGTTTGCAAAAAAATCAATTGCAGAACTGGACACATCAATGAAGGGAGAAATTGACGATATAGACTTTGACGAATTGAAAGAAATTGTGGATGCTTCAGACGATCCAAAGTTAAGGGAATACTACTTGACTATGAAACAGTTGAAGAGAGACTTTGATGATGAGAGAGGATAGCCATGACCCCAGACAAAACAAAAAAATATAACAAGGATTATTACTCTAGAGAAGATATAAAGGAGTCACACGCAAAATATATGAAGGATTATTATCAGCGTAACAAGGAAAAACTTTTAAAGAAACAGTCAAAGTATTATGTAGACAACAAGGAAAAGATCAAGAACTATATGAAGGTCTATATGAGAAAATACAAGAAAAAGAAATCAGTCCTCGGGAAAAATGTGGTCAATCCAAAGGGCAAGGTCGTCGACAAAGTTGATAAGGATAAAGTATGACCCGTAACAGAATACCATAGTGTAAAGAAGTATCTTTCTCCTTCTTACAGGCATCTTGTAATACCAGCCAAACAGTTTCATGCTTACCTTGCTTATACCGCTGAGTATTGGAGAGTCTTTCTTATGTTTTTTCCAGTAGCGTATTGAATACCAGTCTATGAACTTTCTAAAGTATTCGTCTATTGCATTGAATATCTTCATATGAAACTGTATGACATACTTACCAATAAGTATGAACAATGCAACTGCCGAACCAGCCCAGATATATGTTGAAGTCTCCTGTAAACCGCTGGCCCAACTTACCTCTGACATCATCATGATGTAAAGGTATGTTGTTATTGTTGCAGACATCAGTATAAATTTTAAGGAAAGCAACAGTGCAAAATAGAAATGTTTGTCAGATTTTAATGCAATTATTTCTTGCATCTGATATTTAAAAAACTGGTACATGTTATAACGGATAAAACACAAATATATAAACTTAAATTTATTTTAACTTTAAGAGAAAGATTTATTAATGACCTAATTCCTCTAGCACTTTATGTCACAAATTTTAGAAGAACAAATCGAGTTCATGCCAGAGAATATTTACTGGTTGGGACTTGGAAACAAATATCTAGAAGGTCAATATGAAATTATTGATAATTGGGGAGAGAAAGGACTTAACAAAGCACCATCTTTTGACACTAATTTTCAGACTGAATATGACTTTGTACTGGATAACATGAAACTACGAGGATAGGAACGATGCGTATAAACATAGCACCACCAGGAACAAACATCACAGGTATGTATAGAAAATGCAAAGAACTAAGTGGTGTTTGCACTACACTCGTTTCCTGTCCTTACACCCACTGTAAGGAACACTGGTTGGCCAAGTCAATGGTAGAAAATACTGATATGAAACAGATTGTCAGTTTAAAATCTACCTAAATTTTAATTTTATATATTCGTTTATTAACACAATATAATTATGGGTAGTAGTAGGAACAGTCCTTCAAAGGCTGAGCGCAGGTTAGATCGAAAGCAGAGACGTGAGGCAGCCAACAGACAAGAGCACCGTGACAAGGAAAAGATACGAGCAAAGGAGATAAAGGAAGAGAACAAGGACAAGCCAAAGAAACAGACTGCATGGAAGAGACGTGACAAGAATGGAAACATAGTTTTATGGAACGCAATTAAAATTTCAAAGACGTCAGGCTATGTGCTTGGCGGTATGGCAGCAATCATAATACTTTTTGCAATATCTCCAATTTTTGAGGATCCAAACTACGTGGAACCTGACCGTTTGAGTTTTGCAGAGTGTGAGGCCATCGAGTTCAACGACAAGTGGTGCATGTATGACTACAAGTGGACCAGGGAATATGCAGACGGTGGAACTATATCTGAATACGCAGAGTTTGATCCGTTCGTAGACCTTCCAGACTTGGGCAACAAATACACCCCAGAGGAACAGGACTTCTTGCCACCAACATCTGACAAAGATATGGAAATTATTGCAGAAGGTTCATCAGCACAATTAAATTTTGACAAAGATCTTTCAGAAGAGGAATGGGCTGACATACTAAAGGATTTTAAAATAGGTAATTTCATACTACCACTGGCCTACGGAACGCATGACCATCTTAGCGGTTTTGCAGAACATGATGTATTTATTAATAAAGAACAACAGCCAGAGCCAGCCAGTGACATAATGGATGAGATAGGTTTGAATATAGTAGAGGATGAATTTCCTTCAACGCCAGAGGCATTGACTTTGCTGATTGATGAAATAAAACTGGAACTTGACACAACACAGGCTGAACTGGTTGAAATAGAGCGAGAATTACAAGAATGGAATATTGAGGAGCAGAAACTAGACAACGAACTTTTTACAGCAGAAAACACATATGAGGATGCTGAGGAAGAACTAGAATTTTCAAAAAAAAACTACCGACATGCACAGGACATGGTAGTAAGGACAAATGAGGACAGACTGGAACAGGATGCAGCATTTAAGGATTACAAGGTACAGGTAAGGGTTTTTGACCAGGCAGAAAAGACATACTTTAGAGCAATGTTGCTTTATGACGAGGGTGTAGCAGATCATTTTGAAGCAAAGAACAAGGCAGAAGAACTTGATGACAAACTGGAGGAACTTTTACAAAAACTTACAAAGGTAAAGACAAAACTGAATTTAACATTCAGGGACTATCAATTCATTAATGTAAACCTTTCAAAGACATGTCAGACTCTAATAAAACACGAATTGCAGACAAAGTGTCCGACCTACCGCGAGATGATTCCTTTGTTTGACAATACACTTCCAATAATTTCTGGCGCATTCGTTGAAGTTGGATACGATGTAAAAAGACTTCCGTCACCGCTGCGAGAGCATTGGAAATACTATGAACAGATGACAATGACAAAGGTTGTCAGTGTTGATGCAGACACGGCACTGTTTGACCGTGGAGTAAACATAATTATCGAAGCAAATGACTTTACAGTAATTGAAAGGGCAGGGGCAACTGATAAGACAGACTCTTACAATTCTGCTACGTTAGAACAGACAACATGGAACAATATACATGTTAACAAAAAATGTGATTCAGTCTCCGTTGGCCCAGATCTTAAAGTTATTGAGGCAGCAATATTACACGTTCTAAACAAGTGTACAACTGACCTTTCTGAGTTTAAAATAGTAGTGCAGAACGAGCCAACAGAGATAGTAAAGGAAGAGTCAGCACAGTGGAGATATCTAAAATGGATTGCAGATATTGTTGCAAGCTTGCATGACAGTTCAAATGAAAAGTGAATGGTTAACTTTATATATTAGAAGTTTTGGTATTACGTTATGGATAATTTAGAATCAATACAAAACAATGTTCTCAATATTATGGAGGAATCACAAAGGAACTATCTGTGGGGAAGCAACCACAAGAGACTCAACACATGGCACGTAAGTGACTTTGTTTCTGAATGCTTGAGAAAGACACAGTACTCAAAAACTCATCCAACCAAGTTCGATCCAAGCAAAGCCAAGATATTTTGGTTAGGTCACGTCATTCACGAAGCTTTACCTTTGGCAAAAATCAACGAACTTCAGATGTGTTATAATATCCAGACAGAACTTGGCATGACAGCACAAGAAGTTGCACTAAGACCTCTCGACGAACTTGCAAACGTAATCACTGGAACGCTTGACGATCTCATTCCGTTAGGAAACGGAGAATGGTGTATTGCAGACAAGAAGACATACAGCGGTGGAGGCTGGTTCAAGAAGACAGAGCCAGATGCAAGTTACAAACTTCAACTGGAAATCTACAGGGTTCTACTGCAAGCAACATTAGGAATTGATGCAAAATACGGATGTCTTTTATATCTTGACAAAAAATCAGACATGGCAGCAACACCAATTGCATTCGACCTTGCTCCGATTGATGAAACAAAAGCAAAGATGCGATTTATATTACAACAATTGCAGTCTGGGGATGCACCTGCTAATCCATGCTGGTTATGCAATCAGAAAAACAAAAAGAAGGTTGTGTACTGCGATTACAAAGATATCTGTATGAGTGAAAAACCAGAGGCACATCCTCCACAGGAACCAGAGGAAGAGGAACTGAAGGTACATAAAATAAAATGATTTTTCAAACAGGAATTGTACCACTCATAGACTTTATCATATTCAAGATAAGATGGTGGAGATACAGACTTGACCGTCCAATGTAAACTCTGCGGAACCATCCTCAAGGACGAGGCACATATGAAAGAGCACAGGCTCAACCATCATGGATGGTATGACGGTGACTCTATTACAAAGGAACAACCAAAATGGTAACAAACGAAGTAAAACTTTCACTCACAATCATCTCAGTGTCAATCACATTGGTATCAGTAATGATTGGATTTGGAAGCATTGATTTCTTTGAGGGAATGTCATGTGAAGAACTGGATAAGTTCATGTCGAAGGAACTTACTGAAGGCAAGTATCCGTTTGGTACGCCCTTTACACCAACACAAATAAGTGATTTAAAAGAACAATATAATAATCAGTGTGTTACCTTAGATAATCTGTAACTGACTTATCTGCTTCCCACATCTTACATGACCAATATGATGCGGAAGTTATGTCGTCACGTGTATCACATTTGTGTCGGGCCCTGAATGACTTTAGTCTCTTGGGATTGTCTCGTCGAATCTCCATGTTAGGATCTCCGAAGCGAACAATATTAATATTCTTGGTTTCTGGATTCTTTACATAGACGGCAAATTTCTTGCTTGCCTTTGGTGTTCGAAATGGTTTGTTTAGTTTTCTTTTCAATATTGTGAGTCGTGAAATTTTAACAGTTTTTTATTTCCTTCCTTGCCTTTCTTGAACTTGTATTTTCCAGCACCTACATCAATGGCACCGTACTCGAAACCCGAATCGTTTATGAATTGATCGTCATAATTCAATGACATCCATCTGTCATTCTTTTTTCTCATTGAGCTTATTGCCTTCTTTTTAGAATCATATAATTTTGTATCGCGCATGGCCTGACGTTTACCGTATTTGTTTGAAACAATATAAGGTCGCCACATTTCTAATTAACCCAGTTTTCTGCTCTGAATAACTGTCCACCGTAGTCAAATGATACGTCTTCGGCAGTGACATTTTTATTTTTTTTATAACTTGATTTTGATTTTGAATATCCCTTATTAACCATGTCTTCTGCTTGTTTCTTATGTTTTACAAATTTTGACTTTCCAGTCTCCTTGTTATAGACCTTGTAACCACCCTTTACTTTTCTCATTGAAGGCATGTATTATGAAATATATTACTTGTATTTAAAATTTTAAATATAACTAACGTTTCTGTATAACATGGTAAAAGTTAAGATTAGAACTGGCAGAGGTACAGGCACTATCGAAGTGGATGTAGAGGATTTGAAATTTTCGGGTCTAGAGTTCCAGGCATTACAAAAGGAACGCAAGCGCTTGGCAGGCAACAGAACAGTTGCAACAGGCAGAGGTACAGGCACAAGAAGACTTCAGGATACTCCAGATCCAGAGCCAAAGCCAGAACCAAAGGTAAAGTCACGCAACAGAGGCACAAAGGTGGTTGAGGTATGACCGACAATCTGGGTGGTCTCATAGGACTAGGCGTAGGTCTGGGCGTAATTGGGATGTCAATGAACATGCTGTTTGGTGCAACCGCCAAGGAAGGAGGAGAAAAGAGAGTCAAATATTGTAAAAAATGTAATAAATGGGTTCCTTTGACACATAAACACGGTCTAAAGGTAAAAAAGTAATTTTAAATACAAGGTAATATATTTATATTTATGGGACTTGGAGATTTCACAGCAATGTGCGTTGACTCAGTAAAAAACGTAGGACCTGCAATTTCAGGCGTAGGTAAAGGCTTTGGTTCACTTTTCGGTGGATTAGACTCAATGGTACGTAGAACTTAAATTTTATATACAAGTAAGCCTTTGTATTTTTTATGGGAACAGGAACATGTGGTTGTAAACATAAAGGTAAGAAACACGTTCATAAAGAATCAGGAGACGATCTTTATAAAGAATTAGGCAATAAATTCTGGGAGACCTAGTAATGCCTGAAAGATTCGGAATAAGGGAAGGATGTACCTGCATGTGTCATGGTATGGAACAGGACGGTTCTTTATACGATGAAGGAGAATGTTGTTTTTTCTGTGGCTGTATGCCTCATCCGCCAAGTCTACAGCAATAAAATTTTAAATATGACTAGATATATTCCTTTATATGGTATTATATGGAGGTAAAGCAACAAAAAGAAATACTGTATTTAAAAACAAAACTTCTATAAATACAAGCAATATTAATAATATTATACCATCAAACTCTGGCAGACCAAGTCCTGTAAACCAACATACTTCTGACTGGAGACTGAAGGATATAATCCCATCATTTGAGACACCAAAGGCATATGCTGACGAAGTTTCAACACCAGTAGAACCAGCACCTGAAGTTACCAAGGAATATAATAATTGGTATAACAAACGTTCCGCCAATGCCGTAACTGCTGACAATACTGACACGTCAAATATGTCTGTGTTTGATGAAAATAATTCAGATCATATTAAAAACAGTGGTACAAAAGGTGGTATAATTGGTGGATTTTTAGAGTGGAGAGATGATGTATTTGGTATACGTAAAGATTCTCCTAAATATGTATCAGTTGAGGCTGATGCAGTAAAACAATTTGATGAAAATAATAATAATAATAATAATAATGAAAATAATGATAAATCTGATATATTTAAACCAACACCAAATATAGAAAAGACAAATAATTTCAACGAATTTGTTGCACCAAGTTCTGTAGGTCAATTTCAAGATGATCCTTTATTAAAAGAAATAAGTGCATCCAGAGATAAAAATCCAGATGCGTTTGTAGGTCTGGGAGCATGGTCAAAGCCACAGTCAACAATGAATATATCTGGAGGTGCAAGTGGGTTTGATAAGGCGTTACATGGAGAAGTACAAACACAATTTAACAAACAGGATTTGAATAGGGAGATGAAAGATGTTAATACTATATGGAGACAAAACTTTGTTCTTACTTTTGGACAAGAAGGTGCACCAACTAAAGCAGAAGCAAGGGATTGGATCAATCAACAAAAACAAAAAATAGGTACAAGAGATAACATAGGAGGTTATAATTATGGCGGTTACCAAAAAATGTATATGGATGATCTTGAGGATAGATTTACCAATCTTTATAGTATGGGAAATAAAGATAATAACAATAGAAAATTGACAAAGGCTGAAGAGTTATCAAACACACAACAAGAAAGATTTTTGACTGATAAGGAATCAAAACAACTTGCAATATTAACTGGTAATACAAATCAAAAATCAAAGGTAAAAAAAGCAGAAATTAAAAAACCAACAATGTCAAATCCTTTTCCAGAAGTTGGTAATAGTTTCGGTGGATATGAACAATTCCTTTAAAACAGCAACTTTATATACTAGCTATATATAACACCTATCGTGTCTACAGAAGAGGAACAAAATCCAGAACGTATTGATGGACAGTTACCGCAATTGAGCGACGTCATTCCAGACGAAGTCTATCAAAAAATAAAAAAAAAGATGAAGGAGTCCCTATCTACAAAATGAGTAATAATTTCAGACTCCGTATTACCAACCATCGTAAGATATTTTTTAACTATACCAGAGACATATCATGCTTCTCATGCGGTCACGACCTGCACGACTCATACACAGTGTCAGGAAACAGGGGCAAGACAAGGTGTGTGCCATGTGCAGTCAAGTACCATATAATAGATGAGATTCCAGAAGAAATCAAGGAGTTTGTTTAAGATATGGATTTAAAATTATTAGCAGGGCTAGGATTTATTGGAGCAGGTTGTGTAATTGTTGCAATATCACAGTTCATAACAATAGGCTCAGTTCTACGATTTCCGCTGGTGGGACCTTAAAGAGATGAGTCAGGTAACAGTAACCACAAAGGCATCTGAGAAGATAAACAAATTCATAAAGGATGACGAGGACGGAGGCCAATATCTTAGGATGTACGTTCAGGGTGGAGGGTGTTCTGGCCTGTCTTACGGAATGGGTCTTGAGAAGGAGCCAGAGGATGATGACATAGTTATAGAAGAGAACGGAGTTAAGTTATTAATAGATTCATACAGTATAAACCATTTGGAAGGTGCAAGCGTTGACTACATAGAGTCACTGCTTGGTTCAGGCTTCAAGATAACAAATCCAAACGTCAAAAAATCCTGTTCCTGTGGCAGTTCGTTCAGTACCTAAAATTAACAATAATTTTAAATAGCATTAATTCATACAGAAATACAAGATGGTCGTTGCGGAGATAGTACTGACCCCTAAACCTAAATGACTACCTCTTGACCATCTTTAAATTTAAATAGGTGAACCGTCTAGCCAAATTACCTTGAGGGAGTCAGAGACATTCATGTGCGTTGGGTATAAACGCATCAACTAGTTACATTCTCCTGAGCCTTAAAAAGCCAGGTGTTTTTTTCTATATATGGATTTGTTATTCTAATTTTATATATAGGTTGTACACCCACTCTGTCATTGAGACACAAGGAAAAAGTTAACAAGTTACGAAGACTATATACCGAACTGTCAGAACCGTTAAAAAGGTCAGTGCCAGAGATATGTGCTGACATAGGTATAGGCAGAACAACGTTCTATGACTGGAAGAAAAAACTTGACGAATACTACCCACAAACCATAATAGAGCCAGAGCCTGGAAAGACGATATTTATACCCATGAAAATGGATTCAAAGGAACCTGTCAATACTTACAATAACTTCATACAGATACCTTCAATTGAAAGGTATGCAAAACAATGCAAACTTAACAGAAAAAACCCAGCCCTTTCGCATCTGTTTAGGATATGCAATGCAGCCAACAAGACACCAGACGAGATTACGGTTGACCTTAATTCCGCCAAGGAGGCTTTCATGGATTTTGACGACCTATATCACAAGGAAGACCAGACACTGACCAATGAAAGATACAGAAAGTCATTGCGTTCATTCTTACAGTATTCGGGTATCAACATACCAAACAAAGATCCTCTGATAGGAGGGGGTTCAGACTCACAAGGGGACTATGCAACGGTCTCTCTCACGCCTAACCAGGTACAGCAGGTGGCAGGCTATGTGGGAGACAAGCTTGGCGAAGAGTACGAAGACCTGTTCAGAATCCACCATGAGATTTTTCCAAGACCTGCAACACTGCATTCTTGGGTACCGACACTCGATTTAAAGCACGTGGATGTTGACAACCAATCATTGACGTTTGGACAGACAACAGTGTTTGAAAGCAAACAACACAAGCACTACAACAAACTCATACTGGATCCAAAGGCATTGGCTTGCCTTCAGAAGTATGTTGGGAAAAAGATAATTGACAAGCCTTTCAGGGAGTTCATAACAGACTACTCAAAGGTATTAAAGGACTCTTATTATTCAATAGGAAAGATACAGTCAGGCCAGAAATACCCAAAGGGAACTGAAGGATGGCTTTGGCAAAACAAGCCGATCTATTCCATAAGACATTCTGCTGCTGTGCAGTGGATTAACAGAACATCATTTGATGTCAATCTGGTGGCCACAATGGGGTGGGAAAAACCTGATACTTTGACCAAATATTATGCTAGAATTAGTACAAATAACATCATGGAAAAGGGTATTTGTTATTACTGTGCTCCTCCAAGCGTGACTGGAGATATGCCTGTATTCTGTTCTGCACCACATAGTCTTGCTTATATATCAGGGATGAGAAGGAATAACCAATGACAAATCCAGACCACTGCTGTCCTGACTGTTGTGACAATCCAGAACATGATCATTACTATAAAAAAGAAAAGGTTATAAAGAAAGAGTTATAGTTAATTATAATGGTAGTTAAAAAGAAAAAGAAGGTGTTACATTACAAACACTGCAAGGACTGCAAATGTAAACTTAAATACAAGTATGAGACAGTTGTGTGCTTCCACTGCCACCAGAAGAGAATGAAATAAAATTGATTAAACGTAATCTATAAATATAGGGTAAATTTTAGTTAAATTAAGCGTAGTCTAGCTCTTACGAATCGGGAGTCCTAGGACAAAGATTTGGTCAGCAATGACACGCTTTTTTAGGTAATGTCAAAGAAAAAATATCATCTGCGACAGAGTCCTTGGACGTACGATTTTCGTTATATTAATATGAATGACAATACAGAACGTGGTGTCTGTTATTATGAAACAAAACAGGTCTGGTGTACTTTGCATACACATGAATCCATTCAGGATATTATCTCGACAATACTTCACGAATCATTACATAATGCGTTGGCACTAGATGTGGAAAAAACTGACAAACGGGAAATGAACGTTTCAGAAAGTATGGATATAGAACAAGAGCATGAGTTACTCAAAAGAGTGATTTGGGCTTTTAATGACTGGTCTTAACTTTAACTTTATATAGCAGTAATTTTCTTGTTGTTTTATGAAGTCAATATACTCGGTTATAGCTGTAGCAGCAGTTCTAATCGCGGTACCATATACACTCGCAGCCGACGGAGCTGAGATGAAAACAGTGCCTTTCTGGTGGTCGACGGATCCCATAACTGGCGAGCAAGTGTATACCGATTATTTTGCTTCGTCTAGCAGTGTTCAACGCGAACACAATGCATATCTAGCACAATCTACTCTAAGCCAGAGTGTATCGACTATCGATCCTTCTATCATGTTGGAAGTCGAACGCTCCAACATGGTAGAGGTGATAACTTATGAATACCAATGGATTAAGGTAAGAGACTCACAACAGCCACAAGGTCCATTCGCTAACCCAGACTTTGTAATAAGAGAAAAGGTAGCAGTGTCCACTTGGGTTGAAGTAGAGGCTCCAGTCGTAGATTCAGAGGTCACAGAGGATGTCACAGAGATCACACAAGAAGTTGTGCCTGAGATCACAGAGGATATCACAGAAACAGTCACAAAACCAGTCAGAGTATCAACTTATGACGGAAAGACACATTGGGATGCAGAAGAAGCAGCCTTTAATGGTCAAGATAAAATGAGTTCACAAGAGTACAAAGACATGAAAAAGAAACACGAAGAGTGGAGAGCCTATGAATTAGCATCACAATTAATGCCATCATTATATCCACCTTATGTACACGAGTATGATCACGATGAACATCACGGTAACTATGAAGAGAAAGTAGTTGAAACTGTAGTCGAGGAAGAAGTAGTTATAGTAGTACCTCTACAGCAAGACGAGGTTGTAGTACCTAACTTCCCAACAGCAACAGTACCTAACATACCAATACCTGAACCAATTCCAGTACCAGAAGTTTTAGTAGAACCAGTTATTCCTGAAGCAATATCAATAGTTCCACAAATTGAGGAACCATTACCATTTGACTTAACTGATGATATGATCGTGGTACCATTGAACTGATGACTGCTGAAGCATATGTTTTAATCAATTGTTCCTTGGGTAAGGAAGAGTCTATTATGGAAGATATTACTAATATATCAGGAATAAGCGAGGTACATGGCACGTTTGGTGCTTATGATATCATCACAAAGATTTCTGCAAAGGATTCAGTGGAAATGAGACAAATAATAACAGAAAAGATAAGAAAACTAAAAGATGTTAGATCAACACTCGCCTTAATTGTAATATCAGAGCAAGACCAATAGGTATCTATTTATAGAAGGTATATAATTTGTACAATATGACATCAAAACGAATGAGTGTTTCACTCGATATAGAAGATTATAATTGGTGTAAAAGGAACTGTCTTTCATTGAGTTCCTTGTTGCATTGGGCAGTAGCACAAAAACGAGGTGTAGCACAATAGACTTCAGTACAAGAAAGGAAGGCAACTATTGCTTACTTTGCAAAAAGACAACACATGATTTAGCAGAACATATGGTGGATGTACACTATGGCTAATCAACATACAATCAACTTTATATCCAAACAGATACGAGAATCCAGGATAGAGTATAAACGTTTATTAAGAGAACTACATGGAGAGATTAATAATGAATCATCTAAGTGATAATAACATGTCATACCTAGGTCATTGGAAAAGGGCTATGGCCATATCTGTTGCCCTATTCATACACGCATGGTTACCCAATACATTACATGACTATGCTTCAAAAAGAATACATGAATAGTTAACTTTATATATACATAATTCTGATGCCTCCACATGGTTACAAAGATCAAACCAAAAAAGGCTAAGGCTAAGACCAAGAAGGTTACTAAAAAGAAACCTAAGAAATTGGCAAAGTCTAAAGTCGTAAAGACCAAGGCAAAACCAAAGGTTAAGAAAGCCAAAGTCGTCAAAAAGAAACCAGTTAAGAAACCAAAAGTAAAGAAAGCAAAGTCCACAGTGTCATTTTTCTAATCTAGAAAATCTTAACTTTTTATATTTTTTTAGTCTTTTCCAGGAGGTCCATAAAGGCCCTCTAAGTTTTTCAAAAATTTTTTGCTATAACACGCATTAGTAATTACGACTGGCATACGAACACTGTCGTCACTATTAGGACGTGTATAATGCACTTGACGGACTAATAAAACGACTTAAGAGTTTTGTAAAATATCGAAAATTTAGCTAAAGGGATTTGCGGACTTTGTGATTTTCAAAACTTTTCATAAAAAAACCCCCCTGTATAGGACGTTTTTAGGTTCATTATTAGTATAGTTTAACAATACTATATTTTCAAAGTACAAATGTTAAGTATTACTTGTAGAATACTGATAAACTTTCAAAAAATTTTAAATATTTATTATACTACTAATAATAATTTTATATTTAGATAGTTTAATTATAAAGGGAGACGAAAAAGAGGATATTGTGCCTTTTGAGCATTAGATATGGGAAAAGTGAAATATTAACTTTATATAGTAGTAATATGCGTTTGAGTAGTATTGGCATTAATAGAAATTATGGCATCAGCTTTTACACAATATAGGGCTGGCTGTGTATATGCGATTCAAAGTGGCGATTTTGATGCTGCCATAGTATTTATCCGCGCAATGGTCGCTATGTTACCAATGGTCCATAGACCCGAATTACCACCTATTCCAGTTGCTGGAGACATTAGGGCTGATTTAACTAATAAGGCTGCCAAGTGGCGATGGGTTACTGATTCATGTTATTTAGTAGAAGAGTCTATATCTAAATGGATACACACTAACTTAGCAAGGATAAGTATGTAATGGTTGATGACGATATAGAGGAATTACCCCCTTTACCTTATGATGATGGCTTACCAGCCCCAGAGTCAGATATGCCAGATATGGGCAAAGACGAGTCTGAGGTCGTTAAGGACGGAGACTGGTCTGACTTTGATATGGATATCATTACTGATACAGGTGTTGCCCAGTCCAAGAAGGGGGCAGGTTTTGACGGCTCAAAGGTCACTACTTTCAAATGGGAGGATAAAAGGTATGCAGTGCCACAAAGATGGTATTGGGGCAATGTAGTAAAACGTATGCTTAATCACAACAAGGCTCACGGCTTCACTGGATGTGTGCTTATAGGCATGTCAGGATCAGGCAAGACGACCTTGACCAATACAATACTACACAAGATACACGAGTATGGAGAGAACTATGTATTCAAATGGTTCAACGGCCATCAGTTGACAGAACTGGACAAGCATATAGGCAAGCTACAGGTAGGTGTACCCCATGTAATGATCTTCGATGATGCCTCATATACCATGGAAGATGCAACAAAGTCACAGATGGCAAGTCTGGCAAATGCCTTGACCACCATCAGACACCATGTCAAATCAAAGGTTATCATTATATTCAATATTCACTACAGTCGTGCAACCAAGAAATTTTTTAGAAATCAACATTTCACGTTCCTAACGAGCGTGACTACTGAGGAACTGGGTAACCTAAAAGACCTGTTTCAGGACAAAATGCCTGTTGTACGGCAGTTTGGTAAAAAGTACCGTCAGATGGCTCTTAATGGGTCGTTTTATGTGCCTTTGGACTATTACACTGGAAAGTCAGCAAAGTACATTATTAACGAACCTTTCAGGATTGGGCTTGTTTCAGAGATTACAGACCTTCATTTCTTTCTTTATCCAAGACAGTCATGTGAGTTATGCAGACCAGGTGCACCCCCTAAATTGGAGGTAAAGACAGTTAAGCAAGTTAAGAAGATGTTGAAGGAATATAAGAACCAGTCGGCACTTATGACAACATTGGCATTTTGGTGCAAAACCCATAATATTGGGCCCGTAGACCCACTTGAGAACGCACACAAGGCATATTGGAATTTCTTTGAAAAAGTGTCAAAAGACGTAAAAGCGCCTTGGCAGCAGATTTTGAATGAATTAAGGGATGAATCCCCAAGAAGGACACGTATGTCAAAAGGGTCACAATTGGCCAAAAAAGTTGATGCTTTTGGCGAAGTGATGGCTCCAAGACGTCCAGGTCGTCCAAGGCTTACACCAAGGCAAATCTCTGAAAGAGAGCATAAGCATGAGACAAAGTTACCAGAGGACTATGTCAGTCCAAGTGAAGTAAGTCAAGATACCGATGATAATGCAGTTATTGACGAATCAACTGAACAGCCTTACAATGAGTTTCCAGACTATGATTCTACCTATGTGAGGCCAGACAATTGATTATAAAAAGAAATTTCATATATAGGGGGTTGGTACTCTAATTATGTTTGACGGAGGATTGTTCCTTGTATTGCTTGGTATAGGAATATTATTCATAATTCCAAGGTTCCCTATACAATTCAAGCTTATGGCAGTATTCATCTTCTTTGGTCTTGGTACCGTACTGATTGCAGGGTACGATGTCGGCTTTGAATCAACGAGTACCGTCACTGGTGGTGCAACAACAACTGAAATCTTTTATTTGATCGGAGACTCGGATCCGTCAACATTTAACGAAAACAGCACATGGGTAGGCTGGATTTTGATTGCAGTAGGTGCTTTGACCAGTTTTGGATTCCTGTCTGGATACATAGGAGGAAGGTACTAAGATGGTCATGTATATGCACGTAATACTGTTTTTTATATGCCTTAACATAGGAATGGGTGTAACTGCAATACCAGACACTCCACTTACCATTGACGTTGCTGGCAATGCACAATTACAGAATTGTTTTGATCAGTCTCAGGAACGCATGATTGTTTATAATTCAGGTACAAGCACTTGGGAAAGAACTTCTGCTGCAACCAATTCAACATTAAATACCCCTACACAGAACATTGCAAACTTGGAACAATTCACTGACCAGTTTGGAGGATCATATGATCCTGTTACACAGGCAATAGATGCAGGGTACAGTACCATTGACTTTATGAAAGGTATAGTACTTGGTGGCTTTATTACAAACGCTATTGACAGTATAACACTTACATGTGACTTTAGTCAGGGTGGCAATCCTGTTACCGACGATCCAGTAATGCAGTACTTTAAGACAGGATTAAACATAATATTTGGCTTTATGCTTGTATTGCTTGTACTATACCTAGTTACTGGTAAAAGTTTCGGTCTTTAACCGATACCTCTCAAAGTATACCTATTTAAAATTTATTTCAGATTATTGCATATATAAACTTCGTTTACGCTACGTTCTTTTATATAAGAGTTATTTAGAACCTTCTACATGATCGATATTTCCTATATCATGGGATTCATTGGTGTAGCCGTTGGCTTAATCATTGGTATCTTGATATACAGTGAAGTAGAGGCCGCTATTGATTGCCCTCCAGCAGCAACAAACGCTGATGGTAACGAGGCATGTACTAGAGCAAAATCCATTGCATGGACGGTAATTAGTATCTTACCAATATCAATGTTCTTTGCACTATTCGCAATCTTTGGTGGATTCTCCAGAATGGCATAATCGTGAATCCATTTAAAAAAAACACATCACCTTAGACTTTTTCAAATACTCTCAAGCAAGAACCCGAATGTTTTTATACCAGAGATATGTGACTAATATCAGTTCGGACGAATGATCTGAACCAGATATTGGTTGATGGGTAACCCTCACACTCCTATATGATATCAGTATCTGCTAAATTAAATTTTAAATACTACGGAAACGGTACGGTATGTTATGGGTGAACGTTTAGTCGAAATACCTATTTCGAAAGCATTGAGAAAAAAGATCAAGGCAAGAAAGAAAAAATTAACCTATGAACAGTACTTAAAGAAAATTTTAGGGGCTGGATCTTAACTGGCAATTAATATCATTCTTCGTGGTATTATTTCCGTCTTTGCAATAGGCATTGCCATGGTTGCATTCATGCCTGCCGTATGGGACTTGTACTATAACCAGGACCTATGGATAGATGCACCAGCAGAAGCGCTGGCAACAAGAGACAATATTTACGCTACGTTTATGGCTTTACCGTTATTCATGATAGGAGCAGTGTTCCTGTGGGCATACATGAGCACAACAAGGAGAGACTATGGCTATTAGTTTATCAACCCACGGTGCTGCACGGATGGGGTGTCATTGATTGAACCGAGCAGATTACACATTAATGGGAATTGCAGTTGTAGCCTCACTCATGGTTGCAGTTCCGCTTTGTATCGGACTTAGCGAAGAAGGCTACATACCAATACCAAAAGCCTTTGGTCAGGTTGCTGATACAACAATATCCATAACAAACTCAAGTGGCACGTTTGACGTACCAGCATTTACAAACTCCACTGGCACATACCCAATGTCTGATTTTGTATTACCAGTTACAGAACCTGAGTCATTTGAAGTAACTGGGTTTGCCAATTCAAGTACAGTTACAACGAGTGAAACTGATGTAACAAATGCAACAACTTTAACAGATATAACTGAACTTGAACCATTTGTTCCAGAACCAATCTTACCAACTGGCTCATTGAGTGTTCAAAAATACGTCACTCCAACTTTCCCTGATGAATATTATGTACAAGATGATTTGTTTGAAGTCCTAGCCAAGAGAACAACCATTGGAAGCAATTATGACTTGGTTGAAGATTACAAAACTGGAGAAGCCAGTTGGACTTCAACCATTGATAAAATCCAAGACGGTTTCACACAACGTGAAGATGGAACTGGTATTCCAACATTCAAAAACTATGTCTTGCAACAAAGTGGACAAAAAGTAATATTCAATTCTAATAGCGTGGGTGGCTTGGTTTATGATCTTCCAACTTGTTCATACTCAATCCGAGAAAACGGTTACAACGGACAGACTGTTGTACCGTCAGTCAGTGCAGTTGCAACTGGTTTGGTCAATGGAGAGTGGACAAACTTGCAAGTCAACGATGCATTGTGTAACGTAAACGTAACATCTGATGCAGACGGTATTGTAATTACTTCTACAAAGTCAATTCAACTAGACCCAATCACTGTTGTTAATTCTTTCAACGGTACAAGTACACAAGTGCCACAAAGTGAAACATTTGTTCAGGTGTTAGATGTTGATTCACAAAGTGGAATCAAAGAGACATGGAAAGTATGGAAAACTGACGACACACCTTTAGGAATTAGTCAGACTGTACATACTGGCAGTACCATAGAAATTGCTGGACAAGTAATTGATATTGAAGCACTGAACGGTCAATCTTTTGACAGACAGTACATTATTGACAATGAAGCAGAAATACTCGCCATCACAGATAGCGTGTCATACGACTTTGACGAGGGTATCGACTCACTCACTGGAATTAACATTCTATACGATTCTGATTACAAAGTGAACTTGGATTACGCAAGTGGAGACTTTATTGGCTACTTGGAAATTGACCCAACATTTACAGCACTTAGGGATTCAGGTAGACAGATTGGCGATACAACAAGTGGTACTGACTGTGGAACTGGAAATTGGGAAACTACTCCTAATACTGGTTCAAATCTTAAATTATGGAGAACTGGAGATAATGGAGTCCATGACTGTATGATGCAAGCTCATCAATGGGATGTTAGTTCTTTATCAGTATATACACCAACAACAGTTTCTTATGAAATTGAAGTAACATCAGTTAACAGTCCTCGAACATGTGAAGTCAATCCAATTATTGATTTTAGTGCAAGCACTGCAAACTTGTTTACTGATATTCAAGATGGAACACCTTATGCTAGTGGACTAATAGAATGTCAGAGTGTTGGAACACATACCATTCCATTAAACTCTGATGCACTAACTGACTTGACATCATCATTATCTGGAACTGGACTTTTCGCACTTGGCTGGGCTTACGAAGATATGACAACAACATCAACAGAAATGTATACCTATGCAAATCTTCCAAATCTTCTAGTAACATATCAAATCCCATCAGTCATGGC
>JAAHTH010000859.1_pt1 | contig 28138 bp, 27 predicted proteins | sample 6116091 | NCBI WGS metagenome assembly JAAHTH01 (sample SAMN13939990, study PRJNA603662) | sponge metagenome | isolation source: marine sponge | host: Mycale hentscheli | place: New Zealand | collected 2006
GCCTGAAACGTCAACCCCAAATAATCAGATTTTCAAGGACTCGGAGTATACTTCACCTTTTTCAACCAGATTGTAGCTCACACTGTTTTCATTTTTCTTTGAAGCCAGAAAATCTTTTTCGCCTTCCAGGATATCACCGCCATCAAGTGCAGGAGAGCCTAGTGGAATAACAATTGTTTTGCCAGTTGTTGCCGGATCATATTGGGGAATATTAGGTTGAGCAATGCTTGGATTAAGGGTTCCGTATGAGGCGTACTCAAAGCCTTCTGCATTTCCAATAACACCAATTTTCTGAAGTGCCTTGTCTGCAAAAAATGCAAGTTTTGCGCGGCCTGCCCGGGTCATGTTTATGCCTTTTGAACCCCGCAGTCTGACAATCTGTCCATTAATATCAGGACCAGCACTAACGAATTTTCCTTCTTCGTTGGTAAAACCATCCTAAATGTCGACGTATTCACCGCCACCAACTGCTTCTACTTTGGAGCGGTAAATTTCATTAAACGCCAAATAATCGGATTCATTTTTCCTGAGCGTACTAGCGGTAATCCTACCCAAACCAATGGAATTTTCCCACTAACGCCAATGGATGCAATTTTTGCAGCTCTCTTGTTGTATTCGGTTAGCCACTCTGGAGACAGTTTTTCTGGCTGACCGGGGAATTTCCATATTTTCTGGCGATCATTCATCCCGACAAGGGCGACGATAGCGATTGGTTTAAATTCTTCAATGAGTTGTGGAATACGCTCTGGCCAATTTACAACGTCATCCCGGATGAGGCCGGATGAAGGGTCTGTTTTATTGACCACAACAACATTTGCATTGGCAGCATATAAGCTTGGTCAGTTCTCTACCCATGCCGCCTGCCAGGAAGTCACCGACAACCAAAATTTTTGATGCGTTCTCGTTCTTAACCGCAATGACAGCTGGTTTGATTTGTGAAGCTGCGCGTGCAGTTTTACGCTGTGATGATTTTTTCTTTTTCTTAAGCTTTCTGGATGCAGTTTTCTTTGATGGTTTTACGACTTTGATTTTGTTTTTGTTCTTCTTGCGTTGTTTGAATAGAACATCAAAAAGAGTTTTGCGTTTTCTCTTTTCCTGTGCTTGAGCCTGTTCCACACCGATTATTGGCGCTAGCGCAAAATTGAGCACTGGCACCGAGGGAATTATAATTCCCAGGCACACGAAGAATACTACCGCTAATGTCAGACGTCGAAGCATGTTTATCAGACTGGTCCAAATGCCAGCCCCTTTACTCAATTACTCGTTACCAACGCTTAAAGTTGGTAGGCTCAACTACCCCTTAGTTTACCTAAAACCTTCTTGGATGCATAGCCATCTTGGGCCAACCCTACGCTTTTTTGATAGCTTTTAATGGCTTTTCGCGATCCACCGCCTATTTTACCATCGATTTCGCCATCATAAAATCCTTTTTGAAGTAGGCTAGCTTGCAACTCTTTGCTCTCTTCTTCATTCAGTCTTGTATAACCACGCGGCCAGTCAACAACAAATTCATCGTACCCGGCAAGGCGGTCCGCCAAGTGTCCAACTGCCAAAGCATACTTATCAGCGTTGTTATAACTTTTTAGAACAAAGAAGTTTTTGGTCATCAAGAATGCAGGACCGTTTGGTCCGGCAAGCACCTTTATGTTTGCCTTGCGGTTGCGGTCTGGAAATTTCTTTCCCTTTACGCGCTTTATGCCCAAGCTTTGCCATTGAACCAAGGTGCGGCTTGATGTTCCAACTTTTGAGACTTTAAAGCCGCGGGGTGTCTTTACTTCATAACCCCAGGTTTGGCCTGAACGCCAGCCGTTTTTCTTGAGAAGGTTGGCTGCAGATGCAAGTGCGTCCGGAACTGACTGCCAGATATTGCGCCGGCCATCACCATCTATGTCAACTGCCCAGGCTTGGTAACTGGTAGGAATAAATTGAGTGTGTCCCATGGCCCCAGCCCATGAACCTCTTAGGCCTTTGGCTGATACATCACCATTTTGAACGATTTTCATCGCGGAAATCAGCTGACTTCTTGCAAACTTTCTGCGGCGTTTGTCTTGATAAGCTAATGTGCCGAGAGAGCGGGCAACACTACGTAGCGCTGAATCTCGCTCCAATGCTGCACCGTATGAAGTTTCCATCGACCAGATTGCTAGAAGAATATGGCGGTCTACACCGTAACGTCTTTCGATGATGTCCAGCCATTTTTTGTATTGAATTTTCAGAGCCTGGCCTTTTTCAATCGCTGATTTAGTGATGCGATTGTCCATGTAGTCCCAGACTTTGGCTTTAAACTCTGGTTGGAAGTTTGCTGACTTGATCACCTCAGGATCTGGTGAAGTTATGCCTGAAAAAACAGCATCATACGTGCTGGTTCGAACACCATTTTTTGCTGCTACACCTCGAAAATCCCTAATCCACTTTTTGAAACCTGCGTCTGCAACTGCTGGGCTGGTCATTAAAGCCATGGTTAGGCTGACAGCCATTCCAGCAAATTTGATATTAGAAAAGAGCTTATTGGTCATTCAGTCTTACCCTCCAGCATTTATGCTTGGTTAGCTAAAAATCGCGTTTGTTGCGAATCAACGGCTAAAGGCATCATAGACTTTGAAGAGTCAGGAATAAATGGACGGATTTATGGCGGGGATATGAACTTATCGAGAGAAAAGTTGATGCGTGTTAGGCACTTTTCTTTAATGCAGGAAGTTTTTCTTCCCAATTAAGAGCGCTTGAAACAATGGTGTCCAGATTGTTGTGTTTTGGTACCCATTCAAGCCGGGTCATTAAACGGTGAGCATTTGCGGTGAGCGCTTCAATGTCGCCTGCACGACGATCCGTTTCAATGACGCGGAAATCATTGCCGGAAATGCGCTTAACCGTGTCAATCACCTGACGAACAGAATAGCCTTGGCTGTAGCCACAGTTAGCGGTAAATTTCTTGCCACCACTTCGCAAGTGTTGAAGTGCTATATAATGTGCATTTGCAAGATCACTAACATGGATAAAATCACGGACGCAGGTGCCATCAAGAGTGCTGTAGTCAGTGCCAAATATTTTCATTGAGCTGCGACTACCCGCGGCTGTTTCGCAGGCAACCTTAATTAAATGTGTGGCACCTTCTGTTGATTGTCCCGTACGGCCTTGAACATCGCAGCCTGCAACATTGAAGTAGCGCAAGATTACATATGACAAGTCATGCGCTTCAGCAGCATCACGGATCATAAGTTCGGTCATCAATTTGGATGTTCCATAGGGTGACATTGGGTTCAATATAGCGTTTTCACTTATTGGTCCCTCTGTTAGCGGATTGTCATATACGGCAGCCGTTGAAGAAAAAATGAATTTCTTAACGCCAGTATTTACCGCTGCTGCAATTAGGTTGCGGGAATTACCAGTGTTGTTTTGATAGTACATCAACGGGTTTTGCAAAGATTCAGGCACCACCACAGAACCGGCAAAATGGATGATGGAATCAATATCATTATCATTAATGACTTCTTCCATGGCATCTTGATCGCCGATATCAGCATTGATGAATTTTACGCCTTTCGGAATTGCCCATTCAAAGCCTGTTGTGAGATTGTCCACAACCAGAACATCTTCATGGTGATCCAATAGTTCCCAAACCATGTGAGAACCAATATATCCAGCGCCGCCTGTTACTAAGACCGTCATAACCCAAAACCTTTGTTTGCACCCGGCTTAAGAGCACCATAATCAACTTTGCTTAGGATCTTGATAATGAAAATGTTACAACTCTATTGAATCGCTTCATCTTCTGTTAAGGAAGGCATTGGCATAAACGTCATATAAATATCCATTGGGGTTCATCTCATGTCAGAAAAAAAACGCGTTCGCAAAGCTGTATTTCCTGTTGCGGGTCTTGGAACCAGATTCCTGCCTGCTACAAAAGCAGTGCCCAAGGAAATGCTGACGGTATTGGACAAACCCGTTATTCAATATGCAGTTGATGAAGCACGCAAAGCAGGTATTGAGCACTTTATTTTTGTGACGGGCCGCAACAAGGCAGTTATCGAAGACCATTTTGATCTTGCATATGAACTTCAAGATACCCTTGAAAAGCGAGAAAAAGTCGAGGCATTGGAAATTCTTTCCAAATATATGCCAGCACCTGGGGAAACCAGTTTTACCCGTCAACAAGCGCCGCTTGGCTTGGGGCATGCTGTCTGGTGTGCTCGTGAACTTGTTGGAGATGAACCTTTTGCGCTTCTATTACCGGACATGGTGATGAAGGATGAAAAAGGCTGTACGTCCGGCATGATCGATTTATACAATCAAACCGGCGGAAATGTTATTGCTACAGAGGAAGTAGCTTGGGAAGAAACGCATCAATATGGCGTAATTGAAAAAGGTGAGGATGTGGCCACTGGGTTTGAAGTAACCGGCATGGTTGAAAAGCCGGCTCCTGGTACCGCGCCATCAAACCTATTCATTAATGGGCGTTATATTCTTCAACCAGAGATTTTTGATATCCTGAAGAAACAAAGTCCCGGTGCTGGTAATGAAATTCAATTAACTGATGCCATGCTGACCTTGGCTAAAAGCCAAAAATTTTACGGGCATGTTTTTGAAGGTGAGACTTTTGATTGCGGATCCAAAGCAGGCTTCATTCGCGCCAATATTGCTTATGCATTAGATGATCAGGCAATTCGGGGTGAAGTTCTTAGTGACCTTAAAAAATGGGTCTTGTCCCGTTTTTTATCACTTTAGTTTATCTTTGCAGACGAACACCAACCTGGCCGCTGGTTGCATCAAAACTTGAATTTGGAGCATCCGTCTCAAAGCGTTGGTAATCAACTTGAGATGTGATCGCCATGAAGCGGTTGACCCAGTACTGTGTGCCTAGACCGACTTGTAGGGTTGTATTGTTGTCATCATTGGTTTCTACCTGCGCGTCTGCAAAAGCGTTGACGGAAAAACGATCTGTTATTTGCCGGTTTATATCCAGTCTACCATTATAGATAATTGAACCGTTTTCATTTGCCGTGGTGGAATCATTTGTGGTGGTTCCAAGTGTTAGCCCAACTTGGGTATCTCGAACAGGTGACCAATTAACCAAACCATTTACCGTAAAAGCATCAAGATCTTCCAGCAGCGGGTCATCAAAACTCTCGTTGACGTATCCAAGTGCTATCTCACCCGTTAGTTTTTCTCCAAGATCCACCTGCACGCCGCCACGCAATTCAAAGATATCACTATCCCGGTCGTTGCCATTGCGGTCCAGCTCCTGATCAAAGTCACGTATTGCGTAAGCACCCTCGATAAAAGGAACAAGGGCTGGTGAGATTTCATAACCGACACGTGCGGTTATACGGTATTCATTGTTATTGCGATCACCTTCGTTTTGAGTAACGTCGCCGCCAAGGTCTGCTGGCTGAAATTCATCGCGATCTACATCACCACGCAAGGTCAACTGGAGTTTTCTGCCGGTTCTTTGTAATTCCAAGCTGCCGCCCCAATTTTCCTGGATTGGGTTATCGACAGCTCCTGGTGCCAAGGTACTGCTAGTAAAACCTTGCGTTGAGATATTGTAGAAGCCGCGTGTTGTCAGGGTATAGCCGTCGATCAAATCCAGTCTAAGGGCTGTATCGACAAGTAGCTGTGGTTGATCAATTTCTTCATCGTCAAAGGGGCGCCTATAAGAGCCATTGATATTTGTTTGCCACTCATGGCGAGACCAATCAGAAGTAATGTTTGCTGAAACGGAGGTATCTGAAAAGGCTCCGCCTTCACCACCAGCTTGTTCTGAAACATTGCTTGAATAGCCAATGGCTTGTTCCAGAGAAACATTAAGATCATAAGTGCCAAGCCTTATCCCGGTTGGGCCAAATGGGTCTACTTCGTCCGTTGTTGCTGTTCCTGTTTGAACGGGGTCTACTGCGTTATTGGCAAGCGTGGAATCATCAGGATCGTTGGGGTTTATTACTGGCGTAGCAGCAGTGGCGGGTTGTGCTCTTTGCTGCGTATTTGTTTGGGCGATTGCTTGTGTGGTTTGTTCGTCTATCGTTTGACCGTTGCCAAGCAGTTGATTTCTTTGCGCATCCGAAGAAGATAGATCGTCTATGTTTCTACGCCTTGCATCTGCTTGTTGAACAGTTTCTGTGAAAACTGAATCAACTTGCGCGTCTGATGCGCGTTCAGCAGTTTGCGAATAGGCAGGCGAAAGCATGGTAGTTGTCAAAAGACTACCCACAAAAAAAATGCTGAGGTATTTGCCCGTCTTGGACATTTAAGCCATTGTCCTTTAATGATGCAGCAGAATAGCGATAAACCTTTTCAAACCGTAAACATTTACGGTTAAGGAATGGTTTAAGTTGGCTTGATTCAAGCCTTTTTGAGTTGGAAAGAATGCATGTCGAAACAGTCAAATATTGAGTCTGCTTTACGCACCATAGAGTTTGAGCGACAGGGTTTGGAAGCCGTTTCAGATGCGCTTTCAAATGGCATGGGTGATGAGTTTGATGCTGCTTGCCAAATTATGCGAGACATTGGTGGGCGTGTAATTGTAACTGGCGTTGGCAAAAGCGGCCATATTGGGACCAAAATTGCTGCCACACTGGCTTCGACCGGAACTCCAGCATTTTTTGTTCATTCATCAGAAGCAAATCACGGCGATCTTGGAATGATTGCCCGTGATGATGCAATACTCGCGCTTTCGTGGTCTGGTGAGACCGCTGAATTAAAAGGTGTAATTGCTTATTCAACCAGGTTTTCTATTCCGTTGATTGCCATTACCAAAAACAAACAATCAGCTCTGGGCAAGGAAGCAACTGTATGCCTTGAGCTTCCTAATGTTGAAGAGGCTTGCCCCAATGGATTGGCGCCGACAACATCCACAACCATGCAAATGGTAATTGGCGATGCTCTTGCGGTTGCTCTTTTGGAAAGTCGTGGTTTTTCCGCAGATGATTTTGGTATTTATCACCCTAGCGGTGCACTTGGTTCACAACTTACAAGTGTCGGGGAAGTTATGCATAAAGGTGAGGTAATACCACTGGTTGTAGAAAATACTTCAATGAATGATGCCATTATGACGCTTTCACAAAAGCGATTTGGCTGTGTGGGTGTAACCGATGCCCAAGGTAAACTTGTTGGTATTTTCACTGATGGTGATCTTGCGCGCAATCTTGATAAAGATCTGCAAAGCCTATCCGTGAATGATCTAATGACGCGTGACCCAAAAACCATCAATGGATCAGCGCTTGTAGCGTCAGCAATGGCGATGTTGGACAGTTTTAATATTTCAGCTTTGATAGTGACCGATGCAGACAACAAGCCGCAAGGCATTGTTCATCTGCACGATCTTCTTAGAATTGGTGTGGCTTAAGAAGCTACAACGATGAGCGTTCCGGCGTCGTAGTCTACAACTTTGACCTTGGAACCAGCTTTTGTATCATTGCCTTTTACACGCCAAGTAGTATCACCAATTTTTACACGCCCCATGCCATTGGTAATTGGATCGGCAAGGACAGCGGTTTGCCCAATTAACTGAGCGCCTCTCTCCTTTAGAATTGGATTGTCGCTTTCGCTGTATTTTCTGTTTTTCATTATGCGTTTGCCGATGATGGCCAATGCAACAGAAAGAAGAAGGAAAACTAGTACTTGCGCTTGCCAAGGCCAGATTGCAGCCTCAGTGCCCAAGATTACCGTTATGAAGCCGACCACAAGGGCGGACAGTCCGGGCCAAAGCAGGATCGTGCTCGGCATCAAGATTTCCAACCCTAGAATAAGGAGACCAACCGCGACCCATGTCCATGGGCCTAATGCGTGAAGAAAAGATAAAACCATTTAGCGCTCCAATCTATTCTTTTGCGTCTGACTTGCCAAACATTGGCACGCCAGTTTTAGGGGTTGAGGAGGGCCTTGGTCCGCTTGGTGAAGATCCACCATTATCGCCGTCACCAAAGATATCTTTTGCTATTGAACCAATACCGCCCAAAGAACCGATTAATGATGATGCTTCCAGTGGCATCATGATTACTTTTTGGTTTGGGGCGCTGGCAATATGCGTCAGTGCCTCAGTGTATTTTTGAGCAACAAAGTAATTGATTGCTTGCGTGTTGCCACCGGCAATCGCGTCAGACACCATACGGGTTGCTTCAGCTTCCGCTTGCGCTAAACGTTCACGAGCTTCAGCTTCACGAAATGCTGCTTCTTTTTCACCTTCAGCTGCAAGAATTTGTGATTGCTTCTCACCTTCAGCCTTCAGGATTTCAGCCTGCCTGAAGCCTTCCGCCTCAAGAATGTTTGCACGCTTGTCACGTTCAGCCTTCATCTGGCGACCCATTGCATCAACTAAATCTGTTGGTGGATTAATGTCTTTAATTTCAATACGGGTAATTTTCATACCCCAAGGAGAAACTGCTTCATCAACTACGCGTAGCAGGCGATCGTTAATCTCATCGCGTTTTGAGAGCAATTCATCAAGGTCCATCGAACCCATAACGGTACGAATGTTGGTCATGGTCAGGTTTAGAACCGCCCGTTCGAGGTCGCGCACTTCGTAGGCTGCGCGAGCAGCATCCAAAATCTGGAAGAAAGTAACGCCATCAGCGCTAATTGTTGCGTTGTCTTTTGTAATAACTTCCTGGGTGGGAACGTCCAAAACCTGTTCCATCATGTTCAGTTTGGCACCAACGCGGTCAATAAATGGAACAATGATGTTCAATCCCGGCTTTAAAGTCTTGGTATAGCGCCCAAAACGTTCAACCGTATAATTAAAGCCCTGTGGAACCTGTTTAACACCGGCAAAAATTACCAAAATTATAAGAAATGCCAGTACCGCTAGCGCAATATCAAATCCGAACAAAAACAAACCTCCAAAAAATATTTATTTACGTTGGGTTATATATGGGGATTTAATTGTTATATTACAAATGAAACCGGCTTAATAGGGTTAAAGGCCTGTTAAATCAATTTTGGGTTTTGATTGCCTTGGCTTTGACAAAATAGCCTGAGTAAATTGATACCGAAGTGCATCAAAACCTTATAAAATACAATAATTTGGGAGTAAGTATTATGAGTCTTTTAAAAACACTAGCTAAAGTAGCTGTTGGAATTGCCGTTGCAAAAGGTGTCGGCGGAATGATGAAAAAGGGAGCAGGCGGACAAGCTGGTGGTCAACGGGCACCTACAGGTTCTGGCGGCGGTCTTGGTGATTTGCTTGGCCAACTTGGCGGCGGCGGTCGCGGTGGTCAAGGTGGCGGATTAGGTGATTTGCTTGGCAAGTTGGGACAGGGTGCAGGTGGCCAAGGTGGCGGGTTGGGAGACCTACTCGGTGGTCTTGCAGGTAAGGCAACACGGGGCCAAGGCGGCGCTGGTAATGGTGGAGCTCTGGGAGATATTTTTGGCGATTTTATTGGTGATGGTGCAAAGCAAACCCAAAACAACGAATCTTTTGGAGATATCTTCAATGACGCTATTGAGCGCCAGGCTGAGCCAGCAGTAGCACCTTCTGCGGACCAGGAAGCAGTTGCAGCTCTAATGCTAAGTGCGATGATCCAGGCAATGAAATCAGACAAGGAATTAAGTCCAGATGAAGAGGCAAAATTGATGGAGCATCTAGGTGATGTTTCTCATGAAGAACGCCAGTTTGTTAATCAGGAATTGCAAAAGCCGGTTGATATTGCTGGCCTTGCTGCGAACGTCCCACAAGGTTTGGAACAACAGGTTTATTTAATGTCGATTATGGCAATTGATTTGGATAAGCGCGCGGAAGCTCAGTATCTGCATGACCTTGCTGGAGAATTGAATATTGGCCGTGATGAAGTAAATGCCATTCACGCCCATGTTGGTGCTCCAAGTCTTTACAGCTAATCCTTCACCATGAGTGATTTTGTTCTGAACGAGCGGCTTGAAGCTGACACCCATTTGGTGTGCGAGCTGAAAAGCTGTTCGCTTCGCTTGCTGGATGATCAACGTTGGCCCTGGCTTGTTTTGGTGCCACGCATTGCGAGTGCGCAAGAGTGGCATGACCTTTCAAAGGGTCAACGCATCATGATTGATGACGAAGTTGCAAGGGTGGCTTTTACTTTGAAGAAAATGACTGGTTGTGAAAAAATCAATATAGCCTCGATAGGCAATATGGTGCGGCAATTGCATATCCATGTAATTGCTCGCAACGAAGGTGACGCAAACTGGCCTGGACCGGTTTGGGGTTATGGCAAACTTGAACCTTATGGCGTTGACAGTGCCGCCTCTTTTATAGAAAGCTTCAAGTCTGAATTTTCTTGAGGACTTTCATGACAATTGATTTTAATAGCCTGCCAAATCCGGAACCAAGTTCATTGGTTGGGTTTTCGAAAAACACGCTTAATCGTGACGCTGAAAATCGTGATGAGAATAGTATCAAACTCGCTTTGGCTGATGAGAAGACGCGATACTATCTGTTTGCACGAGGTAAGGTAATTTTACATAAAGCCGACGCGGTGCAAGTGCTTTTCACATTGTCAGAAGCCGAGCATTTTGGTGCTAAAATTGAACGCTCTGTCCTGCTTGGTGAAGCGATTGACGGCATGCGGATTGCTGTCCCTGTGGGTGTTGATCCTGAAACCCTGGAAGAACCTTGGGTGGCTTATGATCTGCGAAGCCTCTTGTATTCAGGTTCGGTGAGTGAAGAAGACGCAGGCGCAATTGCGCAAGCAGGTGGCCTTTTGTTCTGGAATTCCCAAAACAGGTTTTGCGGTAAATGCGGCACTCAATCCAAAAGCGCCATCGGCGGGTATCGGCGTGATTGCCCATCTTGTGACGGGAAGCTTTTTCCCCGTACTGATCCTGTTGTCATCATGCTGGCAGTCAAGGATGATATGTGCCTGATGGGGCGATCTCCTCACTTTTCCGAAGGATGGTTCTCAACGCTTGCCGGTTTTGTAGAACCGGGCGAAACAATGGAAGACGCCATGCGCCGTGAGACATTTGAAGAAAGTGGCATCAGAATTGGACGTGTGAAATATCATGCCAGCCAACCATGGCCATTTCCGCATTCTTTGATGCTTGGACTGTATGGCGAAGCAATCTCGCAAGAAATTACCATGGATGAATCTGAGCTTGAGGATTGCCGTTGGTTCAGCCGGGATGAAGTTAAACTAATGATAAGTGAAACGCATCCGGACGGTTTAATATGTCCACCCAATAAGGCAATTTCATCAGCACTGGTTCAACATTGGGTAGAAAATTGAGCTTATTTTTGTGAGCCATTCATCATATTGTTTCGCAACTCTTTAATGGTCTCTACAAGTCTTGAAAGCTCAGGTAAGGGTAGTTGCGTGCCTCCTACGATGCATTCTGTAATTTTTGGAGCTTTGGCTTTCAGCGCTTTACCGCTTGCGGTGAGTTGTATGAAAACCCGGCGCTCATCTTTTTTATCCCGGATGCGCTTGATATGTCCCTGAGACTCTAATCGTTTCAAGATGGGCGTTAGCGTATTGGTTTCGATCAACAACTGTTCGCATAGGCTGCCAACCGTAATTTTGTCCTCCTGCCAAAGCGCAGTCAGTGTGATGTATTGTGGATAGGTAAGTCCCAATTCTGCAAGCAGCGGCTTATAGGCACGGTTCATAGTGTTGTTTGCAGAGTATAAAGCAAAGCAAATCAGGTCCTCTACGCGATCAGGCATGATTTCTGGTTTGTTCATTTTGTACTCCGGTCTCATTCGCCACAATTGAGTGTTCAACGAAAATCAATTGACATTGATCTGGATGCTATGTCAATGTATCGTACACGATATAATCGTGAACGATATTTATATGGAGAAAATTATGCCCTGGTTACCAAGCTTGATAACTGAAACACCCGAGCAGGGGTTTGATGTAGCAATTACACTTTCTCGAATGGGAGTGAACAAAGTTCAACCGGATGATGACATCAGGTACAAACTTCGTGCGATCTACGAGAATGATGCAGACAGTTTAACCAGTGCATCTCATGTAATTGCTGTCAATTTTCAAACGGTGGCTGCAGCCAATAACTACTGGAAATAGTGGGCCAACCCCTATTTGGAATGCTATCCGCGTGATTTTGCTGATGGGTAAACGCCCAAAATCTTGAACTCGTCGGTGAAGAAGCCCAATTCCTCAAAAGCAAGTTTTAGACCTTCATCATCGGGATGGCCAACAACATCTGCATAAAATTGAGTGGCAGTAAAAGCACCACCGAGTTGGTAGCTTTCCAGTTTAGTCATATTGATGCCATTGGTCGCAAAGCCACCCATCGCTTTATAAAGCGCTGCTGGAATGTTGCGTACCTGGAATAGGAAACTGGTGATTACTTCGTCATTGTCACGTTTAGCCCATTCAGCATCACGCGATAAAATTACAAAGCGGGTGGTGTTGTTTGCACTGTCTTCGACATTTTCTGCAAGTGTTTCCAATCCATAAATGCCAGCTGCCAATGCAGGAGCAAGCGCTACCATTGTTCTATCCTCGCGTTCCGCAACAATTTTTGCAGAGCCGGCTGTATCTCCTCCAACAACAGCTTTCCAACCATGTTTGCGGATAATATTACGGCATTGCCCCAAGCCATGGACATGGCTGTAGACAGTTTTAATCTCATCAAGTTTGACACCTGGTAAAGCCATCAAGTCAAAGCGAATTGGCAAGAAATGTTCGCCAATAATATGGGTTCCCGACTGAGGCAATATGTGATGAATATCAGCAACCCGTCCGGCAAGCGTGTTTTCAATTGGGATCATGGCAAGATCGGCGTCACCACTGTTTAGCGTGTTAAACGCATCTTCAAAGGTATCGCAAGGAATGGTTTCTACCTGATCGCCATAGACTTCATGAATGGCGATTTCGGAGTTAGCACCCTTTGCCCCCTGGAATGATATTTTACGGATTGCCATTATCTTCGTCTTTCTAGTAGCTGCCTTGCTTTTTCAAGGTCTTCTGGAGTGTCTACACCGTGAGGGATGGTGCGAACAAGTTCAATATCGATCCGCATGCTGTTTTCCAGCGCGCGGAGTTGCTCCAATTTTTCCCGTTTTTCAAGTGGACTTGGCTCCAATGAAACAAATTTTTGCAAGGCACTTCTGCGGTAGGCATATAGTCCAATATGATGATAAAGCGGGCCATCGCCATAGGGGGTGGTTGCTCTGGAGAAATAAAGCGCCCGCAAACGGGTGTTGGAAATTGGAGTGCCCACAGCTTTTACAACATTTGGGTTGGTTTTTTCAGCTTCGTCCTTAATCTCCGCAGCAAGGGTCGCGATATCAACTTTTTTGTTTTCCAGGGGAGAAACACTTTTGCGAATTAATTTTGGGTCAATTGCGGGAAGATCGCCCTGGACATTGATGATGGTATCGGCTTTGCCCTCCGGATCGATTTTTTCAATCGCTTCCCATATACGATCCGAACCAGATTCGTGATCTTCCCTTGTCATCACTGCTTTTGCGCCATGTGCTTCAACCGCAGCCAAAATTTCTTGTGAATCAGTTGCTACAATGGGCTCGCCAATATCAGCTTCACGTGCGCGATCAACAACCTGGCAGATCATCGGTAACCCGTTAATTTCTGCCATTGGTTTGTCTGGCAGGCGGGTTGAAGCCATGCGCGCAGGGATAAGAATTAGTGTGTTTGTCATTTTCTATTGGATTCTCATTAAAAACTTCGCTAATCAATCTTGCAAATAGTGTCAAAAAGTCTCACTAGAACCTTACATAGAGACGTTGTATCTGACACGCAAACACAATAGGTTCTGACATATACAAACGCCACCCTTTATTCTGTGGCATCTGCGCGAGGCATTTTCTCGTTGCAATAAGGAGTTATAAGACGATGGATTCTTTTGAGTTCAACAAAATCGCAATGGCCATTCTGGGAACTGTTTTTCTGGTCATGGGCTTAAATTTTGCATCTGAAAGCATTTTTCACTCGGCAAATCCTGAGCAAAAGGGTTATGCAATTGAAGTGGCTGAAGCATCAACAGGTGGTGAAGCAGCAGATGCTGGCCCGGCATATGAGCCAATTACTGCTCTGCTTGCGAGCGCTGATGTAGGTGCAGGCGAAAAAGTATTCAAAAAATGTGCTGCATGTCATGATGCAAGTGCAGGTGGGGCAAACAAAGTTGGTCCGGCACTTTATGAAATTGTAAATCGCGATATAGCTGCATCGCCCGGATTTTCTTATTCTGGCCCACTAAAGGAGTTTAGTGCAGGCAAGCAATGGACATATGAAGAACTCAATGGATTTCTTTGGAAGCCAAAGAAGTATGTTAAAGGGACATCAATGGGCTTTGGTGGTTTGAAAAAGGTTGAAGACCGCGCAAATCTGATTGCATACCTTCGGGGTCAATCTGCAAGTCCGGCTGAATTACCAGCAGAATAAGCTTACGAACAATAATTTAAATTAAAGCCGGGCAATTTGCTCGGCTTTTTTGTTTGGTGAACACGAACATGGGATGGGTAAGTGCTTGCTTTCAAGCTCAACGCAACTATCCTAATATGCAACTGTACTAATTTAAGGATGTCATTTTGATAATGCGCTTTGTATTTGCCTCACTTTTTGCTGTTTTCGTTTCAATCTCTGGAATTGGAGTTACCCATGCCGATGAAGAAAAATGGCTGCACGGGGATACGCTTTTTGGCGAATTAAAATATGGTCCTGACTTTGCGCACTATGACTATGTAAATCCTGATGCTCCAAAAGGCGGGCAGCTAAAGCGAACTGCATTTGGTGGTTATGATACTTTTAACCCTTTCATACCCCGTGGACGTCCACCTGTTCAGCTCAACTACTTTGGTGGTCTAATATACGACCGGTTTTTCGAACAGTCCCAAGATCAGGCTTCCGCGTCATATGGAATGATCGCCAAGGAATTTCGCAAAGCTGATGATTCATCCTGGGCTGTATATAAAATCAATGAAAAGGCGCGTTTTCATGATGGTGAGCCGATAAAGCCGGAGGATGTTATCTGGTCAATGAAAGTTCTTCGGGAAAATTATCCTCTATGGAGCGGGTATTTCAAAAATGTCGAGTCTGTTGAAAAAACCGGCGACCATGAAGTGACTTTCAAATTCGACCAAAAGGGAAATCGTGAATTGCCGCATATTATCGGCGATCTTGTTATTTTGCCAAAACATTGGTGGGAAGGCACGGATGCTGATGGCAATAAACGCGATATTTCACAGCCAACAACAGAGCCCCCATTAGGTTCTGGGCCCTATAAAATAGGCAAATATGAGCTTGGAAAATATATCGAATATGACCGCGTGGAAGATTATTGGGCCGAAGACATTCCAATTCGAAAAGGCCGCTTTAATTTTGACAGCATTCGCTACACATATTTCTTGAACCAAAATGCAATGTGGGAAGCTTTCAAAAAAGGCCAGATTGCAGATTATTGGGTTGAGAGCAAAGAAAGCCGATGGGTAAAAGAGTATAATTTTAATGCCATTGAAAAGGGCGACGTTGAAAAACTTACCTTTCCGATTGAAAGAGGGCAGGTTTATGAAGGTTATTTCTTCAATACACGTTTGGACAAGTTCAAAGATGTAAGAGTACGTGAAGCAATCACGTTGATGCTTGATTTTGAAACGCTTAACAAAAACCTGTTTTTTGGGCTTTACACTCGCACCGACAGTTTTTTTGAAGGAGGTGAGCTGGAATCCACAGGAATTCCGGAAGGCCGAGAAAAAGAAATATTAGAGGCTTACAAAGACAAGCTTCCAGCAGATATTTTCACCAAGGAGTTTAGACTTCCTGATTATAGTAAGCCGGCAACGAAGAGAAAACTACAACGTCGCGCCCTAAAACTTTTTAAGGAAGCAGGATTTACTTTCGACACCAATCGCACGTTGGTTGATGCTTCTGGTAAACCATTTGAAATTGAGCTGATTACTTTTGATCCGCAATCCGAGCGTAGTACCAATTCGTTCGTATCCGCCTTAAAGGGTATTGGAATTAAAGTTTCGCTTCGCGTTTTGGATACGGCCCAGTTTAAACTCAGGTCAGATAATTTTGATTTTGATATGGCTTCGTATCCAACAATTCAATCTGCTTCCCCAGGAAACGAGCAACGGGATTATTGGTCTTCTTCTTCTGCGGACACGATTGGCAGTCGGAACTACGCTGGTATCAATGATCCGATGATTGATGAACTGGTGGAAAAAATTATTCTTGCGCCAACCCGCGAAGAGCTAGTGGCGCTTACGCATGCGCTCGACCGCATATTGAAGTGGCGGTATTATGCAGTACCTCAATGGCACAATCCGGTAGTTTGGTTTGCCAAATGGCGGCATATTCAGGTGCCACAACCCCAGCCTCCATATCGCGGAGTTGATTCACTTTCTTTCTGGATTGATGAAGCTCAGGAAAAAGAACTCAAGCAGTAAGTATCGAGGCGCTTGCATTTCCCATTAGGCTTGGGCAAAGCTGTTAAAACTCAGGTTTTAAACGAATCACTTTGGTTCGATAAGCCAAGCTGGAGACGGGCGCTTTATGGGTGCATATATTCTGCGAAGACTGCTTTTGATGATCCCGACTATTTTGGGTATCATGGCAATATCATTCGCAATTATCCAGTTTGCACCCGGTGGTCCAATTGAAAGGATCGCTGCCGAATTATCAGGCCAGGCCACGGGCGCTACAGAAGGAATTTCTGGCGGTGATGGTGGACTTGCTGCAGAAGGCCTGGATGTGGGCGGCGATGTTACCTCCAAGTATCGAGGCGCACAGGGGCTTGACCCAGAATTCATTGAAAAACTCGAAAAACAGTTTGGTTTTGACAAGCCGGCTCATGAACGATTTGCAAAAATGGTTTGGGATTATGCTCGTTTTGAATTTGGTGAAAGCTATTTTACCAGCAAGAACGTGTTGGATTTAATTGCCGAAAAAATGCCGGTATCTATTTCACTTGGGCTTTGGATTACATTTTTGTCTTATGGTATTTCAATTCCATTGGGGATCAAAAAGACTGTTAGTCATGGCAGCCGTTTTGATATCTGGACCAGTGGGGTCATCATTGTTGCTTACGCTATTCCAGGTTTTCTCTTTGGTATTTTTCTGATCATTGTATTTGCTGGCGGTTCGTTTTTTGACCTGTTTCCACTGAGAGGATTAACGTCAGATAATTTTGATGAGCTTTCTGTGCTGGAAAAAATTGGCGATTATTTCTGGCACCTGGCTCTGCCACTAACAGCGATGGTATTGTCTTCGTTTGCCACGACTACACTTTTAACCAAAAACTCGTTTTTGGATGAAATTGGCAAGCAGTATGTGCAAACTGCGCGGGCCAAGGGCTTGAGTGAAAACAAGGTTCTTTATGGGCATGTGTTTCGAAATGCGATGCTTATTATCATTGCTGGGTTTCCTGCAGCTTTCATCACCTCGTTCTTTACCGGATCGCTTTTGATTGAGACGATTTTCTCGCTTGATGGATTGGGTCTGTTGGGTTTTGAAAGTATTGTTGGTCGTGATTATCCTGTAGTATTTGCTACGCTTTTTATCTTCTCGTTGATGGGGCTTATAGTTAGCCTGATATCCGACATTATCTACACAACGATTGATCCCCGTATTGACTTTGAAGCGAGGGATGTCTGATGAGTGCTGTCGAATACGCGCCAGAACGGTCTAAACAAAAGCAGCCATTTTTGTCACCGCTTAATCAACGGCGTTGGCTTAATTTCAAGGCGAACCGAAGAGGCTATTGGTCGCTTTGGATTTTCATGATCCTGTTTGTTTTAAGCTTGTTTACCGAGCTAATAGCAAATGATAAGCCCATCATTGCATCCGTTGATGGCAGGTTGATTTTTCCGGTTGTCTTTCATTATTCAGATAATGACATTGTTAAACCGGATGATGAGTTTAATTTGCCAACGGCAAATTTTCGCGATCCGTTTGTAACCGATTATATCAAGGAAAACGGTTGGCTGATCTGGCCACCAATTCGATATTCATTCAACACACCAAACCTTGAAATACCAGAACCTGCACCTTCCAAGCCAGGGTGGCTGTACGACAAAGAAACGCGGTGCGCTCAATATGAAAATGGCGCTGAAGATAGCAATTGTAATTTGGGCAATATGAATTGGCTGGGGACTGATAACCAGGGCAGGGATGTGCTCTCGCGTATCATTTACGGTTTTAGAATTTCAGTTCTGTTTGGTCTCATTCTAACATTTGCCTCGGCCATTATTGGTGTTTCAGCTGGTGCGATACAGGGGTATTTTGGAGGTCTTACCGATCTTTTATTTCAACGCTTCATAGAGATTTGGTCTTCTCTTCCTGTGCTTTATCTGTTGCTGATAATTTCATCCGTGCTTGCTCCAGGGTTTTGGATTTTGCTTGGCATACTATTGTTGTTTTCCTGGGTCGGGTTCGTTGGTGTTGTACGGGCTGAATTTCTGAGAGCGCGTAATTTTGAATATGTGAATGCAGCACGAGCGCTAGGTGTAAATAACAGAACAATCATGTGGCGACATCTGCTTCCCAATGCAATGGTTGCTACGCTCACCTTCATGCCGTTTATTCTCAATGGCTCGATCACTACGCTTACTTCGCTTGATTTCCTTGGGTTTGGTCTGCCACCAGGATCAGCGTCCATTGGTGAGTTATTAAAGCAGGGACAAGATAACCCTCAGGCAATCTGGTTAGGGCTTTCAGGCTTTTTTGTTATCTCGTTGATGCTTTCGCTTCTCATATTTATTGGTGAAGCAACCCGTGATGCATTTGATCCTCGCAAGACATTTGAGTGAGGATAAGATGAGCAAACCCATCCTGCAAATCGACGACTTGTCTATCGCCTTTACAGTAAGTGGAGAGACAACAACCGCCGTTGATCATATTTCTTTGGATATTAAAAAAGGCGAGACGGTCGCTCTTGTGGGCGAGTCTGGTTCGGGGAAGTCGATTTCATCGTTGTCGGTCTTGAAATTGCTGCCACCAGTTGCCTCTTATCCGTCGGGCAAAATACTGTTTAAAGGAAAAGATATCCTCAGTTCTAGTGATGAGGAACTCCGCAAGGTTCGCGGCAATGACATTACGATGATTTTTCAGGAGCCGATGACATCACTGAACCCGCTCCATACAATCGAGCATCAGATTTCAGAAATTCTGGAGTTGCACAAGGGCATGTCAGGCAAGGCTGCACGCGAGCGAGTGATTGAGCTCTTAACCCAAGTTGGTATTCGCGACCCACAAACTCGATTGTCAGCCTACCCACATCAAATGTCGGGCGGTCAACGTCAACGCGTTATGATTGCCATGGCCTTGGCAAATGAGCCCGAGTTGCTGATTGCGGATGAACCCACCACAGCTCTTGATGTTACTGTTCAGGCTCAAATACTGGAATTGCTGAAAGACTTGCAAACGAAAAACGGCCTTTCAATACTGTTTATCACGCATGACCTTGGGATTGTCCGCCGGATTGCTGATCGTTGCTGTGTCATGCAACAGGGAAAGATTGTTGAACAGGGCGTAACCGAAAGCATCTTTACCAAGCCAAAGCATGACTACACCAAACATTTGCTTTCTGCCGAACCTAAAGGTTCACCACCTGAAAGTAATTCAAGTTCTCCCATAGTGCTTGAAGCCAAAGACATGAAGGTTTGGTTCCCGATCAAAAAGGGCTTTTTGAGAAGAACCGTTGATCATGTCAAAGCAGTTGACGGGATTGATCTTACACTTCGTGAAGGACAAACACTGGGCGTTGTTGGAGAGTCTGGTTCAGGCAAGACAACGCTTGGCATGGCCTTGACCCGGTTGATTTCATCTCAGGGGGATATTTCTTTTGTCGGTAGGGATATCAACCAATATTCCTTTAAACAGATGCGTGATCTACGCGATCAGATGCAGGTGGTTTTTCAAGATCCTTATGGGTCGCTAAGTCCTCGTATGTCGGTTGGTGAAATAATTGCCGAAGGGCTGACCATTCACAACAAAGAGCTTTCCAGTGACCAACGGGATGAAATGGTTGTTAATGCCCTTGAAGAAACTGGTCTTGACCCAGAAACGCGGCATCGTTATCCGCATGAGTTTTCCGGTGGCCAACGTCAACGTATTGCGATCGCCCGTGCAATTGTGCTTGAGCCAAAATTTATCATGCTGGATGAGCCAACATCTGCGCTTGATATGAGCGTTCAGGCACAAGTGGTGGACTTGCTCAGAGATTTACAAAATCGCCGCAAACTGGCCTATATGTTTATCAGTCATGATTTGAAAGTCGTGAAAGCGCTTGCTAATGAAGTGATCGTGATGCGGCTTGGAAAAGTTGTTGAACAGGGCTCTGCAAAACAAATATTTGAAAGCCCGAAGACAGACTACACAAAAGCGCTAATAGCTGCGGCATTTGATATTAAAACTAAGTAAAGGTTATTCGTATGAGCAAATCAACGCTGCTTCTTTCTGTTGATTTTACAGCCGCAGAAAAGCTCGGCTCAGTTCATGATGGATTGGGCGGACGCCCGGTAATTGATTGGACAAAGGGAGAGCGGCCAGAAAGTTTGGCTGGTATCAAATACGCACTTGTTTGGGAATTTGATCATGATTTATTCGACCGCATGCCCGATCTTGAAGTGATTTTTTCGGCTGGGGCCGGTGTTGATAAAGTGCTTTCAAATCCTGCCTTGCCAAAGAATATTCCGATTGTTCGCTTCGTAGATCATTCACTTACGACTCGGATGAGCGAATGGATTTGTATGCAGTGTCTTAATCATCTTCGCCAACAAAAGATTTATGATGTTCAACAGCATATGGCGAATTGGTCAGAAACACCGCAACCACAGGCTAGCGATGTCAATGTCGGGATCATGGGACTTGGTGTTTTGGGACAAGATTCAGCGCAAAAATTGAAGGCGCTTGGGTTTAATGTTTTGGGCTGGAGCCGGACGAAAAAAGAAATCGACGGTATTGAATGTTTTGATGAAGCTGGTCTTGATGCTTTCTTGAGCCAAAGTCATTATTTGGTTGGGCTATTGCCACTGACTGCGGGAACAACCGGTATCTTTAATCGTGATCTGTTCACAAAGCTTGCCAAACATCCTGTGCTTGCATCACCTGTGTTCATCAATGGTGGCCGGGGCAAAAGCCAGGTTGAGGTTAATATTGCAAGCTGTCTGGAAGATGGAACGCTCGGCGCTGTATCTCTTGATGTCTTTGAAAACGAACCTTTATCTGCAGACAGTCCGTTATGGCATTTTGAAAATGCCTATATCTTCCCGCACGTTGCAGCCAGTTCGGATGTGATGTCCCTGGGTCGATATGTTGATGGTCAGATTGAGCGTTACGAAAATGGAGATGGGTTAGAGAACCTTGTTGATCTATCTCTTGGTTATTAAGCCCAACCCTTAATTTCTCTTTTCACGATGGTTTCAATTACATCCATGCCTTCCTTGCTGTCATTTAAGCAGGGAATGTATGTGAAATTGTCGCCGCCGTGTTCGTGGAAAATTTCTTCACCCTCAACGCCTATTTCTTCAAGGGTTTCCAAGCAATCGACTGAAAACCCGGGATTAAATACTGCCAAATCTTTGATGCCTTCTTGGGTTAATGCCTCGATGGTTTTATCGGTGTAGGGTTGCAGCCATTCTTCCGGTCCAAATCGAGACTGGAAACAGGTTAAAAGGAAATCTTCGGACCATCCGAGCTTCTCACGAAGCAGGCGTGTCGTCTTCATGCAATGGCAATGGTACGGGTCACCCTTTTCAAAGTAGCTTTTTGGAATGCCGTGATATGAAGCAATTATTTTTTCCGGCTTTTTATCCATGGCCTTGAGGGCATTTTCAAGAGATGCAGCAAGGGCATGGATGTATACGGGTTCATCATGATAAGCTGGAATTGTACGAAGAGCTGGGACCCAGCGTTGCTTCATGAAATGTTCGAATACCTTATCGCTGACAGTTGCGGTTGTTGCAGCCGAATATTGAGGATAAAGCGGAAATACAACGATGCGATCGCAGCCTTGTTCTTTAAGCGCATCAAGGCGTGAAGGGATTGAAGGATTGCCATATCGCATTGCCCAATCCACGATAACATCCTTATTCGACTTCAAAATTTCGGTAAGTTTATCAGACTGCCCACGGGTGAATGTGCGTAGTGGCGACTCATCTTTTTCTGTATTCCAGATGGATTTATAAGCAGCGCCAGACTTTGCAGGGCGAACGTTCAAGACAATGCCGTATAAAATAGGATACCAAATAGCCTTGGGCCATTCGATTACTCTGCTGTCGGACAAAAATTCACGCAGATATCTGTACATGCTCTTTTTGTCATAACCGTCGGGTGTTCCCAGGTTTACGAGCAACACACCCACTTTTCCAATGGATACTTTGGGATGGTCTTTCGGTAACGGGCCAACACCAGAATTTGTATCGTTTTTCTTCAAAATCTTATTTCCGGAGACAGTTTATAACTGTTCTAAAAATAGGGTAATTCTGAAAATATGCAACGCGACGAAATGGCTAATAACAACAAAGTTTTATGCGGTGAGGGCAGCACTGAATAAAAGCAATCCCAAAATGAATACCAGTGCCGCACCACTGATCTCGATAACCCGGTGAATAGTCGACAGGCTACTTTGGGCACCGGTTATTTTTATTGCTACGTTTTTTGCGCCAACTGCGATGAGAGCTAATGTTGCGACTGTAATGCCAGTCCCAATTGACATGGCGATGGTTGAAAGAACCCCTGCTACAATCAGGCTATTAAGGAATGCAAAGGTCAAAACGATGATTGCACCAGAGCACGGGCGTAGTCCAACAGCAAAAATTGCTGACAAGGCTTCCTTGGCTCCAAGCTTACCTTCCAGCATTGCAGGATCTGCTGCATGAGAATGGCCGCAACCACAATCATCACTGTGAACGTGATGGGGATCAGGGTGGTCAGCGTGGTGATGGTCAGAATGATGATGATCAGAGTGATTATGTGCGTGGGCATGTGCGGGTTTTTTGACAAATACTTTTGTCCACAAAAGATAAACGCCCAATAGCATTACCAAAAAGTAGCTTGTTATTTCCAAACTTCCTGCAAGATTGCTTATTTTTATGCCCGTACCTCGAAGGAATAGCATGATTGCGCTAATGACCACGATTGCAGTAATTCCCTGTAGCATGGCAGAAGCAAAAGAAAGCATGATGCCCCGTTTTGCGGCTACCTCATTGGCAAGCATATAAGAGGATATCACAGCCTTGCCGTGACCGGGTCCTGCTGCATGGAAAATGCCATATGCAAAGCTTAGCCCGATTAAATACCATGCTGTGTTGCCATCATTTTTGATTGCCTTCAGCGATGTCGTCATTGCCTTGTAGAAAGTTTGCTGTTGCTGCTGGATCCAATACAGCACACCTGCGAAAAGACCCTCAGGTTTTATGGCTTGTTCAGAACGTCCCACACCTAGTGAGCTCTGAGCCAAAGCTTCAGAATGGTGCATCAATATAAAACTGATGGAGAGCACGCAAAGCGATGCAAGCGCTATACGCTTCAGCATGTAATTTCAGCCCAAGAGAAAAACTGATCACCCAAGTCTGGTTTATCAGGGTTGTTGAATAAAGCTTCGGTTAAGGATTGGCTATCGCTGGCGTAAAGTTCATCGTAATCTGGAACGGTGACTTTTGCCTTGCAGTTATCAGCAGCCTTGTCTTTGAGAATGATGTTTTTCTCGGAAAACTCAAAAGCCACATAGTAGCTGGTGTCACTGGCGGAAATACGAAGCGGTGCTTTTTTGAAATCGTGAGGGTTTTCAGGTTCGATGGTGAAAAACATGATCATCTGCCCATCTTCCATGTAGGTATTCAGTTTTTCGGGCTCATAAAAATTGATAACCTTTTCGCCAGCACGCATGGCTGTATAAAAATCATATTCTCCGATTGATGCATGGATAGTTGTTGTAATTACTTTAATTTCATTTTCATCAAGTTTGCCATTTGTATTGGTGTCGTAGTCAATGACCAAGGTTGAAGAAAATAATTCGTCAAACCGCCAGACATGGCGCAGTTCCGTGAAATTGCCTTTGTCATTGATAATAACTTCCATATTGGCTTCGACGAATACATGTGGGTGTGCATTTGGCAGCCCAGCGCTGGCAAGTAAAATTGCAAGCGAAGAAAAAAGTGTTTTTGCGCGCCTTGGGATCACGGCAATGGCTCCTGAATAACAAATCAGTTTCTATAAATAGTACTCTGACGGCATTTTTTAGGCAATTAATTTGGATTGGGTTGAATTCATTGTGATTGAGGCATTATTTTGACGTTTTGCTTTTTGTCTTGAACCAATGTGCCAAGAAATCAACGAAAACACGAACCTTGCCGGGTACATGTCTTCTGTGTGGATAAACAGCGTAAATACCGCCTCCTGATGGTATGCGATCTTCCAGCAAGCTAATGAGTGACCCTGATTTGAGTTCTTCTTCAATCGAAAATTCCGGCACGAGTGTCATGCCCAGGCTGGCAAGCGCTGCTCTGCGTGCGACTTCCGGGCTGTTTACTTCAATATTTCCACGAACCGGAACGCTAATTTCTTCGCCGTTATCATCCAAAAAGCACCAATTGGCCCGGCGCATCAGGTTGGTATCCACGATACAAGGTACATCTCCCAAATCATTTGGGGTTTTTGGTGCGCCATGCATTTCGATGAATTCAGGTGTTGCGCACAGTACAAGCCTGAAATCAGAAAGTTTCTTGGCGATCAGTGCAGAATCAGCGAGGCGAGAAATTCGTATGGCAACATCATAGCCTTCTTCCACCATATCAACCATTGCATCATCCAAATTCATATCAATGGTGATATCAGGATATGCGGCGGCAAATTCAACGATCGGAAGACCGATTTCCAGGTCAGTTAGGGAACGCGGTGCGGAAATACGCAGCCGTCCTTTGTGCCCCTTGCCAGCTTCGCGAACATTGTCTTGCAAGTCACCAACTTTTTGCAGGATCTCGAGCGCAGATTTATGAAAAACATCACCGGCTTCTGTAAGAGAAAATTGCCGTGTCGTCCTGTTTAACAATAAAATGCCAAGTTCGTCCTCAAGCTCCCGTACGTATTTGGACATGAGCGCTTTTGATCGGCCCACTTTTCTTGCAGCGGCGGAGAAACCTTGTTGTTCCACGATGTCGACGAAGGCTTGCATTCTTGTGAGTGTATCCAAGGGGCAGGCTCCTAGTGTTGATGTCTAAATGCCAGATTGCCCATCACTTGCGACAAAGGCAATACGCAACATGTTGGTTGCACTTGGTGTACCTAATGGAACGCCAGCTGAAATGATTACACGGTCACCCGGTTTGGCAAACTTTTGGCTAGCGGCAATTCGGCATGCACGGTCTACCATGTCATCAATATCGTTTGCATCTTCGGTTACAACGCAATGAAGTCCCCATACGATGGAAAGGCGCCTTGCGGTTCTTGCAACTGGCGAAAGAGCGATGATGGGTACAGAAGGGCGTTCACGTGCTGCGCGCAGGCCCGTGGTACCAGAAACCCGTATAACAAACAATTGCCGAAAGGTTCAGCGTCTCTGCTATCTGGCGTGCGGCCAGTGAAATTGCATCTGCTCCAGTTGGATCGGGGTCAGCACGCTGTGCAGAAATAATACCATCGTAGTTTGGATCTTGCTCAATTTGGGTGGCAATTTTATCCATCATTGAAACGGCTTCAATCGGATAATCTCCCACAGCTGATTCAGCTGATAGCATGACGGCATCAGCGCCCTCAAAAACCGCTGTGCCGACATCAGAAACCTCCGCACGTGTAGGCATTGGTGCTGATATCATCGATTCTAACATCTGTGTTGCCACAACGACCGGCTTGCCAGCTTTGCGGCAGGCTCTGGTCATCTGCTTTTGCAAGCCTGGAACCTGCTCGATAGGAACTTCAACGCCAAGATCACCACGGGCAACCATGATGGCGTCAGACAGTTCGATAATTTCTTCAAGTTTGGCCAGCGCTTGCGGTTTTTCGATTTTTGATAATATTCCTGCCCGGCCCTTTGCAATTTTGCGTACTTCGGCGACATCTTGCGGCCTTTGAACAAATGAAATTGCTATTCAATCAACTTCTGCTGCCAAAGCTGCATCCAGATCAGCATAATCCTTTTCAGTAAGTGAGCTAACACCCAAATCTGAATCTGGCAGGCTAACACCCTTGCGACTTGAGAGTTTTGTGCCACTTACAACTTCTGTCAGAGCTTCACTATCGGAGGCCTTAATAACCTTGAGGGTTACTTTGCCATCATCGATCAAGATACGGTGACCTGGCTTAAGGGCTTCAATAATTTCGGGATGAGGTACGTGAATACGCTTCTGTGTGCCGGGTGTTTCATCCAAATCAAGTGTAATTTGATCACCAGCATCTACTTCAATCTTGTCGTTTGCAAATTCACTCAGGCGTAATTTTGGACCTTGTAAATCTGCAAGAATACCAATTGGTCTGCCAACATCTTTTTCCACAGATCTAAGAGTTGCAACGAGATCATTCAGCAATTCATGGGAGGAATGGCTCATGTTGATGCGGAACATATCAGCACCCGCATTAAACAGCTCGGTGATTTTCTCTTTTGAACTGGAGGCAGGGCCCAGGGTTGCCAGAATTTTTATGCGTCTTTTGCGATGCATTATGACTGCTTTACTGTTGTGGTTGAGATTGTGACTGCTCTGTCAGACGAACCATCCAATTGGATCGGTTTCCGGTGTCGATTTCAAAAAAGCCTGTTTTGATGTGCCCTCGTGTGAAGCAATCTTGTACACCTTCGATCTTAAATTCGCGTTCATTCGTACAAAGGAATACATCTCCTCGCCATTGACCACCCTTGTCAGCGTCTTCTGCATATATGTAGTAAAAGCGGGAATTAAGATCTCCCTCGATGAGTGAACTGCATGTTTCAGGTGGCACCTGGAACCAACCTTCGGACAACCATTTCTCGTCTTCTTTATAGCCAAGAGCTGCACCCACCAGGCTTTTTGTATCGTTGCAGATTCTAAAGTCTGCATAAGCAATAGACGGCGCCAATACCAAGGAGCTACTTGAAAATCCTGCCACTGTCATACTTATCGCCAAAAACTTTTTGAATGCGCCTACCAACATTGTACTGATGTTAAATTCCCGAATTACGATTCATATTTAGCATTTGTCGCGTACACTTGATTCCATGTCAACAGAGTGACTTTTAGCTATCCCTTTTTGTTGGGCGAGAAACCCAAATTCCCAACAGAATAAATGCGCAACCAATTAATTGCATCAGGTCCATTTGTTCGTCAAAGAGCAGCCACCCAAAGAAGGCTGCCGCAATCGCTTCAATAAAGATAACCAATGATGAAAATGCGGCGGTTAATGCGGCAATTGCGATTGTCAAAAGTCCTTGACCGCCGGCGTGTGTCAAGATGCCGAGAGATGCAAGTGCTGCCCATCCGCGTTCAGTTTCCGGAAAGAGTTGGTCGTTTGACAAAAGCGTAACAACCAACAGTAAGAGCGTGTTACAATGGTAGAGACCAGAAACAAACTACCATTACTGGTGTTGCGGGTTCCAGTTCTGATTGCAATGAAATAAAAGCCAAAAAAGAGCGATGTTATCACGCCGTATAAATCACCGATCAGGCGTTCAGGCTCTACCCGAAAACTTGCGTTGATCAGCAACCCCATGCCCACCAAACATATTACAATTCCAAGAAAAGCATTTTTCGGTGGTTTTTCCTTTAAGAGCAGGTTTGAAAACAATATCACCCAAACAGGTACAAGGCCTGTCAGAAATGTTGCATTGGCCATAGTCGTGTTGAGTATCGATAAATGCCAAAAGCCTAAATCACCAGCAAATAGGATGCCTGCGAGTATTGCGGGTTTTGAAAATTGAAGTGATAGTTTGCTTGAAGTGTTTTTGGCTTCCCATAGTGCCCATAACAGCAATATCGGCAGCGCAAACATCACCCGCCAAAACGCGCTTGCGAAGGCTCCAACTTCTGCTTCACGTACAAAAACAGGTGAGAATCCCATGACGATACCACCCACAAATAGAGCTGTGAGTGCCACCGGGAATGAAAGTTGTTTTTGGGAAGCTTGAGATGAAATAATATGGACTTTCGGAAAAAATACGTGGTGTAACACTTTTGCTACTTGAAACTTTGAAGCAGATGACCTTTCTAAGAGACAGAATTTTTGCGAACTATACTCCGAGTCCTTGAAAATCTGATTATTTGGGGTTGACGTTTCAGGCT
>JAAHTH010000860.1_pt1 | contig 28136 bp, 40 predicted proteins | sample 6116091 | NCBI WGS metagenome assembly JAAHTH01 (sample SAMN13939990, study PRJNA603662) | sponge metagenome | isolation source: marine sponge | host: Mycale hentscheli | place: New Zealand | collected 2006
AATGATGCTTTGACTTGAAATAGTTCTTCTGTGACCATCCTGCCATCAATCTGTGCAGAAACTTCCCATTTATTTATGTTGTATTTGTCAACGTGAAAAGTATCAAGATCGACTTTTGCTGTGTCAAGTAATTGTTCCAAAGTTTTGATTCTTGAACTACTCTTTGAAACTACATTAAGGTGTTTCTTATTTTCAGATGTTTCAATCTTATCTGAAGACAACATGATCTTCAACAGATGCATCTGCTGTTCTTTTGACAGCTGTCTGAATTGCTTAATGTATGGAATCATAGACTGATCCCATCTTGGTCTAAACTGCATTATCTACATTGACAGGATTTGCCTTCCAAGAATGACATGCACAAAGGAAGTAATGAAACGAATGTGAATACGACAACCATCCATGACATATCATTGTGTTGTAGGTGATCAGAAATAACATAAACAAGGACACCACTTATTGTTCTTTTTGCGGACCACTTCTTGTTCTTATCACGCAATAAATCAGGAAGGATTTTGATTGCATTTTTTATGATATTATTCTTGATCATCAGATACATCTTTCACTTTGTCTTTGACAAAGAAATTTATGATGTCATCAACCCTTCCAAATATTCTCACAGCTTTTTCACTTTTTACATAGTTGAATACGACCTTTAAAAAAGCCATCAATCCAACTAAAATTTCCAAGAACATTCCGTTTTCCATGATAATTGTTTTTATTAATATGTCCAAATGACATCCTGTGGTTTTGATTCATCAACATCAGCATGAATGAAATTCTTTGCAATTCCTATTCTTGTGAATCCTGCTAACATCAACCCATCTAATATATGAAATCTTTTGACACTATCCACACAATAGATGTCAATTGCAAAACCTTTCAAATGACTTGAATTTATTGATCCATTGACTTTTGAATTGTGTTCTTTTGACCTCCATGAAGATGTGATCTTGAATGAAGTGTTTGAAAATTCCCGTGCCATGTCAAGTTTTTTCAATAGGTCTTGTGACATCTTATCAAAGCATATTTCACCATCACAAACAAATTCTTTTTCACTAAAGTATTTAAGCTTATTCATGTCTTATCTTTTTGATGTTATATATCAATACAGACACCAAGACTAAAATGGTCAATACACTTTCTATTTGTGTCAATGACATGCCTAAAGCGAAGACATTAACTGAATTAAATCCGATCAACTCACTTAGCTTGTTTCCCATTTCTTTTTTTCAAATACAATTCAAGCAATTTTTTATTCAATTGCTTTACTTGATCATTATTTAAACAACCTTTCTTTCTACCCACAGCAATTCCAATCTTTTAATCTGTTACTTCTTCCACTTCCGGATATTGTCAAACCACCTTCTGAGTATGTCTGTGTTTCAGGAAATATATCTGCACCACTATTTGAATTATATTCTACAAATTGTGATCCATTGTTCTGAAGGTATTCAATCAACCTTTCTGAATAAAATTGTGCGTTTGTTCTTTCTATGTCAATCAACCTTGCAACATCATCAATAGTTGATGGTGTGATGGATTCAACATTTCTTGACCCTATTGTTCCATTTGCAATTTTCTGATTCAGATATGGATAAAAATGCACCAATGTCCATTTCAATGTGGTCATTTGAACATAGTCATTCAACAAAGATTGATATATTTCTTCACCTACATTTCCAATTGTTCCGTTTTGTACTTTACTTTTCAAAGCATTGTACAAATCTGTTCCCAATAAAGGCTGAATTTGTGAATCCTGTGCTTGAATTATTGAAGGAAGTATGTCTTTTGAATCAACAGATCCATCAATGTGTGAATATGCTTTTACAAATGATTCATCAATAAAAATAATTTGTGGTGATAATGCCATATCAATCTTTTTTAAATGGTGGGTTTAATTTTCCGTAGTTCGGCATGTCATAAGGTGCAACAGATTCAGATCCTTTCTGTTTTATGAATGGATTATTTCCGACCCTTACTTCATTTTTCAATCCGTCTGAAGGCATAAATGCTCCATCCGGACTTCTTTTCCTGAAATATATTCTTCTGAGCCATCCGTGTCTGCAATAACAGCCACCTTTGTATTCAAATAGATCATATTTTGTTGACCCTTTTTTAGCAAATTGTCCATTGATGCTTTCATCAGACATTTTCTGTATATCTTCAAACCTCCATTCAAGACCCTGTCTTGACCATGCCATCATCATTTCACAGAATTCCCTTGACTTATTGCCTTTTTCATTTGGTGTATTATTCACCTTTGAATAATAATACCTTACTTTGTATAGACCGGTGTCACCTTCGCTTGATTTTGCATCTGCATCTGCCATTGATTTTGTAGGCATTTTATTGACTGCAAATTTGTGCATGTTCTGTTGAACAGATTCTATTTCACCAATCTTTTTTTCAACCCATGACAATCCTGCATCACCACCCCACAATGCCCATGCAATCCTTCCGGCTGATGGAAATCCTTCTTCACCTTGTTTGAATCCTTTTCCTTGCTTATCAACTTCATGCCTTTTCAAATATGAATGCATTCTTTTGATGGTGTCAATAGATAAGTTTTTCCCATTTGAAATATCCCTTGCACGTGCAACACCAACTTCTGTCCCACCCCTTTCATATTCTTTTCGCCATTGAAGACCTTTGGTGGCTTCTTCAATCATTCCCTTTGTAGGTTTTCTGTCAATGTCATCTAATGTCTTTAGATCAACATTTCCTTCACCTTCATCAGCTAATAAACCCCATGCAGATTCATCATTTTTTTCTGCATAACCTTCTAATTTTGAAAGGAAATAAGATCCTAATTCATCAGTCAGATATGGTCTTTCATCCTTTTTTTTTTTGGATATTTTAGAAAGCAATTGTTCTGTGTCTTTACTGAAGAACCCTTTTGCAACTTCTTCCGGCAACTGAAGGAACTGAACCAAGAACACAATCGCCTGTGCTTCATTTAAGATGCCTTCCTGGACCTTTGCAACAATGTCAATTGCTGAACTAATCTGCGCACCATTATAAGATGCGTCAACTTTTTCAACTTCTTCAACCATACCATCAGCTTCTTCACTTATTGTTGCATCTGCATTTGGAATCACTTCTGTTGCAACTTCTTCATTGATTGTTTCAGCTTCTGTATCTGCAAATTCTGTTTTGAAAAGATCAAATGGTTTGAAATATAAATTTAAAGAAATACCACTTTCAGCCATTAACACCTTCAATGCATCAATTATCACATCTCTAAATGGTTCAATGATTGTCTGTTCAAACAATGCTGATGCTGTCTGAAGTTCTTCAGCATTATTTCCCAATCCACCGGAATCAATTACACCAAATAATCTTGGCGAAACAACTCGGTGACTGATCATCACTTTCTTTGTGATTTCTTCTGAAAGGAATTGATATTGTTTGTCTGCATCAGACAATGGAACAGGTGTGATTTCAGGTGTTGTATCTCTGCCATCTGAAAAGGTGCAAAGAAATTTCCCTGCATTTGTAGACCCTGCAAGTTCTTCTTCAATGGTTCTTTTTATTTCTTCACGTTTCTGTCTTGGTGGAATACCATTTGCAAAGTTAATCACAAATGAAGGTGCTAATCCTTTTTCAATTTGTGACAAATGGAATTGTGAAACATTCTTATCAAGTTCAATGTAATTCCATGCACCAATGTAATCAGGTTTCGGATAATAATATGATCCAACAGAATTCATCTTGACACATAATACTTGTGTAGGATAAACTGATTTTGCCTTTGGATCAAATGATTTTAATTCTGTATATTTTGCCCGACTTCCGGCTGACCAATCCTGTGAATAATAATACCAATCGACATAACCTTCTTCATCAACCTGACCGGATCTGATTGTTTCAAATGGAAGGACCTCCATGTCAACAACTTCAGTTCTGTCAAGACTATATGTAAAAGATATATAAAACCCTCCATGAAGCTTTAAATCCATACACATCAATTGAATGTCATTCTTACCGATCTTTTTATTTATCAGCTTATTGAATTTAACCCAATCTTCTGCATGTCTTTCTTTGTTGTCTGCATCAATACCACCTCCATAAATCCATGATGATATTGAATTTACAAGTGCATTGTGTGTGGCTGAATTTTGATACAAGTCAATGGTGTGTTGTGGAAATAGATTGTCAATCCCATACCATATGAAATCAGATCCCCTCTTTGCAAATTCTGATGAATCAGTCAATGCATAGGAAGATCCCATTGCACCGAAATTGAATGTGTCTTTTTTAGCCATTGTATGATATTGTTGCAGGAATTATTGTTTCTTCAATTCCTGATTGTGAATTTTGATAATGATCATTTGTGAAGTTGTCATTCTTCACCAAAGCCATTCCACTATTTACTATTAATAAAACTTCATTTGCATTTGAACTTGATGCAGAAGAATGTGTTGCATAAACAACATAATCATATAAACCTTCAGACCCTAATTTCAAATGATGATCACCATCATCAGTATCAAAATACATAAAAAATTCTTTTGATCTTGGAAATGTTGGTGAACCTGAATATGTTTCACTTGTTCCAACTGAACCCAATTCTTTAAAAAAAGATTTTTGTGTTTGTTGTTCAATTAGTTCAATGTAGTATCTTGGATTCCCTTGCAACATTTTTCCATTTGGTGTGTATTGCACGTTTGGTGATTCTGTATCTGTGGAATTTATAGTATTTGCCACTATTGATGAATACACATCAAGTGAAAATATATTTTCAAACCCATTTGAAGACCTTAAATGCAACATGCTAATCCTCCTTTTTAGATTTCTTTTTCTTTATTTCTTCAAACAATTGTGGTTGTTCAATTTGCAAAGCTTTGAATTTTTTTTCATCCATTACTTCTGATAAAAGAATTTTATTTCCTTTATTGTGAAGGATGCAACCAATGTATTTTTGTTTCAGCTTCATAATATAAATTTAATAAAAAAAGGATGATGAAATACCTCCATCACCCCTTTTTCGTATCAACCAAAAAAACTAATCTTTAAACCTGAGCTGTGTCATATTGTTCTGCTGACAATGTCAACTGACTTGAAAATGAAGTGAATGGACTTGCTGTTGATAGGTTAAATGCTGGAACAGGTTCTGCACCTGTCATGTTTACTACATATCCAACATAATCACCAAAGGCAACATCACCACCATGTGCGTATGTTCCACCTGTTACTTCAACACCATTTTCCAATCCAACCAAATAATAAACTCCATTATTGTCAAGAACTATCATTTGCCATAAACCTTCAACAATGTTCTGCATTCGTGACCATGATTCTTCAGATTCATGTGACAACTGAAATTCAAATTCTGATTGATATGCAACTGCTCCACCTTTACCGGTTAAAATAGTTTGATTGAAGGAAGATGATTGTCTATCAAGATCAAATTCAAACATTGTCAATGCATTTGTGTCTGCTGTTGTTAATGCTGTTACTGCACCAATATTTGCTCCTGTTGTTGATGTGGTGACACCTGTCAATCTTGCTGCATCATAATAGTTTGCAAGGAATATTTTCTTGATCCCCCCAACTTGACCACCACAAAAATAGCCACGCCCACTTGTTATTGTACATCCTGCCATTACTAACTTATTTTTTTTTGTTAATGAATGGAAGGTGATCAATCAAGACCACCTTCATATTCATCTAATTATACGAACCAAACAACGTCAGCAACAACACCGATTGCTGTACCTACTCCAAATCTCATTGTGATTCTGTAATTGTCAGAACCATCCAATGGTGTCATGTCAATTGCTTGTGCTAATGAATCAGAATCTGCCGTTCCAATACCTACAAATATATTGTCTTTTTTACCTACACATGCTTCACCCGATGCAATTCCATCAGCTGACACCAACTTGTACCCTAAGAATTTAGTTTGTGGTGCGCCTGCAACAGCTGAATTGTATCCATCACCTGTCTGACCTACTGCAAGGTTGTATGCAGAAATGGTTGCAGGGTTCACATATATGTTTGTGTTTTCATAATCACCAACAATTCCTGCCGGCATTGCATTGATGATTTCTTGTAATCCTGCCAAAACAGTAGCTGATGCATCAATTGCATTTGTCAATGCTGTTGCTCCGGCTGTGTCACCTGATTTCTTCTTAATACCATCAAATGCTGTATATGCAGATGCTGTTGAATTACCCATCCAAATATTGTTTTCAATATCAGCTTGCACGTATTTTGCAACATACAAAAGGATTGCGTCAGCATAGTCATTTGGAACACCTGAATTGATGCTGTATGCATCACCCTGCCACCATGTTTTGAATTGTGACTTACAAAGTTGAAGATTCACCATTTGATCAGTAATGTCCAAAGATGCTTCAGTCAAGGTTGTTGTTGCTGTTGTATCAAAGTCACATGCTCCTGCTTTAATCAATGCTCCTGCTCCTGATCCAAATGCCATCACCGGAATGATTGCTTTGTATCTAATACCATCTAATAGTGTTACATTCCCACCATGTAATGTAGGGGCTGATATTACAGCTGCATGTACGTATGGTAGTGCTAATTCACCGGCATAAGTAGATGTCGGTGTTGGGTTTGCGAAATTGTGTTGTTTATTATCAGCCATTTTATTTGTTTTTAGCTTTGTTAAAAATTGCGAATATACGTTCGTCTTGTGATAAATTCTTCTTCACCTCAGCAACCTTTGGTGAATTTGGTGTATGTTTAAATGTTTTTTGTGCTGACATCTTCTTCACACCATCTATTTCTTTAGATTGTAATTCAGTCAATTCAGCTATCTTTTCAGCAATCTGCAATTCAATTGCTTCTGTGATCATCTTACCAAGTTCAAATCCATCAGCTTTTGTCATGTAGCTTGAAAGATCAACACCTTCAGATTTCACATCTTCTTCTTCTTTTGATGCTTCAACTTCTTCTGTTGCTTCTTCTACAACTTCAGATGAAAGATCTTCTTCAACTGCATCTTCAGATGCTTCAGGTGATTTCAAAGTAGTGATTTCACCATCAACAACTTCAATGACTGCACCATCTTGTAATTCATATGTTCCTGTTGGAAGTGACATTCTTTCATCATCTTCACCCACAACGAAAACAACAGATCCTTCTTCAAATCTATCTGAATCGGTTTTGATTGTTGTCCCATCCACAAGGAATGCTTCAGCCATCATTTTTGTTTCTTCCTGTACTTCTGAAAGTTCTTCTTTGAATCCAAGTAGATCTTTCATTTGCTTGTAAATATTTTCCATCTGTTTTGAAAAGTTAGATTTTCCTAATAGTTAAAAGATTTTATTTTGTTTTTTTCCTTTCGCCCTTAATTATTGCCTCCACTTGTGGGACAACTTTAGATGCAATAGTTCTGTTTTTAATTGCTCCACAAATTTTCTGTGCAACATCTTGTGAATGACCATCAGATTTTTGATCTGCAATACATTGTTCCCATGGATAATCTGCAAGGTATTCTTCTTCTGATTTCATGATCAATTCTTTCACTTGATTTATTCTTGTTTCATCTTGTGATAATGATCTTTTTGAAAGTGATTGCATCTTATCTGTGAAGAACCCTTCAATACTAAATCCAAGAACTTCACCATTCTTGACTTTGTCCCATATCTTATCATTGTCAACTCTCATTGTAACAAACCACGTTCCAACCGGACAATGTTCAAAGCCATATTTTACAGATTTGTCAATTTCAAATTCCTTGACCCATGATTCGACAACACACAATCCATCAACTTCTTTTTCATGTTCAAATGTTGCCGACTGAAGATGATTTCTTTTCATAAACAATTCAGATGCTTTTTTGATTGTTTCTTTTGAAAAGAATACATGATAATCAGAACCATCATCATCAATTCTAAAGATCTGTTTGTTCGGAACTAATGCCGGAGCAATTAAAAGTTTTTTATCTTCATCAACCTTTGTGAATTGAATCTGTTGTTTTTGCTTGTTTAATGCCACCCAAAATTCTTCAATTGCAGGGTCTTCAACTAAGCTAATTGCAAAGACACCATCCATGTCTTCTTTCTGTTCTTCTGAAATAATTAATTCAACAATTTTTGTCATGATTTCTGTTTTTATAATGTGGAATTTTGTTCAATCATTGTGTTTACTTGCTGTGCATTTGTTACATCCTGTTCCAACACATATGCTCTCACAGGTCTATCCTGTGTAAATGCTGTATTAAATTGCTCAACCATTGAAGGTGTGTTTGAAAGATCAACCAATTGTTCTTCATCTGCTGTTCCTCTTTCACTACCTCCTGAAGCAATTGATCCTGATGGAACAGATGCTGAAACAGGTTTCTTTGTTTTAACTGATAAAATTTCTTTTACATTTTTTAATCCGGCTGCTAATGTAATCCCTGCCTGAATGAATGAAAATGGTGGTGGTGAAGATGCCAAAGCTAAATTCACAGCCCTATATGTGTCCATTGTTGCAACTGCAAATGCTGATGCCTTTGCAATAGCTGTATGTTCTGAAAACAAATCACCCACCATTGTAAGCATTTGTCTTTGCTTGTTAAATTCTTCTTCATCAATTTTATCTTTTGCATCCTTCAATGCCTGATCAGCATCAAGATCTTCCTGTCTGTGTGTATCATTCAGATCAGAAATTTCTTGATTGTATTGTCTTGTGATTTCTGTAATATCAGAACCTGTCTTCCTTGCAAGATCAACTTTTGCTTCATAATCTTGTCGCATTGCTTCAAGTTCTTGCTCTCTTTCTGTCATTCCTGCAAGTGACAATTCCCTTACTGCATCTTCCTGTTCTTTGATTAAGGAATTTGTATTTGTAAGTTGTTCCGATCTTTGTCCGGCAATTCGTTCTTCAATATCAACTTGTTCCAACAATGCTTTTTGATATTGTTCCTGAAGTTGGATATTATCTTTATTTGTGTCAAGTTCTAATTTTGCAATCCTCACCCTTTCATCAGCAATGGATTTTTCTTCCTTCAGCTGTTTGTCTAAAATTTTAGCAAGTTCTTCATTCGCTTGAATACGTTCTTCAAATGTCTTTGATACATCATCACGGATTTGTCGTTGAATTTCTGCATCTAATTGACTTTGCAATTGCTGTTGTTGCCTTTGTATTTCAAGCAATTCTTGATTCTTCTTTGCATCTGCTAATGCTTCACCTGTGGCAATTGCCGATTCCACAGATATTTCCTTAACACCTTCAACAGCTGTCTGTGTAGCTATGGTGACACCTGTGGCAACTTCTGTGACTGCATCAGCAAAGTTTGTGACAATGTCTTTTCCTGCATCTATTGCATCCTTTTTTGTGTCTGCAAGTGAATCCCTTGTTTTATTTATTTTTGCAGTTAATTCCTCTATTTTATCGGTGTCTTTTCCACCAAGCCATGATTGTTCCCATGCAAGTTGACCTTCTTGAATTGCCAATGTAATTCCAAAAAATGCTGTTTTTAAAGGGGTTATTGCTAAAGTCAATAAACCACTCATGACTTTTGCAAGACCATCAAATCCTTCTGTTGACTTTGAAACAGCTGAAACAATGTCGGTGATGACTGATGTCACTTGATTAAATAAAACACTCAAAGTTTCTGTGGCAACAGATAAGCCATCAACAATAGTTTGATTTTTCATCACCACATCTTTGAGCAATTTGAAAGCTTCAACAATTAGCATGACACCTGTTGTTTTTAAAGCTAACCCAAAACCTTTGAATCCTTTTGTAAGTTTTCCAAGTGCTGTTTCAGATCCCTTTGATGATTTCTTAATATCTTTCATTTCATCATTGGTTTCTTTCAATGAATCCTTTACTGAATTAAGATCTTTAGAAATCTGTTTGACATTTGTTTTAAACTCTATGTCAACAACTATTTGTTCTGCCATCCGAATATCTTTTTAAATTCTGCCATTAATGTATCATGATGAATCTGTTGTTTTTCATACCATGATAAACATTTATTGTTTTCATAATCTGCTAAATGCATGTTCTTGATTGATGCAGGAATGACATGCATACCACCCTTCCAAAAGTCAAATACATTTGTGAAATTTATCACATCGCATTTTTCTGTGTTTACTTGTTCGCCTGTTTTTACTTTTAATCTAATCATGTGATTTGCCATTTGGCTTTTAAGTAATTTATAATATCATCTTTTTCTTGTGTTGTTAGTTCAGCATTTAATGTTGTGGATGAATATAATAATACTTCACAGATTTTACCATGCCACAATGAACCGGTACTTGTGTAATATTTCAAACCACCCATTGCAATTTGTGGTGTGTATCCATTTGTTGATGCATTAAAATTTGAATCTGTATTTCCATCTTGATCTGTAATTTTTTGATCAAAACTTGCTGATGATGCAAAGCGTAATCTTTCACCCATATTGACTTGCAAATTTGTGGGATTAATATCATCAATACTTGCATAATATGTTGGCGAACCTGAATATGCTCCATTTAAAAATGAAGTCGAATTATAACCTACTCCATAAGGTGATTGTGCATCATTTACAAAACCTCCTGATGGTGTTGTATATCCTGTTCCAAATATCATTTCACCTCTACTTGGTGCAGGACCTGTTCTTGGTGACATTTCAGAAACAACAAATGCAGTAACATTTGTGTTGTTAATTAATGTATAAATTGATGAATTGAAATTTGCAAGAATAGCATTAAAAGGGAAATACACATGTTTCATTCCATTTGCAAATGTTCCTGTTGTTGCATTTGCAGATGTTGAATTGTATTGTGTAAATGAATTATTTGTAAATCTATTAGATTTATCTGTCCATGAACTTATGACATTTCCGGATGAATATGAAATTGTACTTAAATCATTTGCATCCATCCATAAAGATAATGTTTGTGATGTAATTAATGCCGGATCAAAACTTCTTTGTCTTGATTTGCTGTTTATTAATTTATAATCAAATTCAACATTATATTGTGATGGTGATGTGATTGATGTCCCTGCCTGATTCACCTTTAATGCAAACATCCCATCATTAAGGACCTTGTAATTTGTGCCTTCAAAATATCCTTTTGTGATTGCTGTTTCCAATGAAATTGTCAATCCTGAATATCCTGCTGTGGAATTTGATTTTCCTGATACTGCTGTCAATGATGTCACAGGTGTCAATGATGAAGTTTGATTGTTTACTTCAAATTCATATGTTTCATCAACATATTCATCAGACTCATCAATGGATGTTGGTGTTGCAAATAACCTTAACTCACCTTTCATTAATGAAGGATATGGAATTTGTATATAATTATTCCCTTGCTGATTATATGAAGCATAAGGATCTGTTGGTGGTGTTGCATAATGTGGAAATGTTCCATCTTGACCAAAATAAGAATATCCATTTGCCACAACAAGACCTTGTGAAATAAATGACCCTTTGCCACTTACAAAAGGATAAAATGTTCCTAAATCTTTCGGTGCAGGAGTTGTGAATTCACTATTGGATGAAATTGCAAATGCATTGTCACCTTTTGTTTTTACATTTCTAAATGTTTGATTTATTGAAATGTATTTGTCAACCCCTGAAACAACATCCTTTCTTTGCAATCTTGGTGGATTTATTTCAGAATTATCACCATCAATCCTTGCATTTCTAACTGAACCACTTACATTATTCCTTGATCCATTAATTTCAACAGATCTTGGTGAAGGTCTTACATCATTTCCTGCACCATTAATCAAAGCATGATCAGTCAATGTATTTCCTATTCCATTGGCGAATGTGAACAATCCTGTGCCACTTGAGCCGACATCATAATCAGATGCATGAATGACAGAAACTGAAGGTGCTGAAATATCAATTGGTGTCACCGACCTTGAATAACAAGTTGAATTTGTAGCTAAATATTCATATCCAAATGCTTCACAACATGATTGTGAAACTGTTTCCTGCAATCCGGTTCTTGTATTTATAAAATTTACATGTCCACCTGAACTAAAGCTTTCCACCTGAACATTACATTCATTACCATCTGCATCAATGATGTTTGTTGCCTGTGCTTTTATCAATTCAACTTTACAAGTAGATTGTCCAATTAGTGAATAATTCTGTATTTTATTAATCCTGTAAAACTCATTTTCAACCTTTACAACATCATTAAAATTCAATGTCATAATATCAACCGAAGACAGGTTGAAATGTGCAATCAATAGCCTTGAATCCCTTGAATACGTTTCTTCCAAAAATGTCTTCCAATAGGTGTTGTATGTTCCACCATATACAGATCCACCATCCAATTCACCGGAATTTTCGCCTGTAAAAGTCAGGCATCTTGTAAGTGATGTAATCGAAGATGATGAATAATTTGAAAATTGTGGATACAATGCATATACTGATGGATTTGTTCCTTCAAAATTATCTGTCAGATAAAATGAATCAGATCCATTGTCTGCAAAGCTGAAACCATTCCAATAGGACAATCGCATTCCTTCAGAATTCTTTGTGCTTTCTCCTTCACCTTCATAACAAATACAACCCTTTAATGTGGTATATGGAATGTAAGTTGTGACAACCGGTTTAAATATTGTTTTTACTTCTGTTTTTCCTGTTGAAAAGTCATTTTGTGCATTATCAATATATACTGATCCATATTCCCTTCCTGCTGATTTTTCAAACAAAGCATTCATGTTGTCTGAAGATTTATCATCTGTGAAAACCAATTCTTTGGACTGAATATGTGAAGTTGGTTTGAATTGGACATCTTTAGACTCATCCAATTTACCTGTCCAATCTAAATCATTACCTTGACCAATCCAATCCTTGTATGGCTCAATTAATAGCTTTCTTGGCTCTAATCGGTCAGCAATAATAACAAGGTTAAATTTCTTTGCAAGTGAAGTAAGGAAATCTAAAGCTTTAATTTTTGGAAATGCATATTTGAAATTCACTTCCAAATCACCATTAAATTCAGAATACTTATTTCCAAAATACCCAATCCTTGGTTTAAATGATGATTTTACTCTGTTTAGATATATTTCTGTTCCTGTTGATGCAATGAAATAATCCCCATTTACATTGAATCGGAAATAATAATCTGTGACATTTAAAGGAACAGAAATTGTTGTAGGTGGAAATTCAACAACACCTCTGTAATAATTCCCTGATGTTCCTGCAATTTGATTTGCTGTTTCAAGCTTTGTTTTCCTACTTTGTGCATATTCTCTATCGTTCCCATCTTGATCAATGTACATTAATGAAACGTATATTTCTGCACCTGTATATGGTGCAAATGTTCCAAAATTGGTTGATTCAGATGTTGTGAATGTCAAATTTGTAGATGCATCAAATGAACTAAAACCTGATGATGGAATTGTATATACTCCTGTTGTGTGACTATACAATCCTGCATCATTTGTGTAATCAGCTGATGATGTATTTGTGTTTATGATTGTGACAAATCTTTCTGTTGTTATTGTTTGCACCCTTGTGAATGCTGTTCCATCATAAGTGACAACATTATAATATTGATTATTTGTGGGTGTTGTTCCTTCGCCACCATTGTTTGCATCAACAAATAATTTTGTACCATCAGATATGCCTGTGGTAAAAAAGTCAGATGTATATTCAAACCCACTTTGACCAAGAATTATGTCAAGAATTTTTTTGACTTTTACTTGTGGAATTAATGTATTTACATTTATTGCTCCTTCACGTGTTTGAATTGACCCTTCCAAATCACCACCATAAAATGGTGTTTGACCATAGTCAAATAATGAATATCTGACATTGCCTTGCTTCAGGTTTGTTGCATCATTTGACCCCCATGATTTTGCAACATTCGACATTGATTTTGTATGGTTTAATTCACTCCAATTGAATTCAGTCAAATACTTACCTTTCAATGTTTGACCAATAGACGCCACACTATTAAATACAACACATTCGTAATGTGTCATTTTTCTGTTTGATCTAATTACATTGGTTAATTGCAAATCACCATTTAAAATTTCAATTGTATCTTTTACAATAGTACATGAAACTTTTTTTGCAGGATTAAAATTTCCAAATGAAGTGACTTCAAAATACTGATCAAAGAACATGTTATTCTTTGTCGTAGATGGAATTCTAAAATTGAATGTGTGACTTCCTTTTGTGTCTTTGAAGGTTTGAATATCCTTAAATTGAAAGTTTGCTGTGATCGGCTGATCATCTTCCAAATCTAAATATACAATCCTACCATCATCCTGTGAAACTACTCTTATTTGTGTTGCCATATATCAACGTGTTGTTCTGTATTTAGGTGAAGCATATTTGAACCTTAATTCATATTTATACAATCCTGTATTTTTGTCACCTTTCAACTTCATGTTGCTTGTTTCAAGAATCAATGCTTTTGCTTCTTCACCCTCTAAGATATGAATTTGTGGTGACATCATTAAGTCTTTGACCATATCAATTTCATAGTCTTTCAAGTTATCTGTGAACAAAGTGAATGATTCATTTGCAGAAACAGATGTTGTCATTTTACCTTGCTTTGCAACATTTGGTGGATATGATGAATCCACAAAGACATCACCAAAACTTTGAAACCCTCTAATGTTTGACAACAATGGTTTGTTTATATATTCTCTTTTTACATCAAGATCATTTTCTTTTTCTTTGTTGAATGTCATGTATTCCCATGCACCAAATCTATTCATGTAGGCAATTCTTGATTGTTCATACCTATCACAATAGTCAACAACATTGAATTTATAAGACAATGACATAGGTGTTGTATTTGATGCATTCCTCATTGTTATTGTATAACTTTTTATTGCATCAATACCACCGGTGACACCACTTGGTAATGTCCCAAAATAAAATGAATCTAATGTTAATTTTTCTAAGTTCTTCAATCCAACTCCACAATGTAAATAAAAGCCTTCCCTATTTGCTTCATTAGCTGTTGCATCTTCTTCATATACACCACCTGTTTGCTGTGCTTGTTTCATTGACAAATTACCAAGAACACCACCTGCTTGATCATAGAAAACTGCTTGTAAATATCCTGTTTCTGCATTTTGATTGATTTCACACCTATTTAAAAAAGACATTGTGTGATATTCATCTTTACCAATATTTACATTTGGAATACCATCTACATAATTATAATTTGATGAAAGGAATTTTTTATTATTTCCTGTCATTTTGTATTCATCAAAATTGATTTCAATAGGATCTGATTCATTTGCTCGACCCCAAAACATAAACACCTTTTTTGTTATTTCTGTTGCAACATCTTTCTGTGGAATTCCATCAGCTGTTGTTGAATTCATTTCATAAAATTTGAAATTAAGTACATTTGCATTTCCTCTGAATTCTTGATTGTCAACTTCACCTGTTGCATAATTACCTTCCAAAATACTCCATGAAAACAAGTAATTTGTTGATGTTGACCTCAAAGGTAGATTGTGAATAGACTCCCTTCCAAATGGTGAACTGTAAGATGCAACATCAGATTTCAATGAACCCATAATCATAGGTGTCACAATTGTCTGATATATGTCTGACAAATTAAATTGACAATATCCATTTCCATCTGTTTTCTGAACAAATGAAACTGTTTTTGAAATTGATGTATTTCCGTAATCAGATGCAAGGTTGTATGTCAATTCAACCAATACTTGGTGATTGTAAGTGTTTGCAGCCGGTGTGATGCTTGCACCAAATAAATTGATTTGTGTGCTTAAATTGAATTTGGTGTCATTTATATATACTGCTAAACTCATGCTTGTAATGTTTTTATGTAATCCAATGCCATTGCAACAGCCACTTTTCCACCTTGCTGTGGAACAGCTTGTTCAATTGCATCTTTGAAATAATTTCTTGCTGACAAACCTTTTGTAGCAATTGCTTTACCTATTAAAAATGATGCTTGTTTTTTTGCTTGTTCTGTATTCTTCACAAATGACCCTGTTCCAAGATCACGCAATCTGACAGGTTTTGATTCCATCCATCCGGACACCACACCTTTTGGAAGATTCTTTGATTTGAATTTAAAAGGTGAATTTTTTGCAGATGGTTTTGTGCTTTCAGACCCTTTGACACCCTGTTCCATAAAAGACGCATATGGCATTGATGAAATAAATTGAAGATCAAAACCTGATGCAAATTGACCTGATGATGATCTCTTTTGTTTCACCCTAAATCCAAGTGATTTTGATAATGCTCCGGTGTTGTTTGTTACACGCATTTTTCCATCAATCTTTTGCCTTGCTCCAAGATTTATCCTTGCAAGCTTTAACACCCTTGCACCAAGATTGTTCATTTCTTGTTTTGTACTTCCTATCATCATCTGTAATTCAACCAATTCATTGTGTTGATTATTTCTTGATCTGTCATTGTTTCTAATGTGTAAAGAAATTCCTGAATATAAATGTCAACTTGGTTTTTTAATTCTCCTGAAATTGGTTCAGTATTTCCAATATATATTTTATCATCAGTCAATGAATAAGATGCATTTAAAGTGATGACATCATTCAAATCATTTGAATAATAAACTTTTACGTCATTATCGCTAAATTTAATCCCTAAAGTTATTGGTTGAATTCTTTCATGCTGTGTTTCAGCATTTGTTCCATTTGTAGGTAGTAAAGGAAATGTTGTTGGTCCTGCCGGAATTGATTTCACCTTAATTGTAATTTTTCCATTTCCTGTTGTTTGAACAACAATCTGATCATCTCCTGTTCCAAATGCTATGATTTGGTTTGGATTTGTTGATGATGTTGATCCTGATGTTTTTGCATATCTTCCAAAGTCTTTGATTTTAACAAAAAAAGTGATGTTATTATTTGTCAATGTTCCAATATCTTTGTACAGATGTGCAACTTGTGATGATGATGGTGAATCATTTTTAAAATGCAAAGCATTTGATTTGTAATTGTAAATAATAGATCCACCCTCCCTTCTTAACCATGTTGAAGTTTCTGTTGAAATATTGTTATAAAATGGTTTCCATACAAATATTTGACCTTGATCTTGATTCAAGAAATCTTGTGTTTGATTGAACATTGTATACCACATACATTGTGAAGGAACAAATGAAGGTAAAATAATCTCATTGTGAAATTGCTGTTCTTTACTGCTATATGGAATTGTACATGCAGAAGCTTCATTTGGTGTTATAACTTCAAATGATGTTGTCCATCCGGAACAATTGTCCGGCTGTGTATCAATGAATGGTGTTGCCACAATTGGCATGTCCATTGATATGTTTGTGTCTTCATTAATGAAATATTTTCCATCAGTCAATTCCTTACAAATATCTTGTAAAATTAATAATGCATCAGATAGGCATGAAGCTTCATTGACCATCTTATTTGTTGATGTGTTGTATCTGTCAAATATTACCACATCAAATCCATAGGTGATTGTTTGATCATCAATGGCTGTTCCTGTTGGTGTCAAATGTAATGCAGGATATTTTGTGAATTTCTCTAAATCAAATAAACTAAGTTCACCATAAGTGAATGAATTTATCTGTTGATGTCTTTCACACATCACATCAAAATACTGAATAATAGCTTTGTAAGTGATCATCTTTTATTTTGTTTCTTTCTCATTTCTTTTTCTCTTTCTCTTTGTCTGTCAGCATCAAGTGATAATTTTGTCAAGGCGAACATCAAAGGCAATTCTGTAATAGATTCAAATTTTAGGATGTCACCATTTGCCAATCCATCTATTACACTAAACCATCCGTAACTTGATGATGCTGATGGTTTGCCTCCTTTTCTGAAGACTGATGGAAATTGTGAAGTTGTTCGCTTCCTAAATTCCAAAAAAAAACAGCAACAGCATTTCCAATGTTGATTGATAAGTTTGAAAACTTATTTGCATTTTCACCATGTACATCAATGTCGTATGGCTCAATGTCGTATCTATTGCCTTGTGTCTTTGTTATAGGTCTATAAAAGACAGACATCAATTTTGCCATATCATTATCTTTTGCAAATGTTTCAATGTCAACAAATTCACCCATTGTAATTTCATCAATTTTTGGATGAAATCCATACATTGTTCCTTCAATGTCTATCTTGTTGATGATCTCTTTATTTATTGGTTTGCCTATCAGCTTTTGAAGACTACCTTGAATCTTTTGCAAATCAGACAATTTCATCACCTCCACCACAGATTCATCAATGTCACACAATACACTTATTGTCTTGACAATTATCTGATGGTCCTGTTCCAATTCATTGACAGCATTATTGTATCTCATGAATTTTTTGATACTTATTTCTGACCAATCTGTTGGAATGGTGATTTCAAATGTTTTCTTCATCTTATAAATTTAAAGGTTGTTTTGTTATTATTTCCTTTCAAAAGGCATATACACCATAATTTCCTTTTACTTCATACCACATTCGCATCATCAATGCATCAGCATAATCAGGTGATCTACCAAGTAATGATTTGATTGTGTCCTTTGGAATGATTGAAAGCTTCTGTGTGTCTTTGTCAATCTTATCCCTTTTGATTATTTCAAGTTCTTCAATAATGGCTTGTTTGTGTGTTTTGTCTTTTACAGCAACTTTTCCTTGATTGACTAATTCAGCCAATTTGAAATAACATTGTGTTTTTAAGTTCTGAAAGTTTTCATTCTTTAGTGCTTTGCTTCCATTGACAAATCCTTTACAACCGGATATGCCATCCTTGACACCACCACCAACACCATCTTCATCAACAATGATGTGTGATCTTTGAACACCATTTTCAATTGACATCTTGTTTATCTGTTCAATTGTTGTTGTTACTGATGATTGTGATAATGAAACAATCTTTTCAGCTGTCAACCCATTCCATAAAATGATGATGGTTTTATCTGCTCCAAACCTTGCAACATCACAGGTGATATATTTCATTGATCCTTCCAACTTGTTTGTGAACATATCATGAATTGAATCATAATCAAATAACAATGCATCGTCTTCATTATATTCCCAATCACCCAACAGAAGTCTTTGCCTTGACACCTTATCAAGTTTTTCAAGCTGTTTGATATAATGTTCTGATATTTCTGTGTTGTCCCTTACAAGTGATTGAATGAATTTTCTGTGATCAGACATTCGATCTTCTTTGAATGGCTTGTAAAATTCTGAATACAACCATGTCTTTGTGGGATTGCAAGTCATCAATGTCTTTGGAATAAGATCGTATTTATCCAATTTGAATCTGATCCTTGAATTCAATATGTTGACAGCTTTCTGTGACACCTCTGCACATTCATCCACAAATGCATCTGTGATTTCTAATCCACCCAATGAAGTGAAATCAGGGTCTGAAGGATATAGGAATAAGTCTTTCAAATATATGATTGAATCATTGAAGAATGTGATGGTTGATTCCTGTGCATTATAATTGAAATGTTCATTTGGTTTCAACCCACAGAAATCCTGAGCCACCTCAAAGAAGGTGTTTAATGTTGTTGCTTTTAGATTCTTCAGCTTTGATCTTCCAATGACTGACCTTGTTCCGGCATATGTCAATCTTCTTTGTATTTGCCATAGACAACCTGTGAATGTTTTTGAACCACCTGCACCTCCCCCAAATAAGACTTCTGTTGTTGTCTTATCATTTAGGTAGTTGAAGCATTGTACTTGCTTCGGAAATAGTTCAATATCAATCTTGTTGTTCAATTTGCTTTGGAATTAAATTGATGGTGACTGACTTATCTGTGACTTCAGCTTTGACTTCGGTCCTTTGTAATTTAGGAACAATAAATTCAGCCATCTTGATCATGATATTCAATGCTCTTTCAGGATCTTCATTTGCTACATCAGACAACCATATCTTCATATTATCAAGATTGTCAGTCATCAACATTTCAAATGCCTGTCTGATTTCATGTGTTGCCTTGTTTGGAACACCCTTTCTTGATCCTGCTAATTGATTCCCTTTTGCAAATGGCATGTCTAATCCTTAAAAGTTAAATATGCATAAAATACATAAATGCCAACAATGACAATGACTGAAAAGAAAGCTGTTGTTGTTGCCATCAGTTTATGTCTTTTGATGTTACTTTGTCATCCATAGGTCTAATATCTTCCGGAATGACATCCATCAATTGCAATTCTTCAACACCACTTTCAAGCTTATCTTTGAATATAGATGCTGTTTCAATTGCTTTATCAAGCGCATAACCTTTGCATATACCTTTCACATAAGACACTACACCTATTTGATCAGGAAATACCTGTTCAATCAATGTAAAGAAATCAACCCTTCCATCCGGCAATCTTGGTGTTTCTTTTTGTTCTGTTAATTCACTCATTGTTTTTGTTTATTTATTTGTTTGCTGTGGGGGGAAGACTCGAACTTCCATGAAGGACATTTCTGTTGCCTTCGCCTTCGGGACAGGAAGGTGTGTCTGCCAATTCCACCACCCCACAATTTAAGATCCACATGCTTCACAATCTTCATCATCAATATCACATACATCCGGTTGAACTTGATCGGTCATCGCATCAATCCAATTGTCCCATGTAGATTCTGCAACATCTTCATTCTTCTTCTTCTGTTCTTCTTTCTTATCCTTGTTCATTGTATTGACTTTTTAATATGATTTGCAAATAGTGTATTGCTTTCTTGATGTCTTCTGATCCATTCTTTGATTTATGCCTTGATACATATTTGATCACGTTACCTTCACAGAAATCTATTCCATTTGATAGAATGTAATCAACCGGTTCAATCTTCATTTTATTATAATGATCTGTCATCTTCTTTTGTGATTTTCAAGTCTTTGTTTATGTCTGTCTTTCAGCATATCCATATATTGCTTTTTATCCCCATATGTGATATGGCAATTTCTACATAATGCCATCAGATTATTTATGTTGTCCTTGCCTGTTCCACCCATACCCCTGCATTCTATGTGATGAATGTCAACAGCTTTTTTGCCACATATTTCACATGGTATAAATTCATCACCAAAATAATCAAAGTGCTTGATATATATTTTAGTATGCTTCTGCATCAAGTTTGTCTTTTATACGATCAATCAACCTGTTCATGTATCGCAAATAAAATATATCAAATTCAATGTCATTCTGTTTGTGTTGTTTCCAATACACATACAAAACTGATCTTAATCTTTGTGATGGTGTTTTGCCATCATTCTTTTCAGATGATAATTTAAAGCCATCTAACGCATCCAATTCTTCTTGTGATATGTTTTCACTTGAAAGATACATTAATGCTTCTGTCTTCCTTAAATCAAATAATTTGACAGCTGATTCAGTATTCAACTCATATGTCCCCATCACAATCTTTACAGATCCATCATGTCTTGTTGCAATAGTTTCAACACTTACCGGTAAAACAAGTTTCGCCATTACTTAATCATGTCATAAAATTCAGGATCAATTTCTTTGATCTCTTTTTCAAATTGCTCCCATGCTAAATCAACACCTTCATCACCAATATCATGTTTTGATCCTGTTCCACTTGATGCAACATTCCGTGCATTCTTTTCCAACATCCTGTCAATCTTTGATCTGACAGATTTGTTTGTGTAGTATTTTGGCTTCAGCCTATTCTTTTTCATATTCTTCAACTATTTGTTCCATCTCTTTCAATGCAGATTTTAAACATGGAACACAATTGGATGTCTTTGTATTTCCACCAATGTATTTCCTTTGCATATCATACAACAATTCCTTCTGTGTTGGATTGATTGTTTGCTTTACATCTTTCAGCAATTTCTTTATTGCAAGATAATCATTTTCAGCCACTTGTGAAACACCCCAATAGGAAAAAGGACACCTTGAAAAGGTTAATTTTGTTTTCACATCCATGAAACATCCACAGGTTCTTTTGCTTCCCACCTTATTTCCAACAACTGCTGTTCCACATGTCCTTGTTTTCTTTCTGAAATGTCGACAGGATTCACAAATTGCAATCCTTTTGTTTGACAATTCTTGATCAGCTTTGAATGGGATCATATTATTTCCTTTATGTTCTTTTTTACTTTTTCAATTGTGTATTGAATTGACTTAAATGTGATGCCGGTTTCTTCAGATAATTTTCTGACAGACAATCCGGTTTGATAATAAAGTTGAAATAATTTTCTATCATAATCATCAAAGGTATCAAGACAGCTGTCTATTCTTTTATGTAATGAATCAACATATTCATCTGTGGTGTTGTCTATTTCCACATTCTTATTCACTAAATGTTCCAAAAATGTTTGATCAGATTTTATCTTGTTCTTTTTATACTTGACATTTTTTTTATTGAATTGTGACTTTGATGAAAAGTATTTGACCATCATAATTTTGCAAATGTATGTTTTGATTTTACCACTATCTATGATGATCAGCAATTTGTGTTGATTCATGGTCATCAATTGAAGGAATGTTTCCTGAACTAAATCTTCAGACAGATCTTTGTCTTTGGTTTGTTTGATTGCAAACCCAAGAAAATATTTGTAGTCTTTATAAACCCATTCAATCGGATGCCATTTATCCTTCATTCCTTTATTGTATAGTTTACATCTATTTCAGGAATGGTTGAATTGATATACCATTCAATTATTTCAATAGTCTGATCAAATCCTGTGCAAACCTGAGCATGGAATTTTTTATCATTCAAAGACTGCAATGTATTCTTCTGTGATTCTGTTGGATAATTACCTTTTACTTTTAATTCAATAGCCAATCCACCTTTCAATTCACCATCAACTATTCTTTGTTCATAAATGAATAGATCCGGAAATCCTTTTTTATATCCACATTGCTTTGCTTTCAGTCTTTGTGAATGGTGTTTAATGTATATACCACCCATTGATCCATTGATGAATATTTTTGGATGCTGAAGTTTCATGTATTTTATGATTGACTTCTGAAGATCATGTTCATTCTGTTTCCTCATATGGATTCATTGTTGGATGAAATTTTAACCACAAATCTTCATGTGGCTTTGCCTCTTTAAAGCATTTAGGACATACACCTATTAATGTTGAATATGGTACTTTGCAACATTGTGAATATGAATCATAAGATGGTATCATCAAATGATCTTTTAAAAATTGTGCTTCACGTTCTTCTTTTAATTCTTTACTCATGTCTAAATAAATCTTTTATTGTTATTTCTGAAGATCTTTTTCCAAGACCTGACCATTCTGCATTTTGCTGTGCTTTTTGTTTTTCACGTTCATTGACAATCATGCCTGTTCTGTCAATGTCGTATCTTGTTAATAGCTCTAAAATCATGCCACCATCAATTCTGTCATATACTTTTGTATGCAATTTTGCTTCTTTTAAACACATGGCAATATCATAATAATTCAAATGTCTAAAATTCTGTATTAAAATATATGCAGTCTCTTCCAATTGTGGTTTGTCCATCTTTGATTTACAATTGTAAAAATTCTGAAATTGAATCAACATCAGCATAAGCATGTCAATTGTTTTTTCTTCAGCAATTTTATATGACTTGTATATTGATACAGGTTTGTCTTCAAGTGCTATTTTTATGATTCCATTCATGTCAAGTTTTAAAATATCTTTATTGAATGATGGATGCATTGGTGCAAAGAAATTATCATTTGTATTTTGCAAGGATGTCATCAGCTATGTTTTTTTGGTTATTAGTTTTTTTAAGATTCTGAATGATGTTCGGTAAATTACTATTTATCTGTGACAATTTAATTTGCTTCTGAAGAAATTCATCCAACCTTGACCAATTCGCAAAAATGAATTTAAAGGCGTTTAAGACATCTTCTTCTGATTCCTTACCCTTTTGCCTACACAATTGTTTAAGGTATCTTAGAATTGATTTTAATGCCTTACCTTGAATGCCATCTATCTTTGCAGGAGCATCCATATTTGATAAACAGAATTTGTGATAAATGTCGACAGACATTTTATAAATGTGTTTACTATCTGTTCTATTATCTGTTATAGTATATGGTATAGGTTTGTCGGTTTCGACAGATGCATTTGTTTGTTTAGACAAATCCATTTGTGCTTTTGAAGAATTGCATTTGTGCAAATCAACAAATCTTTGTTCATCTACAATTGCGAACCATTTTGTCCTGTCGTACTTTGCAGAATTGTAATTCCCTTCAATGATCAATTCTTTGCTTACAAGTGATTTCAGAATTCTTCTGATCTGACTTTTTGTGAAGTAAGGAAATAGACCATCAAATGCAGATACAGAATTGTATGTCCATGTTCTGCCATCATGATTGTGCTTCTTATTGTGCTTGTTTTTTGAAATCCAAAATACAATGTGTTTCATCATGATAGATTCTTCAAGACCAATTTCAGAAGCAAGGTGAATGTCAAATGAATGTTCCATCAGTTGTTTATGATTTTAAACAATCTAAGTTCTGAAATTCTTTTCAATTTTGCAATTTTCTTAATCTGTGCATTCATCAAATTAGGATTTGAAAGGTATGCATCAAGGGTTTGCCTTGACACATTTAATCCTTTCGCCATATCTGTCTTTGTATGAAACAAATCTTTGAACAATTGTTCTGCTTTATTTTTTGGTGTCCATGTCATAATTAAAAAGGAAGATCATCTTTTGATTGAACCTTTGTGAATTCTTGTTTCACCTCTTTCTTTTCAGCCATTACCCATTTGATAATTTCTTCAGCTTTGGCAATTACAGAATTTAAATCTGTTTTACCTTCAGCAATACACAAATCAGATGCAACCTTGATTGAAGATTGTTTGACAATCATCAGCTGTCTTTCAGGATTATCATTAAATGATTTATTACCTGATGTAAATGGTTTGTTATATACCGGTTTTATCTTTGGATATTTCCCACCGATGAAATCATATTCAGCCTGTTGACCTACAACAAACTTTGTTTGGTCCTTTGACTTTGATGAATATTCACCTACATGTTCACCGATTTCAATTTCAAATTTATACATCAGACCATAAGATCCTTCAAATGTTCCGTTCGGTGTTACTGATTTTACAATTCCTTGTGCCATGATTATTGTTTTAAAGGTTGATTTTTAATGTTAGGTTTACCGAATTCACTCCATTCATCTGTTGTTGAATCCAATGGATTGATTTCATTTCTTTTTGCATAGTATTGTGCTTCTTTAGATTCAGCTTCAATTCTTTTTGCTTCTTCATAAAGGTGTGGGTTTGACCCGAACACCTGTTGTACAAATTCTTCAAATACTTTTGACATGTTTTTTGGTTTTTATTGGTTGATAATATGTGCAATATAGTTAAAATTATTTTACAAATCTTCAATGATTTCAAGAAATTTATCATTCCCTTTTTTGACAATCCATTGTGATGACACCTTCCTATTAATAGTTGACTCCATCTTTGCAATCACCTGTCTTTTGATGTTTCTGATCATTTCCTTTTCCCTTTCTTTTAATTGGTATTCTATCATAGGGAAAATATTATCATCGCTTAAATGGCTTTGTTTGATTTCATTGGATAGTAAATGCATCCGGCTTAAAAATTCTTTTCTTGATTCCATATATCTGTGGTGTTGTTGTTGTTCATTTTATTGAAGTCATAAATGTATCGACATACACTTTTCAATTCTTCATTTTTTTCAATCATCCAATCCGGAATCAAAATATCCCATTTCAAACCTTCATGCATTTCTTGTGGTTCAATTGGTATCATCATGCAATGTTTTTTTGATACAAATTGTAATTCTGATTTTCTGAATTTAATTGCAAATGCATTTTCTGTTTCACAATTTTTCACTCTAAATGATTTTGTCAGTCTTAGTTTCATAAGTGTTTTTTTAGTTGATTAATAATTTCAGTTTGTGAATCTATTCTTTGCTGAAGTGATATACATGTGTCTTTTATTTCTTGAATGTTTTCAGGATAAAAATATCCTTTTGATGTGCTACATATTGGTTCACCTTCATTCCTTAAATAATTGATGATTTTTCTTAACCGGACACCTGTCAATCTAAATTCTGTATTGTTGTTAAATCCTGAACAGATTTTTGATCCTGCAATTGCATATGACTTCCCTTTGTACTTTGTTAATGACTTCCTGACTATGTCAGCAATGTTCAATTCTTGATCAGTCAATTTTGATGTTTGTTCCTCAAAGTTTTTTATCATGTCTTTTGGTTTTATTGTTTGTCTGTGTTGTACTTCATATCAATCTTAATTGTGATTTATGTTGATTTATTCTTTTTATTGCCGATTCAAAATAATCTTTATCTAATTCACAAGCAGTCAAATCATAACCTAAGTTATGAGAAGCTATTGCTATTGACCCACTACCTAAATGAGTATCAAGTATTTTATCTCCATCTTTAGCGTAGTTCATCAATAACCATTCGTAGAGTTTTACTGGTTTTTGTGTGGGGTGTATTCTATTCCTATTTTTAGCTGAATTATAATCATATTTTTTAGCACTTGTTTTAAAGCTACTCCATGCTAACTCGTATTGTGCAAAAGTAACCTCTTCACTAAACCCTTTATCCCATAACAACCAACAGGGACTTGGGTATAAATAATCTGTCATATAATTACCTCCCCATATAATTTGGTTTTTACTTATCCTAAATAATTCTTTAAAATAACTTTCACTTGGTATTGACTTATCTTTACCTGCAAATTTATGATAATCGCTTTTTTTATTACCCTTGCGCCTACCCATATTTACATTAATATCAATCCCATAAGGAGGGTCTACAATAGCCAAGTCGAAGTAATTATCCTCATACCTTGCCATTAGCTCCATATTGTCTTCGTTTGTGATTTTCATGTTAGTTTATTTAGGAGGGGTTGCCCCCTCCGTTGGTTTATTTTATCTTATTAATTTGTTTTTCAGCTTTAGCAATTAATCTTTTTGCAGTTTTCTCTCCACATCCAGAAACATCCTCTATCTCTCCGTCTAAAGAAACAAATATTTCTATGTCGCAATCGAATGTGTAATCGAATCCATAAACTTCGTTTCTAAATAATCTCGGTGTTTTGTCAAAAAATTCCATAATGTTTGTTTTTAGTTGTTTTGTTTTGTTTTAATTAATACCCTACAATATTACAACATTTTATTGATTGTCCAAATTATTTGACAATGTATTTTAAAAAAAAGGTGAAATTTGTTATTCTTCTTGCTTTGGAAATATGTAAATGTTGAATCTAAATATTAAAAGAAACAGCTGTATTTCATAATATGGTGCATATTCTTCCGGATCGAAATGCCTTATTCCAACAACTAATCCTTTTATAAAGTCTATGTTTATTCCTATGTTCATATGTTGAAAAATTGATGTGCTACAAGACCATCATCTTTGTGCCAAATAAATGATTCAGCTGATTGTACATTCTTCACATATCCTTTCAAATTATGCCATGCATCTGTTCCACTTAATGATCGCATGAATCTGATGGTGCATCCTTTCTGTTCTGCAACAGATTGAAATTGGAATTGTTTCTTGTGATGTAAATGTCCAAGATGCCATTCATGGAATTTTGTATTTGCCCACAAATCTTTTTCTTCTGATGCCATAAGTAATGGAAGTTCTGCAACCTTTTCATTGTTACCATGTGTCAACCCAATAAGATTTGTTCCGAACTTGAAATACTTTCTTGGTGTTGCATCATTATTGACATTGACATTATCATTGTTTCTGAACCATGATTGAATTGAATCACCAAGATAATATGATCTTTCAAAGTCATGATTTCCCTGAATGACCACCACTTCAACATCTGCAATCTGCATCAACTTTTCAATTCCTTCAACAATCAACTTCCTTCCATTTCTAAATGTTTTCATCCATCGCAAATCTTCATCCTGTGGTGTCAAGTTTGTGGTGGTGTTTCTGTGATTGTCTGAATTGAAGAAATCTGATCCAATTGGGAACAGGATTTTCTTTAGTTTATATGGCTGTGCTTTTGTGATCAGATCATCAATTGCATTATGGAATCTTTCAGAAGCAATTTTTGTGTCATAATCTTCACCTGTTTCACCATTCCAACATAATTTTCCAAAGTGCAAATCAAAGATGTTTATTTCAAGCATGTATTCACCACCTCCTGATGTCCTTTTTATGGCTTTTGGTTGATGGTTAATAAAGTCATGATGTAATTCATCAAGAATTCTTTTGCGTTCCTGTATCGCTTTATTTCTTATCAATGATGCTTTGACTTGAAATAGTTCTTCTGTGACCATCCTGCCATCAATCTGTG
>JAAHTH010000861.1_pt1 | contig 28134 bp, 18 predicted proteins | sample 6116091 | NCBI WGS metagenome assembly JAAHTH01 (sample SAMN13939990, study PRJNA603662) | sponge metagenome | isolation source: marine sponge | host: Mycale hentscheli | place: New Zealand | collected 2006
GTTCTTAACAAGAACAACTATGGATATATATCTCCACAGGATTTTAATCTGTTTGCTAAGCAAGCACAGCTAGAAATCTTCGAGAATTACTTTAGTGATTACAATACGGCTATAAATAAAGAGAACGCTAGGATATCAGGGTCTGAGTATGCTGATATGACAAAAGGTATTGAGGAGTCTATAGATACATTCTCAACAATAAGAAACTTTGACCAAAAAGCATTTAATAGATACTTTACACCATCTCAACTAACTACAGGAGATGATTACTATTTATTGAATAAGGTATTGGCGTATACTACGTTTGTAAAAAGTGGCATTAGTGGTATTAGCCCGCAGCCATTTACAATGAGAGATAATGGGTTTGCAGGTGTTGTTGCTGTTGGGGATATTCTAGTTAACCTAGAATCGTTAGAGCAAACAATAATTACAAATGTTTCTAATGAAATATTAAACTTAGAGGATAATATATTCCCTCCTCCTTCTTCAGGTATTGATTACTCAATATTCAAGCCTGAGAACTATGAGGTAGAAAAGGTAACAAATAGTAAGATTAGTATGTTAGCTAACTCATTACTTACCGCACCTAGCAAGATGTTCCCTGCGTATTCTTTAAATACTGATTCGGTAACTGTATTGCCAAAAACAATAAACAATCCCGGTCAGGTATTTAGTCAGTATATTAGATACCCTAAAGACCCTAAGTGGACATATAGTACACTTGCAGGAGGACAGCCTGTATTTGACCAATCACAATCAGATTACCAAGACTTTGAGTTGCCAATTGATGATGAGGTAAATTTAGTAATTAAGATACTTCAATACTCAGGTATACAGATAAGAGAAGCTCAGGTAGTTCAGTTTGCTAATTTAGAAGAACAAAAAGATAATCAACAATAATGGCATATATATCACAGTATCAATATTATGAAAATGGGGGAGTAGCTCCTGAAGATGCGAATTGGGGTTCATACCAATATGTCAGCTTGTATGATATAGTCAACAACTTTATGTTGATGTATTCAGGAAACCACAGCCTTGTAAACAACGAGGAAAGGTTTAAGGTATTGTTCCACGCAAAGAGAGCAATACAAGAACTTAATTACGATGCGTTTAAAGAGCTTAAAGTATTAGAGTTGAATGTGAATGACTCTTTACGATACATATTGCCTTCAGACTACGTTAATTGGGTTAGAGTGAATATATATAAGGATGGTTTACTTAGACCACTAACTGAGAATATTCAGATAAACTCTTCTCTTGCGTACTTACAAGACAATAATAATAGAATATTATTTGATTCTGATGGCAATGCATTGTCACCACAGTTTTCTCAGATTGATTTAGACAGAATTACAAACCAAAAGAAAAGTATATACCTTAATCAGGGAAGTCAATTTGATGGAATGGAAGGATACTATTACGAGGGGAATTGGTATTTTGATTATGCTATCGGTGCACGATATGGTTTGAATACAGAAACAGCAAATATAAACCCTACATTTAAGATAGATAAAGCAGCAGGTGTTATAAACTTTAGCTCAGGTATGAGTGGAGAGCTTTGTATACTTGAGTATGTATCTGATGGTATGGAAGGTGGAGATGATTCTAAGATTAGTGTAAATAAATTATTTGAAGATTATGTGTATGCATATATCGAATACGCAATATTAAATAGTAAACTTAATGTGCAGGAGTACGTTGTACGAAGAGCACAGAAGAGAAAAACTGCTTTATTGAGAAACGCTAAGATAAGAATAAGTAACATCCACCCGGGTCGATTGTTAATGAATCTAAGAGGTCAAGATAAGTGGTTAAAATAATATGGCGAATATTACAAGAAACTTCATAAAAGGTAAGATGAATAAGTCGGTCGATGAGCGACTTATACCTAATGGCGAATATATAGATGCGATAAATGTTAGAATGGGATCTACTGAAAGCTCTGAAATTGGTGTAATAGAAAACACTAAGGGTAACTTATCTTTAACCGCAATACAATATAAAGGCACACCTTTAAGTACAGATGCTAGGTGTATTGGTGCATATGAGGATGGAGCTAATGAAACTATATATTGGTTTATTCACGATAGTAGCTATCCTGTATCTAACGAAGCACCACTTGGTATAATTGATTTGATAGTATCATATAATACTTTAACAGATCAAATAGTATATCATGTTATTAGTGTAAATAGAAATGATGTAATCACAACACTAAACTTTAATCCTGACTATCTCATAACAGGTGTTGATTTAGTTGATGATTTGTTATTTTTTACAGACAATATAAATCCACCAAGATTTATTAATGTAAAAAGAAATTACCCTGACCCTGCTTTATTTACTGTAATTTTAACTAAGGCTTATGATTATAACGTACAGCCTCAGATATTAGAAGAAGAGCTACAGGTAATAAAAAAACCACCTTTGTTTTCTCCTTCTGTTGATTTGGTTAAAACATCTTCCGAAGAAAGTTTCTTAGAAGACAGATATATATGTTTTGGTTATAGGTATAGATATGATGACAATGACTATTCGGCAACATCACCATTCTCTCATCCTGCTTTTTATCCTGAATCATTTTCATATAGTTTAGACACTACTGTAAATGAAGGTATGATAAATAGATTTAATACTGCTAATGTAACTATAAATACGGGAGGACCGTTAGTAAAAGGTATTGATTTATTATTTAAAAGTGCACAAGATGGAATAATAAAGGTAATAGAAAAGTTAGATAAATCTGATTTAGGATTAGCCAATAATTTTGACTATACCTTTGCGTTTGATAATAGCAACATATTTACCATACTTCAAGATTCTGAGATATTAAGATTATATGATAATGTACCTAGGTTTGCTTTAGCTCAAACAATAATGGGTAATAGGCTTATCTATGGTAATTATATAGATGGTTTTAATCTTTCTAGGGGTCTTGACCCAACTAGAATTGAGTATTTTGTAGATTTAATTAGTGAAAAAGATGTTGTTACTGAAGCTGATGAAACTATTTCATCTACAAATTTTTCTATCCCCGGTTTTGGACCTACTATAGTAACTGACGGTAAAGTTGATTTTGATTTTTCTGTTATACCAAATTCAGATTTAGTTAAAGGAGCTAGTATTGTTTTTGATTTTACAATACAGCACGATCAATTCGAAACACAGCCAACAGGTCCTCAGCCTGATTCGGGACAAGAAACACCTGAAACTAGTTTATCGTTTATTTTTACGTTACCTAAAGACTATAACAATATATATGAATTAGCAAATAGTAATGAGTTTAAAAATACTATTGGTATTGGCGGTTCTGCTTCTAACAGAAACATTCAGCCTATTTTTTCTTCAAGTGATCCTAACCCTGCTTGCAATGGAACTAGGTTTACAGATTTTTTCAATTGTTCGATACCCATTACCTTGTCTACAGACTTAGGTAGTGCTACTAAATTTACTAGTGGTACAGGTACAATTGGAAATAAAGCCTTAGATGGAGGACCTGACAATAATCAATCAGTAGATGTATTTACTAGTACTAGTAACAATATTATAACTTTTAGGTTTCCTTATGTTAAGTTTGTTTTAGACACAGCAGACCCTGATGGAACTGATAAATATTTTTACGAATTTTATAAAATACTTAATGCAGAGGCAAGTTTTTCTGTATTAGGAAATATAGAAAGTCTTCATAGTAATAGAAACTATGAGGTTGGTATAGTTTATATGGATGAGTTTGGAAGGTCATCAACGGGTCTTGTTAGTGATAATAATACGGTTAGTATTCCTTGTTCTGAATCTTCATCTAAAAACTATATAAAAGCAACTATACCCACAACACAAATTGCACCTGAATGGGCTACTCATTATAAATTTATTATCAAACCTGATGAAGAAAATTACAATACAATATTTAGTAGTATGTATTTCTCAGGAGATAAAGATGGGATGATTTACTTCTTACTTGATGGAGAAAATTCATTAAAGGTAGAAAAGGGGGATAGATTAATTGTAAAAAGAGATGGTCTTGGAGGCACATCAAGATGCATATATGCTACTGTACTAGATAAGGAGGTTTTTTCTAATAATGAAATAACCAATGGTAATCCGGCAGGTCCTTATATGAAGATTAGCCCAAATTCAATAAATGTAACTCAAGATGTTAATGCTGTAATTGATTCGGGGTTAAAATCTGACGAAGCAAGGACTAAGCAAACCTGTGCGGGATTTAACATTGATATGTCTTTTAACGATAGTAATGTTGATTTTGATGTTCCACAAGGTTCTCGTGTTGAAATGTTTTTTTCATTCAGCAGAAATGGGAGTGGTAGTCGTTGCGAGCAAAGAGTTTACGAGGTTAATATAGAAATTATAGCTACAAGAGATTATATTAATTTTCTTGAATTTTTAAATGGAGAAAATTTTCAATCATATTTAAATGACCCCGATGTTAATATAGGAGGGACTTTAACGACTTGGAGTGGAGAAGTTCAGGCATATGGATGCTCTCTTTATACAAATGAGATTTGGTGGAATCAAGGAAACCAAACTACCTCTTCAAGCACATTAAATATTTTAGGTTCTTATGCTTGTGGTGGCACAAAAAACAGAAGAGGTGTAACGCAAGCTAGAATAAAAGTTATTAGGGCTGACAATGCTGTTGTTTTTGAAAGTGAACCTCAAGATTCATTGCCTAATGTATGGTATGAATCTGCTGAAACATATGAAATATATGAATATTTTGACATACCAACAGGTATAAGATATCCGGGGTTACACAAAGGGAATGTTGATGACCAAACAAACACGCAACCTGCAATTATTAATACAGATTTTTTTAACTGCTATTCGTTTGGGAATGGAGTTGAAAGCTATAAGATTAGAGATTCAATTGTAGGTAAAACATTTAATCTTGGCAACAGAGTTTTAACTACTAGTGAGAAAGAATTTAAAGAGGCACATAGATTTGCTGACCTTACATATAGTGGAGTTTATAATCAAGAATCTAACTTAAATAAACTAAATGAGTTTAATTTAGGATTACTAAACTTCAAACCACTAGAACAGTCATTTGGTACTATCCAAAAGTTATTTGGTAGAGAGACTGATATACTTACATTACAGGAAGATAGAATATCATATGTACTTCAAGGTAAGGAAATGATAACAGGCTCTACGGGCGGCAGCTCGCTAATCACAGTACCTGAAATATTAGGTAAGCAGGTCGCACGTATAGAGGAGTATGGTATATCCAACAACCCGGAAAGCTTTGCTCAATGGGGTATGGATAAATATTTTACAGATTCTAAGCGTGGTGCTGTAATACAGCTTAAAGGTAATGCAGCTCAGAATGAAAAGCTAACCGTAATATCTGAGCAGGGTATGCGTAGTTGGTTTAGAGATTTATTTATAGAGTCATTTGATACTCAAAAACTAGGTGGATTCGACCCGTATATGGATGAGTATGTTCTAAGCTCAAATGATATATTAAAACCAAGTGAGATAGAGTGTGACCCTTGTGGTGTTGGAAAAACATTCAAGGTTATAGAAACAGAAACTACTACATATTGCGTAGATGTTGGGGAGTTTGTTGGAGATATTGATATTGATTATCAAGTCATAGAAGATTCAGCAACTACCCCGGGATTCTCAATCAATGCAAATTACAATGGAACTGACTACAATACAGGAACGGTAACAGCAGGAGGAACGCTTACATTCCCTAAGCAATCCGTTTCTGAGCAGTTTGTTTACATCACGGTGTCGTCAAATGATACGACTACTTTGCAAGTATTAGTAAATTGTCCTGATGCTGAAGAAATAAAAATAATTAATGTATGCTTCACAGGGGATGACGAGGCAGGGATGTTTATACACAACGAATACAGATGGACAGATGGAACATTTACATCTCCATTGCATTCAGAGTTAGTTGAGTTTGCAACAGGAACTGATAATCCATTAGTGTCTCAGTATCAAGAAGTAGCAGGAAGACAGGGGGGTGGTATTATACCATCTGATACAGCTACCGTAAGATTGATATGCAATAAGTTAGGAACAGATGATTTTGTTTTTGACGAAACAAGCGATAGATTTAAATATTTAAGAACTAATACATTATATGACAATACTGATGTTGATATGCAAGCATTGTTGGCAGCGATAGATGCTGTGCCACCTACTCCTACACCACCTGCCGGAGGTGTAGCTACACCAATTATAAATACAGGAGCACCTGACACGTACTATGCTGAATTTGATATGCCTGCTTCAGGTAGCTATTTATATTTGGTTTGGGATTATAGAACAATTACTGAAACTACAGATTTATGTTATGGAGCTACGGAATCAAACGCCTGCTGCTTATGTTAAAAAATTAAATTATGCCTACATACTACTTAAACGGAACAACACTAGAAAACTCAACGGCAGTTTTTGACGATGACGAATTAACTATCTGTTCGGCAGATGGGTTTTACTCTGACGGCAATATTGTTCGTGAGCAGGTTAGTTGCCTGTTGTTACCAATAGTACAATGCCCTGAATGCCTAACACCTTGTGGAAGCAGCTCTATAGTAGGTAGTTCTACTGTGGCAAGGCTATTTACATTAAATGTAGATTTAGGTAACGCTGTTTCTGATGTGGGTGCTGTTATAATAAAATTTGCACCGGCTTCTACACCTGTGGGTATTAAAGCCACATATGACGGTGTCCTTTACAATAAGGTAAGTTCTCCTGTAGACGGATATCACGGGAGCACAGTACCTAATAGCTACACATATTTAGGTAATGATGCAGATGGGTGTGTTCCTGTGGCAGGAAACCTATATAGTAATATCCCCATATATAACCACGTTGATGGAACAGGGTTTGTAGACACCGGCAATGTACAAAGCATTACTCCTCAATCAGGAGAGTTTAGTCTTAATACGGCAGCAGTACCGGGAACTACAGTTATGGTTATACCTAAACTTACAGCCGACCCTCAAGCTATATTATTAGAATTTGCTAACCTAACAGCGTGTCCAACAAATTCATTTGGAGTTATAGTTGAATGCCCTACGCTTTTAACAGGATACTCTTCAAGTCTTGGAGCTGCTGATTTCCCAACCGCCTGTGGGTATACGGTAGGGTTTACATATTATAATGCACCGGTATCAGGAACAGCAGGAAACCCTGCGGTAAATGATTGGGTATTCCAAGATGCATACGGTCAATATCCATTAGCACAAGGATTTTATAAGATAAATGCAACTGAATATATTGAGGTTGATGCAAACGGAGTAGTAGAAGATAGAGCAAACTGTTAAGATATGGCAAATTATACACTAACATATGACGAAGGAGTACAGGGATTCCCATCCTTTTATACTTATTATCCTGATTGGATGATAGGAATGAATAATTACTTTTATACTTTCAAAGGGGGTAACCTTTACCGCCATAATGTGAACGATAGTAGAAATACGTTCTATACTGACTTTTGGACTCAGGTAGGAACTCCTGACGAGGCTTTCAAGCCTTCTAAAATGGAAAGTGTATTCAATGTGTCGCCACTAGAGAATAAACTCTTTAAAACGCTTAATTTAGAGGGAGACGATAGTTGGGCGGCTACTATAAGAACTGACATACAGGATTCAGGTTTTATAAACGCAGATTACTTTGAAAAGAAAGAGCAGAGTTGGTTTGCGTTTGTTAGAAACGAAGGTCTAGGATCTACGCCCGCTGCTTTGCCTGAGTTCTCATTGCGTTCATTAAATGGTATAGGTAATAGTACAACGGTAGTTATTGGTGCAGGTACTGCTACAATAAACTTCGCAACAACAGTTCAGATAGGAAATATATTAAGTGTTGATGATTACTTCTACTTCTTGTCAGCTACTAACGAGCCTGTGTATGCAGGAAATGTAACAGATATTAATGTAAACCTTAGAGGTGGTGTTAATAATGTTGTTATAGATACATCACCTGCCGGGACTACGCCAATACCATCAAACGTAGAGACCTTCTTATTTATCAAGAACTCAGTTGCTGAATCTCACGGTGTCTTAGGGCACTATGCAGTATTTGACTTAACATATTCAGAAAACACAAAAGTTGAGTTATTTGCCGTTGAATCAGAAGTAATGAAAAGTTTCCCTTAATTTTATTATCTTTGTGGTGAACCACAGGAAATATTATTATGGCGATAGGAGCAGCAATTCAGATAGGTTTAATGGCTTATGGAGCATATAAAAACTTTGAGCAGGCAAACCAAGCATCATCATTGAGGAAGCAAGCGGAGGTAGATGCAGAAAGGGCTATGGCAAATGCTAAAAAACTTGTAAAGAAAAACGCATTTGAAGGTATGGCTATAGCAAAGGAAGCATATATTAGACAGCAGGAAGCTGCTAATGTTTCAGCAGCACAGGCTATAGAAGCACTTAGAGAGTCAGATAGAGGTGCGGGTAGATTAGGTGGTGTTTATGCCCAAAAGCAAGCGATAGACGCAAATATAGCATCTCAAATGGCAGGAGATATTTATGATTTAAATCTATTAAAAGCACGCTCTAAGGAACAGGAGTATGATACATTAGCAGGCATAGAGCTTCAAGAAAAAGCAGGACAAGAGCTATATATGTCTGATCTTGATAGACAAATTAAAGAAGGGATAGAGGGAGGTATTAGTACTGCGGCATCTGCGGTAGCATTAGGAATGGATCAGTCAGATGGACAGCTATCAAAAAAAATAAAAACAGGCATAGCAGATAGACGTGCAGGACGTGAAGCGGCACAACTTGCAGCAATGGGGGTAACAGATGTAGATCTTCCTACGCTAAACAATACCGGTCAGTCTTCTGTTATGCAGACATCACCTATAGCACCTATAGTGCCTAGTACAACTCAATTTAACCCTTACGATCCAATGGTTAGTTTTACTCAGGGAGCTGATCTTGGGCAGGGTCAACAACTACAAGGTATGCAGTATTACAATCCTTATGGTAAACAGTATTTTGAATATTAATATATGGCAAGTAAGTTTGGATATGTAGAAAGAGGTGCAGACAGTCAGGTAGATTGGGCTGAAGTAAGTAAAGGGTTTTCTGATAAAATTCTTGGTGCACAACAAAGAAAGCAAGGTAGGGCTCAGGCTGTTGAAGATTTAACGGAAGTAGCAACAAATATAGATATTCCTTTAGGTTCTAATACCGAATGGAATACAAGGGCAATGGAGTTCGCACAAGGTGAAGTTGTACCAAAAATTGGCAATTTCAAAAGGATGTATGACAGGGGAGAGATAAGCAGAGAAAAGTACATGACGATATTGCAAAGGGCTACACAAAGTACCGGCAAAGCTATGAATCTATTTGAAAATATTCAGCAGCAATATGGTGTTCTTATGAAGCAGTCAGAGGAGGGTAAGATGAGTAAATTTACCCAACAGAATTTAGATAAAATAAATAAGTTTACTGACCTCAACGGCATGCGTTTAGTAATGCAGGATAATGGTAACGTCGTTGCTAATGTTTTAGTGCCTGATGGGAAGGGTGGCTTTGTAAATAGTACAGATCCAAATGATACGGCTAGCATGGAAGCAATAGCTAATATATATATGGACAGTCCTGATATATATGACGCAAGTAAAAATATAACTGACATTGCAACAGGCTTAGGGGAGTTCCAATATGTATTTAGGGAATTAGCTAACTACCAAAAAGCCGGAACAATAACTACTGTTGAAGATATAACTAGGGTTGGTGCAGATGTAAATGTTCCTGATGAGCTAAAGCAAATTAGTAAGGATTATTTAGATGCTGAAAACGGATACATTCAATCTATGATGAGCAACCCTCAAAACTTAAGGTCATTACTTATGGATTACGTAGGTAAAGATCCTGATACAGGAAACGAATATTCCGTATGCGATCCGGGAGAAGACTGCAAGGGTAGTGATAAGGTTAGGGTGTTTTATAATTCTAACGGACAATTAGAAGCAGATATAACAGATGAGCAAAAAGAAGTAGTAGCAGATAAAATAAGAACAGAGCTTAGAAGCAAGATAGACAGAAAGGTTGATGTAGATGAAACAGGAAGAATCAGAAAAGCTACTAAAGTTAAGACTGAAAAACCACCAAAACCTGATGAAATTTCATCTAATGATATAGTAGGACTTATATCTCAGCTTTGGTATGGAGATCAAGCTCAGTTAAACTATGCAGCAAAAAAATTAAAGAGCATAAATCCTGACATTGTAGATATAGTAAGAAACCAAGATGGAGCTGAAATAATATATCTAAGTGGAGGATCTGAGCCACTACCCTTCTTTGAAAACGGTGTTTTAAAAGCACAGAGAAAATGGGTAGAAGAAAGTGCAGGTTTCTTTTTGAGAACTAGTGAAGGTCAGTTAAAAAATGTAGCTAATGCATTAAAAATATTTGAATATGATCCTGACAAACCGCACTCCAAACTAACATCAAAATCAGTTAGAGGGAAAACTGCGAGAGATAGGGTAGAAGCAACAATAACAGATGAGTCAGCATTTGATTTAGGAACAGATGTTTATAGAGAAGATTTTAACGATGTAGAAGTAGAAGAAATTATAACTAAGTATTTAGAAAGATATGTAGGTCCTGTGAAAAACAGAACTAGAACGGCGGGAATTGATTATTATAACCTACAAAATGGTAAAAAGTTAGCGATAAAGCCTACAGATACTATTGAAAAACTAAAAACATTTATAATAAATAATGGCGATGATGAGCTTATTGCAAGAATAGCTAAAAGAGGTAGTTTGGATTAAAATACATATAGTAAATTAATATGTTAAAAAAATTATACGATACAATAAAAGGAGAGGGTTACTACACTAAATCTTATGAAGAGTTTCAGGATCAATACAAAGATGACAAATATGTTCAAAAGGTATTTGATGCTGTTTCTGAGGAAGGTTTATATACTAATTCTTTTGAAGAATTTAAATCAAAATATACAATAGACCCTCCAAAAAAAAAAGACAAATCAAAGCCTATTGGGGGGAAAAAAGATACTACGGAATCTACTACAGAACAGGATCAGGGAAAAAATGGTTCTTCGGACTCATCATCAGGTGAAGAAGATATACAGCTTGTTGGAGAAACTATAGATACTCCAACAGAAGAGGTTGAGTCAGATACTGAAGAAACCGCAACACAAGAAGCTTCAAAAACAGAGCAAGAAGAGCAACCAATTGAGGGAGAGGTTTTCGAGGGTGGAGAGCTACCTGAGTTTGCTATTAAACAAAGAAGACCACTTGACAAAGATCTTTTTGATCCTATGTCTGAAGATAGAGATTTTTCAGATTCAGAAATTAGTCTTGGTGTATCTCAAGAAGAGATACCACAGGCTGAAACTACATCACCTGAAATTCCTACAGAAAAAATGCAAGAATACGAAGAATATCTTGCAGCTAAGCCCGATATAGAAATAGAGCTTAAAAAAAGACAACAAGAAGAAGAGAGGGAGAAAAATAAAAAAGAGCAAGATGAAATTAATGCTAGAAATCTATTAATATCTACTCCTGAATTTATAGATAAATTAGAAACAATAAATAAAGAAAGTATAAATCTTAATGAAACAGATGCAAAAGATTATTTTGCAAAAGAGTTTGGGGATTATGGGTTTTCTTTTTTTGAAACCGGAATGGGTGATGCATTAGAAGTAACTGCACCCAACAAGAAAACATATACTGTAGACCTTCAGTCTTTCTTTTCCGACCAATCGGAAATCGATGGTTTAAAAGATTTTATAAAAAGCAATGCCACTATTGCAGATTATAACATATCTGAAGGTCGTGATGTGGGCAATAAAAAAGAGCAAGAATACATTGATTTTTTTAACAAAAGAGGTTTAAACTACGGAGAGCTCAAAAAGAATGAGGAGGAGTTTAATAAAGTTGACGAAAAATTAGACTTTATAGAGGGAATGCCTTTTAATGATTCATCTCTAACTAAAGAAGAAAAAGAAAAATATGGAGATCTTTATGTAAACGGATACAGGAGAGATGATATAAATGAAATAGAATCTGATCTAGAGTCTAAAAGAGATTTCCTATACAGCTACTTTGATCAAAATGAAGATGTAATGAGGGCGAAAGAAGATTGGGATGCACTTCAGGCTAAAGAGCAAAAAGAATATGAGAAATCTATTGGTAAAAATATAGCTGCTGTTATACAAGAAAAAACTATTTTAGACGAAGGTCTGAATCAAACTAAAGATTACTTCAAAGAAACTTTTGGTTTAGATATAGAAGAAGCAATTAAGACAAACTTTAAGCCACCTGCTAATATAGATCCAAAAAGCTACGATGATTTTATAACAAACTATAAATTACTTAAATCGCAAAACACTATCTTGGCGAATGAGTACGAATGGTCTAAATCATATCTCAACACCAAGTTTGATAAAAACTTTAGAGATGAGTTTGTAAACGATGCACAATCAATACTAAATGCAGGTAAGGTTGGTTTGAGTAGAGGAAAAGCACAGAATGAAATACTAAAAGTATCTTTAGGTATCAAGGACTTACCTGATGATGCATCAACATTGGATTTTGCTAAAAGGCTAATACAATACATGGAAGATGCTGAAACAGGCAAGACAGGAAGAGCTCAATACAGGTTTCATGCAGCTAAAGGATTTATGGAAGCTTTTAGAGCTTTCAGAAGAGATCCGATTGAACTTGGTTTAACATTAGCTTCTGAATCACTTACTCAAATGCTCCCATATGGTATTAAAGTAGTCCCTGCAACTACACTTGCCGGTGCAGGAGTGGGTAGTTTATTTGGTCCGGGTGGAACTCTTGCAGGTGCAGCTAAAGGAGCAAGGGTAGGTGTGGCAGCTACGGCTATGGCACTAGAATACACCAATGCAGTATTAGAAGCTATAAGTAATCAGGGATATGATGTACAAGATCCTATGTCTTTAGCTAAAGGTTTAAAAGACGATCTTGTTTGGAAGGAAGGTAAAGAAATAGGTTTAAAAAGAGGTATACCTATTGCCATGATGGATTACCTTTCTACAGGTATGGCAGGGAGAGTTTTTAAAACATCTAGAACTGCATCTAGGGGTAAAAAAATCTCATCTTTTGCAGCAGAAAGATTTGTATTTGATCCAATAATGGAGGGTGCAGGAGAAGCAGCCGCAATGATAAATGCAGGGCAAGAGCTTGACGCTAAGGAAATATTAGCTGAAATGGGAGGTGCTTTTGGTCAGAATACACCTACTGCTGTTTTAAATATGTACATGGATGGTAAGCTAGATAGCGACAAAAAAGTTGCAAACAAACTTACTAATATTTCTAATTTTGTAAACGATAATGCATCAGCAAAGGAAATATCTGTTTGGGCTAACAACCAAGAAGCTTTAGGTAAGATATCCAAAGAAACAAACCAAAAGATACAAAAGAATGCAGGTTTTCAAAAAGATGCAAATGAATTATTAGATGCAGGTGAGACAGCTCCTTCAAAAAATAAAAAGGATGTAGAAATAAGATTAATGCAATTACTTAAGGCTAAAGAAGAACTTTCTTCTTCTAAGGTTAAAGCTAGTGCTTTTGCTCCAAAAATATCTGAGATAACACAAGAGATACAGGAGATAGCAAACACTAAAGAGTTAAGACCAAAAAATAAAAGAACTAAGCTTGTAGGTGATGCTGCTATATTTAAAATTGCACCTCTGTTTGATGCATCATTAACTGAAGAGGAAAAGGCAATTGTAGAGAATGGTGGTATATTAAGGAATAAAAAATATGCTTTCAGGGTTGTTCCAAAAGATCTTACTTCATACGAGGGTGTAAAAGATTCAGATCGAGGATATACGGTTTTTACAGGCAAGCAATTAATTGAGTCAGGATTCTTTTCAAATGCAAAAGAAAGTTTTGAGAAAAAAAATAAAGTAGCTGAAGAAGCTGCACCTGAAGTAGAAGTTAAAGAGCAGGTTACTGAAGAAGCTGCACCCGAAGTAAAGGTTGAGCTTGAACAAGCTAAGACTCCGGGAGAACAAATAACAACTACTGAAGAGCAAACCTTATTTAAGGGTATGCAGCCTAAGAAAAAAGATGGCAAGCCTTTCTCGGTACACAAAGTAAAGAAAGGTAGCTTTGCTGCTGTTGACGAACAATTAGCTAGCGACTACAAAGGAGATCAGCCACTTAAAAAATTCACAGTACCTACCGGCACTACTGTTGATGTAGTACAGGTAGAAGATACAAACCAACCTGTAAGTGAGGTAAGAAGACAAGAAGAAAAACTTATTGATGACTCAGATGCTCAGGTTGTAAAACTAATTACTCGTGATTCAAGAGGTGTAGTTGAAGAGCAATACATCATAAAAGATGATGCCATATTAGAAACATCAGAAGATGTCGTTGAAGAAGCTGCAATTGAGTCAGAATCAATAGAAGAAGATTTAAAGAAAACAATTAATGATGAGGCTACAGGTCAATTTCAGCTAGAAACTACAGACCCAAGTAAAGATGTAAAGCTCAACAAAAGAGCTAAACAGCTTATGGAAGAACTTCAGCCTGAGTTAAGTGAAAAAACATATATTGTTTCAGAATCATCTGCAAAAGCCATTCCTGTTACTGTTATAGAAAATGCTGAACTTGCAAAAAGAATAGGCAAAAAAATGACCCTTAAAGATTTAGAGGGTAAGAAAATAAATCTAGCTATGGCTGATCAACTTAAAGTTGATAAAAATAAAATGGGAGGACCATTTTTTGGTGTACAAGATGGGGTTTACGGAAAAGGTATAGCTTGGGCATCAATAACCCCTGAAGCTGCAAGAGAAATAATAAAAGGGTCTATTGATTCAGATTATACTGTAGTATTTAATATGGATACTCCTGCGTTTGACTCAAATATTACGGTATTTAATTCTCTTGTTGATAAGATAAAACAATCTCCAAATGGGCAAAATATTTTTAAAGCCATGATGGATGATATAAAATCAAAAAAATACAAGAAAAAAACTAAGCAAGTTCACAAAGCAGCATCAGAGTCTAAAAACATAGATGACTTTGTTAAAGAATTTGCTAATTTAGATGTAGACACTAGAGCAAAAATATTTAGAGATGTATTGCCATCAACGGACATTAAATCAAAAACAGAAATTGGTAAACTGTTTAGTGAAGAAGGTATATTCATAGAGTCAATCCGTGAGGAAAATAAAGAGCAATTTGCATCAGATCTTCCGATGGGTGCTATGACTATGGTGTTAAAAATAACAGATGAGAACGGAAAACCTATTACAAAAGATAATATAGATGATGCTATTGTAACTAAAGAGCAACAAGAAAAGGAAGGTATAAAAACACATGAAAATTATCCTGTATATATAAGAGGTGAGGTTGTAGCAATGATGAGTGAGACTGTACCTTTTTACTCAGTAAATAAAGATATATTAAATACAATAAATGCAAAAATTGATGGTGTAATAAGAAGGAAGACAACAAAAAAAGAAAGAGAAAAAGGAGCTGCCAAAACAAAAAGAACCACATCAGGACAGGCAAAAGCTGACGCTAAACGTCAAGCAGAACTTAACGCACAAAAGAAATTTGTTGTAGAATCTGCTCAAAAAACAAACTATGAAAGATTTGTAACTAAGCTATCTAAAGCTTTTCCAAATGTAGAGGTTGTTTCAGATGAAGCTCAATTTAAAAAATTATTTAAAGACCTATATGATCAAAAACTAATAACAAATAAAAAGCAAAAATTATATGGTGCTATAGTAAATGGAAAGCTGTATTTAAATCCTAGCTTAGAAAATTACAACACTCCAATACACGAGTTTGGTCATATATGGATGAATACTGCAAGAGAGCTATCTCCTGATTTATACAACAAAGGTATAGCTTTAGTGAAAGGAACTAAGTATGAATCTGACATAAGAAACAATAAAGCATACAAGAATATTATAAAAAAGATGAAGGCTGATGGTGCTACAGAATCAGAAATAAATCAATACATTCTTGAAGAGGCACTTGCTACTGCTATTGGTAATAAAGGACAATCTTTTGTAAATGCTGCGATAAAGAAAAACTTTAAGGCTTGGATAGATCAATTATTTGATTTTGTAAAAAAGATAACAGGTATATCTAATTTAACATCAGAACAACTTCAAGATTTATCTCTTGATGAATTTACAGAAGCAGTTGTTGCAGATTTACTGTCAGAGGAAAAGGCTTTTGAAGAAGCAGAAAAGGTTGCATTTGAAAATGAAATGCAATTAATGGTAGCCCCTGACAATGAATCAATATATGACATTGTAGCGTTTGGTAGAAGTAAAGGGTATAATAATGCAACCATACGTGAGATGCTTCAAGAAAAGAAGTTTAAGAAAAAAGACATAGATGCTGCATTAGAGGTTGATTTTGATGTTTTCACAAAAATACCAAAACAGTTTGAACGTATTTCCGGTGGTATATCTAATGCAATTAAATTATTTGAAAATACAAAAAAGAAGCTAGATAAGTACATAAGTAAAAATAAAAAAAGTACTGCCACAAAAATACGTCAAGAAGCAACTAAGATAATAAAAGCTGACCCTATATTTAAAGAACAAAACCCACAGGTACAGCAAGAAATATTGATAGGTATTCAGGAGTCTATCGATCTAGATCAAGGTAACTTTACATTTAGAAAGAAAATAGAAAACATAAGAAAGAATTTAAAAAACAGAAAGATTGGATCTAGAGATTTAAGTAAAGTTAAAAAAGAAATAAAAGACTTTATTATTGATAATTTAATTCAATCTCAAGAATATACAAAAACATCAATAAGTAAGTTAATAAAGATAATAGACCGTACAAATATTGGTAACATAAAAAGAGAGGCAGATAAAGCTTTTGATGAATTAGAAAAAGTACGCAACTTAACTAGAAATTCTTTAGCTAATAAAATTGTAGGACAAGTAAGAAATAAATCTAAATTAAAAGATAAATCAATTGACCCGACATTAAAGAATTTTTACATACGAGCTAAATCTATTATAGGTGATATAAAAAAATCAAAAAGTAGTAATGAAAAAGTAGCTAAACAAGCTTCAGATAGATTGATTAAATTACAATCAAGACTAAATGAAAATTCAGCAGTAATTAAAGAGTTGCAACAAAGGTCAAGTAAAGGTGAGTCTTTATCTAAGCAAGAAAGAGATCTTCTTAATGATCACCTTGCGTATGATATGTTTAATGGGATCTACGATATGTCATTAGAGGAGGTGCAGAAAGTTTTTGATCAAGTCAAAGAAATGACAAAAAAATCAATGGAAAGGCTGAAAGCATCAAATTCTATTAAATCAAAAAAACAGGCAGATATTGAAGCTAAAGTAAATGAGCAGATAATTGAAACCAATCCTGAACTTTTTGATGAAGACGGAGTTCCATTAACAAGAGCTCAAAGAAGACGTAAGCTAGACGACTTATATAAGCGATGGAATAAAAAGAACATACCTCAAAAACTAAAACAGTTTACTAAAAATATAAAGTATAGTAAACCTGTCAAAATGCTTCAATGGCTTATCAATCCATTGATTAGTACAGAGGTTTTATCTAACATAGCCGACCTTGCAATAGAAGGTAAAAATGTAATAAGAGAAAATGTTTATGATAAGCTAAATATAATGCACACAAAAAGTCTTGATGGATTATTTAAGACAAAAGAAAAGTTTGATAATATATCAAAATCATTTGGTTTCGATAATTATAGAGATGTTAAAATTAAACTACACTCTTTACCTAATTTAGTTCTTCCCGGAATGGTAAATAGTAAAACAGGAAAAGATACAAGGAATTTATTTGCTTCTAGTGATGTTCTTCATTTATATGCATTGACATTAAATGAAAAGGCAAATGCCCAATTAGAAAAAATGGGTCTTAATGCAGAAAATAAAAAAAGAATTAAAGAATACCTTGGAAAAGAATTAACTGATTTTGCTGATGGTCTTGTTGATTTTCTTAGTAATGATTATTATGAAGGCATAAATAAAGTTTTTACTGAGGTTAATGGAAGAGACTTAGGTTATATAGCTGATTACTTTCCTTTATTTACTGAAGTTGATGTAGATATGAAGGAAGAGTTTTTATCAAATAATAATTTTGAAATGATTCTTGATGCAGAAACATCGGCACACCTAAAACAAAGAAATGCTCAAGATCAAGACGTTGATTTAGATAGATTAGGATTTATAGAAGCTCTTGATAGGTATGTAAACAGTATGGAAAAATACAAGGCTTATACTGTTGGTGCTAAGGAACTAAATTCATTTTTAAATATACCATCTGTTAAAACATTACTACAGGCTTTGTCTATAGATAATATGATGAAAATTCTTATTCAGAATGATATCAGTCCAAATGCGTTAGATAGTAGTTTAACTAAATTAATGAATAAAGTGCAAAGCAAGTTTAGTAGCTACGTATTGGCATTTAAACCTGTCCAAACTTTAAAGCAATCTACATCATCTATAAATGCATTTGACGGGTATAGATACAATAAAGGCAAAATGAACGCTGCTATAGATTTACCTATGTTTTTGATTGACTTAGCTAAGGTGTATGGATCTATACCTAAAGATTTGGTAGGAAAATATGGAGCAATAAGTCAGATGATGGATATTTCACCTGATGCTAAAATGCGTATATTGCAGGCAGTAAGAGGTGAAACTTTTTCTTTGGAGTCGGGGAGAGAGGCTGCACTTATAGACAAAGCTAAGAGGTATAGTAAGACAGGAAGAGCTATTTCAGGATTTAGGACAGCTAAGGGTTTTTTCACATCAGTAGGTGATGTTTTGGGTGTTATGGGTCATTTAGCCGTGTATAAGAGGGATATTGAAAACGGTATGGATCAAGAGGAAGCACTTAAAAAATTCAACGATTACAATAGCTCTCAACAAACTAGAAGAGGGTCTGACAGAAATTGGCTTCAAAACAGAAATGATGTAATAACTAGAGCTGTAGTTCAATTTGGCAGCACAGGGTTTGCAATGTTAAATAAAGTTATCTTAAGTTCAACTAATATAGGCAGGTCTTTATCTATGGGTAAAGTTCCAAGACAAAAAGATGTAAGAACACTAGCTCTTCATTTAGGCTTAGCTAATGCTCTTTTTGTAACTGCTAGTAACATATTTAAGTTTGCTTATGGTGATGATGATGATCTTTATGCAGTATGGAATGATGTAATGAAAGCTCTTTCAGGATTTAATTTATTCTATCAAATACCTATAGTTGGTACTGCTGCTGAAGGCATGGACATAGGCTCAGAAATCATAATAAAAGCAAGAGGGGATAGTTACTTCGATAAGAAAAAAAGATATACCGTAACAGAAGGTCCAAACCCCTTCTTGGAATTATATAGAAAAACAGTAAAACTACAGGAGACAGATGGTTACTTTAATAAAACATTGAGACCTATAGCTGAAATTGCACTTGGGGCTCAGGCTGATCCATTTATAGCCATGTACAATATGTCTATAGCTACAGACGAAGATGTTAAAATTGAAGAAGCAATGAAGGCTCTTGGTATTACTGAATCGTACAAGCCTGAATATTATAAATCTAAAACAAGAGAATCTAGAGCTAAGAAAGTAGAAGAGCAAGAAGGAGAAGAGTATTTCCCTACAAAAAGAGGTGGATCAAAAAGTGAAGACAAAATAAGAGGTCAATCGGGGTCAAAAATTAGAAGAGGAGTAAGCTCAAGAAGAGGACAATAAAAGATGATAGTTTGATATGCCATTTAAAAGTAAAGCCCAAAGAAGATATATGTATAAGAATCTCCCCGAACTTGCAAAAAAGTGGGAGAGGAAGTATGGATCAAGCAATCTTCCTGAAAGGAAGAAGCCTAAAAAAAACAAGAATGTTTTTAAGCCTAAAAAGTTTAGAATAAAACCTTTAGGACGTATAAAATAATAGCTGAATTAATTAATAATGCTATTATAAATTCTTCGTAGTTTGGTCTGTTTTCCATTTTAAATTGTCTTGTTTGTCGTAGTATACAATTATTTCTTGGTCATTTACTGCTCCGGGTCTTGGAGTTCTGCCTGCGTACCTTACTGTTCCTTTTAACTTAGAAGGTTGACCGTATATTATACCATCTCTACAAGCCCATACAATAACTCCTACTAGGTCTTTATCTACTAGTTTAACTAATTTTCTAGCAGCTATAGGTAGTGGATATGCGTCTTCGATATTATATAGCCTTCCCTTTACCTCAACGTAACATATAGCATTACCTTGATTGTCAAATATCTTATAGTCTATGTCGTATGGTCCTAGCTTCTCAGCAGAGCCATTAAATATACTTAAAAATTTCTTTATTGCTTTAGACTCTCTCTCTAAATCTGTTTTTCCTTCAAATCTCATTGTTACAATTCCATCATACAGTTAATCGCCGTATGTCCACCAAATACTACACCACATCCAATAGCTTGCTTCTTGAAGTTCTTGGCGTACGCTGCTGCGTATGACTTGCCATCAACTCCACAACCTACCTGCATTCCGAATATCTTGAAGTTCTTACCTACATTCCATTCGGTATATGCCTGTGTATGAATATGTCCTTGTACGGTTGACATCATATCATTCTTAGATTTAGTCCGGGCTGTACCTCCCTCACCGTGAACGTATTGTACACCATCGTATACAACCTGCTCAACCCAATTCCAATTAGTCCCAAGCACATCATTATAATCTTTAATCCAACGTGCAGGAATCTGAGAATCAAAAGCCTTACGCATTATTATTCTATCGTGGTTTCCAATACATACATCTGCTTTTGGAAACTCATCTCGCCACTTGGCAATCTCTTCAATCGCATAGTCAAGCTCATCGCCACCGCCCATACCATCCGGGTCTGTTGCGTGAAATGACGAGTAATGATTGTCGATTATATCTCCAATAAAGATTACTTGATTGCAGTTATACTTTGCATAGGTGTCCTTACAGAACTCAAAGTACCCTTCAAGGGTAAATGGTGCGTGAAGGTCACCTATAACAAGTATACGCTTTTCGTTTTTGGTTAAGTTTAGGTAGGCATCTTTCTTGTTGCCTTTTAGTCTTGGTCTAAAATCACTATAGCTCATCGGTAATTGATAATTGAATTTCTCTTAACTCCTCGATTAACTCGACAAGCACATCACTCAATTCATCAAAATCTCTGTCGACTAGAAGTTCATAGATGTCATCTACAAAGTCGTGAATAACTCCCATCTTGTAGTTGATGTGAGCTAATCTCTCCTTTTCGTATGCAGATAATTTCATCCCTGTGGTTTCAAATCTAAATAATATATTTTAATTATGCAAATTAAATATGATCAACGCACCATATTGGTGTTTTTTCTCCTACGTAAGATCCTCTGACGTTGTATTCAAAATGCTCTATTGCATCTTCATGAAGCATACCTTCATCCATTAATATCTCTATGCATTTCCTGCAAGAATATATTATTCTATATGAAGATTCATCTATGCCGACAATAGCTTCATCGAAACCATCTGCTATTAAAAATTCCTCTTCGTCAAACCATTCCAATATTGTAGATAACATACTCATAATTTCGATAAAATAAAAGTCTCTAGTTTTTCGTACTCCTTTCTAAATTGCTTATTTGTTTCAATAAGATCTCCTGCTGTTCTAATACCATGTATGACTGTAGAGTGATCCCTACCACCTAAAAAAGAACCTATCTCTTTTAATGTTATATTAGGCATATTAAATTTAGCGATGTAGCAGAACATTTGTCTAGCAACTACTAATTCTCTTTTCCTGCAAGGAGAAAGGAGTAATGTTTTTGGCTGTGAGTAAAAGCTAGATATAATATTAAGTAACTTGTCGAACTTTATCCTTCCTTTCATACTACCTATTTTTTGCCATCCTACAACACTATCTACACCTAGAGATGAATACAATGATGGTGGGGTTTCTTTTAATATATATTTATAATTCTTAACCACTCCAACGCTCACGCCTATGCTTTTCTCTACTTCAATCTTTTCAACCTGACCCCACTCAACGAGATGCTCTAGTTTTTCTCTTACATTTTTAATTCTTTCGCTATCTTTCCAATGCTTTTTGCAAAGTGATGATATAACTCCGGGATGGCTATACCCTTTTTTTAAAACATTTCTGATACGCAAATAATCTTTGTATTCCGTATCTACATCTTTTACTAATTCCATTTGTTTTTTAATTTATTTAATTTAATTTTGTGCTATTCCCTGAAAGGGATTATTTCTTTATCATTATTAAAAGCCCTCAAGACCAAGAGGGCTTTTTTTATTTCTCTCTTAAAGCCTTGCATTCTTTACACAAGACTTCTGTGCTGTGTGTGCAGTCTAACACAAGGTCTCCTGACCTCAAGCAATCTACACAAAAGTTTTGACCATACTCCCAAAACTGTTGGTTTAGGGGATGATGACTGTCTTCTGATATATTCATATTATTATTATTTAATTATTCACCTCTATACACTTCAGTTTTAAAACCGAATGTACTAAGTTCTTTTAATCTATATTCTTGTAGTTTTGACAGCTTACCTGTCTTGGTTTTGATTTCGCTAAATATGACAGCAGCGTCGGGTGGTATTGCTAATACATCAGGGATTCCATTCTTATTCGTCTTAACTAACTTAAGAACGTAATATCCTTTCTCTTCTAATTCTTTTATCCTCTTCTTCTGTATCTGCTGTTCGGTCATTTATTTTTGTTGTACCTTCTCCGTTCTTTCTTGGAGACGTAACCATTTTTATTGTAATCAGCAGGATCGAACTTGCTTTTAGATAATGGTTTACTCAAGTCTCTCTTAGTGGACTTGCCGTTCTGACCATTCCTAGCACGATTACTGCTTCTTTTTTCTTTAACCAAGCGTCCGTCTTTCGTGTGACTAGCATCCTTTCCATCACCATTACCATAAGTACCTTCCTCTTTGTTCTTTCTATTAAGTTCTGCACGATACTTTTTACGTTTTTTTGTGGCGTGATATTTCTTATCATATGCTATCTTTTTCTTACGTCTTTCTTCAGACATACCTAGCTTATCATAAGATGGGTGCTTGCCGGCACGAGAGTTTCTTCTGCTTTTCATTGCTACAAAGTTAACAAATCTTTCTTAAAGTGTTTAGTAGTGTAGTCTTTCTTGTCAGATACAGCCTTATATATCTTATCTTCAATACCACCTTCGGCAAATACCCAATACACATCACTCTCTAATCTATCTTTAGTTGTCATCCTATCCCTACTCTGCCAATAGCTTGTGGCACTAAAGTCTATATTATAGTACACTAATGCCTCAGCTTTGCGAAGACTAATACCTTCTCTGCCTGATTGAATCTGTAGGGCTATGGTTTTATCCGTTGCATTAAACTCATCTAGCTCCGTGCACAGATCATCCCCGTAGACCTCTTTTAAGGCGTTGTACTCCTCTTTAAACTTATAGAAGATGCCAACCTTACTGTCGCCAAAGTTATCGTGTATAAAGCTCGCTTTGCTCAAATCAAGTATCTTTGAGTTACCTGATTCAAACTTAACCGTGCCTGAATATATCTGATGCAACTTAGTCATTAGCTTTACACTAGTGTCTCCAAGTATAGCCTCATCTTTTCCTTCAACCACTAGATCCTTCTTAAGCTTATTAGCCACCTTGTATGTAACATCATCCATCTTTACATACAGCTTATGTTCCCGGGTATCAACCTTAAAACCCGCCTCTTTCTGAGAGTAACTAATCGTGTATGCTTTCATTACATCAATGATACTCTGATTTCCGTTAGAGTAATCTCTAATTGTAAGACCATTTATCTTCTTTTCAGTTACCCTTACATAGTCATCACAGAATCTATAGAAGTTCTTATACTGCTTAAATGGATTGTTTTTTATACCATACACCTGATGATACATCTGACTGAATGATTCAGGTGTTGGTGTTCCTGACATTAGTATGACATACGGATTGTTCTTAGCTATCAGCTCACGCACCTGCTTGGCACGTTTACTTGGCTTAGGAAACGCACCCATGCTATGTGACTCATCACATACAATCAAGTCCCACATATCTTGTGGTAGCTTGTGGATGCTCTCGTAGTTCATAACCACTAGGTTATACTTAGGGTTAAGCATTGCGTAGTCAGACTCGATGGTGCTGATAGCCTTTTTCTTTGTCAAGAAAAGAACATTACCTACACCAATCTTATCAGCAACACCAAGGCTTGTTAGGGTCTTTCCTGTCCTCACTTCCATAGCGAGGTACAGGAATCCCTTGTCAATCAATACGTCACTACCGTCATTGATTATTTTCTTTTGGTAATCTCTAAACTTAAAAATTGGGTTACTCATATCTTTGTTTAACTTTATTTCAGTAATCTTAAACAATGGTCTCTGTGAATGAACAATCTTATGTCTATTCATTAACCTTGCAAACAAAGAATCTTTATCGTCAGAATCTCCGTATACTTCAGAAGATATTGTCTTCTTTCCTTTTTGTGCTGTCACCTTATATAAACCCTTCATCTGCTTCTTAATATAATCCATTGACCATAGTTATCTTTTCCTTTCTCAGGTTCTCTGCCGGTCATATACATACCATAAGCCTTTATCCATCTATAAAAAACAGTCCGACTAATAGATAGCTTTGCTCTTGGACCGTAGTCAGGATAATCTAAAACAAAATGATTAAACAATTCATTACCCATAAGCCTAGTATCTAATGGCAGTATTGGATTTGGATCTCCATTTATAACACCACACCATTCAATAAAATCATAGCATGTTGTAGCCTCTAGTGATCTAGCTTTAAGGTTTACGAAATCGCTTTCCATAAGACCTGTTCTCATATAACTGCTCAGGCAGTTAACCATATAGCTATCAAACAAACACCATTCGTCCCTATCCCAATCTTCAAAGAAGTGTCTACCAAACTCATCATATGGTGTATTGTTTCTGTTGTAGTGCTGATGTAATTCAATCTCCCACTTACGTCTTGCAAATGAATTACCACTCCCCTTAATAGCGTAGTTTGTTGTTATGGCAACCTTAGGTGACTTTATGTATGGTATCTTGATTGCATCCTTGTTTTTCTTTTCCAACGTAAGACCTTCAGTAATAACGCTGAACAATCTTTCAAAGTCAAATGATTTTTTCACATCATCAAAACATAGTAGCTGCGTATCTGCTGATACGGTTTGGTATGGGAATGACTTCTCAAAGTTAAATGCCTTACCATCAATCACTACTAGCTTTTTCATATGACCTAGTGCATTCATGAATATTCCTTTACCTGTTCCTCCTTCAGGATTCTCAGACATCACCTCATCGTTTAGTATTACAGCCGGGCAGTAAGAAAGATTCTTATATCCGTGCATCATAAAACCAATTGTTGATTCAATTGTATCTATCCTATCTCTTTTATTATTACATATTCTAGATATAAATGTCTTGTAATCGCAATCATCCACATCACATAAAGCAAAGCTTCTATTTATCACATGATCCTTCCAAACATAACCATCTAAATCCATATAGTCTATTACTTCAATACCATCTCTTGTTACCTTTACAGCACAGTTTTGATAATAAAGATAAGAATAATCCTTCGTGTCTTCCATGAAGTGTATATCAATAGTTTCTAATAGATTTAAAAAGTTATCTTGAAAATAAGAAACCCTCTCTGCAAAAAAGTTATATATAGAAATGTCTTCTATTCCCATAAGGTGATCTAGAACAAAGTCTTTTATCTCCTCTGCCGATGTGTTATCAATAAGGTTTGTAACTATACGAACAAATATATAGTTCTGACTACCCTCAGGATATATCTTATAGAATCCATTTTTTTCTAAAAACTTTTTAAATGAGTATGCTATTATTTTTATTGTACCCTTCTCGCTTTTACTCCAAAACTGCGTGCTAGATTGCTCTTTTTCTATATCCGTAACGACCTTACCAATATCATCAGAAGATAGATCATCATTCTCATCAAGAATCTCAGATACAATTTCATTTCTTGTAGCACCGCCTCTTAATTTTAGTTTAATATAGTTTATCTTATCCTCATCCTCATAGTACTTTGTGTTAAACTTATTTGTATTTCTGTATGCTGACTCTATAGTGTTGTGTATCTCGCTTACAGGGAAGTCGTCATTAGAGTATTGGTTTAATATATATGATGCTGTTGTTTTAACTATACCATAATCATTAAATGCCATAGCTAATATATATGCGTTGTGGTTTCTTTGACCCTCGTTCATGGGATACTTCTTCTCCCACCACTTCATCAATATGTCTATTATTTTTGTCTCATCCGTTATAGGTATGCTTTTATATGTAGATGACACATCAATCTCTTTATACTCCCTTTCTTTTATCTTATCCCACATCTTGGAGTCTTCATTGACATAGATATCCTTATCATAAGACTCATAGCAGACCCTACTTATATTCTTAGATGTCTTATCGAAGTATGGAGAAGAGAAGTATTCTTCTAATGATATAAAATAGTTTACATGGTTTTCTATATCGCAAGGTATCTTTACGATAACCTTAAGACCTTTACCTGATGGAGATACAAAAACAGAATAGACATACTTGTCTTTAGATATCTTGGACTTATCATCCTGCATATCCTTAACCTTTGCATAGTTATCAAAGTCTAGACATATGAAACCACTATGCTCTACTAATGAGTTGTCATTTCTTTTATTGAATTTACCACTAAAGCAAACAGCAGGTAGATTTTTCTTTAGATTGTTTCGTGCTGTCTTATCCTTCTCAGATCTTATGCTCTTTATTAGATCCTTACTATCCCCGTTCTTTATCCTATCCAATACAAAGCTTATGCTTCTATAGAAAGGGGTCTCTGTTTCTTTGATGTTTTTAAATATTGTGACGTTTTTTTCCATTGTTGTGACGATTTTGTGACGATTATTTTGACTTAAGTAGTTGATTACTAAGTATGTTGACGATTTTGACGATTATTTTTACACATACGAGATAAAAAAATAAAATAATATATATAGTAGTAGTAGTAGTATAGAAAATTTTATTTTCGTCATTCATTAGAGCAAATAAAAGGGAGTTATAGTTTCCGACACGTCGGAATATAACCCCCCGTTACTTATTCTTAAAGGGTTTTAGAATGGCAGTTCATCGCTTTTTTCGCTGACCACTTCCATCACATCCTTCTTCTCACTCTTTGGTTTAGGTTGCCAAGTATCAAGTTGGCAGTAATATTTACCACCTTTACTCTGCTTGATGTCTAGGTTAACCCATCCATTCTTTTGGTTTGCTTGAAGAAATGCAATTGCCTCTTCTACTTTAATTGATTGCGACCCTACTACAAATTCAGGTGCGTTTTCTTTTCTCTTGAAGATGAATCCATCTGCAAAAATTGTCTCGTTTGACATAATAAATTATATAAATTTTATCCCAATTAATTTAGGTGTGGCACGATTGGGAAGTACGAACCCACCTTATCATAATTAAATTAACTCCTGCTCTATATAGTAGTCGTTAATATTTTCCTTTGCATTTTCTGCAAAAAACTTTTTGTATACCTCTACTGCTCTCTCAACCTTATCTTCTCCACGTTCAAGAAACTCGGTGGTTGGTCTATATATACCTAACCTACCTGTACCTTTCTCTATTGCGTAGAATACTAATGGTTTATTAAACAACGATTGATATATGTATGCTTGGCTATCGTAGTTATACCTCCTTGCACTCCACTTGAAGTCATCTATATTAGATGTGGTCTTCAAATCTATTAGCATATCAGGATGTACAATATCTGCCTTTCCTTTCCACATCTGACCACATATCTTACCAACAGCAGGTACTTCATACTCATTGCCCTCGTTTCTGATATCATCAAAGAATGTGTAGTTGCTCAACATCTTTGTAACCAACTTCTGTATCTCTTCAACCTCACTCTCGAGTAATGCATAGTGAATACCCTTATTTAAGCAGTATTCCTTATACACCTTTGTTGTGCGTGTACTTGCAGTAACATACTCAATATTCTCTGCCTTAATTGGTTCAAGTATTAATTGATGAAAGTATCTGCCCTTATCTAAGTTTTGTTTTTCGGGTTGTTGTAACCCAAACTGTCTCGGGGGGGTTTGGGCGGGGGCGACGGGGGGGGGG